>ENA-OWZB01000043-OWZB01000043.1-human-gut-metagenome-genome-assembly--contig:-NODE-43-length-75839-cov-10.0835_pt1 | contig 75839 bp, 59 predicted proteins | sample MGYA00249254_ERZ652103 | MGnify/ENA primary metagenome ERZ652103 (study PRJEB26925, sample SAMN05827063) | human gut metagenome | biome: ENVO:2100002; feature: ENVO:00000062; material: ENVO:00002003...
GAGATGCAGTCCCTCGCCGCCGACGTGGGCGGCCTGAAGCAGGTGCTCTCGGGCGTCAAGACCCGCGGCATCCTCGGCGAGATCCAGCTGGGCGCGATCTTGGAAGAGATCCTCGCCCCGGAGCAGTATGACACCAACGTCGCCACCATTCCGGGCAGCACCCAGCGGGTGGAATACGCCATCCGGATGCCGGGCGCAGACGGCGGCAGCGTCTGGCTCCCCATCGACTCCAAGTTCCCCGGCGACACCTACGCCCACTTACAGGACGCCTACGCTTCCGGCGACGCGCAGGCCGTGGAGGATGCCCGCCACGCCCTCGAGCTGGTGCTCCGCAGCGAGGCCAGAGACATCCGGGAAAAGTACGTCGAGCCGCCCTATACCACGGCTTTCGGCATCCTGTTCTTGCCCTTTGAGGGCCTGTATGCCGAGGTGGTGAACGCAGGGCTGCTGGAGGTCTTGCAGCGGGACTATCAGGTCAACGTGGCAGGCCCCAGCACCATGGCAGCCCTGCTGAACAGCCTGCAGATGGGCTTCAAGACCCTCGCCATCCAGAAGCGCTCCGGCGAGGTCTGGCAGCTGCTGGGCGCGGTGAAAACGGAGTTCGACAAGTTCGGGCAGGGCCTCGCCAAGATGCAGCAGCGTCTGCGCCAGACCGACGAAGAGCTGGACCAGCTCATCGGCGTCCGCAGCCGGGCCATCAGCCGGAAGCTGCGCAGCGTCCAGAGCCTCGACGAGGCCAGTGCCAGCGCCCTGCTCGAGATAGACGACATGAACGAGCTGCCGAAAGCACTCTCTGAGACCAGCGAGACATCTGGCAAAGTGGGAGAATATTGACGTAGTGACGGTCAAAAATGCACTTTGCCAGGGTGGCAAACTGGCCTGAGCTGGCAAACTGACCACTTTGCCAGATATGAGCACTTTGCCAAGTTGGCAAAGTGGGGAAATGTAACGTATCTATATTATTATTTTGTCACTTTGCCACATAATCTACCGCAGTAGAACAGCATTCGGCCATCCGGCCTGATAAATAGTTGACGAAGGCGGCAGACTGTGCTATACTGAGAACGATTATTAAAATAATTGCCGGCCATGGCAGAGCATACACACCAATAACAGAGAGGAAATGTGCTTATGAGCGTAAAGAACATCAGCAGCGCCATTCTGGGCGTGGGCGTGGACGATACCACCATCGATTTGTTTGAGAGCCAGTACCCGGTCCCCACCGGCGTCAGCTACAACTCTTACGTCATCCGGGACGAGAAGATCGCCATCCTCGACACCGTGGACGACCGCGCTACCGACGAGTGGCTGGCAAACGTCACCGAGGCACTGGCAGGGGAGAAGCCCGCCTACCTCGTCGTCCACCACATGGAGCCTGACCACGGCGCGAATGTGGCCCGCCTCGCCGCCCTCTACCCCGAGATGCAGGTGGTGGGCAACGCCAAGACCTTCCAGTATATGGAGCAGTTCTTCGGCGCAGAGGCCATCGCCAAGGAGCGCCGCGTCGTCGTGAAGGACGGCGAGAGCCTTTCGCTGGGCGCCCACACCCTGACCTTCGTGTTCGCACCCATGGTCCACTGGCCCGAGGTCATGGTGAGCTATGAGTCCACCGAAAAAGTCCTCTTCTCTGCCGACGGCTTTGGCCGCTTCGGCGCTGTGGCAAAGTTCGACGAGAAGGCCGACTGGGCCAGCGAGGCCCGCCGCTACTACCTGAACATCGTGGGCAAGTATGGCCCGCAGGTGCAGGCTCTGCTGAAAAAGGCCGCTGCGCTGGACATCAAGACCATCTGCCCGCTCCACGGCCCCGTCCTCACCGGCGACCTTGGCAAGTACCTGAACTACTACGATCTGTGGTCCAGCTACAAGGCCGAAGAGCCGGAGAAGGTGCTGGTCGCCAGTGCCTCCATCCACGGCCACACCCGCGCCGCCGCCCACATTCTGGCCGAAAAGCTCCGCGCCAAGGGTGCCAGGGTGGTGGAGATGGATTTGACCCGCACCGACGTCTCCTACGCCGTCACCGAAGCCTTCCGCTGCGGCAAGACCGTTCTGGCCTGCGCCACCTATGACGGCTTCCTCTTCCCGCCGATGGAGAACCTGCTGGCCCACCTCAAGACCAAGGCATTCCAGAGCCGCACCATCGCCCTGATGGAGAACGGCACCTGGGCGCCCATGGCTGCAAAGCTCATGCGCGCCGAGCTGGACGGCATGAAGAACATCACCGTCTGCGACACCGTCGTGACCCTCCGCTCTGCTTCCAACGCCGCCGCTGAGGCGCAGATGGACGCGATGGTGGATGAGCTGCTGAGTAAGTAAAAACGAGTAGAAACAGGAAATCCCCCACTTTCGTGGGGGATTTTCTTGTTTTCTGTCAGTGTTTATGATACACTGATACTGCCGCCGCAAGGCGGTAAGGCACTGTACATACGGCAGGCGGTTTGGTCTCTCACTTCCGAAAGGGGGTGAGAAGATGCCGATTACTTTGACGTTTCACTTGTTTGGACTCACGTTCACACTGCGAATCAAAAAGTAAAACCGCCACCTCTGCCAAGGTGACGGTTTCGGAAAAAGAAATCTAAACCATTGAAGAGGCCAAACCGCTTGTCACAGTGCCTTTTCTATCGTTATTATAGCGCATTGCCGGGCAGCTGTCAAGAAACCCGGCAGTGCGTTTTTTGCTCAGGAGGCGCGCGTCTTTCGGCCAAGCGCCGCCGTGCCGGTCAGCGCCACGAGAACGCCCAGCACGGCAAGGCCCGCACCGGCCTGCCCGAAGGTGTCGCCCACCGCGCCCACGAGGGGGCTGGCGGGTATCATGAGCAGGCTGTAGACCATGCTGTCCACGCTGATGAGGGTGGCACGCTGGTCGCTGGGGATGACATCGTTGAGCTTCTGGTCCTCATGCAGGAGGTAGGCGTCGATGACGCCCTGCACCAGCATACAGCCGAAGATGCAGCCCAGTACCGGGGCGGCACCCACCAGCGCACAGCCGCCGCCGCAGAGCAGGGCGCAGACGGCGTAAAACCGCCGCAGGCTCTTCGGATGGAGCCGCCGGGCCGCTTCAACGCCCAGCATGGAGGCAAGCCCGCTCAGCAGCATCGGCACGAACAGCAGCGCTGTGGGCCAGCCCAGCTCGACGAGCCGCTGCTGGACGAACATCTTGGTCAGGTAGCTGGGGATGCAGAGGACAGCGGCAGAGACGATGAGCTTTGCAGCCAGCGGGGTGGCGCGAAGAGCGGTGATGCTGTCCCGCACCAGCCGCGCGAGCTGGCCGGGCAGGTCGCGGAAGGTCTGCTTCTCCCGGCGGGCCTGCGTCTCGGTGACGATGGGCTCGGTCATCAGGGCGGTAGCGGCAGCGGCAGTGCCTTCAAAGGCGGCGCTCAGCAGGTAGAAACCGGAAAAGCGGAGAAACCGTTCCAGCGTGCTGGCGAGGGACCCCACAGCCGTGGCCAGCATGGAGAGCTGGGAGCAGTTGGCGGAGACCCGGAGGTAGTCGTCTGTCCGTCCGCACTGCTTGAGGCTGTCGTAAGTCAGGGCCGAGGCGGTGCCGGAGAACATGGCGTTGGCCAGTGCGCTCAGTGCCATCGCCAGGCAGATGAAAAACAGGTCCGGCGCAAAGGCCATCAGGAGGTTGGAGAGCACCATGCAGACCCCACCGGCCACGAGTGTCTTCCTGCGGCCCAGCAGGTCCGCCGCCATGCCGCTCGGCACCTCGAAGGTGAGGCTGACCATGTGGAACACGCTCTCGGCAATGCCGATCTCCCACAGCGAGAAGCCCCGCGCAGCCAGCAGCGCCACCCACACCGCGTCGGTGATGCGCAGGCCGGAGAAGAAGTTGTTGGTATAGATGCAGGCAAGCTGCTTTTTCAAGTTCATGGGGGAACACCCTTTCTATTATTATGGATAGAAATGTGTATCCTTTTTATATATTTCTGCGCAAAACAAAAGCGCCCCATAGCAAAGCCGCGGGGCGCATAGATCATGCTCCACGCTCTGCTGAAAGGTATAAAAGGGTACACTTTGAGCCGGAAAAGCTTAGGGGGTTCCTTTTTTGAAGAAAACGCAGCCGTTCCAACCCATCGCAGATGTACCCTCCTTTCAGTAAAGCGTTGAGTTCAGCATACCATAATAACGACTGAAAGGCAAGAAAAATGCGGATATTCCTTAAAATCTGCCCGCTGTGCTTGCAAACCGCCCCAAAATGTGATAAGATGATTCTCGGTTATCAAAATGACCACGACCTGAATACTCCAAACGCAGCGACGGAGAGAGTAGGCAGGCGCACCGCAGCAAAGAGAGAAGCTTCACCGGCTGAGAGGGCTTCCGCGCGGACGCAGGCTGAAGTTCGCTCCCGAGCGGTCGGCCTGAACGACAGTAGGGCCGGACGGTGCGCCCCGTTACGGCGTTTTGAGCGCCGCACGGCTTGCGAAAGAGCCGGGCGGAAACCGGGTGGTACCGCGGAGCTGTGAATTTTTAGAGCTTCGTCCCTTTTGCCGGGCCTTTCAGGAGGCCGGGGCAGGGGACGGAGCTTTTTTGCTGTCCGCTGAACAACACGAATGAGAAGGAGAGAACATCCATGCAAGCAATGATCGACGAGCTGGCAAAGCAGGCCGAAGAGAGCCTGGGCCAGGTCTCTTCCAAAGAAACGCTGGCAACTTTCTGGCAGGAATATCTGAGCAAGAACGGCAAGATCCCCGCCCTGATGAAGAATCTGCGCTCTGTCGCCCCCGAGGAGCGGCCGGCCATGGGCAAGATCATCAACGAACTGAAGGCCAAGGTCCAGGCCGAGTATGACGCCGCTGCCGACAAGGTGAAGCAGGCTGAGCTTGCTGCCCGCAACGCCGCCGAGACGGTGGACATCACCCTGCCCGCCAAGACCCGCGCCGTGGGCGGTCTGCACCCCCTGACCCTCGTCACCAACCAGATCATCGACGTCTTCTCGGGCATGGGCTTTGCTGTGGCAGACGCCCCCGAGATCGAGGACGACGACCACAATTTCACCCGCCTGAACGTCCCGAAGGACCATCCCGCCCGCGATATGCAGGACACCTTCTACCTGTCCGATGAGTTCCTGCTCCGCACCCAGACTTCCGGCGGCCAGATCCGCACCATGGACAGCCAGAAGCCTCCCATCAAGGTGCTCATCCCGGGCCGCGTCTTCCGCTCTGACTCCGACGCTACCCACAGCCCCATGTTCCACCAGATGGAAGGTCTGGTCGTGGATAAGGGCATCACGCTGGGCGACCTGCAGGGCGCTCTGAACACCTTCGTGCAGAAGATGTTCGGTGCCGACACCCGCACCCGCCTGCGTCCCTCCTACTTCCCCTTCACGGAGCCCAGCGTCGAGGTGGATGTGAGCTGCTTCGAGTGCCACGGCAAGGGCTGCCCCCTGTGCAAGCACACCGGCTGGATCGAGGTGCTGGGCGGCGGCGTCGTCAACCGCAAAGTCCTCGAGAACTGCAACATCGACCCGGATGAGTACTCCGGCTTCGCCTTCGGCATCGGCATCGAGCGCATCGCCATGCTGAAGTACGGCATCAACAACATCGGCCTGATGTTTGAGAACAACCTGCAGTTCCTCAAGCAGTTCCACGAATAAGAGGGGAGAGAGCAAACAATGAAAGTACCTTTCAGTTGGTTAAAAGAATTCGTCGATATTGACGTTACCGCACAGGAGCTTGAAGAAAAGCTTTTCTCCTGCGGCTTTGAAGTCGAGGAACTCATCCCGCTGGACGCCGGCATCAGCAAGGTCGTCGTGGGCAAGATCGTGGAGATGGAGCCTCAGGAAGGCACCCATCTGACCAAGTGCGTCGTGGACTGCGGCGAGTATGGCCACGACATCCGCATCAGCACCGGTGCGGCGAACATGAAGCTGGGCGACTGCGTGCCTGCCGCCCTGGACGGCTCCACCCTGCCCGGCGGCATCAAGATCAAGGCCCGCAAGATGCAGGGCGTCGAGTCCAACGGCATGCTCTGCTCCGGCGAGGAGCTGGGCCTGAACGATGACCTGTTCCCGGGCTCTGAGGTCTACGGTCTGCTCATCCTGCCAGAGGATTCCGTCCCCGGCACCGACATCGCCCCTGTGGTGGGTCTGGATGACTACATCTTCGACATCTCCATCACCGCAAACCGTCCCGACTGCCAGTCCGTGCTGGGCATCGCCCGCGAGGTGGCCGCCATCCTCGGCAAGCCTCTGCACATGCCCGCCATGGACTACAACACCGTCTGCGACGCCGACGAGCCGATCAGCGTGAAGGTGGAGGCTCCGGACCTCTGCCCCCGCTACATGGCACACTACGTCCGCAATATCCGGATGAGCGAGTCTCCCCGCTGGATGAAGCGCCATCTGGCTCTGTGCGGCCTGCGCTCCATCAGCAATGTGGTCGATATTACTAACCACACCCTGCTGGAGATGGGCCAGCCCATGCACGCCTTCGATTTGAACAAGGTCGCCGGCCGCAGCATCACCGTCCGCCGCGCCGTGGAAGGCGAGAAGATCACCACCCTCGATGAGAAGGAGTTCACCCTGAACCCCAACAATCTGGTCATCTGCGACGCAGAGAAGCCGGTCGCTCTGGCCGGTATCATGGGCGGTGCAAACTCCGGCATGGACGACAACACCACCAGCCTGCTCTTCGAGTGCGCTACCTTCGCCCGCGACTCCGTCCGTAAGACCAGCCGCGCTCTGGGTCAGAACAGCGACTCTTCCGCCCGCTACGAGAAGGGCGTTGACCGCCACTCTCCCGAGCTGGGCCTTGCCCGCGCCCTGCACCTCATCCAGGAGCTGGACTGCGGCGACATTACCACGCTGGAATACGATTTGACCGATGGCCGTCCTCTCGAGCGCAAGCACATCGTCACCACCCCGGCCAAGATCTGCGGCGTGCTGGGCATCACCGTGCCGGACCAGACCATGATCGACATCCTCAAGCGCCTTGAGTTCACCGTGGACGTGCAGGCCGACGGCAGCTGGGACGTCTCTGCACCCCTCTACCGTGAGGATGTGGAGAGCTTCCCCGACCTGGCCGAGGAAGTCATCCGTGAGTACGGCTATGACCACATCGTACCCACCTTCCTGAACACTGCCGCTGTCACCAACGGCGGTCTGAACTATGAGCAGAAGCAGCAGCTCAAGACCAAGCGTCTGCTGGCCGCACAGGGCTTCTATGAGGCTTCCACGCTGGCCTTCTATTCCAATGTCGAGTTCGATATGCTCCATATCCCGGCGGAGGATGAGGCCCGCAAGGCCATCCGCATCCTGAACCCCATCAGCGAGAACCTGTCCGTCATGCGCACCCTGCTGGCTCCGTCCATGCTGAACGTCATCGTGGACAACCTCAAGAAGGGCAACGCTGAGGGCCGTCTGTTCGAGATGGCTCCCGTCTACCTTGCCAAGGAGCTGCCCATCAACGAGCATCCCCACGAGCGCCAGACCCTCTGCATCGGTGCCTTCGGCCCCGAAGAGGACTTCTTCACCGTCAAGGGCGCTCTGGAAGCACTGGCTGAGGGCTTTGACCTGACCTTCACCTATCAGCGTGAGACCACCAGCTGGCTCCACCCCGGCATCAGCGCCGCCGTCTACTGCAACGGCAAGCGTCTGGGCGTCTTCGGCAAGCTGGCCAACGAGATCAACGCGGAGCTGGAGATCGCCAAGGAGCAGAAGGACAGCCAGAACATCTATCTGGGCGAGCTGGACTATGAGGCTCTGATGTCCTGCGTCGAGGGTGAGCTGCGCTATAAGCCGCTGAGCCCCTACGCCGCTGTCAAGCGTGACCTGGCTCTGGTCTGCGACGAGGCTGTGGCCTGCGGCGACATCGAAGAGACCATCAAGAAGGCAAGCCCCCTCATCACGGAGGTCAAGCTGTTCGATATTTATCGCGGCGCAAACCTTGGCGAGGGCAAGAAGAGCATGGCCTTCTCCCTGACCCTCTCTGACCCCGCTGCCGAAGTTTCCAACGAGCAGGTGGAGCGCACCGTCAAGAAGGTGCTGGGCAACCTGAAGTTCAAGCTGGGCATCGAGATCCGCTAAAACTGTTTCACCCGTCCGGAAATGAAAACTGAGAAGCTGCTGCACGGTGTTTTGTGCAGCAGCTTCTTTTTCTTTATGTCGATTTATGCTATACTTATCCTATATAGAAACACAGCAGGAGGATTCAGCGTGGAGGATTACCGCACCATCCGGGGGACAGCCATCGGAGAATACGAAGAGAAGAAGAGCCGCTTCATTGCGCAGCTCTCCTTTGCAGACAGCGAGGAAAAGGCCGTGGCCTTCCTCGAGCAGGTGCGCGCGGCCAACCGCACCGCCCGCCACAATGTCTATGCCTACCGCCTGCGGGAGGGGAGCCGGGAGCGCTATTCCGACGACGGCGAACCGGCCAAAACAGCGGGTACGCCTGCCCTGGAGGTCTTGCAGCACAGCGGACTGACCGACCTCATCGTGGTCATCACACGATACTTCGGCGGCGTGCTGCTGGGGACCGGCGGCCTCGTCCGGGCCTACACGACCGCCACGTCCCGCGCACTGGAAGCCGCCGAGGTGGTGACGGTGCGCAGCGTGGTGGCGCTGGATGTGACGGTGGACTACGGCCTCTATGAGCGGGCAGACCTGCTCATCAAGGCGGCAGGCGGCAAGCTGGCCGAACCGGAGTTCACCGATAAAGTCACCCTCCGCTGGCAGATGCCGGAGCACACCGAAGGGCCGCTGCTGACGCAGCTGCAGGAGCTGACAAGAGGCACGGCCAATGTCACCGTGAGCGAGCCGTTCTATGCGGCGTTTTAAGAGCGCTTTACCGGTAGAACCTCTCAGTCTGCTTCGCAGACAGCTCCCCTAGTAAGGGAGCCCTTGGCAGGCCGGGCAGCTCTGCGCTGGACGCCCGAGGTCCGATATGGCGCAAAAGGGCGGGCCTTGCTACAGAGGGCAGCAGCTTCTGGACAACGCACCTTGTCAAGCTGCCGCTGCCCTGGACTGCGGAGCACTACAGCCCACGAAACGAATAAACTTTGCTCGTTCAGTGGGAACTTGACCGACATGCCAAAGCCTCCCCTCGATAGGGGAGGTGGCTGCGCCAGAGGCGCAGACGGAGAGGTTTCGCCCACGGCAGCGTCGAAACCAGACAGAAGAATAACAAATACCAAAAATTACCAAATGGCAAGTCGAAACATTTTCTGACGAAGAGACATGGATTTTCCCCCTTCGACAGGGCGAATCGGTTACAATAGCCGCAGACGCGGCATTGGGATCGGCCGCGCGCGGAGAGGAGGGAAAACGAGAGAAAAAGGAGGGACACAGGATGGATGTGCGCACACGCACCGAAGAGATCGAGCGGCTGACGCTGGCCCCGTGGGCGACGTTCAGCGATGCAAGCCGGGGCAGGCAGAGGCCGGAGGAACAGGACCCCATCCGCCCTGTGTTCCAGCGGGACCGTGACCGGGTGCTCCACTGCAAGGCGTTCCGGCGGCTCAAGCAGAAAACGCAGGTCTTCCTCTCGCCGGAGGGCGACCTCTACCGCACCCGCCTGACCCACACGCTGGAAGTCTCCCAGATCGCCCGCACCATTGCCCGGGCGCTGCGGCTCAATGAGGATCTGACTGAGGCCATCAGCCTCGCCCACGACCTTGGCCACACTCCCTTCGGCCACGCCGGAGAACGGGCGCTGGATAAGCTCACGCCCGGCGGCTTCAAACACTATATGCAGAGCCTGCGGGTGGTGGACAAGCTCGAGAAGGACGGGCAGGGCCTCAACCTGACCTGGGAGGTGCGCAACGGCATCGTCACTCACACAAAAGGCACTTGGGCCGCGACGCCCGAGGGCCGCATCGTGCGGATGGCCGACCAGATCGCCTACGTCAACCACGACATCGAGGACGCCGTCCGGGCCGGTGTGCTGGACCCGGCCACCCTGCCGAAGGACTGCACCGCCGTGCTGGGCCAGACGAAGTCCGCCCGCATCACCACCATGATAAACAGCATCCTCGCCCACAGCGACGGGGATGTGGGGGTCGGCGCGGAGGAAAATGAAGCCTTCCTCGCCCTGCGGGACTTCATGTACGCCACCGTGTATGTGGACAAGACCGCTAAGGCCGAGGAGCAGAAGGTGGACAAGGTCATCGGGGAGCTGTACGAGTATTATCTGGCCCATGTGGACCAGATGTCCAACTTCTACGTCCAGCTGGCCTATCAGGACAACCCCGAGCGGGCCGTCACCGACTATATCAGCGGCATGAGCGACGAATTTGCCATCCGGACCTTTGAGGACGTCTTTGTGCCGCGCAAGTGGCACGTTTTGTAAAAAGGAGCGCCGAACATCTTTATGATCCCACACGAATATATTGAAGAGCTGACCCGCCGCACCGACATCGTGGAGCTGGTGGGCAGCTATGTCCAGCTCAAGCGGAAGGGCCGGCTCTACGGCGGTCTGTGTCCCTTCCACAGCGAGAAGACCCCCTCGTTCTACGTCTATCCGGACACCCAGAGCTTCTATTGCTTTGGCTGCGGTGCAGGCGGCGATGCAGTGACCTTTACCAAAAAGATAAACAGCATCGACTACGTGGAGGCCGTCAAGTTGCTGGCCCAGCGGGCCGGTATGCCCGAGCCCACCGAGGACGACAAGACGGGCCGTCTGCGCAGCCGCATCCTCACCATGAACAAGGACGCGGCCCGCTTCTTCCACGCCTGCCTCAACTCCACCGTGGAGGAGGCCCGGCAGGCCCGTGCCTACTGGCGTCGGCGAGGCCTCGACGACAAGACCATCAACCGCTTCGGGCTGGGCTACGCCCCCGACGACGGGCAGGCGCTCTACCAGCATCTCCGGGACAAGGGCTACAACCAGCAGGAGCTGGACGCCAGCGGCCTGTTCAAGCGGAGCCAGTCGGGCCGCATCTACTGCCTGTTCTGGCGGCGGGTCATGACCCCCATCTTCGATCTGCGGGGAAACATCATCGCGTTCGGTGGCCGTGTGCTGGACGACTCCAAGCCCAAGTACGTCAACAGCCCCGAAACGCTGGTCTACCACAAGTCGGACACGGTGTTCGCGCTCCAAATCGCAAAGCGGAGCGCTTCCCATCGGTACGTCCTCTGCGAGGGCTACATGGATGTCATCTCCATGCATCAGGCGGGCATCGACACCGCTGTCTGCGCCTGCGGCACGGCCCTGACGCCCGATCAGGTCAAGCTCATCAGCCAGTATGCCGATGAGGTCATCCTCAGCTACGACTCCGACGAGGCGGGCCAGAAGGCCACCCTCCGCTCGCTGGAACTGTTCCGTAACAGCCCGGTGCGGGTGGGTGTGCTGCAGATCCCGGGCGCGAAAGACCCGGACGAGTACATCAAGAAATACGGTGCCGACCGCTTCAAAGCCCTGCTGGACGGCGTGGGCAATGCGCTGGACTTCCGGCTGGGCCGTCTGCGCAGTCAGTACGACCTCAAACAGGATGCTCAGCGCCTCGAGTACGTCAAGGAAGCGGTGGAGATGCTGGCGCAGCGCTCCAACCCCACCGAGCAGGAGGTCTACGCCGGGCGTCTGGCCGAGGAGACGAACATCTCCAAGACTGCCATCATGGCCCAGCTGGCCGACGCCGTGAAGAAAGCGGGCAGCAGGCGCCGCCGGGAGCAGAACCGCGCCCGCCTGAAAGAGGGCGAAATGGACCAGATCAAAGTCCCCTACGGCGCAGGCCGGGGCGCACTGGGCATGGCCAGCGCAGAGCAGCGGCTTCTTGCCGCCATGCTGCGGGAGCCGGGCTATATCGATAAGGTGAGCGCCCAGCTCAGGCCGGAACAGTTCTTGCAGCCCCAGCAGAAGGAGCTGTACGAAGCCATGCTCCGCTGCAAGGAGCAGGGGGTGGAGGTGAGCCTCGCCACCCTGCGGGCCTTTGTCAGCGAGGAAGCTCTGAATGAATTGAGCCGTCTTGCGGCACAATACAGCGATGTGAACTGTACGCCGGAGGACATCAAGCTCTATCTGGAACGCATCGCCCGGGGGACTCCCGTGGCCAGCCGCGCCGCCAGTATGTCAACCAACGATATTGAACAGTATCTCCAGTCGATGCGGGAACAAAAGCAGGGAACTGCTGACGCAGAAGATTCGGTCTGATCTCTCCACCGGCTGGGGCCGGAAGGAGAAGCACAGATGCAGAAAATGTCACAGACGGAAGAAATGGCGAAGATGCTGGCGGGACGCGCCCGCCGCCATGTCCTGACGCCCGAGCAGGTGAGTCGTGCCATGGAAGAGCAGGACTTCGACCCGGCGGGGCTGGACGAACTGTATGCCGCACTGGAGATGCGGGGCGTGCAGGTGGCCGAGGAAGAGACAGAGTTGCCGCTTCTGGACGAAGAGCAGATCGGAAAGCTCGAGCATGAGCTGTCTGCCGAAGGCGTGGCGCTGGACGACCCGGTGAAGACCTATCTGAAAGAGATCGGCCGGGTGCCGCTGCTCTCGGCGGAAGAGGAAGCCGCCCTTGCCCGTGCTGCGCAGGCAGGGGACGAGGACGCCCGCCGCCGTCTCAGCGAAGCGAACCTCCGCCTCGTCGTCTCGGTGGCAAAGCGGTATGCCGGGCGGGGCCTGCCCTTCCTCGATTTGATCCAGGAAGGCAACCTCGGCCTGATGAAGGCGGCGGAGAAGTTCGAGCCGGACCGGGGCTTCAAGTTCTCGACCTACGCCACCTGGTGGATACGCCAGTCCATCACCCGGGCCATCGCCGACCAGGGCCGCACCATCCGCATCCCGGTGCATCTGGTGGAGAGCATCAACCGGGTGAAGAAGACGGCAGGAGAGCTGCTGCGCCGCACAGGCCGGGAGCCCACCGCCGAGGAGATCGCCGCCCAGCTGGACATGGAGCCCGCCCGGGTGCGGGAGCTGATACAGCTGGCTCAGGACCCCATCAGCCTCGAGACGCCGGTGGGGGAGGAAGAGGACGCCCACCTCGAGGACTTCATCCAGGACGATGAGGCAGGCGTCCCCGCCGACGAGGCCGGGCGGCAGCTGCTCCGCCGGGAGCTGATGAATGTGCTCAAGAGCCTGACGCCCCGGGAAGAGCGGGTCATCGCCCTCCGCTTCGGTTTGGAGGATGGCCGCGCCCGGACGCTGGAAGAGCTGGGCCGGGAGTTCAACGTCACCCGGGAGCGGGTGCGCCAGATAGAGGCCAAAGCCCTGCGCAAGCTCCGCCACCCCAGCCGGGCCAAGCGCCTGCGGGATTATCTGGATGAATAAACTGCATTGCAAGAGTAAATGGTGACAAAATGCACAAGGGTGTTTTTGTCTGGAACGTAAAAAACAAAAAAATCAACCCCAAAATCACGCAAAGCATACACGTTCCCGGGTGTCCGATAAAAGAGGGCGTCCGGGAATTTTTTTGCCTCAAAACGGAAAAATGGCTTGACAACAGGGGTTTTAGGGTGTATACTGCATTAGTATCACATAATGGCCTAGTGCGCCAAAAAGGGAGTTTGCGCAGCATGAGCGGAACGGGTCCCACCGAAAAGTTTGTGCAAAACGCCGGACTTCTGCGCGCGGTGCAGGCCGAATTATGTGTGTCTGCTCAAATTCGACCTGCATTTTGCAACATCCGTAGAGTATAAAAGTAAGGAGTGGTTGATTTTATGATGAAAGTCAAGCCCGTCAAGCTCGGCAAGACCGAGCGCATGAGCTTCTCCCACATCGACGAAGTCATCAGTATGCCGAACCTCATCGAGGTCCAGAAGAACTCTTATCAGTGGTTCCTGGACGAGGGCCTGAAAGAGGTCTTCCACGACATCGGCACCATTGAGGACTACACCGGCAATCTGGCACTGAGCTTCGTGGACTTCCGTCTCGATAAAGAGCCCAAGTACAGCATCAAAGAGTGCAAAGAGCGCGACGTGACCTATGCAGCACCCCTGCGCGTCACCGCCCGTCTGCTGAACAAGGAGACCGGCGAGGTGAAGGATCAGGAGATCTTCATGGGCGACTTCCCCCTGATGACCGACGCCGGCACCTTTGTCATCAACGGTGCAGAGCGCGCCATCGTCAGCCAGCTGGTCCGTTCTCCCGGCGTATTCTACGGCCATGATCACGATAAGGTGGGCAATGACCTGTACAGCGCCACCATGAACCCCAACCGCGGCGCCTGGCTGGAGTACGAGACCGACGCTTCCAACGTGTTCTATGTCCGTATCGATAAGAACCGCAAGCTGCCCGTCACCGTGCTCTGCCGCGCACTGGGCCTGTCTTCCAACGAGGACATCCTGAACTACTTCGGCGAGGATGAGCGCATCCTTGCCACTCTGGAAAAGGATACCACCAAGAACACCGAGGAAGGTCTGCTGGAAGTTTACCGCAAGCTGCGCCCCGGTGAGCCTCCCACGGTGGAGTCCGCTACCAGCCAGCTCAATATGCTCTTCTTCGACCCCCGCCGCTACGACCTGTCCCGGTTCGGTCGTTATAAGATGAACAAGAAGCTGTCTCTGGCACGCCGCATCACCGGCTACATCGCCGCTGAGAACGTCGTCGCGCCTCTGACCGGCGAACTGCTCATCGAGAAGGATGCCAAGATCACCCGTCAGCTGGCTGAGGCCGCTGACAACGCCGGCGTCAACATCGTCGTGCTGAACGTCGAGGGCAAGAAGGTCAAGGTCATCACCAATGGCTGTGTTGACGCTCAGGGCTTCTTCTCCTTCGATGTCAAGGAGTGCGGCATCAACGAGCGCTGCTCCTTTGAGGAGATCAAGAAGATCCTCGACACCACTTCGGACGTGGAAGAGCAGAAGGAGCTGCTGCGCCGCAACCACGACCAGCTCATCGGCCGCACCGTTACCGTGACCGACATCCTGTCTTCCATCAACTATCTGAACGGCCTGGGCCACGGCATCGGCACCACCGATGACATCGACCATCTGGGCAACCGCCGCATCCGCAGCGTCGGTGAGCTGCTGCAGAACCAGTTCCGCATCGGCTTCTCCCGCATGGAGCGCGTCATTCGTGAGCGCATGACCCTGCAGAGCCAGGACCAGAGCGTCATCACTCCGCAGGCCCTCATCAATATCCGTCCTGTGGTCGCCGCCATCAAGGAGTTCTTCGGTTCTTCTCCGCTGTCCCAGTTCATGGACCAGAACAATCCTCTGGCTGAGCTGACCCACAAGCGCCGTCTGTCTGCTCTGGGCCCCGGCGGTCTGAGCCGTGACCGCGCAGGCTTCGAAGTCCGCGACGTCCACTACAGCCACTATGGCCGTATGTGCCCCATCGAGACTCCTGAAGGCCCCAACATCGGTCTGATCTCCTATCTGGCATCCTACGCCAAGATCAATGAGTACGGCTTCGTTGAGGCTCCTTACCGCAAGGTCAAGAAGACCTACGACGAGAAGGGCCGCCTCATCGACCAGGTCGTCACCGACGAGGTCGAGTATATGACCGCTGACGTCGAGGACGAGTACGTCGTTGCTCAGGCCAACGAGCCTCTGGACGAGACCAAGCACTTCAAGCGCGCCCGCGTTTCTGCCCGCCGCCGCGACGACATCCTGGAGATCGACGCCGAGAAGGTCGATTATATGGACGTCTCGCCCCGAATGATGGTCTCTGTCGCTACCGCCTGCATCCCCTTCCTGGAGAACGATGACTGTAACCGTGCTCTGATGGGCTCCAACATGCAGCGTCAGGCAGTGCCTCTGATGGTCACCCAGCAGCCCATCGTTGCTACCGGTATGGAGTACAAGGCTGCTACCGACTCCGGCACCGCGGTTCTGGCAAAGAACGACGGTATCGTTGAGAAGGTGGACGCTGACCATGTCGAGGTGCGCAACGCTCAGGGCGCCGTGGACAACTATTCTCTGGTCAAGTTTGCCCGCTCCAACGCAGGCACCTGCATCAACCAGCGCCCCATCGTCGAGGTGGGCGAGAACGTCAAGGCCGGTCAGGTGCTGGCCGACGGCCCCGCAATGCGCAACGGCGAGATCTCTCTGGGCAAGAACGCCCTCATCGGCTTCATGACCTGGGAGGGCTACAACTACGAGGACGCCGTCCTGCTGAACGAGAAGATCGTCCGTGAGGACGTTTACACCTCTATCCACATTGAGGAATATGAGACCGAGTCCCGCGACACCAAGCTGGGACCCGAAGAGATCACCCGCGACATCCCCAACGTCTCTGAGGATGCTCTGAAGGACCTGGACGAGCGCGGCATCATCCGCATCGGCGCCGAGGTCAAGAGCGGTGATATTCTGGTCGGTAAAGTCACCCCGAAGGGCGAGACCGAGCTGACCGCTGAGGAGCGCCTGCTCCGTGCCATCTTCGGCGAGAAGGCCCGCGAGGTGCGTGACACCTCTCTGCGTGTGCCTCACGGCGAGTACGGCATCATCGTGGACGTCAAGGTCTTCACCCCGGAGAACAGCGACGAGCTGCAGCCCGGTGTGCGCGAGGTCGTCCGCTGCTACATCGCTCAGAAGCGCAAGATCAGCGTCGGCGATAAGATGGCAGGCCGTCACGGCAACAAGGGTGTCGTTTCCCGCATCCTGCCGCAGGAGGATATGCCCTACCTGCCCGACGGCACTCCGCTGGACATTGTGCTGAACCCCCTGGGCGTTCCTTCCCGTATGAACATCGGTCAGGTGCTGGAAGTCAACCTGGGCTACGCTGCCAAGGCCTGCGGCATCAAGGTCATGACCCCCGTCTTCGACTCCGCCCGCGAGGCTGACATCGGCGATACCTTCGATACCGCCCGCGAGATGTGGCACGGCGAGAATGCTCCTGCATATCCCACCAAGCTCCCCAAGCTGATGGGCGAGAAGGGCCACATCATCGACTTCTCCAAGATCGAGCTGGACCGCGACGGCAAGACCACCGTTTACGATGGCCGTACCGGTGAGAAGTTCGATAACCGCGTTACCGTCGGTTATATGTACTACCTCAAGCTGCATCACCTCGTTGATGATAAGATCCATGCCCGTTCCACCGGCCCCTACTCTCTGGTCACCCAGCAGCCTCTGGGCGGCAAGGCCCAGTTCGGCGGCCAGCGCTTCGGCGAGATGGAGGTCTGGGCTCTGGAAGCTTACGGTGCTGCTTACACCCTGCAGGAGATCCTGACCGTCAAGTCCGATGACGTCGAGGGCCGTGTCAAGACCTACGAGGCCATCGTCAAGGGCGAGCCCATCCCGCAGCCGGGCATCCCCGAGTCCTTCCGCGTCATGCTCAAGGAACTGCAGTCTCTGGGTCTGGACGTCGTGGTCCAGGACAAGGAAGGCAACGAGATCGACATGCGCCAGAACTTCGACGACGAAGAGACCGGCTTCGATATGCGTGATGTTGCCGGCACCGAGACTGTCGCCAACGAGAACGAGCTGCTGAACGATTACACCATCAAGGACGCCGATGCTGGTTTCGATGATCCCTCCGTGCTGGAGGATGACAACTCTGCCGCTGCAGAGTCCGCTTCTGACGAAGTGAACATCGACGAATAATAAGGCCCCTTTGAGAAAGCTGTGTTTCCCTGCGCGGTGCGCGTGCTGCCGCCGCAGGGCAGGGGAGGGCAGCGGGTCTTCCAACGTCAACTGTTATCATCGAGACTATAAAGATTAAGAAAGGGTTCGTTTCATGGAAAACAACGTCTTCGATTCGATCAAAATCGGCCTTGCCTCTCCTGACCAGATCCGCAACTGGAGCTATGGCGAGGTGAAGAAGCCTGAGACCATCAACTACCGCACCCTGAAGCCGGAGCGCGACGGTCTGTACTGCGAGCGCATTTTTGGACCTACCAAGGACTGGGAGTGCCACTGCGGCAAGTATAAGCGCATCCGTTATAAGGGCAAGATCTGCGACCGCTGCGGCGTCGAGGTGACCAAGGCTAAGGTCCGCCGTGAGCGTATGGGCCACATCGAGCTGGCCGCTCCTGTGAGCCACATCTGGTACTTCAAGGGCATCCCCAGCCGCATCGGCCTGATGCTGGACATCAGCCCCCGCCTGCTGGAGAAGGTCCTCTACTTTGCAAGCTATATCGTCACCGATCCCGGCCTGACCCCGCTGGAAAAGAAGCAGCTGCTGACCGAGAAAGAGTACCGCGAGATGCGCGAGCGCTACGGCGACGAGTTCGAGGCTGCGATGGGTGCTGAGGCCGTTCAGGACCTGCTGAAGGAGATCGACCTCGACCAGCTCAGCGCTGAGCTGACTGCCGAGGTGGAGAAGTCCTCCGGCCAGAAGAAGGTGCGTATCCTGAAGCGTCTGGAAGTCGTCGAGGCTTTCCGCGTTTCCGGCAACCGCCCCGAGTGGATGGTCATGGACGTGCTGCCCGTGCTGCCGCCTGACCTGCGCCCCATGGTCCAGCTGGACGGCGGCCGCTTCGCCACCTCCGACCTGAATGACCTGTACCGCCGCGTCATCAACCGCAACAACCGTCTGCGCCGCCTGCTGGAGCTGGGCGCTCCTGACATCATCGTGCGCAACGAGAAGCGTATGCTGCAGGAAGCAGTTGACAGCCTCATCGACAATGGCCGCCGTGGCCGTCCCGTCACCGGCCCCAACAACCGCGCACTGAAGAGCCTTTCCGATCTGCTGAAGGGCAAGCAGGGCCGCTTCCGTCAGAACCTGCTGGGCAAGCGTGTTGACTACTCTGGCCGTTCCGTTATCGTCGTCGGCCCTGAGCTGAAGATGGACCAGTGCGGTCTGCCCAAGGAGATGGCTCTGGAGCTGTTCAAGCCCTTCGTTATGAAGGACCTGGTCGAGAAGGGTGTTGCCAACAACATCAAGTCTGCCCGCAAGATGGTCGAGCGCGCAAAGCCCGAGGTCTGGGACAGCCTTGAGACTGTCATCAAGGGCCACCCCGTCCTGCTGAACCGCGCACCTACCCTGCACCGTCTGGGCATCCAGGCGTTCAACCCCGTGCTGGTCGAGGGCCGTGCCATCAAGCTGCACCCCCTGGCCTGTACCGCATTCAACGCCGACTTCGACGGCGACCAGATGGCAGTCCATCTGCCCCTGGGCGAGGATGCCTGCCGCGAGGCCAAGATGCTGATGCTGGCTTCCGGCAACCTGCTGAAGCCCTCTGACGGCGCACCTGTTACCGTTCCTACGCAGGATATGATCCTGGGCAGCTACTACCTGACCACCGTTCGTGAGAACGAAGAGGGCGCAGGCAAGGTGTTCCGCGATGAGAACGAGGCTCTGATGGCTTACGCTGAGCACATCGTCACCCTGCACGCACCCATCAAGGTGCGCCGCACCATGGTCATCGACGGCGTGGAGCGTACCGGTCTGGTGGACGCCACCGTCGGCCGCATCATCTTCAACAACCCTGTGCCTCAGAATCTGGGCTATATCGACCGCACCGACCCTGAGCACTGGCTGGAGTACGAGGTCAGCTTCCGCGTGACCAAGAAGACCCTGCCCGACATCATCTCCCGCTGCATGACCCGCAACGGCAGCCGCAAGTGTGCAAAGATGCTGGACGCCATCAAGGCACAGGGCTACAAGTACTCTACGCTGTCCGCTATCTCCGTCGCTGTCTGTGACGCTGTCATCCCGCCCCAGAAGGACGAGCTGATCGCCGACGCCGACAAGCAGGTCTCTCAGGTCAGCAAGCTGTTCAACCGCGGCCTGATCTCCGAGAACGAGCGCTACTCCCAGACCATCAACATCTGGCAGGCTACCACCGATAAGGTCTCCAAGGCTCTGGCGGCAAACCTGCCCGAGGACAACGAGATCTTCATGATGGCAGACTCCGGTGCTCGTGGTTCTATGAACCAGATCAAGCAGCTGGCCGGTATGCGCGGCCTGCTGGCAAACACTGCCGGTAAGACCATCGAGATGCCCATTCGTGCGAACTACCGCGAAGGTCTGAATATCCTGGAATACTTCGTTTCCGCTCGTGGCGCTCGTAAGGGTCTGGCCGATACCGCTCTGCGTACCGCTGACTCCGGCTACCTGACCCGTCGAATGGTCGATGTCTCTCAGGAAGTCATCGTCCGCGAGATCGACTGCGGCACCACCGACGGCCTGTGGGTCTCCGAGATCCACGAGGGCAAGGAGAAGATCGAGAGCTTCCGTGAGCGTATCATCGGCCGTTATGCCGTGGGCGATGTCCTCGACCCCGTCACCGGCAAGGTCATCGTTCCCGAAGGCAAGATGATCGACCTCTACGATGCAAACGACATCGAGGCCGCAGGCATCACCAAGCTGAAGATCCGCAGCCTGCTGACCTGCCGCGCCAAGATCGGCGTCTGCGCACACTGCTACGGCAGCGATATGGCAAACGGTGAGCCCGTCCAGCTGGGCGAGTCCATCGGCGTCATCGCTGCAGAGTCCATCGGCGAGCCCGGTACTCAGCTGACCATGCGTACCTTCCATACCGGCGGTATCGCATCTGCTGAAGATATTACTCAGGGTCTTCCCCGTGTCGAGGAGCTGTTCGAGAGCCGCCGTCCCAAGAGCATGGCCATCATGAGCGAGATCTCCGGTGTCGTCTCTCACGACGATACCAAGAAGAACGTCGTCATCAAGGTCACTGGCAAGGACGAGAACGGCGCTGAGGTCGTCAAGAGCTACTCCATCCCGTTCACCCAGCACGCACGTGTGATGCCGGGCGACCGCGTGGAGAAGGGCGACATCATCACCCGTGAAGGCGTCCTGTATCCTCAGGACATCCTGGCCATCAAGGGTCTGAGCGATGTTCAGAACTACCTCATCAGCGAGGTCCAGAAGGTCTACCGTCTGCAGGGCGTTGAGATCAACGATAAGCATATCGAGGTCATCGTCCGTCAGATGTGCCGCAAGGTCCGCGTGACCGACTCTGGTTCTTCCGACCTCATCGGCGGTGCTCTGGCAAACCGTCTGGAAGTCGAGAACATCAACGCCGAGCTGCAGAAGCGCATCGACGCCGGTGAGCAGGGCATCAAGCTGGTCGAGTATCAGCAGGTGCTGCTGGGCATCACCAAGGCTGCTCTGGCAAACGAGTCCTTCCTGTCTGCCGCCTCCTTCCAGGAGACCACCCGCGTGCTGACCGAGGCCGCCATCAAGGGCAAGGTCGATCCGCTGGCCGGTCTGAAGGAGAACGTCATCATCGGTAAGCTCATCCCCGCAGGTACCGGTCTCCCGGAGGTGCGTGAGGACCTGAAGCGCCGTGAGGAAGAGCGCGACGCCGAGGTCGCCGCTGAGCTGGCAGCTGCCGCACGGCAGTAAGCTTCCCGTCACAGTTCTCTTAAAGTAAATATGAGAGCCGCTTTTGTGGAGAGTATCCGCGAAGGCGGCTCTTTTTATGGAAGCAGGAACGAAAGGCTCTCCCTTTGGAAGAGGCTTGAGAGAACGATTTTTTGCCCTAAAAGACAGCAAAAAAACTTTCGGCGAATAAAACAAAAAAATATTGGAAAAACTGTTGACATTCCTGATGAAAACGGGTATTATATAACTGTTGCGCGTCCCACACAGGGATAGTGCGGCAAAAAAGTCGGAAAACATCCGATGTTCATCATTAAGAAAGGAGAAAACCAATGCCTACTTTTAACCAGCTTGTACGCAAAGGCCGTCAGGTCCTGGCTACGAAGAGCACTGCTCCCGCACTGCTGAAGACTTACAACTCTCAGAAGAAACAGTATTCTGATCTGAACAGCCCCCAGAAGCGCGGCGTCTGCACTGCAGTCCGTACCATGACCCCCAAGAAGCCTAACTCTGCTCTGCGTAAGGTCGCCCGTGTCCGCCTCACGAATGGTATCGAGGTCACCTCTTACATTCCCGGTATCGGCCATAACCTGCAGGAGCACTCCGTCGTACTGATCCGTGGCGGTCGTGTTAAGGACCTCCCCGGTGTGCGTTACCACATCATCCGTGGTACTCTGGATACCCAGGGTGTTGCAGGCCGTAACCAGGCCCGCTCCAAGTACGGCGCAAAGCGTCCTAAGGCCGGTGCTGCAAAGAAGTAATTGAGGAACGAACCGCCATAAACGGCTTTCCATTATATAAATAACAAGTCCGCAGGAATGTGCGGAGGGCAACAGTTTATGTAAGGTCAGCTCTTTGTGACACAACGGGAGTTTTATTACTTTCGAGTACCGATGATATCATTCTGTGAAGGAGGGAAGAAAGATGCCTAGAAGAGGTAACATTGCTAAGCGCGATGTCTTAGCTGATCCTATTTACAATTCCAAGATGGTCACCCGTCTGGTCAACAGCGTCATGCTGGACGGCAAGAAGGGCGTCGCTCAGAAGATCGTTTACGAGGCTTTCTCCATGATTCAGGAGAAGACTGGCAACGATCCTCTCGAGACTTTCGAGAAGGCGATGGAGAACATCATGCCCAGCCTCGAGTGCAAGACCCGCCGTGTTGGCGGCGCTAACTACCAGGTCCCCCTGGAGGTCAGCCCCGCTCGCCGCGAGACTCTGGGCCTGCGCTGGCTGACTGCTTACAGCCGCAGCCGTGGTGAGAAGACCATGGCCCAGCGCCTGGCTGCTGAGATCATGGATGCTGCCAACAACACCGGCAACGCCGTGAAGAAGCGCGAGGATACCCACAAGATGGCCGAGGCCAACAAGGCTTTCGCTCATTTCCGTTATTGATCTGTTCTGTAGGAGGTTAATTTCATGGCTACTCCCAGAGAAGTTTCTCTTCAGATGACGAGAAATATCGGCATTATGGCCCACATCGATGCTGGTAAGACCACCACTACCGAGCGTATTCTGTACTACACCGGCATCAACCACAAGATCGGCGAGGTTCACGACGGCGGCGCTACCATGGACTGGATGGTTCAGGAGCAGGAGCGTGGTATCACCATCACCTCCGCAGCTACCACTTGCTACTGGAGCCACTCTGAGACTCAGAAGGACCCTGTTGCATTCAAGAAGAATCGTCACCGCATCAATATCATCGACACCCCGGGCCACGTTGACTTCACTGTTGAGGTCCAGCGTTCTCTGCGCGTCCTGGACGGTTCTGTGACCGTTCTGGCTGCTAAGGGCGGTGTCGAGCCTCAGTCTGAGACCGTCTGGCGTCAGGCTGATGAGTACAAAGTCCCCCGTATGGTGTACGTCAACAAGATGGACACCATGGGTGCTGACTTCTTCCGCTGCATCAAGATGCTGCACGATCGTCTGCACGCCAACGGCGTGGCCATCCAGCTGCCTATCGGTCAGGAGGATACCTTCCGTGGTATCGTTGACCTGGTCGATATGAACGCTGAGGTCTACTACGACGATATGGGCAACGATATGCGCACCGAGCCTATCCCCGAGGATATGCGTGAGCAGGCTGAGGAGTATCGCAATATCCTCGTTGAGGCTGTTGCCGAGAACGACGAAGAGCTCATGGAAAAGTACCTCGAGGGTGAGGAGATCACCCGTGAGGAACTGAAGGCTGCTATCCGCAAAGAGACCATTGCGAACACTCTGGTCCCCGTTGTCTGTGGTTCTTCCTACAAGAACCGCGGCGTGCAGAAGCTGCTGGACGCTATCGTTGACTATATGCCCGCACCTACCGATGTCGAGGACATCAAGGGTGTGAATCCTGAGACCGAAGAGCAGGAGACCCGTCCGTCTTCCGACGACGCTCCCTTCGCAGCTCTGGCCTTCAAGATCGCTACCGACCCGTTCGTTGGTAAGCTGGCATACTTCCGTGTCTACTCCGGTAAGGTCGAGGCAGGTACTACTGTCTACAACTCCGTGAAGGACAGCAAGGAGCGTATGGGCCGCATCCTGCAGATGCACTCCAACCACCGCAAGGATATCGACTGCTGCTACGCAGGTGATATTGCTGCTGTCGTTGGTCTGAAGAACACCACCACCGGTGATACTCTGTGTGATGAGAATCATCCCATCATTCTGGAGTCCATGAAGTTCCCCGAGCCCGTTATCCGCGTCGCCATCGAGCCTAAGACCAAGGCCGGCAACGAGAAGATGGGCATCGCGCTGGCAAAGCTGGCCGAAGAGGATCCTACCTTCAAGACCTACACCGACGAAGAGACTGGTCAGACCATCATCGCCGGCATGGGCGAGCTCCATCTGGAGATCATCGTCGACCGTCTGCTCCGTGAGTTCAAGGTCGAGGCTAACGTCGGCGCACCTCAGGTCGCTTACCGTGAGACCATCCGCAAGGAGGCCAATCAGGAGACCAAGTACGCTCGTCAGTCTGGTGGTAAGGGTCAGTACGGTCACGTCAAGATCAAGATCGAGCCCAACGAGCCCGGTAAGGGTTATGAGTTCGTCAACGCCATCGTTGGCGGCGCTATCCCGAAGGAATACATCCCGGCTATCGACAACGGTATCCAGGGTGCTATGAAGTCCGGCGTTCTGGCAGGCTATCCTGTCGTTGACGTCAAGGTCACCCTGTGGGATGGTTCTTATCATGAGGTCGACTCCTCTGAGATGGCCTTCTCCATTGCAGGTTCTATGGCCTTCAAGGATGCCATGCGCAAGGCTGATCCTATCATCACCGAGCCTATCATGAAGGTCGCTGTCATCGTTCCCGATGAGTATCTGGGCGATGTCATCGGCGATCTGAATGCTCGCCGTGGTCAGATCCAGGGCATGGAGGCAATGGCTGGCACCCAGCGTGTCAACGCATTCGTTCCTCTGGCTCAGATGTTCGGCTACGCCACCGACCTGCGTTCCAAGACCCAGGGCCGTGGCCAGTATGTCATGGAGCCGTCTCACTACGAGCCGGTGCCTAAGAACATCGCTGATCAGATCATCGCAGGCCGCACCAAGGGCTGATCGTTGAAAAACGGATAAAGATTTTGCCGGGGTAGTGTAGCTCCGGCAAAATTTCCTGTAAAACACTTGATTTTACAGGTGGAATCTAGTAGAATAGTTTTGCAATGCAATTCTGTATTAGCAGGACTGTTGTAACCAATATCAAAACCTAATTTAAGGGAGGATATTCCAATGGCTGAAAAGGCAAAGTTCGACCGTTCTAAGCCGCATGTTAACATCGGCACCATCGGTCACGTTGACCACGGCAAGACCACTCTGACCGCTGCTATCACCAAGTACCTGGCTCTGAAGGGTGACGCAGACTTCATGGACTACGCCAACATCGATAAGGCTCCTGAGGAGCGTGCTCGTGGTATCACGATCAACTCCGCTCACGTTGAGTATCAGACCGATGCTCGTCACTATGCTCACGTTGACTGCCCGGGCCATGCTGACTACGTCAAGAACATGATCACTGGTGCTGCTCAGATGGACGGCGCTATCCTGGTCGTTGCTGCTACCGACGGTCCCATGCCCCAGACCCGTGAGCACATCCTGCTGGCTCGTCAGGTCGGCGTGCCCTATATCGTTGTCTTCATGAACAAGTGCGATATGGTTGATGACGAAGAGCTGCTGGATCTGGTCGAGATGGAGATCCGTGAGCTGCTGTCCGAGTACGACTTCCCGGGCGACGACACCCCGATCATTCGTGGTTCCGCTCTGAAGGCTCTGGAGTCTGACTCTAAGGATCCCGATGCTCCCGAGTATGCTTGCATCAAGGAGCTGATGGACGCTGTCGATACCTATATCCCCAACCCCGATCGTGAGGAGGACAAGCCCTTCCTGATGCCCATCGAGGATGTCATGACCATCTCTGGCCGTGGTACTGTTGCTACCGGTCGTGTTGAGCGTGGTATGGCCAAGGTTGGCGATGCAATGGAGATCGTCGGCATCAAGCCCGATCGTCTGAGCACCACCATCACCGGTCTGGAAATGTTCCGTAAGTCTCTGGACTTCGCTGAGGCTGGCGATAACATCGGCGCTCTGCTGCGTGGTGTTGACCGTACCCAGATCGAGCGTGGCCAGGTTCTGGCTAAGCCCGGTTCTGTCCATCCCCACAAGGTCTTCGAGTCCCAGGTCTACGTTCTGACCAAGGACGAAGGCGGCCGTCACACCCCGTTCTTCTCCAACTATCGTCCTCAGTTCTACTTCCGTACCACCGACGTGACCGGCATCATCACCCTGCCGGAAGGCACCGAGATGTGCATGCCTGGCGATAACGTCATGATGCACGTTGAGCTGCTGACCCCCGTCGCTATGGAAGAGGGCCTGCGTTTCGCTATCCGTGAGGGTGGCCGTACCGTTGGTTCCGGCGTCGTCGGCAAGATTATTGAGTGATCATGTCCTTGAACGTCAGTTCTAAGGCGAACTAAGCACTTATAAAGACCTTCCCATTCCGGAGAGTGGGAAGGTCTTTTTGTTTGCATCCTCTGCCTTTCCCGACAGAGGATTTTTTGCGGCGCATAGCACAACTTTATGGTTTACAAAGATTGGTTGTCGTGGTATACTGGCGATGAAAGAACAAGCAGCACTGGAACTTGGTTTGGGCCGACGTGAGCTGTCGGACACACTGACGAAGGAGCTGCTGGACAGGCAGAGGAGGTCAGCGACGATGGCGTTTGATTATAAGAAGGAATATAAGGCACTCTACCAACCACCTCGTGAGCCGCAGTTTGTCACCGTGCCAGCCATGACCTTTGCCGCAGTGCGGGGGCAGGGCGACCCCAACGACCCTACAGGCGAGTACAAAGCAGCCATCGAGCTGCTGTATGGCCTGCTCTACACCATCAAGATGAGCAAGAAGAGCAGTCACCGGGTGGACGGTTACTTTGACTTCGTAGTGCCTCCGCTGGAAGGGCTGTGGGAACAGACGGGAACCGGGAAGGAAAGCTTCCACTGGATATCCATGCTCCGCCTGCCGGAGTTCGTGACCCGGGAAGAGTTCGACTGGGCGGTCCGGGAAGCGACAGCCAAAAAGAAAAAGGATTTCTCCAAGGTCGAGTTCTTCACCTACGATGAGGGCCTCTGTGTCCAGTGTATGCACCTCGGCTCTTACGACGACGAGCCGGAGACTCTGGCCCGGATGAATGCCTTTGCGGCAGAGCAGGGCTATGCGGTGGACTTCTCTGAGACGCGCTTTCACCACGAGCTCTATCTCTCCGACCCCAACCGCACCGCACCGGAAAAGCGGAAGACCATCCTGCGACACCCGCTCAAATCAAGCTTGTAATCCAGCCCCAGGCCGCTATAATAGAAGAAAGAAAAAAGTCGCTGTCTGGCGGCGGAAAACGAGGAATGGATATGAAGCTTCCCGAGAAGAAACAGCGCTGGGTCTATCATGCAGAGGCTCTTCCGCAGACGGCAGGCGAGGGCGTCACCCGCCGGGTGCTGGCCTACACCGACGGCCTGATGTGTGTGGAGAACACCTTCGAAAAGGGGGCCGTGGGCGCACTGCATCACCACCCCCACACCCAGATCACCTATGTGGTGTCGGGTGCGTTCGATTTCACGGTGGACGGCGTGACCCACACTGTGAGGGCAGGGGATACCATCCTGAAAGAGGACGGCGTGGAGCACGGCTGCGTCTGCACCGAGGCCGGCATCCTGCTGGACATCTTCACCCCCATGCGGGAGGATTTTGTCTATAGCAGTTTGCGTTTTTAATGCACAAGCAACATCCGCAAACTGCATATCGCAAAGATGCAGTTTTGACCGGCACTATTTTTGAAAATTGCGATAAAATAAAATGAGCCGCAGCCCATCCCACCGGGGAAAGGCTGCGGCTCGTTTTTATGCACTGAAACTCAGGCGGCAGTGGAAGAAGCGACCTCGGAGGAAGCAGCCTCGGAGGAAGCAGCCTCAGAAGATGCGGCCTCGCTGGAAACCTCAGAAGCAGCCTCAGAGGAAGCGCTGTTCTCCTCGGCCACGGCAGAGGTGGAAGCAGCCTCAGACTGAGCGGCAGCAGAAGCAGCCTCAGAGGTAGAAGCAGCAGTAGAAGAAGAGCTGCCGCAGGCAGTCATGCTGACAGCCAGAACCAGAGCAGCAACGGTAACACAAACATTCTTGAGTTTCATATCAAAAATCTCCTTACTTTTGAAAAAACAGTTTCGCGGAAGGCTGTACAGGTGAAACCTTTCCGCAAAAAGATATTCTAGTCCATTTTCGAAAAAAATCAAGCCCTTTTTTAACAAAGATTCTATTTACCGAAGAGATTCTACACTTTTGTTATAACTTATCACCAAAAGTCAAGGATTTTTGACGTGCAAAAACGAAACACTCCGGGCTTTTCCGGAAGAGAAAAGCGTGGTATAATATCGCTGACGCGATATTATAGTTTTTATGCGCAGCGCCTCGCTGCTTGCTCCTGCGGAGCTGCGCGGCAACCGGCTTTGGATGCACCATTATACCATTTCACTGCGTTCATGGTATAATGGGACCTATAAAAGAGAACGATGGCAGGTCTGGTTACAAAGCTGCAGAAATGAATCCCGCAAATCATGCGGACGATATTGAGGTGGAACGATATGGACATCAAAAAAGTTGCAGTTCTGGGAGCCGGTGCGGTCGGCTCCTACGTGATCTGGGGGCTTTCGGCCCGCAGGGACATTGAGCTTGGCGTGGTGGCCGATGGCCCGCGCGGCGAGCGTCTGGCAAAAGAAGGCTGTGCCATCAACGGCAAAGTCTACCGTCCGGCGGTCTGGACGCCGCAGGAGGCGCATTACGCTGACCTTCTCATCGTCTGCCTGAAATACGGCGCACTGCCCGGCGCACTGGACAGCATCAAAGCCGTCACTGGCCCCCATACCACCATCATGAGCCTGATGAACGGCGTGGACAGCGAGGACATCATTGCCTCTGCCGTGGGTGGGGAGCATCTGCTTTACTCCCTCATCAAAGTGGCGTCTCACAAGGAGGCGGACGGCTTCCATTTTGACCCGGAGACCACCGTTGGCATCATCTTCGGCGAGAAGGAGCCGCCCTGCGACAGCCCCCGCGTCAAGGCCGTGGAGGCCCTGTTCGGCGGCACAGAGCTGCACTTCCGGGCCACCGACTGCATCCAGGAAGAGATGTGGAGCAAGTTCCGCCTCAACGTCTGCAACAACCTGCCCCAGGCCATCCTCGGCGCAGGCGTAGGCTGCTACCGTGACAGCGTCCATATGAAGGCCATCAGCGACGGCCTCCGCCGTGAGCTGGAAGCCATTGCCGCAGCCAAGGGTATCGATATGCAGAAGGTGGATGCCGTGTCCGGCAAGGGCTGCGCCGTCAAGCCCTCGGCCCGCTACTCGACGCTGCAAGACCTCGACGCCGGACGCCATACCGAAATCGATATGTTCTCGGGTACGCTCATCCGGATGGGCAAAGAGCTGGGCATCCCGACGCCCTACAATGAGTTTGCTTATCACATGATAAAAGCGCTGGAAGAAAAGAACGACGGTAAGTTCGATTATACCGGTCCGAATCAGGAAATGACATGGGCAAGATAACGGAGGAAATGCCGATGAATATTACGGTCTATCTGGGGGCCAACGAGGGCAGCGACCCGGCCCTGAAACAGGCGGTGGAGGAACTGGGCCGCTGGATCGGCGAGAGCGGGAACGCGCTGGTCTACGGCGGCTCCCGCAGCGGCCTGATGGGGCGTCTGGCCCACAGCGTTCTGATGGCGGGCGGCGAAGTGACCGGCGTCGAGCCCCAGTTCTTCATCGACTCCGAGGTGCAGTATGACGGCCTGACCAGGCTCATCGTCACGCAGGACATGACTGAGCGCAAGACCAGGATGATAGAGCTGGGCGACGCCTTTATCGCGTTCCCCGGCGGCACCGGTACGCTGGAAGAGATCGCCGAGGTGATGTCCAAGGTCTCGCTGGGCCATCTGGACGCGCCCTGCATCCTCTACGACCTCGACGGCTACTACGCCGGCCTGAAAGCTCTGCTGGCCCATATGGTCGAGATGGGGCTGTCCAGTCCCGAGCGGCAGAGCGGCATTTATTTTGTAAAGAATCTGGACGAGATAAAGGGCATCCTGAAACGGGCATAAGAAAAGCGCTGGAAGCGGTGTAAAGGCTTCCAGCGCTTTTTATTATCTGCTTACATGGAGATGACGCCCAGCGCGTTTGCCACCGAGCTGATGAGGATGATGGTCGCGAAGATGGGGCAGAGGTACTTTATCATAAAGTTGAAGATGCGCTTGCGGCGGAAGGGCTTGCCTTCCAGCGTGACCTCTTCCTCGATTTTCTCCACACCGATGACCCGGGACACCAGCAGGCAGGTGGTGATGGCTGCAATGGGCATCATGACGGAGTTGGTGAGGAAATCGAAGAAGTCGAGGAACTGCATCCCAAAGACCGTGAACCGGGCCAGAGGGCCGTAGCCCAGAGCCGACAGACTGCCCAGCACCAGCATGATGATGCCGATGAGGACGGTGGCCTGCTTACGCTCCCAGCCCAGCTCGTCCTCGAAGGTGGAGACAGCGCTTTCCGTCAGGGCGATAGAGCTGGTGACAGCGGCAAAGAGCACCAGCGTGAAGAAGAGGATGCCCACCACGGTGCCGAGACCCATGCTCTCAAAGACCTTCGGGATGGTGATGAACATGAGGGCCGGGCCGGCCTGCAAAGTGTCCGGGTCGCCGCCCGAGAAGGAGAAGACCGCCGGAATGATCATCAGGCCCGCCATGATGGCAATGGCCGTGTCGAAGATCTCCACGTTCTCGGTGGACTCCTCGATGGAGACATCCTTCTTCATGTAGGAGCCGAAGGTGACGAGGATGCCCATTGCGATGGAGAGGGAGTAGAACATCTGCCCCATGGCGGTCACGACGGTCATCCAGGAGAAGTTGGAGAGATTCGGCACGAGGAAATACTTCACGCCCTCCAGCGCACCCGGGCGGGTGACGGAGTAGCCCGCGATGATGACGGACAGCACCACGAGAATGGGCATCATCACCTTGGAGACCCGCTCCACGCCGTTGCGCACGCCTGCAAAGATGATGGCAAGGGTGAAGATGGTAAAGATAACAAAGCATATCTCCGCCGAAGCGCCGCTGGAAATGAAGGCCGAGAAGTAGCCGTCTGTGGCCAGCTCACTGCCGTGGCCGCTGACGTAGTCGGCCAGATACCGGATGACCCAGCCGCCGATGACCGAGTAATAAGGCACGATAAGGATGGGGATGATGGCGTTTATCCAGCCGCCGAAGGAGCGCCCGCCCTTGCGGACGGCGGCGAATGCGCCCACCGGGCTTTTCCTGGTCATCCGGCCCAGCGCCGTCTCGGCCACGATCATGGTGTAGCCGAAGGTGAAGGCGAGGATGATGTAGATGAGCAGGAAAATGCCGCCGCCGTACTTTGCTGCGAGATAGGGGAAACGCCAGATATTGCCGAGGCCTACCGAAGCGCCTGCCGCCGAGAGGACAAAGCCGATCTTGCCCGAAAAGGCGCTTCGCTTGTGCTGATTTTGGTTCATTAGATTCTCCTCTTTTCACAAATTTGAATAAGTCCAGTGTAACACTGCCACAGGTGGGATTCAACAGATTTTCCGATAAAAACCGCGAAATGCATCGAAAGAATCGAACGGCAGCATTAAAAAATAAGCACAGAGGCCCAGAGACCTCTGCGCATGAAGATACAGATTCAGTCCACTACCGGCACATCCAGCCCGAATTCCAGTGGGCGGAAACGGGGGCAGACGTTCTCCGTGATGCAGATGACCGACGCGGCCAGGCGGCTGCCGATCTCACAGGACTGGGCCAGATTCTTGCCGTAGGTCAGGCCGATGACCGTACCGGCAAAGAAGGCGTCGCCTGCGCCGGTGGTGTCGATGACGTCCACCTTCTTGGCGGGTACGACGCCGCACTCGCCGGTGTGCTTGGCGTACACGGCACCCTGACCGCCCATGGTCACCACCATGCTGGTCATGTTGGCGCTGTGGACGTTCCGGGCCAGTACCTGAGCCATCTGGCTGGGGGCGAGATGCTCGTAGTCGTCCGAGAAGAGCAGACCGGCCTCCTGCTGGTTGCAGACGAAGCAGTCGATCTGCTGCAGATAGTCGCGGCGCTCCATGGCGATGCTCATGTTGGAGACTGCGGCAAAGACCTTCTTGTTGTATTTCCTGGCATAGCGGAGCACCTGCTTGACCGTGTCTTTCTCCAGATCCAGCTCGATGGCGATGGCGTCGCAGTCCTTGAAGATCTCGTCGCCCTTCTCCTCCAGCAGGGTGGTCAGCGGGGTGGTGTCAGGGCGCTTGGAGATGGCAGCGTGAACGTCGCCGTCGTTGTCAAAGATGGCCAGCCATGTCCCCATGCCATCGGGGACCTTCTGGATGTACCTGGTGTTGACCTTGTGGTTGTCCAGTTTATCGATGACGTCCTGGCCCATGCCGGTGTCGTCCACCAGACCCACGAAGGTGGGGCGCAGTTCCACATTGGCGATGTCCTCCGCCACGTTTCGGCTCACACCGCCATGCACCTGTTCAATGCGGCCGGCGTTCCGTCCGCCGGGAATGTAGGTGGAGAGGGGATAACCCTTGATGTCTACGAAAACTGCGCCGATGACTACGATTCCCATATTTGAAATTCCTTTCCTGAATAAGAACTCTCTTTGACTTCTATCCTATTTACGCTTCTTCTGCCTTTTGCGCCCGAATATCGTCGCCCATAAAGAGGAAGGGGACAAAAGAGGAGAGGCGACTGGAGATTTTTTCGGTGTAGAGCTTTTCCAGCAGAGCGCCGTCGGTGATGTTGGTGGTGACGATGGTGGGCAGTTTCGCGCCCAGACGGTTGTTCAGCAGGCTGTAAAGGGTGCTGATGAGGAAGCTGGAGTTGAACTCGGAACCCAGGTCGTCGAGGATGAGCAGGTCGGCCCCGGCGGCGGTGCGCAGGAGCATCTCTTCCTCCCCGGCGGGGTCGGAGCCGAAGTGCAGGGCCTCGAGCTTCGAGAAGAAGTCGGGGCTGGACACATAGATGACGTCGAAGCCTTTTTCCAGCACCTCTCCGGCGATGGCCAGAGCGGCATGGGTCTTGCCCAGACCGGCGTTGCCGAGGAGCATCAGGCTCTCGCTGGTGGTATCGAATTCGTCGGCGTAGCCGCGCAGGTCGTCCAGAAGGGTGGACATATAACTCCGTATCGGCTCGCCGAGGGAGGCGTCCATCCGGGCGGGGTAGTAGCGCAGCTCCATGGTATCGAAGCTGGAAATGGAGAGGCTGGACAGAGCTTCGATCTCCGACCGGCGGAGCTGCTGCATCACCTTGTGGACGCAGCTGCAGGTACGTCCGTCCACAATGCCGGTGTCTTCGCAGAGCCTGCAGGTGAAGTGCGGCTCCAGTGCGTCGGCGGGACGGCCGCTGGAGGCCAGCAGGTCAGTCAGCTTTTTGCGGGCATCGGTGAGGGCCGCAGCGGCATCGGTGCGGTCCTTGCCCGCCGCACCGGCCAGTGCGCAGCGGATGCCCCGCACCCGCACCTCTTCTTCGGCGTGGCGCAGCCCGGGGACAGCAGCCTCGGCCTCAGCGCGGGCGTCCTCCGCCTTGGCCCGTGCGGTCTGACGACGGCGGGCGACGGTGCGCAGGGCTTCCTGATACAGTTCGTTTTTGGTACGCATAGTGTCTCCTTATGCCGGGGGTCACTCGGACTTTTTCTTGAGGGTGCGGCGGCGGGCAGCGTTCTTGAGGAAGTCGTTGCCGCTGGGGGTCTCGCGGTCCACCCGGATGTTCCGGCTGGCGCCGGCAGCGGCCACCGGAGTGCGCACATCGTGGATATTGCGCAGACCCTTGGCGTTCCAGGTCTTGAGGATGCTGTTCCAGTACCACAGGTCACGCTTCGGCCCGGCCTGCACAGCGGCCTCCTGCACCATGGCGTCATCGTAGCCGTAGACCTCATACCACCGGGCGATGGCTTTCCGCCCGCCGAGGGTGAGCTCGCTGTCCAGGATGCCCAACAGGGAAGCAACATACTGTTCCCGGGTCTGGCGGAGGGCCAGCAGCTTGAGGTGGGCGTCGGCCTGTTCGCCGGTCTCCACGCCCTCGGCCCGCCAGACTTTCAGCTCGTGGAGGACGGCGGCCATCGTTCGCTTGCCCCGGCTGGCCACATAGGCCACGCAGAGCATGACGGTCTCGGGGGCAAAGCCCTCCTGTACGTAGAGGTTGACCAGCTTTTCCATCTCGCTGTGAGTCAGCGGGCGGGCAAAGCCGGTCTGAGCGCAGTCGATGAGGCTCGAGATCATGGGGTCGGTGCGGCTTGCGGCGGCGATCTCCGCCCAGGTCATGGGGGCAGGAGCAGAGGGCTCTGCTCCCGGCGCGGCGTTCTCGTCGTAGCGCTCGAGAAGCCCCGCACCGGCCCAGAAGGAGAGGGCGCTTTCGGCAGAGATGCGGCTGCGCAGTTTAAGGTCGGCACAAATTTTTTCGGGGTCGGTGACGCCGGTGGCCAGCACATACAGCGCTACCCGGACGTTGTATTCCTCGGCGATGCCCAGCTTGGAAAAGATGAGCTGCGGCACCGGGATGGTGTCGCCCTTGAGCTCTTTGAGACGGTATATCATTTGCTTTCCCCGCTTTCTGCGTCCTCGTCCTTCGGCGGCGGTGACCAGGGCTCACAGTCCAGGATGGAGGGCCGCTGCTTCCAGAGCGCCAGGTCAGTGCTGTAGGCAGAGGACAGATACTCTGCCGCTGCGGCCCGGCCCTCGTCCGTCAGCGGAAAGACCATCTGCCGGCGCAGGGCGGGGTCGGTGCGGTCCAGCGCCCAGGGGTCGGGCCAGATGTCCACCGTGAGGATGGCTTCCTCTTTCTGTGCGCCCTCGCCGCCGTCCGGGTCAGGCACGCTGCGCTTGCCGGGCGAGAGCAGATAGCGCATCCCGTCTTCGTTGCCGCTGTATTGATTCTTGCACTTGAAATAGTGCAGAAGGGGTACAAAAATCATGACGTCCCTCTCAGTTTTAGACTTGCTGAAATGATAAAAGCGCCAATTCTTGACGAATCAGCGCTCTTTTTGTGGAGCAGGATACGGGACTCGAACCCGCCGCCTACTGCTTGGGAAGCAGTCGCTCTACCGGATGAGCTAACCCTGCGTTTACTCATTTATTGTAGCAAAGGACACGGGTTTTGTCAACCGCTTTTTGGCTCGATTTTGGTCGATAGCAATTCAACTTTTTAATGCAGCAGCAACAGCGTTGAATTGCATATCGCAAATATGCCGTTTCGATAGGCACTATTTTTGAAAATTGCGATAAACAAAAAGACCACCGTTCTGCCCGCAGGAAATAAGGGCAGGACGGTGGTCTTTTGAACGGACTGTGACTTACAGCTCAGCCAGAGCGCGCTTGAGGTTCTGTGCGATCTGGTCAGGGCAGCTGGTGGGGCGGGGGCCGCAGGTGGTGCCTTCCATGCGGGCGATGGCGTCCTCAGCCTTCATGCCCTTGAGCAGGCGGCTGATGCCCTTCAGGTTGCCGTTGCAGCCGCCGATGACCTCGATGGACTCGATGGTGTGGTCATCGTTCAGCACGATGTGGGTCTCCTTGGAGCAGGTACCCTTGTTGGGGTAGCTGAAAGACTTGCTCATATTCAAACTTCCTCTCTTTATATCCGACTGACAGGCGAGCGGACTCGCATAGCATTTTTATTATATACTTGTCAGACGAGGAAGTCAATGTGACCCGGTCACAGAGCGCCGCCCCGACGCTTGCGGGCCAGTGCCTCGATGCGCGCGATCTGGTCGTCCTCGGTGACGCAGGCACCCACCGGGTGGGGTTTGCCGTGGTTCGCGCCGTGGAAGTCGCTGCCGCCGGTGACGATGAGGTCGTGCTTCTTGCAGAGCTCAGCGCACTCGGCCATATCCTCGGGGCTGTTGCGGGGGTGATGCACCTCGATGCCGTCGATGGCCCCTTCGGCCACCAGTTCCCGCAGCAGAGGCATACTCTTGTACACCGTCGGGTGGGCGAACACCACCACGGCTCCGGCGGCCTTTGCCGTGGCCAGTACCTCCCGCACCGGAGGGTAAGCGGGGGAGTGGAGGCACTTGCCCCGCGGCTCCCAGCCGAACAACTCGTGATAAAGCCCGGTGTAGATGCCGTCGCACAGGCCCAGCTGCTGCAGCGCCTGCATGATGCCGCTCTTAAAGAGGACGCCGCTGTCCTGTGCATATTCCAGCGCCTGCTCGGTGCGGAACTGGGGGTACAGCGCCTCGATCTCCCGGCAGCTCTGCAGAGCGCACTCGTTGCGGCGCTGGCGCATGATGTCGCAGTGCCGGCGCAGGGCAGGGCAGTCGAGGTCGGGCCAGAAGGTCAGCAGATGGACGCGGTGGCTGCGCTCGAAGTCGTAGCCGGTGAGTTCGGCGGCGGGGATGAGCCGCACGCCGTCCTGCACCGGGTGGTCATAGGCGTACTGGGCGCTGAGGGTGGTGTCGTGGTCAGAAAGGGCCAGAGCGCTCAGCCCCAGCCGCGCTGCCATCAGGGGCAGGCGGTGGATGGGGACAGAGCCGTCAGAACAGGTGGAATGAGTATGAAGGTCGCCAGCCATAAGTTACTTTCCCTCGATTTTTACAGATTTCTGCGCCTAGTGTACCACAAAAATCATCGGGGAACAAGGGAGCCTTACACGGCCTTGCCGCCCACCGTGAGCGTGGAAGAACGGATGTGGTGGGTGAGAACGACTTCGGTATCCTCGCCGCCCATGGCCAGCAGTTCGTCCACCGAGAGGGTGGTGGAGCAGAGGATGGTCTGGAAGGTGATGGTGTCGATGCCCTCAGCCCGCAGCTGACGCAGCGTGGCCAGCGAAGCGTGGAGAGAGGCCGTGAACCGCCCGACGCGGAGGGAGAGGACGTTGTTGCCCCGGATGCTGGTGTAGGAGATGCGCTGACCGTCCTTGTCGGTGACGACGAGGCCCGGGAAGACCGACTCCTGCACAGAGGCGTCCGCAGAGCCGCCAGAGGAGGTATCATCGGGGACGACAGGGGTAACGGGGACTTTGTCGCCGGGCAGAGAGGTATCGTTGCCCTCAGAGTCGTAGCGGGTGATGGAGCTGCCCTCAGCAAGGCCGGAGAACTCCTGCTCGATGCCGTTAGCGCCGATGGCCACGTTGTCTTTTCCGGCGGTGGCCGTAATGGTCACTTTGCCCTCGAGGGTGATGTCGGCATCTGCATCGCTTTCGCAGCCAGCACCGATGCCGGCGCCGCCAATAACGATTTCTTCCCCTTCATCTGTACCGCCGCCGACCGCATTGATGGTGGGACTGCCGTTCTCATTGCTCTTGATGGTGATTTGATTGCCATTGTTATCGCTGTTGTTTTCAGCGCCAGCACCGCCGCCTATGGCCGCGCCGCCTGCGCCTCCGGTAGCGTTGACCTTGGTGTTGCCCTCGATGGTCACATTGCTGAGACCATAAATACCACCGCCGATGCCTGCGCCATAAGCGCCGCCCTGCACATTGTCGATTTTGGCATTATCCTTGATGACCACGTTACCATTGCCGATTTTATCGGGGGAACTAAATGCGCCGCCGCCGATGCCTGCCGCACCGTAGCCGCCGGTCGCATTCTCGATTTTTGCATTGCCGGAGATAGTCACATCACCGTCGTAGCCATTGCCGCCGCCAATGCCTGCACCGTAAACCGTGGTGGATGCATTTTTAATAACAGCATCGCCGGTTATCGTAACGGTCGCACCGTTATAATAACCACCGCCGATGCCCGCAGCGCCATCACCGCCTGCGGCAGTGATGGTGCCGCCGCTGATGGTCACATTGCCGCTGCCGTTGCAGCCGCCGCCGATGCCAGCGCCTAAATAACCGCCGGTTGCATTGATCTCGCCGCCGGTGATCTCTACCGTGCCGGTGCCGTAGGAACCACTGCCAATGCCTGCGCCCCAATCGTCACTGGTGGCCGTGATATTGCCGCCAGTGATTTTCACCTGAGCGTCATTGCTGCCAGCGCTGCCGATGCCAGCGCCTTTGAATCCACCGGCAGCCTCCAGACTGCCGTTCTTATCTTTGTCCTGAATGGTCAGTTCGCCGCTGGTGTCAGTCTTGTTGTGCTCCAACCCGGCATGGCCAGCGCCGCTCTTCAGCTCGTTGTCGCCATCCAGCTCAATGGTGGTGTCACCTTTGCCGGTAACACTCACAGCGGCTTCGCTCCGGCTGCTGGCGTCAATATTCACATCCTTGAGCGTGACCTCAACCTTATCGTCCTTATCTTTGGCGTCGATGGTCACGGTGTGGGAAGAAGCGCCTTCCTCACGATTTGTGATGATGGTGTCCGGGTCATTTTCGGTGGTATTCTCGTTCTGGGTGACATTGTTGCCGCTCTCGCCCGCCGAAATCGTAATGTCACCATCTTCGATGTACCATGTCCCTGCAAAGGCCGGGGCGGTAAGGGTGGTGAGCATTGCGGCGGTCAGGACAAGCGCCGCTGCCCGCTGAGAGGCCGGACGGGGTGAATTGTTACCCCCCCCCGTATTAAGAGGCCGACCCAGAACACGCATGGCAAGTTTACGATAAGAGAGCATACAAAAACCTCCTTTGAATGTTGAAAAAATATGGACTTTCGATTGATACAATTATAGCACTTCTGGGGAAGTAAGCAAGCAAACCTGCGTGAAATGCTGCTTTTCGTGCGTGAATGACAAAAAAACTATGAAAAACGCCGGGTTTTGCTTTTCTGCACATGGCATGGTATACTGGAAAAGAAAAATCCGCCAACCCGGCGGGAAAAAGGAGAAACGGAAACATGAAAACGAAATTTGGCATCGTGGGCTGTGGTTTCCTCGGCAATATCGTGGCCGATGCGTGGAAGAAGGGCCTGCTGGAAGACTACGAGCTGGTGGGTGTCACCAGCCGCACCTTCGCTTCGGCAGAGAAGACGGCGGCAAGCGTGGGTCGTGCGGCCTGCGCGGACGTGGATGCTTTGCTGGCGCTGGAACCGGAGTACATCGTGGAAGCCGCTTCGGTGGATGCGGTGCGCGCCATGGCCGTTCCGGTGCTGCGCCGGAGCGTGAACCTCGTGGTGCTGTCCATCGGTGCATTCGCCGACCTCGCGTTTTATGAAGAGGTCAAGCAGGCGGCCCGGGAGGGCGGCGCAAAGGTGCATCTGGCCAGCGGCGCCATCGGCGGCTTCGATGTGCTGCAGACCGTCACTCTCATGGCCGAGGCCCTGAAGCTGGACGAGAAGGCCGGCATCGAGACTCACACCGGTGCGAAGGGCTTCCGCAACACCCCCGTCTGGGCCGACCATCTGCTGACCGACACCGAGAAGACTACCGTCTTCACCGGCAGCGCCAAGGAAGCCATCGCAACCTTCCCGCGCCGGGTCAACGTCGCTGTGGCCACCTCGCTGGCCACCACCGGCCCCGACATCACCGGCGTGACCATGCACTCCGTACCCGGTTGGGTGGGCGACGACCACTGCATCACTGCCGAGATCGAGGGCGTGAAGGCCGTGGTGGACATCTGCTCGTCCACCAGCGCCATCGCCGGTTGGAGCGCCGTGGCTCTTCTGCGCAACCTCGCCTCGCCGGTCTGCTTCTATTAAAAAGGAGGGAGTCTCATGTTCAAGAAACTGGTGGCTATCGAGCCGGTCAGCCTCATCCCCACAGCAGAGGAAGCGCTGCATCAGTACGCCGAGCAGGTCGAGCTTTACCGCGATATTCCCGCCGACGACGAAGAGATCGTTCGCCGCATCGGAGACGCCGACGCGGCGCTGTTGAGCTATACCTCCCGCATGGGCAAAAACGTCATCGAGCGCTGCCCGAACCTGCGCTACATCGGGATGTGCTGCAGCCTCTACTCGGAGGAAAGCGCCAATGTGGACATCGCCTTTGCCCGGGAAAAGGGCATCAAGGTGCTGGGAATCCGGGACTACGGCGACCGCGGCGTGGTGGAGTACGTCCTCCACGAGCTGACCGGCCTGCTCCACGGCTTCGGGATGCCGATGCTCCACGACGAGCCCGTGGAAATTTACGGCCTCAAGGTGGGTATCGTGGGTCTGGGCGTTTCGGGCCGGATGATCGCCGATGCACTGACCTTCCTCGGCGCGGACATCTCCTACTACAGCCGCAGCCATAAGCCCGACGCCGAGGCCGCAGGCATGAAGTATAAGCCGTTGGACACTCTGCTCCGGGAGAGCGAAGTGGTCTTTACCTGTCTGAACAAGAATGTTCTGCTCCTGGGTGAGCCGGAGTTCGAGGCGCTGGGGGAGGGAAAAGTCCTTTTCAATACCTCCATCGGCCCCGGCTTTGACTCCGCCGCGCTGGAAAAGTGGCTGGATAAGCCCGGCACCCACTTCTTCTGTGATACCTACGCCGCCGCAGGCCCCGTCAGTGAGGGCTTCTTCCAGCGGCCCAATGTCCACAGTCCGGGAGTCTCGGCAGGCCGCACCAGGCAGGCTTTCGTTCTACTGAGCAAGAAGGTGCTGGCGAACATCGAGACGGCGCTGGGAGAATAAGCTATAACTTTTGAAAAGCCGCTGCATGGGAGACTGTGCGGCGGCAGACGACAACCCCATGAAGCTCATGAGCATTGCCATGAAGCCGCTGTGCGCTCCGCCGTTCCCGCTGGATTATATTGAGGAAATGACCGCCTTGATGGGCGGCGATGGACGGATGCGGTAAGCCGCAGCCAAAAACGAAAAGGTCGCTGTGCCGGAGAAGTGCTCTGCGGCACAGATGGAAAACTGGAAGAAACTGTGCCGGAGAAGGTATGAAAAAGTACAAAGATAGGGGAGAGTGCTTCGATGGACTATATCAGAGTTACCAAAGAAAACATCGACAGGGAACACATCTGTTGTGCCATGTCCGGCAAACAGAGCCTTGCCAAGAAAGAATGGCTCAAGCAGCGCTTTGAGGAGGGACTTGTTTTTTACCGCAGTGCAGAGCGCGGCAAATGCTTTATCGAGTACATCCCGGCAGAAAACGCATGGGTACCCATTGATGCAGCAGGCTGGCTTTATATCAACTGTCTGTGGGTCTCCGGTTCCTTGAAAGGTCACGGCTATTCCAGCGATCTGCTGGAAGAATGCCTTCGGGATGCCAAGGCGCAGGGCAAAAACGGCGTTTGCATTCTGTGTGCAGAGGGACGCAAACGGGAGTTTCTCGCTGACCCCAAGTTTTTGACCCATAAGGGATTCAAGGTCTCAGACATCTCCGATTGCGGCATCAACCTCATGTATCTGCCCCTTGCAGAGAATGCCTGGCCGCCAAAATTCAAGGACTGTGCCAAGCATCCCAAGGTGGAGGAAAACGGCTTTGTCCTCTACTATACCGACCAGTGCCCCTACACCTGTTATTGGGTGCCAAAGGTGCAGGAGGTCGCAAAGGAACATGGGATCCCGTTCAAAGCCGTTCACATCACCGAAAAAGAGACGGCCCAGAATGTGCCTGCACCTGTCACAACCTATGCGTTGTTCCGGGATGGGAAGTTTGTGACCCAGAGCATCCAGTCGGACAAGAAATTTTTGAAATTGGCGGCAGAATAATTGAATCAGGCCAGACGCCAGACGCTCAGACGCAGTGCAGCCCATAGAATTGGGGTGCGCTGCGTTTTTTGGAGGATTTTATATGGAAGAAATTGTTGTATATGTTCACGGAAAGGGCGGTTCGGCACAAGAGGCCGAGCATTATAAAGCTCTATTCCCTAATTGTGAAGTAATTGGTTTCGACTACCACGCACAATCTCCATGGGAAGCCACGGAGGAATTTTCCGGATTTTTTACGGCAGTGCGGAAACGCTGCGGGAAGCTCACACTGGTGGCAAATAGCATTGGTGCGTTTTTATCTTTGTCCTCGTTGAATGAGAAATTGGTGGATACCGCTTATTTTATTTCTCCAGTAGTCGATATGGAGCAACTGATTTGCAACATGATGCAATGGGTTGACGTCTCCGAAGCAGAACTTGCAGAGAAACTGGAAATTCCCACAACATTTGGAGAAACGCTGTCGTGGAAACATCTCTGCTATGTCCGAGAGCATCCGGTTTCATGGAAAATCCCTACCCGCATTTTGTATGGGGAAAAGGATGCTCTGACCTCCATGGAAACCATAAAAGCCTTTGCGGAAAAGAACAACGCAGAGCTGACCGTTATGCCGGGCGGAGAGCATTGGTTTCATACGAAAGAGCAGATGCAATTTCTAGATAACTGGATAAAGAATAGGAGACCCTGCAATGAAACAGAAAATAAGGACGGCTTCGATTCTCCTGCTTATAGTTCTGGGAACCGGGCTGGTGCTGATGGCTTGCGGCACCAAAAGTCTTGCTGACAGCAGCACAGGAGGCTCGGATCCTTACGGACTGAATGTTGAAAGCATGACCGGAACAGACAGCTGCCAGATGGAACTGCAGGAGAGTGAAGTGCTGCTATCCGTGCCCATCTACCTGTGGTTGCGAAAGCAAGGCGTTGCCCGTTTTTCGGCTTTGTTTGTAATGGCAGCATTATAGGAGCTCCGATGTGCGATATTGCGCCAGCTTCCCATTATGGGAGGCTGGTATTTTTGCGCTTTTGCTGGATCAACCTACGATGGTGCGGAAATTTCCACTCAAAAGGGGCATAAAAGCGATGCGCTTGCCCTGCTTGCTACAATTGTGTTGGTTCTGAGAAGTTCACAGCCAGTGAGCTATACAGATGCACTTATAATGGGAGTTCGTTTACAGGGCGTTTACTCGCCGTAAACGATCTTGGTAGCAGTTTCCACATGGCGTTCCAGCCGGTCGGCAAAGTGTTCCAGCGGCAGAAAAACGCCAAGTTCATCGTAGCGGGTTCCGCCGTCCTTGAGCGTATCCTGTCCATAGTAGACCACGGAACGGGGCAGTGCGTGCTGCAGCTTCATCTGGATATCCCAGACGGTGGAGTAGGCCTCCGCTTCCGTTACCTTCTGCTTCACGGTGTCCGGCAGTTCGTAGATCAGCAGCAGCCCCAAATGCTGGTTGTAGTGGTACTCCACCACATCCATCGAGCCCTCGTCGTAGCCGTGATACTTGCAGTAGCCGCTGGCAAGGTACATTTTTACCTTTTCCTGCTTCTGGAACACCCGGATGAACCGGTCGTATACTTTGCTGCTCACGGCAAATTTGTTGTTCGGCAAAAGAACGCCGGCATCATCCGTCAGGATCACCGGGTTCGGCTGACCATCGGCGTTGAATTTGAACGGAATCAGGGCAGCGTTCCGTAGCAGGTCAAACATACTGTGCTGGCAGATCGCCATCAGAAAGGCAGACAGATCCTTGTTCTCGTAGGCATTGAACAGCGCTGCGGCAAACTGCTGTGCACTCACGGTCGGCGCATCCAGTACGTCTGCCATGTCCAGCGAGTCGTTGAAGGTATCCATCAGGCGGCGGCAGGCTTCTGGATTTTTCAGAATCTCCCCGAACAGTGCCTCTGCCTTTTCTTCTCTTGGAAATATCGTTGCCATCAAAAAGACCCTCTTTCTGTTTATTTCCAACTACTATTATAGGTTCATAATGCCCCGCTGTGAAATACTGCTTTCATATTGCTGCTATATGCAGAACACTTTTTGCACATTTTCCAAGTGCCCGTATAATGAACACTGCAATCATGAAATTGCACGAGGGAAATGATGGCCAGTGGTTCAGCCCGCTGCGCAAAGCTCTGAGTGCCTTTGTCACCTCCACACAGGAGCATGTCACCGGCAAGGTGCGTCTGGAACTGTACAAGGGCAACCTCATCAATGCAGGGGTCTGGTCGCCGTACTCTCTGTATCGTGAAGACATCGCCACCTTTGCCGCAGGCGGCGATTACAAGCAGAGCGATGCCACCGGTTTCATCAGCATCTATGGTCTGCCCACCAAGGTGCAGGCTATCGTAAACAGCGAAAAAGAAGGGGAATGAAGTAGCTTATAGCAGTTTGTGTTTTTTAATACCAGTACGTACTGGAGACCGATCACACTGACATTGAAGGAAGCGGGCTTTTTTGTTTCCGTTGTCAATGCGATGCTGATTCACAATTTGATATTGACAATATCATTTCGTAAGAGATCAGCTTACTGTTTGTGTTGTAGTTGGTTCATTGCAGTTTCAGCTTACAACAAAAAATGAGATAGACAACCCCTCTCGGGGAAGTCTATCTCATTTTTTTCGTTGGGGCTATTTTGCAATGGCCCCTTCATTTTTGCTTGTTTCCGGTGAAAGCTGCGGCGCGGGAATGTTCCATTCAGCGGGCCTTCGTGGGGCCGCTTTCGTCCGGGGTGCTGCCGCTGCCGGAGTTCAGGATCGCCACGAACTGCTGCAGCTGCTTGAGGGAGCTGACACCCAGTTTGTCGTAGATGTTCTTGTTGTGGAAGCGCAGGGTGCTGTCCTTGATGTCCAGCTGCTGCGCGATCTCCCGGGTGCGCAGCCCGGCGGCGTAGCCGTCAAAGATGCGGCGTTCGGTCTTGGTCAGGGTGGGGATGCCCGCCACAAAGGTCTGGAGGGCATCGGGCACCGACTCGTTGCGGCACACGTCCGCCAGCCGGGACAGCTCAGTCTGCATCTGCTGGCGTTCCAGCTGCAGCTCGTCCATCCGCCGCCGGGACTCCCGCCGGTCCTCCTCGAACTGCCGGAACGCCGGCGAGAGGATGCGCCGGTGGAAGTTCATGCAGCAGAACACCACGAAAAAGGCGATGAAAAGGCCGATGAGCAGCATCTGCAGATTGCCGGAAAAGACCAGTCTCCGGTAGTCTGCCATGGGGATGCACACCGCCAGCCGGTAGGACAGGCTCTCGCTCAGGCGGCACAGCTGGGAGATGCCCGCATAGTCGCTGTCGGGGCCGGTCAACTGGGTCAGCCCGCCGCCCATGCTGCGCAGCATCAGCGTGTTCCGGGGGGCATGGTAGTAGCCGCTGGTGGTGCCGCTGCTGAGGGCGGCATCGGCGGCAAGGCCGTCCCCCGCCGGGGCCAGCAGGCAGCTCAGCCGGTCAAAGCCGGTGGGCTGGGCAAAGTTCTGCTTGAAGTAGCTCTCGCTGATCTCAAAGCCGCACAGCCCGTACATCGTGCCGTCCCGCCCCCGCAGGGGCAGCAAAAACAACTGCACCTCCTCCGAGGTGCCGGGCAGCTCGAACCGCTCGGTCAGCGTGTAAGACTGGTACAGCGGGGCGCTGCCGGGGGTCATCCAGCGGTCGTAGTCCGGGAACTGGTCGGTCTGGAACTCCATGCGCCACTTGCGGTGGGGCATTACGCTGTGGTCCTTGCCCACCTCCGCACTGCCCCGGTACAGCAGCAGGGGCACGGTGGGGGTGTCGGCACCGCTTTTCTGCACATACAGCCCGGCGCGGGAATGCTCTGCTCCCTCCATGCGGGTGTTGACGGTGGCATCCAGCAGCACAAAAACACCGGAACAGCCGGTCTGGCGCAGACGGCGGCACAGCGGCTCGATCATTTTCTCCTCCAGCGCGTTCAGCACCTCGGGGGAGTCGTTCAGCTGGGCAAAGGACATCTGCCGCAGAGCAAGCTCCTTGTCCACCTCTGCGCTCATGTCCTCGGACAGGTTCACGCCCATGACCGCCAGCTGGTCAAAATAGCGCTCCATATCGTTCTGGAACACCGAAAACTGGATCTGCAGACTGCGGCTGATGTCCTTTTTGGTGTTGTGCAGGCTGGCAAACAGGAACAGTGCCGCACCAAAAGTCAACACCAGCAGCACCACCAGCAGCAGGCAGGCCCACAGCAGCCGGCTGCTCATGGGGCTCTGGCGGATCTTTTCACGGTGCCGGTCAACAAAGTGCATCAAAGTCCCTCCTTTCCGGCTGAGCGGCAGGCTCAGGCATTGTCACACAGCAGCTGCCATGTTTCCTCGGCAAGGGCTTCCAGCGTTTCGCCGTCCGCAAGGCGCTGGGGGTAGTCCTTCTGGCGCAGGCGCAGGCTGTCGTACAAGATCTTGGCTTTGGCGTGGTAGCCCACGATGCCCGGTTCGGACAGGGGGGTGTTCTGGATGCGCATTTCGTTGTAGACGTCGTACAGCCGCTGATAGCTCTGCTGCTCAAAGGGATAGTCCGCAATGGCGTCAAAGGCGGCGCTGGACACCGGCATATACCCGGTATCGGCGGCAAATTCCAGATTGCGCTGCTGTTCGGTGAGCCAGCGCAGGAACACGGCGGCGGCTTCGGCTTTCTGGTCGGTGGTCTTGAAGGCGCACAGGCCCACACCGGCCTGCGGCATCAGGGGCGTGGCGGTGCCTGCGGCGTGGGGCAGGGGAGCCAGCAGCAGGTCGGTGGGCTCGGTGGTGTTGTCCGGGTAGGTGACGAAATCATTGTAGTAAAGGATGGCCGCAGAGCTGCCAAGGCCCGCCAGCGTCTCGCCGGTCATCACCTGCGTGTTGGAGTACAGGTCCGAGATCAGAATATCGCCCTGCACCAGCGCCCGGGCAAACTCCATCCACGAAGCGCGGAAGGTCTCGTTGGTCAGATCGTACCAGCTGCCCTTGTACAGCTCACCGCTGCCCTGCTCCAGCGCGTTCAGCTCCACCAGACGCAGGGGGTAATCCAGCGCGCAGAAGGGCTTGCCCTGCGACCACTGCCGGTAGGCACCCGCCATTTCAAAAAAGCCGTCCCATGTGGCAAGGGTGGAAAGCTGCGCCCCGGTGTCCGCCGCAAACCGGGCGTACTGGGAGCCGTTCAAAAAGATGAGCTGGGTGGATTTGGACACCGGGAACACCACCTGCTTCCCGTCAATGATGCCGTCCTGCACAAAGCCGGGCACATAGGCCGCCATGTCCTCGGCGGTGAACCAGTCGTTCCAGTCCACAAGGTTCTCAATGCCCAGAGCGCTGGCGTCCGCGGAATGGGCCGAGAACAGGTCCGGCAGGTCCAGCGCGCCGGGCTTGCCGGCCTTGGCATCCTGCAGCTGGCCGCCGATGGCGGCACTGTTGGTCATGTTGGTCACGTTGAGCAGGATGCCCTTCTCTCTGCCCACCGTGTCGTTGAACTCGGTCAGCAGGCGGTTCATGGGCGAGTCGGCCTGTTCGCCGTACACATGCCAGATGCTGAGCATGGTGGGGTCCTTGGGCGAGAGCAGGGTCTTGCTGCCGCCGCAGCCCGCAAGCGCCAGACCGGGGACGAGCGCCGCAAGCTTCAAAAATGTCCTTCGTTCCATTTTTCGTGATTCCTTTCCACACATTGCAGCCAGAGGGGGAAAACCGGCACAGGCAGGGCTGCAGCTGCCTGTTTTGGTGGGAAACTCCCCCAAAATCCCCCCAATTTTGGGCTTTTTGGGGGGATTTTTTGAGGGGAAAGCCCCAAAGCCCCAAAAATTTTTTTGGAATTGCCCCCCAAAAACGGCTTTTCTGAGGGGGCAATTTTTTCCCGGGTATGGTACAGTACAACCAGAAAAAGTCCTGCGCCGGTGCAGAAAGCCTGTCACTGTGTACAAAACGCGTCAACAGGTATCTGCGGATTCTATTCATAAGGATAGCATAAGATGGCCCGGACTGCAAGTACCGAGAACCCCCGCCCCACAAAGCCCCCCGGAAAAAAACAGGGGGGACCAACAGAAAGGAGCACCCCATGAAAAAGATGAACAGACGCGAATTCCTCACCCTTACCGGCGCAGCCGTTGTGGCGCTCTCGCTGGCAGGCTGCGGCGGCGGGTCCTCCGCACCCGCCGCCCCCGCTACGCCCAAGGACGCTAAAGTGCTGGAGGCAATCAATCTCTACCGTGGAAAGCTGTCCCCGCTTACGCTGGATAGCGGCCTGAATAAAGCAGCAGAAGAAGTGGCGAAGATCATTCTGTCGAACAAACCACTCGGTGAAAGCAAGGATGCATTTGCTGAAGCTCACAAGGCAATACTTGGCTACAAAAATGCGGAACTGTACCAGCCGATCGGCCTGTCTATGAACGAGGTGAGCGAGGGTACATATAAGGCTGCCCCGAGATACGTATGCCAGGACGATGCAAAGCTGATGGGAGAACAGCTGATGGCCCAAACGGGCGATCCTGCTCTGGAACAGCTGAAATCGCCTTTGGTCACGCTGGTGGGCATCCATGTGTTCGAGTACGGCAGTGCAACCTACTGGGTCGCAGTCGTTGCCGAGGGAGGGAAGACCGCCTGAGCACAGCGGCCCCGCTGATACGGACACCCCCTTTTGCCCCGGGCACACTCCCCCTGTGTCCGGGGCTTTATAGAAAGGAGCACCCCCATGAAACACAAATGTTTTGCTACTGTGGTTCTGGCGGCGGCTCTCTGGCTGACCGGCTGCGGCGGCGCAGCAGCCCCCGCAGCCCCCGCAGGCTCCGGCGCAGCTTCCCAAAGCGCCGCAGCCGCAGCGGTGCAGACGGCCCAGAAGGAGCGCATCACCGACCAGTACACGCTGGAAAAGAACATTTCGGGCGTGTGGGAGGCGGACACGGGGCAGTACATTTCCGTCCATGTGTCCGTCCATGTGCCGCAGCTGGAATGCGACAGCCCGGATGCCGCCTCCATCAACGATGAACTGAACGACATCTATGCGGCACATTTCCGGGAATATGAGGCCTACGAGGAGGCCGGACAGCCGGGCAGTGAGTACCCGCAGATCGGTGTGAACTGGGATGCCTACTGGTACGGCGACTGCGTCAGTCTGGTGATGCGCGACCGCTACGGCGGCACCGCCCCGTGGCGTTACAGCGGCTGGTGCTTCGATTTTGCCACCGGCCGGCAGCTCACCGTGGCCGAGATGCTGCAGCGGATGGGTCTGGACCCGGACACCGTGCAGCAGCAGATGCAGCGGCAGGCCATGCAGACCTTTGACCGGGAGATGGCGCAGGGCGCATATTACGAGAGTTGGCGTCTCGACGGAGAACTGTCGCAAATGCGGATGGACACGCTGGAATACAATGAACTGGAAAACCTTTGCCTGCTTTTGCCGGAGCAAAATCAGCTGGTGCTCCGGGGCAGATACAGCTCCGCGTCCGAAGCGGGATGGCAGCAGCTGGATATGGAGATCCCGCTGCAGACCGCTGCCCAGCCGCAGGCGCAGCCGGTGCTGACTGACACCTACGACGGGGTGCAGGTGCAGCTGAAGGGAACGCAGGTCACCATCACCCTGAGCCCTGCACCCAAGACCGCCACCTGGAACACCGAGCTCAACCTCCGGCTGGAGCAGGCGCGCACCTATCCCATCCTTGGCTCTTACAATGAATATGTGGACGTGTGCATCGGTCAGCAGACCGACTCGGTCTTCCACCCGGTGGTCTATCTGCTCACCAAAGATGGCGTGGTGGAGTATGTAGATGTGCTGCGCTGCCTTCTGTTCGGAAACGCCATGATCTGTCAGGACCCCATCTACATTGCCAACAACGGCGTGTCGCTGGAGCGCAGCGGCAATAGCAAGGTGAATCTGCGCCGGAAGGATGGCTCTGTGTTGGAGCTGGCTGACCTGTCGTCAGAGTGGAGCGTGCAGGGTATCCCTTATTCCATCACCGGCTCCTTCAACTGCACCAACGGAAACTGGCTGGAGCTTAGCAGCGACGGCAGCGTTCAGCTGGGCGTGCAGAACAACAGCCGCATCGATCAGGGCGACGCCGCGTATCTGGGTGTGGTGCCGGAGGGCATGGTGTTGGCCATCTTTACCGACACGGGGCTCGACTTTGTGGCGGCGTTCAAGATGGACCTGTACGACAACCTGACCATGACCATGATCGACGGGCAAAACCCCTTTGCCGAGGGCGAGACTCAGCTGCAAATGACCCGCAGCTACGACTGAGAATACAGGAGAACGACCATGAAACACAAACGCCTTACCGCGCTGGTGCTGGCTGCCGCGCTGGTGCTGGCCGGGTGCGGCGGCACAAAAAGCAGCTCCGGCTCCGCTGCCGCCAGCCAGAGCACCGGCAGCAGCCAGAATGCCCCGGCGCTTGCCGTTCAAAAGGAACGTATCACGGAGCAGTTCACGCTGGAAAAAACCGTCCGGGACGAGTACGGCATCACCCAGAAGCTGACCATCCATGTGCCGCAGCTTGTGTGCGACAGCCCGGATGCTGAATATATCAATAATGAGCTTGCCGCCATGTATGCGGAGGAATATCGGGATTATGAAAGCTACCCGCAGGCTGAGGTGTCGCAGGACGAATGGTGCCCGCAGACCTACATCGATTGGGACGCCTACTGGTACGGCGACTGCGTAAGCCTTGTGGTGAGAAGCTACTACGGCGGTACAGACCCCATCTATTCTCAGGGCTGGTGCTTCGATTTTGCCGCCGGGCACAAGCTTTCGGTCACCGAGCTGCTCATGCGCATGGGACTGGACCCGGACGAGACGCAACTTGCAGTGTACCGCGCCGCCATACAGACCTTTGACCGCAACATGGTGCAGCAGGAATATTACGATTCCCTGCGGGAAAGCGGCATGCTTTCCGGGATGCGCGCCGATACCCTGCGGGACAACGGGCTGGAAAACCTGACCGTGCTGCTGAAAAACGAAAATACCGTCACCCTTGTTGCCGGATACCACACTACCGCCGGCAGCGGCTGGCGGCCGCTGGAGGTGGAGCTTCCGCTGACCCCCGCCGCCCCTGCCAAAACGCCGGTGCTTACCGATACCTACGGAAGCGTTTCGGTGCTGCTGGACGGCGACATCCGCACCGTTACCATCAAACACACCCCCGAGATCATCGCATGGGCAGAGGATTATGATATCCGTCTGGACGGCGATGTCACCCTGCCCATCCGCAACGCCTATAATAATTATGTAGATGTGTGCATCGGTGAGCTGGGCGCGTCCTTCCACCCTGTGGTCTACCTGCTTACCGAGGACGGTTTTGTGGAGTACGTGGATGTGTTGCGCTGCCTGCTGTATGGCCAGAGCCTGCTCTGTGCCGACCCCATCTATATTGCCAACAACGGCACTGCGCTGGCGCTGCGGGACGCCGAGGTCAGCCTGCTGTGTGCAGACGGTACGGAAACAGAGCTTGCCCCCCTGACTGCTGAGTGGAACAGCCCGCAGCAGGTAGATTCCACCGGCAGCTTCAGCCTTGGGGAAGGGGAGAACTGGTGCTGGCTGGACCTGAATTCAGGCGGCGGCTGCCAGCTGGCTACCCACAACAACCGCTATTTCTATCAGGGTGCTGTCACCTATCTGGGCGCTACCCCGGACGGCACCGCGCTGGGCTTCTCTCTTGTCCGCGACACCGAAAACGGCCCGGAATGGGTTGCGTTCAGCGCTGCATTGAAGCTTGATTATAGCATTGATTGCCTGATCCTTACCCCCCTGAGCGGGCAGAACCCCTTGACGAACGAAACGGTCCCGCTGGTGCTGACCCACAGCTACGGCTGATAAACGAGCAGGAGGTGCAAGATGAAACACCTGGCACTGTGCGGCGCGCTGGCGGCTTTGCTGGCGGCGCTGCTGGCAGGCTGCGGGGCAAAGACCGCAGCCTCTGCCCGCCCGGCTGGCCGCCGGGAGCTGAAATCGACCCCGCCGGATTCCATGCACGCCACCGCGGCGATCACCGAGCAGTACACCCTTGAAAAGGTGGTGCAGGCGGAAAACGGCGGCAAGGTTCGGCTGAACATCCACCTGCCCCGACTGGAAAGCGACAGCGCCGATGCTGCCCGCATCAACGCCGAGATCGCCCGGTACTACGAATACGATGTGCAGGAGTACGTAGACCGCCCGGAGGCAGCCGACCCGGCCGTGTGGGATTTCAGCATTGAAATGAACTGGGAAGCAAGCTGGTACGGCGACTGCGTCAGCCTTGTGGTCAGCAGCAGCTACGGAGGTACCGATGCCCCCTTCTACGACGGCTGGTGCTTCGATTTTGCCAGCGGAAACCAGCTGACCGTCACCCAGATGCTGCAGCGCATGGGGGCAGACCCCGTTGCGCTGGAAGAGGCGCTTTACCGCGACGTGAAGCGCCGGGATGAGCTGGACCGTCAAGCCGCCATCGAGAGAGGACTGCTGCCCACCGGCAGCCTGAAAGAGGGAAACACCGCATGGTGGACTTCGCTGGACGAGCTGCCCTTTTCGCTGGACGAATCGGGGAACATTTCCTTCGTGGTCCGCAAGTTCAGCGCGTCCGGGGAAGAGTATGTGAACGATGTCCCGGTCATCCCACTGGATGCACAGCCGCTGCCACCGGACTGGGAGTGGCAGGTGCTGGCCGAGTGGATGGCAGTCACGGCGGTGACGCAGAGTGAAAGCTATGCCCCCGCCGACCGCAACGAAAGCTGCACCCTGCGGCTGGAAAAGGCCGAGATCACCGGCACGGTGACCGTCTCCTTCATCCGGGAAACATACGTCAGCCCGCAGATCCAGTCCGCTGCCGAGACCCGCACCGGAGAGCTGAATGCCGGCACTGTGACCGGCTGGGACGGGGAAAAAAGTCAGGGCTGGAACCTGACAAGCCTCAGCGAGGACGGCAGAAGCCGCTGGACCATCTCCATGATGGAGGACGGTTCGCTGCGGATGCAGTCCACCGGCCTCAAAAAGGGCAGTGAGGTCTGGTACGTTTTTCAACGCACCGAGGCATGGGACGACATCGGCTACACCGCCATTCCCCGCAGGCTGTGGGGAACATACCGCGCCGGAGACGAGTCCGCAAAGGGTATCCGCTGGATGACCTTCCTGCCGGACGGCAGCTGCTGTATGAGCGTGGAATGGGACGGGTGGAGCGGCATTCTGACCGGCACCGCAGAGGGAACGCAGGGCCGCACCGAGGACGGCACCGAGCTGCATTTTACATTGACCGATCAGAACGGCAAGCCGTGCGAGTTCTGGGCCATTCTGCTGAACGATGACGGCAGCCCCAGCGGCTGCAGCCTGAAATACCGCGCCGGAGAAGTGCTGTTTGACCGGGATACGCGTCCCATTTACTGGAAAAACGACTCCCCGAATCTAACCCCTGTACCGTGACCGAAACCGAACGCAATGCGATGACAAAGCGTTGTCGCTTACACCAAACAAATAACAGGAGGAAATTACTATGGGTCTTATCAAAGCAGGTATGGGCGCACTGGGCGGAACCCTTGCAGACCAGTGGAAGGAATTTTTCTACTGCGATTCTCTGGACAAGGATGTGCTGATGGTCAAGGGCCAGAAGCGCACCTCCCGCCGCAGCTCCAACAACGGCGAGGACAACATCATCACCAACGGCAGCGGCATCGCCGTGGCAGACGGACAGTGTATGCTCATCGTGGAGCAGGGCCGTGTGGTGGAGGTGTGCGCTGAGCCGGGCGAGTTCACCTTCGATGCTTCTACCGAGCCAAGCGTTTTTACCGGCAACTTCGGCGACAGTCTGGCGGAAACATTCCTGACCGTGGCCAAGCGCTTTACTTACGGCGGCGACACCGGAAAGGATCAGCGGGTGTACTACATCAACACCAAGGAGCTGGGCGAGATCCTGTACGGCACCGCCACTCCCATCCCCTTCCGGGTGGTGGTCAGCGAGGAGCGGGGCTACAAGCTCTCGGTGAACCTGCGGTGCAACGGCAGCTTCACCTGCCGCATCTGCGACCCGCTGCTGTTCTACACCAACGTGTGCAGCAACGTCTCCACCCAGTATGACGCATCCGAGATCGCACCCCGGCTGAAGAGCGAGCTGATGAACGCCCTGCAGCCCGCTCTGGCCACCCTTTCGGCCAACAAGGTGCAGTATTACGAGATTCCCGCCCACACGCTGGAGATCTCCGAGGCGCTCAACGAGCAGCTGTCCAGCGTCTGGCGCAAAAAGCGCGGCATTGAAGTGTTCTCCTTCAACATCAACTCCCTGTCCATCCCGGAGGAGCAGCAGAAGAAGATCACCGAGTGGGAAGAGAATGCCATGACCACCGATCCCACCACCGCTGCCGCCCGTCTGGTGGGTGGTCAGATCGACGCCATGAAGACCGCCGCCGGCAACACCGCCGGTGCCATGACCGGCTTTATGGGCATGGGCATGGCAGCCGGTGCAGGCGGCATGGGCGGCATGAGCGCCCAGAACCTGTTCGCTATGGGCCAGCAGGCGCGTCCGGACAGCGTGGACGCGCCCCAGCAGGTCAGCCGTCCCGCACCCGCCCCGGCGGACAGCTGGCAGTGCAGCTGCGGCGCTACCGTTACCGGCAAATTCTGCCCGGAATGCGGCAGCAAAAAGCCGGAGCCGAAGCCCGCTGCGGACAGCTGGACCTGCAGCTGCGGTGCCACCGTCACCGGCAAGTTCTGCCCGGAGTGCGGCAAGCCCCGCCCGGCGGCAGCAGAAGGCTGGAAGTGCAGCTGCGGCGCAGTGAACAAGGGTCGCTTCTGCTCCGAGTGCGGCAAACCAAAGCCCGCCGGTACGCCCAAGTATAAGTGCGACAAGTGCGGCTGGGAGCCGGAAGACCCTGCTCACCCGCCCAAGTTCTGCCCGGAGTGCGGCGACCCCTTTGACGACAGCGACCGGACCTGATAAACAGCAAACATGGAAAGGAGCATACCATGATGGGATTCTTCTCCAATTTATTCGCAAAACAGAACTGTGCGGTCTGCGGCAAGGAGTGCGGCACCCTGCACCGCTCCAAGCTCCGGGACGGACAGTTCCTCTGCGACGACTGTGGCAACAAGTGCTCCAAATATATCCGGCTCAGTGAGCTGACGCTGGACGAAGCAAAGGAGCACATGGAGTACATGGCCCGGATGAAGCGGGTATTCGACGAGGTGTTCGACAAGACCGGGTTCCGGGTCAACGCATACCCCTCCACCCCAACGCAAATGGGGCTGGTGTTCTGCGATGAGCTTGGAATGCTGTACATCGACGACCGCACCGGCGGCCGGGGCAAGATGCCGGAGCTGATCCGCTACGACCAGATCGCCAGCTATGAGGAGTATCTGGACGAGACCCCCGCCAAGGAGCCGGGCCAGAAACCCACCCTCAACGGCGGCGGCCTGAAGCTGAAGCTGGTGCAGCCCCGCGGCATTACCGAGGCAGAGACCAGACGGGGTCTGCATCCCCACCCCTACATCAAGCAGGAACTGGTGATCTGCTTCAGCAAGCGGGACCGGCGGGAAATCGGCTATGCCCACATCGCACGGCAGCATCTGGACCACATCTTCGGGGTCCACGACAATGAGACCAGCATGTTCGGCCGCCGGATGTCCAAGGCCGAGGAACGGGAGCTGAAGGGCCAGATGGGCATGATCGGTGCCATGGGTGCCGTGGCATCTGCCGCCATGAAGGGCGGGCAGCTCTCTGAGCAGGAAAAGGCCCGGTTCGTGGAGAACATCAATCTGGCAAACGACGCCCAGACCGGCGGCATGGCATTGTACAGCCGCCGTGCTGACGAAGCCTTTGCAAAAGTGCAGTGACCCCAAAAGGAGGAACGGATATGAGAAAGATCCAGCGCAGAGATTTCCTCAAGGCCATGGGCCTTGCCACCGCCGCCCTCGGGCTGACCGCCTGCGGCGGCTCCGGTGCCGCCAGCGCTTCCAGCGTTTCCAGCGCACCGGCTTCCGGCAGCAGTGCCCCGTCCGCTTCGGCACAGCCGGAATCAGCAGAGGACAAAGCCGCCCCTGCAGGGCCCCCTGTGACCCAGTTCCAGACCGGGGAACTGAAGATCGGCGATTACACCTTCAAGGCGCAGTACATCCCCTTTGACGTCCGCCGCGAGGTATGCGGTGCCTATCATGTGATCCAAGCGGACAGCTACCGGGGCAATTACTTCTTCAGCTTCTACAACGAGGACGATGAAGAGCAGTCTGCCAAGATCTTCGAGTATGCCATCAAGGACGACCGGATGGCCCCTGTGGCAGAGTACGACATTGACGGCAGAAACGCCCTCAGCATCGACCGCAATGGCATCCTGTATGCCATGGACACCTTTGATGTCTACTGCTACGATCTGAACAGCAGCGACCCGGAGGAGCCCGGCGACGCACTGGACTACTGGGGCAGCTGCTATTCCTCCAAGGACCGGGATCTGACCGTGATCTACTGGACCAACTCCGCGCCGGTGCTGGTGCAGGACGGCGAGTACGCCGAGCTGATACTGGAAGGGGATAACGAGATCGGCCCCTTCTGCAGCATGCCCTCCCTGAACCTCAGCGGGGACGAGCTGCTGACGGTGGGCGAGCTGGAATCCAGCGGCGATGATTACTTTGCTGCCTTTGATCTGGACGGCAATGAGCTGGCCCGCAGCTCGCAGCCGGTGGGCAGCTTTGACGCCGTGATGATGAAGCGCCCCAACGGCTATCTGCTGGACACGGGCTATGTATGGGAGCTGTACGCGCCGGACGGCACTTTTTTAAAAAAGTCCCTCCCCGTGGGCGAGCGCGAGACCCTGTGCCAGCTGTGCGGAGAGTTCTGCACCTTTGATGTCTTCCTGCCGCTGGAGGAAAACGCTTTCCTGGCAGTGGGCCACTACGGCAAAGCCACCGAGCCGGATGAGCCGGTGGTGTTCCGCATCACTACGGATTTCTGAGCCGACCGCTTCGGCGGGGAGACCAACACAAAAACAGCGGGGCCGGGGAAGAGCCCCCGGCCCCCTTTGGAACAACAGGAGGAAACGCTATGGCAGGAATGCTGGAATACAAGTGCCCCTGCTGCGATGGCGCCATCCAGTTTGACAGCGCCACCCAGAAGATGAAATGCCCCTACTGCGATACCGAGTTCGACGTGGATACCCTCAAGGGCTACGATGAGGAACTGAAGGACGAAAAACCCAGCGAGATGGAGTGGACTACCCCCGGCGGCAGCTGGGCAGAAGGGGAGACCGCCGGTCTGCATACTTACAGCTGCAAGAGTTGCGGCGGCGAGATCGTGGGCGATGACACCATGGCCGCGTCCGCCTGCCCGTTCTGCGGCAACCCCATCGTCCTCACCGGACAGTTTGCCGGGACGCTGCGGCCCGACCTCATCATCCCCTTTAAGCTGGACAAAAAGGCCGCCAAGGCAAAGCTGCAGGAGCATCTCAAGGGCAAGACCCTGCTGCCCCGGGTGTTCCGCAGCCAGAACCACATCGACGAGATCAAGGGCGTGTATGTGCCCTTCTGGCTCTTCGACAGCGACGCCGATGCTCAGCTGCGGTTCACCGCCACCCGGACCCGCTGCTGGTCGGACAGCAAATACGACTATACCGAGACCAACTACTACTCCGTCCGGCGGGACGGCACACTGGGTTTTGACGCAGTGCCGGTGGACGGCTCGTCCAAGATCGAGGACGACCTGATGGAATCCATCGAGCCCTTTGCCATGCAGGACGCCATCCCGTTCCAGACGGCCTATCTGGCGGGCTATGTGGCGGACAAATACGACGTGAACGCCGAGGAGAGCATCGAACGGGCCAACAAGCGCATCCGCCGCTCCACCGAGGAGACGTTCCAGCAGACCGTTACCGGCTACGATTCGGTCAAGGTGGAAAGCAGCAGCATCCAGCTGCACGGCGGCAAGGCAAAGTACGCCCTGTTCCCGGTCTGGCTGCTGAGCACCAGCTGGCGGGGCGAAAACTACCTGTTTGCCATGAACGGTCAGACCGGCAGATTCGTGGGTGACTTGCCCGTGGACAAGGGCGCTGCCCGCAAGTGGATGCTGGGCCTTACGGCTGCCCTTTCCGCCGCATCCTACGGCGTGATGTGGCTGCTGTGGCTGGCACGGATCCTGTAAAGGAGGGACGAACGATGAAAAAGACTTCCAACCGACTGCACTCCCTCTTTGCGGCGCTGGCAGCACTGGTCCTTGCGGCGGCGCTGGCTGTTCCGGCCTTTGCGGTAGAGGGCGGCTTTGCCGACCTGTACTACCGCATGTTCGACGACGCTGAGGTGCTGACCGAGGACGAGGACAACGAGCTGGAGGACGCACTGGAAGAGCTGAGCCTGCGCCAGAGCTTCGATGTGACCATTGCCACCATCGAGTCGATGGAAAGCGTTGGTGCCGACAGCATGGAGCAGTTTGCCGATGATCTGTATGACTACTGCCAGTACGGCTACGGCCCCGATATGGACGGCGTGCTGCTGCTGGTGAGCGTGGGCGACCGCAAATGGCACATCTCCACCTGCGGCTACGGCATCACCGCCTTTACGGATGCCGGCATCCAGTACCTTGGTGAGCAGATGACCCCCTTCATGGCCGATGGAGATTACGCCGGTGCATTCCGCACCTTTGTCCAGTGGTCGGATACCTACATCGACGCTGCCCGGGAGGGCCACCCCTATGACGTGAATAACCTGCCCCGGGAGCCGCTGTCTCTCATGTACCTGTTCCTTGCGCTGGGCATCGGCCTTGTGCTGGCATGGGTCGTCGTCAGCGTAATGAAAAGCCAGCTGCGCAGCGTGGCGTTCCAGGAGAACGCCGCCAGCTATGTGCGGGAGGGCAGCATGAATCTGACCAACAGCCGGGAGCTGTTCCTGTACCGGGATGTGCAGCGCACGGAGCATGTGGAGGAAAAGGACTCCAACAGCTCCGGCGGCAGCTCCACCCACACCTCCTCCAGCGGCACGACCCACGGCGGCGGAGGAGGTTCGTTCTGAAAGGAGCATGTTTATGAACCCTTATCTTTCGGAAAAAGCCCGGGGCGAGATCCCCCGTGTCCTCAAATGGCTGCGGAACGCAGGGCTTGCCTTCTGCGTGTTCTGCTCTGTCGGCGGGCTGTATACCCTTTGCCTGAGTTTGCAGGATAAGGACTATTCCCACATCGGAGGCTATGTGTTCTGGATCGTGGTGGGCGCTGTGCCCCTCGCGCTGTTTGCCCGCGGGGAGGCCCGCCGCTACCATGCAAGAACCATCGCCCGCAGGGTGGAGAGCTACTCCGGGCCGGAAGTGCCTTTGCGGTGGCTGTGCAACAGCGTTGGTATGGACACAAAGGACATTGCATGGTATTTTGAAAACGGCTATTTTGCAAACCTCAGTCTGGATCTGAACCAGAAGATCGTCCGCAGGCGGACCGTGCCCCGCCATGACCCGAACCGGAGCTGAACCCTTTACGGCTGAAACAGAAAGGAGCATTTTCATGGGACTTTTTGATAAGATGAAGCAGGCCACGGCTGCCACCGGCGGCAACCAGACCGTCACCTTTACCTTTCAGGCTCTGCCGGAAAGCCTTGCCCAGATGCAGGCGCTGCCGGAAGCAAGCCTTGACACCCCCTTCAAGACTGCAGCCCTCACCGTCTGTGCGCTGTGCGCCTACGGCGCCGACAAGAACATCGGAAAGGAAATGCTCAACTGGCTGCGGGGCCCCCGTCCGCTGAACGGGCAGGATATCTCCTTTTTGAACGACCGCTTCCGGGACGGCAAGAGCTACATCCCCTTCTCCTACTTTGTGGGTGCATCGCCGGAAAATGGCTATACCCCCCGCCAGCCCTTCACGCTTCTGGTGGGCAGTGACCACACCTCCAACACCGAGGAGGGCTACTGCAAACTGTTCATCCCCTGCGGCGGTGCCGATGACCCCCGCCCCATCAAGCTGCGCCGCAAGGGCAACGGGCAGTGGTTTCTGTGGGAGCAGTACCTGATGACCGGTATCCGCATCCCGACATCGGCCGACCCGTGGGCGTAAGATGAAGGGCGTGACCATGAAGCTGTTTGCCGCCGCGCTGGCGTTGACACTGGGGCTTGCGGGCTGCGGACCGGTGGACGGCGACCCCATCCGCTCCGGCGCGTCCGCCCCGGACAACGTCCCCCGGCAGGACGCTGTGACCGTGGCGCAGCTGCGGCAGCAGGCAGAGCAGAACGGCAGCCTTGCCGTGGTGCTCTATCTGGGCAGTGTCCCGGAGCGCACCGCCGATGTGGACGCTGCGCTGGACAGCCTGCAGGAACAGCCGTGGCAGTTTGTTACGGACATCCCGGCAGATCACCGGGTCACTGCGCCGGGCGGCGGGCGGGAGTTGTACTGCATCTTTGCCGTCAGCAGCCGGGACACCCTGTTCCTCTACGAAAAGCAGGACCCCCAGTACCCGCACCAGACGGGCCGGGAGCTTTATTGCAAGCAGGATGGCCAGCCCATTCTGCTGCTGTGCAACGGCACCCCTGACACCCCCGATATCACGGCGGTGGTCTACTGCACCACCGGCCGCACGCTGGACTGGTCGCCCCAGTTTTCCGCCGAGACCGACAGCCCTGTGCCGGTGGAGGGCGTAGACGTTTTTTCCAACCACCCGGCGTCCGGCGCTGCCCTCTGAGGTGCGCCCCGGCAGGGCATGAGAAAGGAGAACTTATGAAACGACTGAAACTTCTGGCAGCCCTGCTGGCGCTGACTATCGGTCTGGCGGGCTGCGGTAAAGGCAGCAGCGCGTCCAGCTCCAAGCCCGAAAAAATGCTGGACGGAGACAACATGATCGCATCGTCCTCCGCCAAACAGGAGTACACCGAGCCGGAGGACGTGACCTACATGCGCCTTCTGGCAGGGGAGGACGAATACCGCGCCTGCGTGCTGTATCTGGGCGGCTCCTACGAGATCACCACCGATGTGCAGCAGGTGCTGGACAGCCAGACCGACCTGCGGGAGCTGTGGGGCTTCGTCTACGACATCCCGCAGGATCACTGGGTCGTGGCACCGGATGGCGGGTGCGACCTGTACTGCATCTTCCCGCAGGAGGCGCAGGCCACCCTGTTCGTCTACGAGACGAGCCTGACAGACGATGCCGAAAAACCGCTCCAGCGCGGTAAACAGCTCTATTACAGTGAGGACGGTCAGCCCATCCTGCTGCTGTGCAACATCAGCGATATCGCCCCCAACACCGAGGTGGAGCTGTACCCCAGCACCGGCGAAGAGCTGGTATTCAGCCCCTTCCTTTCCGGCGAGAACGGCCATGTGGTGCAGGCAGACGGCGTGTGCGACTTTACCATCTACCCGGAAGGGGACGACTGGGAGACCGACACCAGCCCGTGGTCGCTGGAGGGCAACTGGCTGGAGATCTACCGCGACACCGACGAGGGCGTTTTTGACACTGACCCCGCAGACGCCGACCGGATGTGCTTTTTGCCCACCGACGCCGACACCGAAGGCAGCCAGCTGCCCTTCACCGCCAGCTACATCACCCCCTACCCGGAGCTGAATGTGGAGGAAGCCGACCTGTTCTATCAGGAGGGCACCCCGGAGGTGCCCTTCCAGACCAATCAGGAGTGGTACGCTACCTTTACCGGGGAGGACGGCTCCCGCTACGCCGTCACGCTGGAGGACGAGGACACCCTTGCCCTGAAGTTCTATCTGGACGGCGAAGAGAGCTACATGAGCCTTGTCAATACTGTCTACTTTGCGCGGCAGGAGGCCATGGGCTGACCGCTGCCGACCCACACCGGGAGGAATGCACCATGAAACACACCAAAAAGATCACCATCCTCCACTCCAATGATCTGCACGGAGACTTTCTGGCAGAGCAGGTGGACGAAAAACTGGTGGGCGGCGTTTCCATGCTGTCCGGCTACATCGAAAAGGTGAGGGCAGAGGAGCCCAACACCATCTACGCCATTGCAGGTGATATGTTCCGGGGCTCGGTCATTGATTCCGAATACAAGGGGCTTTCCACCATCGAGATCATGAACGCCCTTGCCCCGGACGTGGTTACCATCGGCAACCACGAGGTGGATTACGGCATCGCGCATCTGCTGTTCATCGAAAAATGCGCGCGCTTTCCCATCATCAACGCCAACCTCTACATCAAAAACACCTCCACCCGGCTGTTTACCCCCTACAAGATCCTGCGGGTGGACGGCATGAACATCCTCTTCATCGGCATCATCACGCAAGACGTCATCAACCAGACCAAGTCCGAATCGCTGGTGGGGTCCTTTGTGGACACCGCCGCCGCTGCCGCCGAGGTGGGCAAGATCTGCAACGCCCACAACAGCATCGACATCGATTTTACCGTGCTGCTGACCCACATCGGCTTTGAGGAGGACCGCCATCTGGCCCGCCAGCTGGACCCGGCCTGGGGGGTGGACCTGATCATCGGCGGGCACAGCCACACCCTGCCAGAGCACGCGGTGGAGGAAAACGGCGTGGTCATTGCGCAGGCGGGCACCGGCACCGACCAGATCGGCCGCTTTGACATCATTGTGGACACGGACAACAACTGCATCGATTCCTACACATGGCACACGGTGCCCATCACCGCCGACACCTGCCCCCGCAACCCCGCCATGGAGCAGGTGCTGCACCGCTTCACCAGTCAGGTGGACGAAAAGTACAGCCACATCGTGGCGCGCTTCCGCCGGGAGCTGACCCACCCGGAGCGCACCCGGGAGACCGAGCTGGGCAACCTGTTTGCGGACATCTTCACCCGCAGCCTTGGCATCGATATTATGCTCATCGGCTCCGGCAGCATCCGGGCCGAAAAGCTGGGCCCCATTGTCACCTACGGCGACCTCATCGAGGGTTTCCCCTACGACGACGGCGTGTTTATGTTCAAGGTGACAGGCCGGCAGCTGCGCCAGATGCTCCACTACATGCTGCGGGAGGAAGCCTACACCGGCCACACCGAGTTCTACCAGCTGCCCTCCACCCTGCGGCTGCGCTACGACCGCGCCAAGGGCGACTTTGATTACTTTACCTACTGCGGCAAGGAGGTGGGCAAGGAGATCAGCGACGATGCCCTGTTCACCGTGGGGCTGCAGAACTACCACTTCAAAAACATCGAGAGCTTTTTCAACATCTCCTACGAAACCATCTGCAAGCTGCAGAAGCCCCGCAGCGTGGCAACCTCCTGTCAGGATGTCCTGATGGAGTATTTCCGGGAGCACGAGATGGTGGACGCCGCCGTGGACGGCAGAATGACCATTCTGCCCCCTGCCGGGCAATGACCACTTTTTTCGGGGGAAGCTGACGCTTCTCCCGAATGGGGCCCTAAAAAAATTTTACCACAGAAAGGAGCACCCCATGAAACAACGATTCTCAAAACGAACACGCCTTGTCAGTGCCCTTTTGACGCTGGCTATGGTATTCACCTTTTTGCCCTTCAGCGCCTTTGCGGAAGGGGGGTGACGGGTGGTTATAGCATCACCTCAATAGTATTGTATCGTTCTTACAGAAAGAACAGTACAACATCATCGTTCGGGTGATTTTGTCCTGTTGTGCTGATTTATGCCTTTTCCCGGTCGAGTTATAAAAAACGGTAACTCGTCTGGGCGATTTCACACGCTATCCGATCACAGTTGCTGTTTGTGGAGGTAACTGTGATTTTTTATTGGGGTAACGCATCAAAAAAGCCTGTCTGCTGCCGTAGACCAGACCGCTCCGAAACAGGCACAATCGTTCCGTTTTGCCACCCACGATCGTGCCGATATGCTGTACTGCGCCAGCTTCCCTCAATGGGAGGCTGGCGTTTTTGCGCTTTTAAGGGCAAGGTGTCGTGGGCCACCACGATCCTTTTTGTCCGAATGTTCACATTTGATAAAATAACTGGAGGATTATTGATAATGAAATCGACCTATTTGCTTCCGTGGTTCAAGATGACCACATGGTACTTCCGACTGTCTCGATTGCTGGAAGTTTCCAACGTCAAAAAGCGCACCAAAAATCATAGTGCTGTTGCCGACCGTATTTTCATGTTGGTGAAAAATCATGTGCTGGCCGTATCCGGCATGGGAGATGAAGCTCCGCCCTCTCACGGCGGAAGAAACGGAGGGTGTGATGCATTATGATCCTGCTGCAACGGGTGAACGAATCTGCAACGAGCTGTTTACATGGGCGGATGTGTACGACACTGCCAACCACGATGAACGCCGCGCCATTTTGCAGCAGTTCATCAAGGAGATTCGCGTCCGAAAAGACTATGAGATCTCGATTACGCTGAACGCCAGCTTCAATCAAGTGGAGCAGCTCAAGGCTGTATCGACCTACGATGGTGCGGAGATTTTTGAAGGGATTTCCGAGAAGGGGGCATAAAAGCGATGCACTTGCCCGCAGCACTCTGCAAAATGCAAAGAAAGAAGCGTGAAACCGATGGATTTTCAAAAAGTACATTGATGACCCCGCCCGGTTCGCATCCGACTTCAGGGTTCGGAGCCCGGCACGGTCTGCCAAAGTTTTTTAGGCATAAAAAACGCCGCATCATACAAAACGATGCGGCAAATTGGTGGACCTAGAGGGATTCGAACCCTTGACCTCTCGGATGCGAACCGAACGCTCTCCCAGCTGAGCTATAGGCCCATATTTGTTTTTCAGAACGAGAACAGTGTAACTCTTTTAGAAGGATTTGTCAAGGACTTTTCACCTGGGCGGCCTGCGGGGAATGTCCGGCTGAATCGGACGCGCCGTTTCTTAAAAAACGACAGATCCTTTAGTAAAAATAACAGTGGCTCTCAGAGAAAAAGCGTGCTACAATAATGCTGAGACTTCTGTACATAAAAAGTCTATCACCCAAAGTCAGGAGGACAACGGTTATGGAATTTACTAAGGTCGTTGCAGAGCGTTATTCCTGCAAGAATTTCAGCACACGTAAGGTAGAAGCCGAGAAGTTGACGGAGATCCTAGAAGCGGGGCGGCTGGCCCCGACCGCCAAGAATTTTCAGGAGCAGCGCATTTATGTGCTGCAGTCGGAAGAAAGTCTGGCAAAGCTCGACAAGGTGACGCCCTGCCGCTATGGCGCGCCTACCTGCCTCGTCGTGGCCTTCGATAAAAACAGCGTCTTTACTTATCCCGGCGGAAAGCGGGACTCCGGCGTGGAGGATGCCGCCATCGTGGCGACCCACCTGATGCTGGCCGCCGCCAACGCAGGTGTGGACAGCTGTTGGCTCAACTTCTTCGATCCGGATGAGCTGGCCAAGGAGCTGGGCCTGCCGGAAAATGAAGAGGTCCTGATGATCCTCGACCTCGGCTATGCCGCAGAAGGCTCAGGGCCGCTGGCAAACCACGGCTCGAGAAAGCCCTTGTCCGCGACGGTCGCATACCTGTAATACCAAAAAACACCCGGAGATGCTTCCGGGTGTTTTTGCGTTATTGTCCGACGATGCGCCAGTGTTCGGGTTTGTTGTGATCGGTGGTCACGCCGTCGTCGGTATACATCCGGTAGGGCGCAGGCTGGCCGTCGGGCGCGAAGCGCCAGAAGGTGAGGGCCGTATCGTTCAGCTGGGCGGTGTTGGCGGCGGGCTGTGCCACCTCCCGGATGTCGGCCTCCGTCTTGTAGCCGAAGCGGCTCTGGGCCAGACCAAACGCCCACTTGGGCGGGATATAGCTGGGGCCGATGAGCTGCCGGAATTTCTTTGCGACCTCTGCCGCTGTAGGGGCTGTGATGAGGTAGAGCGCATAGTTCGGCTCTGCCGTGGCGAAGCGGAGGGTGTCGTGGCGGGGGTATAGCCGATACAACAAAACCGGCATTTTCGGCAGAACAGGCGGCCCAGGGCTTGTTTGGGCAGGGGAAAATGGTATATAATAAGTATATTCTAGGAATAAAAGGGAGAACCATCATGTATCAAAAAGGAATCAAGCGGCTGCTGGCCGTGGTACTGTCGGCCTGCGGGCTGCTGGTGCTGTCGCCGCTGCTGCTTTTGCTCTGCCTTGCCATCAAGCTGGACTCGCCGGGGCCGGTGTTCTTCAAGCAGAAGCGGGTGGGCATCCATAAGAGCTATTTCAACATCCTGAAATTCCGCACCATGCGCATCGACACCCCCCACGACATGCCCACCCATCTGCTCCACGACCCGGAGCAGTATATCACCCGGGTGGGCCGTTTCCTGCGCAAGACCAGCCTGGACGAGCTGCCCCAGCTGTGGAATATCCTTGTGGGCGATATGGCAGTCATCGGTCCGCGCCCGGCCCTCTGGAACCAGTACGACCTGTTGGCCGAACGGGACAAGTACGGCGCAAACGACGTCCGCCCCGGCCTGACCGGCTGGGCGCAGATCCATGGCCGCGACGAGCTGGAGATCACGGAGAAAGCGAAGCTCGACGGCTGGTATGTGGAGCATATGAGCTTCTGGCTGGACATCAAATGCTTCTTCGGCACCATCAAGGCTGTGGCCGACCACGACGGCGTGGTGGAGGGCGGCACCGGGACGCTGCACGAAGAAGAGAAAAATGACCATAAATAAGGGAAACATAACATGCTGAATGAACTGTATCACTTCGCGACTCCATGGGCAAAGGCAACGAAACGCCAGATCAACGTGAACCGGATGCTTGGAGTGGCGGCGAATGCTCTTTACCCGATATATTGTGCATGGAGTCCGCTCCCGAAGCAGAGAACAACGCAGGGCGAAAGGATGGTGGTATCTCTGACCACCTTCCCGCTCCGAATCGGGAAAGTCCATCTGACGATCCAGAGCATCCTGCGGCAGAGCCGTCCGGCGGATCGTATCCTGCTCTGGCTGTCCAAGGAGGAATTTCCGGAGGAAGCACAGCTCCCGGCAAACCTGCTCCGCCTGAAAGAAAAGGGACTGGACATCCGCTTCTGCGACAATATCCGCTCCTTTAAAAAGGTGTTCTACACCGCGCAGGAATTTGAAAATGATGTGATCGTTACGGCGGATGATGATGCGCTCTACCCGGAAAACTGGCTGGAAGGGCTGTGGGATACCCACGAAAAGTATCTGGGCTGCGTGTGCTGTTACCGCGCGCATGAGATCACGTTTGAAGGCGGAAGGGTGGCGCCTTATCAGGAGTGGTACGGCTTGTCGCCAGACAAAAAAGGACCTTCGGAAGCACTTTTCCCGGTGGGCGTTGGAGGGGTGTTGTATCCTGCAGGCTATTTCAGCGGCATCGAGTTCGACAGCGGGAAGATTATGAAGCTGTGCCCGACGGCGGACGATATGTGGCTCAAGATCGTGGGAGCGCAGAAAAGGATCCCGGCAGTGAAGGTGAGCACCAACTCGAAGGAGTGGTTCACCATCCGGAACAGCCAGCGCCAGTGCCTGATGTCGGTCAACACCGCCGGAAGGATGCGGAACGATGAAGCACTTCAGAACCTGATGGAATATTATCACGTTACAGCGGAGATGCTGGGCGGCACATCAACAGAGCAGAAAGGCAAAGGATAAAAGATGGCGGGCAGAACAGATGTGAAGATCAGCGTGATCGTACCGGTCTATAATGTAGAAAAAGAACTCCCCCGCTGCATCGAGAGCCTCCTGACACAGACGTATTCGAATTTTGAGCTGCTCCTGATAAACGATGGCTCATCGGATGGCAGCCCTGAGATCATGGAGAGATACGCGGAGAAGGACCCGCGCATCCGCACCCTACATAAGAAAAATGGCGGGGTGTCCTCAGCACGCAACAGGGGACTGGAACAGGCAAAAGGCGAATATGTGTGCTTTGTGGATGCGGACGATGTGGTGGCTTCGTGTTATCTGGAATGGCTTTGCCGGGCAATACAAGAAAGCAGGCTTCCTCTTGCAATTTGCAAACAGGTGGATTTTGAGGAGAAAGAGACGGATCCATTCTGTGACCTTCCGACAGAAATGCCTGCGCTGAAAACACATAAAATTGAAAATTATACATTTTGGGATGAAAATGTGTGTACCCGGTGCGTTCGAGGAATGATGAGAGCGGATTTGGTTCGAGATATTCGATATGACGAACAGATTGCTATCGGAGAAGATGCTCTATTTATGGTGCAGGCCTTGCTGCGGACGAAGGGGTACGTTTGTGTGCCCTGTGCACTTTATGCCTATTACATCCGGCCGGATTCAGCGATTCATCAGAGCGACTTTTCACCAAAACAATACAGCGAAATAACTACTTGGGAAAAAATTTGTGCCTTGGTGGAAAGACAGCCGGGCAGTATGAGCCGTACAGCGGAAGAGCGGTTCGTGGTGGCCTGCGCCCATGTATATTACCGGATGGCGGGCAGCGACCATGCCGATCCGGAGCTGCAAGCCAAGATCGTGCGGATGGCGCGAGAGCACTGGCGGGCGGCCTTGCGAGTCCCGAACAGCAAGAAGCGTGAAAAGAGCAAGCTCTGGATGCTGATCTGCTGCCCGGCGGCGGGACGCTGGATGTGGAGGCTGGGAAAAAAGCTGAAATAGGGATGAGCCGGAGCATCTTGAGAAACGAAGTGGTTTTGTCTTGATTTATGTCGGAAATGTTATATAATAAAACAGTATACAAGACACAGAAGGAGGATTTCCATGGAACGCACCTATATCAATGAGGTACAAAAGGAAATTGGCAGCACGGTCAAGGTGCAGGGCTTTATCGAGAACCTGCGCAACAGCAAATATATGGCCTTCATCGTGCTGAAGGATATTACCGGCAAACTTCAGATCACCATCGAGAAGGAGGACCACCCTGAGCTGGTGGACACCATCGACAAGCTGACCCCGGACTCTGTCATCACCGTCACCGGCAAGGTGATGGAGAACGACTACGTCAAGATGGGCGGCATCGAGATGATCCCCGAGGCCATCGAGATCGAGAGCATCGCCGACGCGCTGCCCATCGTCCGCAAGGAGATCGCCGCCACCAAGAAGAAGAAGGCTGTGGAGCGTTCCAGCATCGACCAGCGCATCGACTACCGCTGGATCGACCTGCGCACCGACGAGAACCAGCTGATGTTCAAGGCACAGAGCTGCTTCGTCAACGCCATGCGTCAGTTCCTGCTCGAGCGCAGCTTCATCGAGATCCATACCCCGAAGCTCATCGCTGCTGCCAGCGAGAGCGGCTCTGAGGTGTTCAAGGTGGACTACTTCGACCGCAACGCCTATCTGGCCCAGAGCCCTCAGTTCTATAAGCAGATGGCCATGGCCGCCGGCTTCGAGCGCATCTTTGAGACCGGCCCCGTCTTCCGCGCGGAGAAGAGCTACACCAACAAGCACTCCACCGAGTTTTCCGGCTTCGACCTTGAGTTCAGCTACATCACCTCTTACAAGGACGTCATGAAGATGGAGGAAGAGCTTCTGACTGCCGGTCTGAAGGCCGTCAAGGAGCAGTACGGCGAGCAGATCAAGGAGCTGTTTGGTCTGGAAGTCGTCGTCCCCACCACGCCGTTCCCTGTGGTCAAGCTGGCCGACCTGTACAAGGGTCTGGAAGAGGAGTTCGGCTACACTGTCGATGAGAGCGAGAAGGGCGACCTGACCACCGAGGCCGAGCGCTTGAGCTACGACTGGGTCAAGAAGCACTACGGCCACGAGTTCCTGTTCATCACCGACTACTCCGCTGAGAAGCGTGCTTTCTACCACATGCGCGACGAGAACGGCGTGCCGCAGGGCTACGACCTCATCTGGCGCGGCGTGGAGATCACCACCGGCGCACAGCGTGAGCATCGCTACGACGTGCTGAAGAAGCAGGCAGAGGAGAAGGGCCTGGCCGATGACGTCAAGTTCTATCTGGAGTTCTTCCAGTACGGCTGCCCCCCGCACGGCGGCTTCGGTCTGGGCATCGACCGTTTGACCATGCTGCTCTGCGGCCAGTCCATCAAGGACGCCGAGTTCCTGTTCCGCGGCCCCAACCGTCTGACTCCGTAAGGAATGAAACCTCTCCGTCAATGCTTCGCATTGCCACCTCTCCTATCGAGGAGAGGCCTTGGCATTTCGTAAAGCTTTGTCTCTTCGCCAGAGGCTCCCCTCGGTAGGGGCAACAGTGACGACCGCCGCCAGTGGCGGAAACAGGGAGTCGCTGTTGGGGCAGCGGCCAGCGAGACGCAAGCAATGCGAAGCGGATGCTGGGAGCCGCAACTCGGCCTTGTCGAGCGATAGCGAGACTGAGAGGTTATGACCTATAACAAAAGCCAGCGCACATTTCTTGTGCGCTGGCTTTTCTGCATTTTACAGCTTACTGGATGCCGGTGACCTTGTAGTCCTGTGCCTCGACGGCGTTCTTGAGCACGTCGTCGGCGACCTCGGCGTTCAGGGTGACGATGGCGGTGCCGGCCTCGTGGCTCACGACAGCCTCGTCCACCTCGGGCAGGGCTTCCAGAGCCTTCTTCACGCGGGCTTCGCAGTGGCCGCACATCATGCCTTCCACTTTCAGGGTCTTCTTCATGGTATGATCCTCCGTTTTGACTTCGGGCGCTTCGGCGTCCGATTTTTTGTTATTTTCAGCCGCAGACTGCACCGGGGCAGCAGCGGGAGAAGCGGTTTTGTGGTCGTGCCTGGTGCTGTGCAAATCGAACAGGTTCAGCCGCAGGGCGTTGCTCACGACGCAGAAGCTGGACAGGCTCATGGCAGCAGCACCGAACATGGGGTTCAGCGTCAGGCCGAAGGGGATGAACAGACCAGCCGCCAGCGGGATGCCGATGATATTGTAGATGAACGCCCAGAACAGGTTCTCGTGGATGTTCCGCAGGGTGGCGCGGCTGAGGCGGATGGCCGCAGGCACGTCCGAGAGCTTCGAGTTCATCAGCACGACGTCGGCGGCGTCAATGGCCACGTCGGTGCCTGCGCCGATGGCAATGCCGGTGTCGGCACGGGTGAGGGCGGGAGCGTCGTTGATGCCGTCACCCACCATGGCCACCTTGCCGCTGGCCTGCAGCTGGCGGATGACGGCCTCCTTGCCGTCGGGCAGGACGCCCGCGATGACCTCGTCCACGCCCGCCTGCCTGCCGATGGCGTCGGCGGTGCGCTGGTTGTCACCGGTGAGCATCACGACCCGGATGCCCATGTTCTGCAGCTGACGGATGGCTTCGGGGCTGTCCTCCTTGATGGTGTCGGCCACGGCGATAACGCCCAGCAGACGGCCTGCGCCGCCGAAGAAGAGGGGAGTCTTGCCCTCAGAGGCCAGCTTTTCAGCCTGCTGTGCCAGTGCGGCGGGCAAGGTGAGCTTGGTCTGGATGAAGGCGGCATTGCCGGCATAGATGTCCATGCCGTCCAGCTTGGCCGCCAGACCATTGCCCGGCAGGGCCGCGAAGTCAGTGACTTCCGGGGGAGTGATGGCCTTTGCCTCGGCGTCGGCCAGAACAGCCTTTGCCAGAGGATGCTCGCTGCGGCTTTCCAGCGCTGCGGCCAGCGTCAGAAGCTCCGTCTCGGAGACACCCTCAGCGGGCAGCAGGTCGGTGACGCGGGGTGCGCCCTCGGTGATGGTGCCGGTCTTGTCCAGCGCCACGATCTGGGTGCGGCCTGCGGCTTCCAGCGAGGCGGCAGTCTTGAAGAGGATGCCGTTTTTTGCGCCGAGACCATTGCCGACCATAATAGCCACAGGTGTTGCAAGGCCCAGTGCGCAGGGGCAGCTGATGACCAGAACGGAGATGCCGCGTGCCAGCGCATAGCCCAGCTCATGGCCCAGCAGCAGCCAGACGATGGTGGTGACAACGGCGATGGAGATGACCGCCGGGACGAAGAAGCCCGACACGGTGTCAGCGATTTTTGCGATAGGAGCTTTGGTGGCGGCGGCATCGCTGACCATCTTGATGATCTGAGCCAGCGTGGTATCCTCGCCCACGCGGGTAGCCTCACAGCGGAGGAAGCCCGATTGATTGGTGGTGGCGGCGCTGACTTTGTCGCCGACGGCCTTGTCCACCGGGATGCTCTCGCCGGTCAGAGCGCTCTCGTTGACTGCGCTGGTGCCTTCCAGCACCACGCCGTCCACCGGGATATTCTCGCCGGGGCGGACCACAAAGACGTCGCCCTTCTGCACGTCGGCGATGGCCACGGTCACTTCCGCTCCGTCCCGCACCAGCGTGGCGGTCTTGGGGGCCAGCTTCATCAGGCTCTTGAGGGCGTCGGTGGTCTTGCCCTTGGAGCGGGCTTCCAGCATCTTGCCCACCGTGATGAGAGTCAGGATCATGGCGGCAGACTCGAAGTAGAACTCCATCATATAGTGCATGACGAGCTCGTCGTTGCCATCCACCTGGGCACGGGTCATGGCGAAGAGGGCGTAAGTGCTCCACACGAAGCTTGCCATGGAGCCGAGGGCCACCAGCGTATCCATGTTGGGTGCGCCGTGGATGAGGCCCTTGAAGCCGTTGATGAAGAACTTCTGGTTGATGACCATGACGATGCCCGCCAGCAGCAGCTGGACAAGGCCCATGGCGACGTGGTTGCCGTCGAACCAGTGGGGCAGGGGCCAGCCCCACATCATGTGGCCCATGGAGAAGTACATCAGCACCAGCAGGAAGCCCAGCGAGGCGATGAGACGGCGCTTGAGCTTCGGTGTCTCGTGGTCAGCCAGTGCATCGAGGTCGGCGCTGGCGTCCGAAGCCTTACTGGAAGAGGCATTCTTCGGGCTTGCGCCGTAGCCTGCCTCCTGCACAGCCGAGAGGATGGCGGCGGGGGAGGCTGTGCCTTCCACGCCCATGGAGTTTGTCAGAAGGCTCACCGAGCAGCTCGTGACGCCCGGCACCTTCTTCACGGCCTTTTCCACCCGGGCAGAGCAGGCCGCGCAGCTCATGCCCGTGACATTGTATTGTTCCATTGCAGATTCCTTTCCCTCTTATAGGATGCCCGGAACGGGATCATTTCATGAGCCGGGGCAGCAGCTGCAGCAGTTCGTCCAGCTTCTGCGTCTCGCCGGCTCTCAAATCGTCGGCCACGCAGGTGCGGATATGCTGGCCCAGCAGCTCTTTGGAAAAGCCGTTCAGTGCAGCGTTCACCGCAGCCACCTGCACCAGAATATCGGCGCAGTAGACGTCCTTGTCCAGCATCGCGCGGATGCCGCGCACCTGGCCCTCAATGCGGCTCAGCCGGTTGGCAAGGGCGCGGTACTCCTCAGGGGTACGGTCCTTGTGGCGGCAGCAGGAGGGGACAGTGTCCTTTTCGGCAGGCTCAGCGGCGCAGCAGGGCTTTTTTTCAGCATCGGTCATAGCAGATAACTCCTTTCCGGGTGTATCAGTGTGAAGAGAAGATGTACCCTGTGGGGGTAAATTTCCCGACACTCTGATTTTACCACTTGGGGGTATCTGTTTCAAGTGGGCAGGATACACCGACTGTGAAAACTTTGTGAAAATAAAAGCCCCGAAATGCAGAAACGGGAGCCTCCCGGTGAAGGAAAGCTCCCGTTTCTGTTTAGGATAGGAAAGAGAATGTCATAAATAGGGGAGAGGGTCACAGATTGGTGTAACCCATCAGATAGCGGTCCACCTCGGCGGCGCAGTCGCGGCCCTCCCGCAGGCCCCAGACCACGAGGCTCTGGCCCCGGCGCATATCGCCGCAGACAAAGACCTTGTCTACATTGGTGCGGAAGCCGTGGTCGGCCACATTGCCCCGAGCGTTCCGCTCCACGCCGAACGCCTCGGCCACATAGTCCTCGCAGCCCACGAAACCGGCGGCGATAAAAGCCAGCTGGCAGTCGTAGGTGAACTCTTCGCCGGTGGGTACCATGCTGGTACGGCCGGTGTCAGGGTCACGCTGGGGCTTGAGATAGGAGATGACCGCGCCGGTCAGGTTGCCGGCGTCGTCCTTCAAAAACTCTTTGACGGTGGTCTGGTAGACGCGGGGGTCTTTGCCGAACTTGGCGAGGCACTCGGTCTGGCCGTAGTCCACCTTCAGCACCTTGGGCCACTCGGGCCAGGGGTTATTCGCGGCCCGCTCTTTCGGGGGCTGGGGCATCATTTCCAGTGCCACGAGGTCGGTGCAGCCCTGCCGCAGGGCGGTACCCTGACAGTCGTTGCCGGTGTCGCCGCCGCCGATGACGAGGACATTCCTGCCTGCCGCGTTGATGGCCCTGCCGTCGGCAAACTTGCTGTCCAGCAGACTCCTGGTCACGCTGGTGAGGTAGTCCACTGCGAGGTACACGCCCTTCGCGTCGCGGCCGGGGACGTTCAAATCGCGGGCTTTCTTGGCACCGCAGCAGAGCACGATGGCGTCATAGCTGTTCAAAATCTCAGCGGCATCCACAGCCCCGCCCACATCCATGTTGGTGCGGAACTCAACGCCCTCAGCCTGCATGATCTTGATGCGGCGCTCGATGACGGATTTGTCCAGCTTCATGTTGGGGATGCCATACATCAGCAGACCGCCTACACGGTCAGCACGCTCGAAGACGGTGACGGCGTGGCCCCGGATGTTGAGGTATTCGGCCACCGACAGGCCCGAAGGGCCGCTGCCGATGACGGCCACGCTCTTGCCGGTGCGGGCCGGAGGCGGGGCGGCATGGAGCCAGCCCTTGGCGTAGCCCGTCTCCACGATGGCGTGTTCGTTCTCCCGGACAGTGACGCTGCTGCCGGTGACGTCGCCGCAGGTGCAGGCAGCCTCACACAGGGCAGGGCAGACCCGGCTCGTGAACTCCGGGAAACGGTTGGTGGTGCGCAGGCGGCGGAGTGCCAGCTCCCACTTGCCCTGATAGACCAAATCATTCCACTCGGGGATGAGGTTGTTCAGCGGGCAACCGGAGGCCATGCCGCCGATCATCATGCCCGCCTGACAGAAGGGGACGCCGCAGTCCATGCAGCGGGCTGCCTGGGTCTGCTGCTCTTCCCGGGAGAGCCATATGTGAAATTCGTTAAAGTTTTCAATGCGCTCCAGCGGCGGAACATCCGTGCTGGTCTTGCGCGTGTAATCCATAAAACCAGTGAGTTTTGCCATGATGTTCCCCTCCTTACTTGTTCTTCTGCACGGCGTAGAATGCTTCGATCTGCGCCTGCTCGCCGTCGAGTCCGCGCTCTTCCATGGAGGCGATGACCCGCAGCATATGGTCGTAATCGTAGGGGAGGACTTTCTTGAACTTGGGCAGGAACTCGCTGAAATTGTCCAGGATCTCCTTGCCGCGGGGCGAGCCGGTCAGCTCGACGTGCTCACGGATGAGCTCTTTCAGGGTGGCGACGTCGTACTTGTGCTCCACCGGCTCGAGGCTGACGGTCTCCTTGTTCACCCGCTGGTAGAAGTCCCAGTTCTCATCCAGCACATAGGCGATGCCGCCGGTCATGCCGGCTGCAAAGTTCTTGCCGGTCTGGCCCAGAACGACGACGGTGCCGCCGGTCATGTACTCGCAGCCGTGGTCGCCTACGCCCTCGACGACGGCCACAGCGCCCGAGTTGCGGACGCAGAAGCGCTCACCGGCTACACCGGAAACAAAGGCTTTGCCGCTGGTGGCACCGTAGAGTGCCACGTTGCCGATGATGATGTTCTCCTCGGGCTTGAAGGTGATGCCCTCGGGCGGGCGGACGACGAGCTTGCCGCCGGAGAGGCCCTTGCCCATGTAGTCGTTGCAGTCGCCGGTCAGCTCCAGCGTCAGACCCTTGGGAATGAATGCGCCGAAGCTCTGGCCGCCTGCACCGGTGCAGTGGACGGTGTAGACGTCATCGGGCAGGTCGCTGCCGTACTTGCGGGTGATCTCGCTGCCGAAGATGGCACCAAAGGCGCGGTCGGTGTTGGAGACATCCAGCTTCACGCTCTGAGGGGTCTTGCTGCTGAGCTTGAATTTCTTCATCAGCACCTTCATGTCCAGCGTGTCTTCCAGATGGAAGTCGTAGGTGTCTTCCTTCTGGAAGTGGACATTGCTGTTGACGATGGCGGGGTTGTGCAGGATGCAGTCGAGGTCCATCTTGGACATCCGGCTGTCGGCAGGGGTAGACTTGACATGGAGCAGGTCGGTGCGGCCCACCAGCTCGTCGATGGTACGGATGCCCAGCTTTGCCATGTATTCGCGCAGCTCCTGCGCCACGAAGGTCAGGTAGTTGATGATATATTCGGGCTTGCCGTGGAAGTGCTTGCGCAGCTCGGGGTTCTGGGTGCAGATGCCCATGGGGCAGGTGTCGAGGTTGCAGACACGCATCATGACGCAGCCCATGGTCATCAGCAGAGAGGTGCCGAAGCCGAACTCCTCAGCGCCCAGCATACAGCTGATGGCCACATCGCGGCCGGAGAGCAGCTTGGAATCGCTCTCGATGCGCACACGGGTGCGCAGACCGTTGAGGATAAGGGTCTGGTGGGTCTCGGCGATGCCAAGCTCCCAGGGCAGACCGGCATCTTTGATGGAGTTGCGGGGCGCTGCGCCCGTGCCGCCGTCGTAGCCGGAAACAAGGATGACCTGTGCGCCGCCCTTGGCGACACCGGCAGCGATCGTGCCGACGCCGGCCTCACTGACCAGCTTGACGTTGATGTTGGCGTGGCGGTTGGCATTCTTGAGGTCGTAGATAAGCTCTGCAAGGTCTTCGATGGAGTAGATGTCGTGGTGCGGCGGGGGAGAGATGAGGCCGACACCCGTAGTGCTGTGGCGGGTCTTGGCGATCCACGGATACACTTTTGCGCCGGGCAGATTGCCGCCCTCGCCGGGCTTTGCGCCCTGTGCCAGTTTGATTTGGATCTCCTCTGCCGAGACAAGATACTTGCTGGTGACGCCGAAGCGGGCGGAAGCCACCTGCTTTATCTTGGAATTGCTCTCGCTGTGGTAGCGCTCTTCGGGCTCACCGCCCTCGCCGGTGTTGCTCCGGCCGCCGAGGCGGTTCAGCGCGATGGCGATGGTCTCGTGGGCCTCGCTGCTCAGTGCGCCGTAGCTCATGGCAGCGGCCTTGAACCGCTTGACGCTGTCTCTTATACACAT
>ENA-OWZB01000077-OWZB01000077.1-human-gut-metagenome-genome-assembly--contig:-NODE-77-length-54469-cov-17.5106_pt1 | contig 54469 bp, 59 predicted proteins | sample MGYA00249254_ERZ652103 | MGnify/ENA primary metagenome ERZ652103 (study PRJEB26925, sample SAMN05827063) | human gut metagenome | biome: ENVO:2100002; feature: ENVO:00000062; material: ENVO:00002003...
CCTACAGGAGATTCTGGACAGCAATCACATCTCATACCCCGATGAAATATAGTTTAATTTAATAAAAGGTCTGGCTACCCAGCCAGACCCTCATAAAAGACCCTCACGAAAGACCCTAAAACCAGACCCTATCGAAGAACCCTAAAAAACTATGCTTTTTTTAATGCCAGACCCTATCGACAAACCCTAAAATAGATTGGCAAACCCTAAAGAACTTTGATTATCCCTTAAAAAATGTCGAGACAAACGAAAACAGCACGACAAATACCAAGGCAAACGCTCCTATACGGATTACCTTACGGTGTCTGCCTTTTCCTTCGTCTGTGCTGTTTATGGGTTTGTTTTTTATAATTTTCTCTTTTACTTTTGTAAATCTCATAACCGTCTTCATCTCCAAGCTTCTTTTTACCGTACCGTGTATTAACTGTAACGACATTATAGCCTATTATTGAAGCTAAAAACTGATATTCCAAAAATCTTAATATAATATTAAAAATCTAAAGCTGTTACTCGTACTTGAGTCCTATCATTGTAAGCCCATGGGCCGGGGCTGTAGGACCTGCTGCTGCCCTGTCTGTTGCGGCTATTATGCCCTTCATCGCATCGGCCGGCATATCGCTTCCACCTATCTTCACAAGTGTTCCTGCGATTATGCGCACCATATTGTACAAAAAGCCGTTTCCTGTCACACGTATTGTGATGATGTCACCGGCCTTTGACACCGTACAGTCATATATCGTGCGGACTGTGGTCTGTGCCTGCGAGTTTGCCGAGCAGAAGCTTGCAAAATCATGCTCTCCTATAAGATATTTTGCAGCCTCACTCATCTTTTCTGTGTCAAGCGGATAATGATAGAAATATGTGTCAAGCCTGCGTGTCGGATTTCTGAACCTCGCATTTAATATGCGGTATTCATAGGTTTTACGGCTCTTTGAGAAGCGTGGATGAAAATCATCGCTTACCTCACAGGAATCGACCACCACTATATCCTCCGGCAGCTTCTGATTCAGTGCATACGATATCTTTTCCGACGGCATGCGGGTATTGGTATCAAACATACACACATTTCCAAGTGAATGCACTCCCGCATCGGTGCGGCTTGCTCCTGTCACCTTTATATCCTCCTTTAACAGGCGGCTCAGGTGCTCGTTTAATACCTGCTCAATTGTTATGCCGTTTGGCTGTATCTGCCAGCCGCAGTAATTTGTGCCATCGTAGGCTACAATCATTTTTACACGCATATATCTCTCCTGTTATGGCTGCACTATCTATTTCACTATCTGAAAATAAGATTGCCCAGATTCACCGGCAGAAGGATTCTAAGCACTATCACAACCGCTAAAAACGCAAATATGAAAAGATATGCTATTTTATCGTCCTTTTCATATACGAGCGGCTTCATCTTTGTCCTGCCCTCTCCACCATTGTAGCATCTGGCCTCCATGGCCATTGCGAGGTCATCCGCACGCCTGAAGGCCGATACGAAAAGCGGCACTAAAAGAGGCACCATGCTCTTTGCTCTTTTTATGATATTTCCATGCTCAAAATCAGCACCTCTTGCCATCTGTGCTTTCATTATTTTGTCCGTCTCCTCAATAAGGATTGGAATAAAACGAAGCGCTATCGACATCATCATGGCTATCGCATGCACCGGAACATGTATTTTGTTTAAAAAACCCAGTGATTTCTCAAGACCGTCCGTGAGCTGGTTTGGTGTGGTGGTGAGTGTCATGAGCGAGGTTCCTATAATGAGCAGCACAAGTCGTATCATCATGGTTGCTGCATTTATCAGTCCGGTGTCAGAAATATGCAGTATACCGTACTCCCAGATTGTATACTCTCCCTGTGTGAAAAACACGCTGAAGCATGCTGTAAAAAGCAGCAGTATTATAATGGATTTGAGTCCCTTTACCATGAACTTAAATGGCACCTTTGATATCTTTATAACTGCGGCAAGCGCGGCAACTATAAACAGCACACCGGCTATTCCTTTGTAGGAAAACAGCGCAATAATATATATAAGTGTTGCGAAAAGCTTTACTCTTGGGTCCAGTTTATGTATTGGCGACTGCGCCGGATAATACTGGCCTATGGTAATATCACGAATCATTTTTGTATTCCTTCCTCATAATTTGTATCAAAATGTCAGCATTGGTGAGCTATTTAAAGGCTCTTAGTATTGAGTCCCTCGCCTCCGCAACTGTCGTCGCCGAAAGGTCAACCGGTATACCCTTTTCCGCCAGATCATGCATCAGATATGTGACCTGCGGTGCTGCAAGTCCGACTGCCTCGAGCTCCTTGTAGTGTGAGAATACCTCCTTCGGCACTCCGTCAAACATCACCTCTCCTGAATTCATAACAATGATGCGATCCACATACTCCGCAACATCCTCCATGCTGTGTGATACGAGTATGATTGTAATACCCAGATCCTTTTTCATCTGTAAAAGCAGTCCCAGTATCTCATCTCTGCCCGCAGGATCCAGTCCCGCTGTCGGCTCATCGAGTATAAGTACGTCAGGGTGCATTGCAAGTACTCCTGCTATGGCTACACGCCTTTTTTGTCCTCCGGACAAATCAAATGGTGGCTGATAGTAGAGATCCTCCGGAAAATGTACATTCTGCAGTGCCTCATAGGCTCTTAGCTCCACTGTTTTTCTATCGAGCCCCTGATTTTTCGGTCCAAAGCATACATCCTCAAAGTTGGTTGTCTCAAAAAGCTGATGCTCCGGATACTGGAACACCATCCCCACCTTGTGACGCAGCTTGCTTAAATCATAATCATTGTCATATATATCCTGTCCATTGTAGTATATATGACCGCTTGTCGCCTTCAAAAGGCCGTTCATATGCTGGATAAGTGTGGATTTTCCCGAACCGGTGTGACCGATTATTCCGATAAACTCTCCATCATTTATCTCAAGGCTTACATCCTTAAGTGCCTGCACCTTGTAGGCTGAGTCGGCACTGTAGCAATAGTTTATGTGATCTAGAATTATTGACATATTTTCTCCCGCCTATCTGTTTTTCAGCGCAACAAGCGCATTTACAAGTTCTTCTCTCGTCAGGATTCCATCAGGGATATCGAGCCCTGCCTTTTTGAGCTCATCGGCTACCAGTGTCACCTGCGGCACATCAAGCCTGTGCTCCTTCAGCTCGTCCACCCTTGAAAAAATCTCACGCGGTGTGCCGTCCATGACCACCTTGCCCTTTTCCATGACATAGACATGGTCTGCGCCGACCACCTCCTCCATGTAATGGGTGATGAGAATAATGGTCACGCCCTTTTTCTTATTGAGCTCATGGGCTGTGGCTATGACCTCCTTGCGGCCGTTTGGGTCAAGCATGGCTGTAGGCTCGTCAAATACTATGCATTTTGGCTCCATTGCCACAACTCCCGCGATTGCCACACGCTGCTTCTGTCCTCCGGAGAGCTTGTTCGGTGAATGTGTGCGGTACTTTGTCATACCGACAGCCCTTAGTGCATAGTCCACGCGCTGCCAGATTTCATCTGTCGGCACACCGATATTCTCAGGTCCAAAGCCCACATCCTCCTCCACGACATTGGCGATAATCTGATTGTCGGGATTCTGGAAAACCATACCTGCACTTTTCCTGACAGGTATGACATTCTCTTCCTTTGACACATCCATGCCATCCACCCATATGGTGCCGTCGCTCGGCGCAAGAAGTGCATTGATATGCTTTGCAAGAGTTGATTTTCCTGAACCATTGTGACCGAGGATTGCAATAAACTGTCCCTCTTTTATGTCGAGGTTTACGTTGTCGAGTGCTGTAGTGATTGACTCTACATTGCCTTCCTCGTCTCTTCGTATAAATTCATGTACTAATTTGCTTGTTTTAATTATGCCCATTTCTTTTTCCTAAAAATCTACCGTATTTACAATTATCATAGCTGTTAAAGCCCAAATAGCTGCCAAAAATATGCGCTTTGCCGCTTGATTTAGTCATCCCAGCTCAGGTGATGAAGCTCTCCCTCAAGCCTCATATGATCAAAATTATTCTGTCTCAATGCCTCGTAGAGCACGATAGCTACTGAATTTGACAGATTAAGTGACCTTGTCTCACCTATCATCGGTATCCTGATGCACTCATCCGGATGCTCCTTTAGTATCTCCTCCGGAATGCCTGCGCTTTCCTTGCCAAACATAATATAGCAGTCTGGCTCAAAATGAGCATCAGAGTACACATGTCTGCCCTTTGTTGTCGCATAATATATCTTTGCGCCCGGATTTCTCTCAAGGAAATCCTCCCAGTCCACATATGTGGTGACGTCGAGGTCCTTCCAGTAATCCATTCCGGCTCTCTTTAGTGCCTTCTCTGAAAGTGAGAATCCAAGCGGCTCTATAAGATGAAGCCTCGTGCCTGTCGCGACGCAGGTTCTTCCGATATTTCCTGTATTTGCCGGAATTTCCGGCTCATGTAACACTATGTTCAGCTTTGCCATTTTGTCTCCTGTCAATTTAAACTATTTATTATCCATCCCGGCGCGAAGCTCTGTGACAAACTCCTCAATGCGGCCGAGCGCCTCCTTTAAATCATCAAGCGAATATGCATATGATATACGTAAAAAGCCCTCACCGCACTCTCCGAATGCAGTTCCCGGAACCACGGCAATCTTCTTGCTATTTAGAAGCTTTGTGGCAAACTCATCGGATGTCATGCCAAACTCCTTGATGCTTGGGAACGCATAAAAGGCCCCGAAAGGCTCAAAGCACTTAAGCCCCATCTCCTTAAAGCGGTGAAGCACATAGCGTCTGCGGCCGTTGTATTCATCCCTCATCTGTGCAACATCCTCATCGCCGTTTTTCATAGCCTCGACAGCCGCATACTGGCTCGTGGTCGGCGCACACATGATTGCAAACTGATGAATCTTTAGCATCTGCTTTAAAATGGTCTCAGGTGCACACGCATATCCAAGCCTCCAGCCTGTCATGGCATAAGCCTTGGAAAAACCGTTTATGAGCACTGTTCGCTCCTTCATTCCCGGAAACGATGCTATAGACACATGCTTATCCACATATGTAAGCTCTGAATAAATCTCGTCACTTATCACAAACAGATCATGCTCCTTAACCACCTGAACAATTGCTTCAAGGTCTGCTTTTTCCATGATAGCGCCTGTAGGGTTATTAGGGAAAGGCATGATAAGTATCTTTGTCTTTGGAGTGATAACAGCCTCAAGCTCCTCGGCTGTCAGCCTGAAATCATTTTCCTCCTTGAGCTCCACAATCACAGGTGTGCCACCTGCCAGCACAGTACATGGCACATATGAAACATAGCTTGGCTGTGGGATAATCACCTCATCTCCCGCATCGAGCATGGCGCGCAGTGCGATATCTATAGCCTCGCTGCCACCGACAGTTACCATGATTTCTTTGTTGTAATCATATGTCATGCCGTATCTTCTGTCGAGATATCTTGCAATCTCAACCTTTAACTCCTTGAGTCCGGCATTTGAGGTGTAGAAGGTGCGTCCCTTTTCAAGGGAATATATGCCCTCATCCCTGATATGCCACGGTGTGTCAAAATCAGGCTCACCTACTCCAAGCGATATCGCATCCTTCATCTCACTCACTATATCAAAAAACTTACGGATGCCCGATGGCTGGATAGTCTTTATTGTACTGGATAAAGGGTCTCTCATTATGACATAATTCCCCTTTCATCGGATTTGACAGGTGCCGCCATGATAGTTCCATGGTCCTTGTATTTCTTCAGAATAAAGTTTGTCTTTGTCGAAAGCACCTGATCCAGTGTAGAAAGCTTATCTGTCACAAACTGTGATACCTCACGCAGAGTCTTACCTTCGAGTGTGACCATGAGGTCGAAGCCGCCCGAGATAAGGTATACAGACTTCACCTCAGGATAGTTGTATATACGCTCGGCAATCTTGTCGAAGCCCATGCCGCGCTGTGGTGTCACTCTGACCTCTATCATGGCTGTGACCTTCTCAAGGCCTGCCTTGTCCCAGTCAATCAGTGTGTGATATCCGCAGATGACATTCTCCTGCTCCATAGCAGCAATCTCGTTTGCCACACTTGCCTCATCCACACCAAGCATGATTGCAAGCTCCTTCAGGTTTATCCTGCTGTTTTTCTCTATAAATGTTAATATCTTTTCTCTCATGATATATAATCTCCTGATTCAAATATATTAGTTGAAAACCTTGTATATCTCGTCAGTCTGGGCAGTCTCCAAAAATCGTCTCTCCTCGCCGGAAATCAGCACTCTGTCGTTTGAATCGGTTGTGGCACCGACTATAACAGCATTTTGTCCTGTTTTCTCAAGCTCTCTGACCACGCGGGTACCATCTGCAGCTATGATTATCAGACTTCCTCCTGACAAAAGCTTATACGGGTTTATGTCAAAAAATTCACTTATTTCAATCGTATCCTGCCTGATAGGGAGCTTCTTTAAATCGATGTCAAGACCAATTCCCGAAGCCTCTGCCATATCCCAGAGTGCTCCAAAGATGCCTCCCTGCGAAGCGTCATGGATTGCCGCCACACCGGCGCCAATCGCGGATGCAGCCTCCATTGCGGTGGAAATATGGTCTATATATGCTGCTGATTTATCTATAAATGCCTTGGAAAATCTCGTTTCAAGCTCGGCTCTTTTCTCATTTGCAAGAATTGCGGTGCCCTCAAGCCCCACATAGCCTGTCACTATTACGTCCATGCCCGGTGCTGCTGCCGATGATGGTGTAAGCGTCTGCTCATAGGCCTCACCTATTGCTGTAACTGTCACCACGATATTCTTCACCGCACGGCTCACCTGTGTATGTCCGCCAAGTACCACAATTCCTGCTTCCTCACATACAGCATCAATCGCTCTCACTGTCTCGCGAAGCACGGCTTCGTTTTCTGTGGTAGGTACAAGCAGTGCCAGCTCTATCCCAATAGGACCTGCCCCCATGGCATAAATATTGTTCAATGCATCATAAACTGCACAGTTAGCACGCACATGCTTATCCGATACATCAAGCATGAACGTCTGAGTAGCAGTAACTAACCTGGTTTGGTCGCCTGCCTGCATGGAAATCACCGCACAGTCCTCACCTACTGCCGGTTTAAAAAGTATTCTGTCGCTTTTGGTATGAAGTTGTTTTAAGACAGAGCGCTTTAAAACCGACTCTGATATTTTACCGTTTTTCATGTGTTTTCCTGTTCCTAATAATAATATGTTTTGTATACTGTTACAGCCCGGTGAATTGATTGCAAATAACTACATCAGAAACAACTACCTGCGGGCATTTACTGCGTCTGTCCTGCCGGCTGCTGTGTCTGTGTGCCCTGTGCCTGTCCTGCTGCATTCTGGTCTGTCGGCTGCGTGCCCTGTGTCTGCCCTGCCGCATTCGGATCTGTAGTCTGGGTCTGCGCACCATGTGTCTGCCCTTCCGCATTCGGATCCTGTGTCTGAGTCTGTGCTGCCTGTGCCTGAACCGCTGCTGCCGCAGACGCAGCAATGGATTTAACCGAGCCCTCATCATTAGCCGCTGCCGCCGCCTGAAGCTGCGCAACAACCTCCGCTGATGCTCCTGCCGTACCAACCGTCACGATTTTTGGTGATGACTTGTACTTGCTGTTGTTGAATACCTCATCGCTCTGCACTGTTCCATCAACTGTGACCGTCTTCCATAGCCTTGCGGTCACTCCCTTGTGCGCAGACTGCTCGGTGTTGAAATAACCGACCGGCTGACCTGCATCAAACTTAAACTGCGTGACCGGATCCTCCTCGGAAATCGTCTCACTCCTGAAGGAAATTTCCCTGTTTGCCGGTCTCGTCTCCACTCCGTACACATTGAATGTGATGACTCCACCACTGCAATAGCCCTCTATATACACCGGATTGTCCAGATTATTTTTAAACTTAAGATCCTTGTAGGTTCCTGCAATTGCCGCATCGTCAGATGGCTTTACATAGCTTACTATCATGGAATGGTTGTAGCGCTGCACTATGTCAAGCTCAGCCCTTATAACCGCATTGTAGAGAGTGGTCGCAACCTGACACACACCTCCACCTACCGAGTCAACTACCTGACCGTTCTCATATGCGCCTGCTATCTGATAGCCGTTGTCAGTTGTGATAGGGCTGATAGCCTCGTAAACCGAGAACTGCTCACCCGGATATATGACACTGCCGTTTATCAGGCTGCACGCGTTCTTTACATTGGTTGCACGCCCTGCTGCCGAGCTGCTGAAATCGGTAGAAAAGCCTCCCAGATTATCCTTAATCTTTGAGAGCTCTTCCTTTGACCCCCTCGGCTGAACCGTATTTGTGACCAGCTCTATCTCATTCGCCGAGCCATCCCAGCTATTCTGCAAAAAGTCATTTATGGCATAGACTGATTTTACCACATCGACCTCTTTGCCTTCCTGTCCCGGAACAAAATCGAAGCTGTCGCCGTTTCTCTGCAGCGAATTGTCAACTGCCTTTATATTGAGCTCGTCGCTCTTATCATAAATCATCTTTGCGGTCTTTTGTTTATCAACCGACAGATACATATTGACGGCAACATTGCCCTTTTTGAGCTCCTCTGACTCCACAAATCTGTCAATCAGGCTACCCTCATGGCACACTGAAAGAGCCTCGTCCGCCGCTGCATCAGTGTCCGCCGAAACAGACATTTCCTGTGCTGTTGCATCAAATGAACTATTTGCACCCTTTAATGAAAAGGATGTATCCTTTATGCTGTCAACATAGGCATCAACTGCTTTTTTTGCTTCTTCCTTTGTCATACCGCCTACATCCACACTGCCAATGCACACACCCTCTGTAATTGTCTGTACCTTTGCCTTCTTTGTGCCTGACGAACCGCTTGCATATGCACTTACCATGCCTGATGCTGCCACAAGCACAAATGCCATTGTACCCAGTAATAATGCTTTTTTATTAATCTTCATTTCCGATTCCTTTTCCTGAGGCTGTTAAAAGCGCCCCTGTCATCCGCTTAACTGAACTGCATTTTATATCATATTATCATATTTTTTCCATATTTCAAGAAAAGCTATACAAGACTTGACACAAATGTTGTCACGAGCATCGCTGCTATAACCACTATTATCACTATAGCAACCACCTTCTGATTTCTTTTTTTATTAAAATCGTACATACTATTCACCTCTGTCCAAAAATGAGTTATACTATTTTCATATATGAGAAAGGATTTTCCAACATATGATTCCAATTTGTCTAATTTTATTCATTTTATTTATTGCAGTGATTACTTTTGCCATAAAGAGGGCTGATTCTGCCCAGGCAAAGGTCACCGAGGAGTTCTGGGAAAAGGAGCGTAAGGCCAACTCAACCCTCCGCGGAGATACCACTGACCTGTGTTATATTACCATACCGGAAAAGTTTTTTCCATTAAATAATGATAAAATAAATGATTTAAGGGATAAAACCCTTGTCAATCTCACCGGAATGACAAACACTGATTTAAAGCTTAAATATGGCATTCTCAATTTTAAAAAGCTGTCTGAATATGATGATAATTTCACGAAATTTGTTTCAATGCTGCCGGACTATTACAATAGGCTTAAGGAGGCAGGCTATGAATCGCTAGGCAATGAACTGCTTGAGCTTGCAGTGGAGCAGGGTGCCGATTCAAAGAACGTATACAGTCTGTTAGCCAACGCCTTCATCAGCATGTCAAAAACCGACCGGCTTGCAGAGCTTATTGAGAAAGCAAAACAGCTTAATTCTCTTTCAAGGGATGGAATCGTTTCTATGCTTGAGAGCCTACAGGCTGATACCGCCTCGGCCGGTAATTAATTTGCGTTATAGCTTATTGTATTATAACTTATTGTATTGAAACTTATTTCGAGCCATCCTCACACCTATTAATATATCTGCTACGATATTCATCGTACAGCCTTGAGGCCTGACTTCTGGTCAGGTTGTCCCACGATATGACATCTGCTATCCCATACTCAGCCATCAGCTCCTTTAGCTGTCTGACCTGATGTGCTGTGGCAGGTGTCTGTTTTTTTGCCTTGTATACAAGTGGCTTTGACTCCACCGGCTCTCCCTTTTCATCCATCAGTGCAAGCAGCTTTTCAAATATCTGCTTTGTCTCTATCGCATCATCGAGCGCCCTGTGGGCATTTTCCCTGCTCACACCAAAATACTCACACAAATCCTCCAGCTTCTTTGACTGCTCAGCAGGCAGACATTTTCTGGCTATTTTCAGAGTATCATATGCATTCAGCGAAAGGGTTCGCTTGTGATTTACCGCCCACTGCTTTAAAAAGCTGTAATCAAAGGTCACATTCTGCCCGAGTATGATATCATCTCCGATAAAATTAAGCAGGTTATCCACAGCCTCATCCATATCTGCCGCGTTTTCCACATCACTGTCGGTAATTCCTGTTAATTCCTGCACACGCTGTGGAATATGCTGCTTAGGATTTACCAGTGTGGATATCGTATCCACTATCTCGCCGCCCCTCACACGTGCCGCACCTATCTCTATTATCTTGTCATTTTTAGCTGAAAGACCTGTCATTTCCAGGTCAATCACCGTGTAATTTTTTATATTATCTATGTTGCTCATTTTTCTTAGTCCGTAAACCTTCCCGGCTTTTTACTGTTATCTACATACTCCACCAGTGCCTGGTGGTCAAGCGGGTCTCTCATGTCGTAGTGAAAAAGCGCCCACACCGGCTCCTTATGATACTTTGGCAGTTCATCCAGCTTGCGCGTGTGCTTGTCCGGAAAAATATAGTGGAACGGCTCCACATGCGACAGCTTTCCATTCTTACAGTATGCATGTGTCATGTGCTTGAAGCTTCCTATATCTGTGGCCCACACCGGGCGGCTCTTGCAGTTCTCACGATAGTACAAATCAAAGATGAGTGACTCCTGAATCATGCTGTAAATCTGCGCATTTTCATCAAAATCAGTATTATCTCTATCTATGGCATTTTCGTCAAAATCAGTATCATCTCTATCTCCGTCATTTTCGGATAATCCCACAGAAGTTATATCGTCGTTGTCACAGCAATGCAGGTATAACGCCAGAAACTCAAGCAGTATCTCACACCTTCCGATGCGCGAATGGCTCATTCCAAAATAGCCGTTTGCCTCATAAAAATCTCCAAGCTCCTGAAAAAACTCAAACGCACTGTCAAAGATACACTCCATGAGCTTCATCGTAATCTCAAACTGTCCGCTGTTGTAATACACCTCAAGCATATCCTCGACGCGCTTAATCTTTATCACATCATCAAACGAAAGCCACTTTGTGGACATGACCTCATACGGTGGCTTGTCATGGTACACAATACCATATTCCGCGGCATGCTCAAACATGTACGAACCCTTGAGTACCTTTAAGAATCCAAGCTGCAGCTGATTTGGCTTAAGCTCATAAATCTCATCAAAGGAACGCCCAAAGCTGTCATAGTCCTCATACGGAAGCCCTGCAATCAGATCCAGATGCTCATGGATATTGTTGCCGCTTTGAATGAGCCTCACAACCTCCTTAAGCCTCTCAAGCTTCATAGTCCTGTGAATCTCCTTAATCGTGACCTCATTGGTGGACTGCACACCGATTTCAAGCTGTATCAGCCCCGGCCTCATATCAGAAATCAGCTCAAGCTCCTCCTGATTCAGCAGATCCGCCGATATCTCAAAGTGAAAGTTCGTCACACCATTGTCATTTGCCTTTATAAAGCGCCACAGCTCCATGGCATGAGCATGATTGCAGTTGAAGGTTCTGTCCACAAACTTAATCTGAGGCACCTTCTGGTCTATAAAAAACTTAAGCTCCCTTTTGACAATCCGAGTATCCCTGAAACGCAGTGTCTTATCCACCGATGACAGACAGTAGCTGCACGAAAACGGGCATCCCCTGCTGCTCTCGTAGTAGATGATGCGGTTTGAAAAATCATCAAGCGTATCATAGCAGAATGGGATTTCACTCATGTTTTTGATTGGGCGTGGACTTGTAAATACTATTTCATCCGCTTTGCAGCCTGAGTTGTTCACACTTGTTCTATTACTTGTACTATTACCTGTGCTGTGTTTTCTGAAAGCAATACCTGCAATATCACTCAGCTTTCTTTTATGCGCATAGTAACCGCACAGCTCTCTAAAGGTATCCTCTCCCTCGCCTATCATCACACCGTCTATGTATGGATTTTCCCGCAAAAATGCCTCCACCTCGTAAGACACCTCAGGGCCTCCAACCCATATCGGCACTGACGGACAAAGCTTTTTATACTCGCGTGCAATATCAGTCACATAATCAATATTCCATATATAGCACGAAAAACAAAGTACGTCGGGCTTTCTCTTATAAAGCTCCTCAAGAATGTAATCCTTCTGATTGTTTATCGTGTATTCCGCAAGCTCCACAGCATCCCTGTACTCCCCGGCACAGGCGCGCAGTGAATAAACTGCGAGGTTTGAATGTATGTATTTTGCATTTATTGCTGTCAGTAAAATGTTCATGGTTTCTCCTTAAAAAATGACCCTTGAATGTAGACTTTATGCGACATTCAAAGGTCTGCTTCGTATTATTGCAGCATCCGTTCAATTTTATTTTTTTAACGGCTGCATTGGTATAAATTCAATTTTCAACTGCATCCCCATTCCATGCGCAAGCCTCTTTAAAAGTTTCAAAGATGGATTTCTCGTTCCATTCTCAAGCTTACTAATATCCGCCTGATCAATGCCTGTACGTGCTGCAAGCTCCTTTTGAGTCAAATTATTTTTAATTCGCGCATCTATCATAGCCCTTATGACATCCATCTCAGGCTGGAGATCGTCCCACTCTTTTTTTACGTCAGGATTTTTAAGCTGCTCCTGTAAATAATCGTCATATCTCATATTATTTACCATGCCTTTCTATATAATCTCTTCTATATTTCTTAGCCTTTTCAATTTCACCAGCCGGTGTCCTCTGAGTTTTTTTAATGAATCCATGTGTCAATACTATTCTTCCTTCATAATAGAAAAAATATAATACTCTCGAAATATCTGTTCCTACCTTAGCTCGCAATTCAAAAATCCCATAACTCTTCTCCATCGTTCTCACAAAATATTATATGGTATTTTTACCATATTGTCAAATCAGTTACTTTAATTTACATCGACATATTAACAAGCCTGTCGTACATGCCACTTGCAAACAGCACCATCATGCCAATCGTGCAGATGACCGACAGTACAAAGCCTATTATCGATGTAATCATACCGGCAGTTGCTATTGCATTGTTATACTGCTTTGCCTTTTTTGACATTTTGGAAGCAAGCATGCCGACATTTCCAAGTCCCATCAGATATCCAAAAAACGAGAAAATAATACTGCAAATACCAAGCACCAGTGAAACAACTGCAAGCTTAGCGCCCTCCCTCTCGTCATCTATGATAGTCACATTGTTGTAGAGCATCTCAAGACGGATACGCCTTGATTTACGCAGCATAACAAGCATAGGAATACCTAGTACGACAAATGCGATACAGTTCATTGCCGAAAACTCATTAATCCTGTCGGCCACTCCGCCTCCCTCAAATATTCCCGATGATAAAAGTCCTCCCATATCTACAACAGTATGGAAAATGGCAAGCATCCAGAAATTGCGTGTAGACGCGTATATCATACAAAACAGCACGCCCATGAGTCCTGCTGAAATAACCTGTATCAGACAACTGCTGAACTTAACCCCTGCGCCCATATTGGAAAAATGCATCAATCCAAACAGTACGCCTCCCAAAACTACGGCTCCTGTGATTCCACCTTTCGTCTTTGGAAAAGCTCTCAGCAGCAGATTAAACACCACGCCTCTGAACACCAGCTCCTCAACGAGTCCTACAAGGCAGACCGCGATAAAGAAAAAGATAATGTTGTAAAATGCCTTCACATCACCATGCTCACTCAAAAAGCACAAATAAATACCTGAAACAACAGCATACAGACAATATACTATAAAAAATCCACCTGTGTATAAACTTCTGGTCCATCCTGCTGCATTTTCCTTAAAAATATCCCACAGACCAAATAAATATGTGATGCCAAGAAAAATAACTAAAACAACAGTCTCCACAATAGCCTGCAGCAGATAGTCATCCGCCTTTTCCATGCCCGGAATCAGTCCCAGAACTTTTCCGCTCCACTGCAAGGGTGCAATGAAAATAAAAACTGCAAGAATGGCAAATATTATATTGGCCGGTGCCGAAAGGTTTCTCAATTTCTGTTTCATAACTTTAAATCTCCTCATTTGCTTTTAATTGATATGAAAATATTCTATAGCATTTACTTTGACATTGCAAGCAAAGGATTTCATACTTCAATGGACAGCAAAAAAGCCCTGTTCCTACGAACAGAGCCCTATGCATTATTTTGCACTTACAAGCCTTACTATCACATCAATTCCAGCCGCCCAAAAGAGTATCGCCCCCACGATATATACCTTTGTCTTCTGCTCGAAACCGAAATGATATCCTGTGTAAATGCCTGCCACTATACAGATAACAGTGAGCAGCGCCACCATTATCATAATGGTGAAAAGTCCGGTACCAAGGAAGCCGAATGCTATTCCTGCAAGAACCGTATAAAGTGCGGTGATTCCTACTATTCTTAGCACCCTTTTCATATCAAGCTGCGCCTGACAGTGTTCCTCAATCCTTTCGTTTCTTATAGCCTTTCCTATAAGCCTGATCCCCAGTCCTATCAGTATTCCGATAGAAATTATCTCTCCTAAAAGTGCTTCATCCTTCACCGAGTATTTCCCATTAAGGAAGCTTGACAGGAAATACCCGATGTACATTGCTAACAACTGGCAAACTGCAACTATGAAGCAAATGGCTGTAAGCTGTTTCTTATTTACTTTCTGGATCAGGGATCCCTGACATTCCATCGCAACGAAAATCTCCAGTGAGCTTCCCGCCACGATTAACAGATATTCTATCCAGCCCATTTTTGCCTCCCATAATCTTTAAACATCCTTTAATTAATTATTTGTCGCTATCTGCTTTAGCATCTATTGAAGCTAATTTATATATGAACTTAACGCTGCCCGTCTGTCCATCAGCGATTGCTGAGTATGTCTGATATTCCTCACCTGCATCAATTACTGCCTGAAGCTTGTCGGTGAATGGCTTTAAGTCACCGTTGTATGCGTCGAGAATCTTGTTGATTCCTTCCTCATTAAACTGTACCATACCATCTGCAAGTGTGTGTGCACCCTCTGAAAGTGTCTTAGAGCCTGTTGTGAGCTGGTCTACACCTGAGACTATCTGATTTGTTCCATCTGCAAGCTGTGATGCTCCGCTGTTGAGCTGTGCATTGTTTGCTACAAGTGTGTTTGAACCGTCTACAAGCTGCTTGATACCGCTTGTGAGAGTTGGTACTGAGTTATACAATGTCTGTGTTCCATCTGCAAGTGCCTTCATTCCTGTTACAAGACTGTATCCATTTGCCTGCTTTTGATTAATAGAGGCTGCTACAGTCGCTTTTGTCTGCTCTGCAGACGTTATAGTAGCCTGCTCAGCTCCTGAAACTGCTCCTGTATAGGCTGCTGTTGTTGCTGCCTGACTTGCTCCTGTATAGGCTGCTGTTGTTGCTGCTAAACTTGCTCCCGCATATGCTGCTTCTCCTGCCGTCTGTCTTGCTGCTGTATATGCTGCTGTTCCTGCTGCTAAGCTTGCTCCTGTATAAGCTGCTTCTCCTGCTGTCTGACTTGCTGCTGTATATGCTGCTTCTCCCGCTGCAATCTTAGAAGCATCCTTGGCTGTTGATGCTACACTTCCAGCTAAGTTATTTATTATTGTATCAATCTGTTCATTGACACATGCTTCAGCCGCTCCGTCTTTCATTCCAACATTCTGGTCAAAAAAAGTCTTTGCTGAATCATAATCTGTGATTGCAGGATTTTTTTCAGCCATCTTCTGTACAAACTGTGCTTTCACACCACTCTCAATTACCGGCTTAATACTTGCTAATTGTTTCTTTGCTTCATTTGTTATATAGTCAGTTTTTCCGGATGTAAATTCCTGTTCAACAGCACTTGCTGCCTGATTCTTTATTTCAGTTTCCTGTTGTTTTACTGTCTCAGCTGCTACTGACTTAATCTGCTCCTTCTGATCGTCTACTGCGGCCTGAGCCTTTTTCTCAATATCTTCTTTCTGATCAGCTACTGTACTCTGTGCCTGTTTCTGTATATCTGTTTTTTGTAAGTCAACAGCACTCTGTGCCTGCTTTTGAATGGCTGTTTTCTGTGACGCAACTGTTGTCTGTGCCTGTTTTTCTATTTCAGATTTTTGAGACTCCAATGTGCTGTGTACCTGATCTAAAAGAGTCTTCTTTTCTGAATCAGTAAATTTTGCTGAAACAGTTGCATTAAGCAAAGCCACTCCATCATTCAGTGATTTTGCACTAGAGTTTAATGTTGTTATGCCATTAGATAAAGTAGGCACATTTGAATTCAGTTTATTCAATCCACCACTTAATGTACTAACACCATCAGTATATGTCTTAAGTCCACTCTTCAGTGTGCCAACTCCTGATGCGAATGTGCCGAGCTTGCTCTGCAGTGTTGAAAGTCCGTCAGAAAGTGTGTCCGTACCCTCTGCCAGTGTCTTTGAGCCATCCTGAAGCTGTGTTGAGGCATCCTTTAAGTCATTTATCATGTCATCGAGGTCTGATGTGTCAATTCCGTCTGTGCTTACATAATCAGATGCGTTTACCACGAAGGTCATGGCTGCAGGCATTGAGAAATTCTTCACATCCGCTGTCATTTCCATGTATTCAGGGATATTTACATCGCCATCGAGGTCTTTGTCCTTGATTCCAAGGCTGTCCTTTAAGCCCGGAAGTGCATAGCCGAGCACTACGCTTGATGAGTCGCTTACCTCAGCCTTACCGTTTGTCACTTCGATATTCTCGAAGCCATCACCGAGTACAAGTCCTGTTATTGCTGCAAATGGTACGGAAACTGTCTGCTTCTCGCCGTTTACTGTCTCTGTATATGATGTGGTATTTGTGTAGTCAAAACGGATTTTGACCTTTCCTGATTTTCCTGCAAGGTCCTCAGGTGAGATTTCTTTTCCATCGAGGTAGTATGTAACCTTCTGTGTTACAGGTGGCTCCTCTGTTGCTGTGCCCTGATAGTAAATGTCCTTGCCACCGGCCTGCCATGTGAGCTTATCACCGCTTTGTGTGAATTTTTCCTTGCCCTTTACGTTCTCGATATCTGAAAGATTTGAAGCATCCTCCAAGGTATCCTTTTTGTCTTTATTTTTAAGGTGATCTACTACGATTGTTTTGTTTACGTTGCCGTTTGCATCTGAGATGAGGTATACGCTCTCGTCCTTGTCTGCATCGTTATCCTTTAATGATACGCTGTCCATGAGCTTATCTGCTATGTCATCAGCATCCTTGCTGCTTCCTGTTGTGCTATCTGCCTCGGCTGTGACTGCGGTGCTGTTCTTCTCTGCAAAAACCGCTGTTGCTCCGATTCCTGTACCTACAAGTGCTATTGTGAGGACTCCGGCTACAACACGGACAATATATTTACTTTTTAACTTTTCTTTCAATTCTGGTAATTTCATGTCTTATTCCTCCTGATTTTGTTTTTGAGGTCATATTTTTATGTTATGAGGGTCAAAAAGTATTTTATCCCTCATTTATGATTAATCAGATTACTAAGCTGTCAGGTTCTTGTTTTTAAAGCCTGCGCTTGTGGCACATATTACTTTGTCAAAAATCATAAACATTGACGGAAGTATAAATACTACTACAAACATACTGATGATTGCGCCTCGTGCAAGCAGTATACAGATAGAACTGATCATATCAATGTTTGAATAAAGTCCTACACCAAAGGTTGCGGCGAAGAAACAGAGTGCACTGACTATAACTGAGTTTGTCGAATCTGCAAGTGCCTTTGTGATTGCCGGCTTTTTGTCCATTCCGGTGTATCTGTTCTTTCTGTACTTTGTGGTCATAAGTATCGCATAGTCAACCGTTGCACCAAGCTGTATGGTTCCGATTACGATGCTCGCGATAAACGGAAGCTTTGTTCCTGTAAATCCCGGAATTCCCATGTTTACAAAGATTGCAAACTCGATGACCGCTACAAGTATGATTGGAAGCGATACCGATTTGAATACAATCAGGATGATAAGGAATATCAATACGATTGATACTGCACTTACACGCTTAAAGTCTGTATCTGTGATAGTGATAAGATCCTTTGTACAAGGTGCCTCACCGATAAGCATTGCGTCCTTGCTGTAATTCTTTACTATCTTTTTAATCTCTGTAATCTGGTTGTTTACCTCATCAGATGCTGTCTCATATTTTGATGAAACAAGCATCATCTGATAATCACCGTTTTTGAATATCTCCTTTGCCTCATCCGGCACCATATCATCCGGTATGGTAGGTCCGAGTATTGAGTCAAGCGATACCGCAAGCTTTACTCCATCGACTTTCTTTATATCATCTATCATGCTTATGCTGTCTGCCTTTGACATATCGCTCGGCGCGATGATGATATGTGTGGCACCCATAGCATACTCCTTGTCGAGTCTTTCATTGGCCTGCTTACTGTATGCACTGTCAGGCATGGTTCCTGCAAGGTCATAGTAGACCTGATCATGAGTGTATCCGTATATTGCCGGGATGAGCACTACGATGAAAATCACTGCAAGTATCTTATAATGATTTGTTACCCAGCTTGCAATCCTAGAAACATCCGGCATAAGAATCTTGTGCTTTGTCTTCTCGATTGCCTTATCACATGCAAGAATCAGTGCAGGGAGAATTGTTACACATCCGATAACTCCGAATACAACGCCCTTTGCCATTACGATTCCCAGGTCAAGTCCAAGTGTAAAGCTCATGAAGCAGAGGGCTACGAAGCCTGCGATTGTTGTGATCGAGCTTCCTGTTACTGAAACAATTGTGTGGGAAATGGCATGTGCCATGGCTCGCTTCTTGTCTCCGTCATATCTGTCTATCTGCTCCTGATAGCTGTGCCACAGGAAAATCGAATAATCCATTGTTACGGCGAGCTGCAATACTGCTGTCAGTGCCAGTGTCAGGTATGAAATCTGTCCCTGTATAAAGTTTGTTCCCAAGTTATAGATAATAGCCATTCCTATGCTTAGGAGGAATAACATCGGAACAATTATTGAATCCATTGTAATTCCCATGACAAGCATTGAAAGCAATGCTGCTATGATGACATATATAGGAGCCTGCTGCATAACAAGTGTCTTTGTATCTGCGTTGACCGCTGCCATTCCTGCTACGAAGCAGTGGTTTTTCACCATCTTATCCATCTTGTTGACGGCTTCCATTGTCTCATCCGAACCCATTGTATCACTGTAGGTGACGAGCATGAGCTGACTGTTTGCATCCTTGTTGTTAAATGCGTCGTACACCTCATCCGGAATTGCCTCTCTTGGCAATGTGGAATCAGCGATTGTTCCGTACCAGATGACATCCTTAACACCCTTAAGGTCCTCTATGTCATCTGCCAGAGTCTCTATGTCCTGATCCTTCATATCCTCCAAGATCACAAAAGATAACGCTCCGGTTCCAAACTCATCTACCATGATATCCTGACCCTTCATAGTCTCTATCTGGCTTGGCAGATAAGAAAGGATATCAAAGTTGATTCTCGTGTTGATAAAGCTGATTCCCGACGGTATAAGCAGTGCAAATGCAACTATCAGTATCAGCACACGATGTTTTACGACTCCTTTTCCAAATTTAATCATTAGATTCACCACTCTTTCTTTTATTCGTATTGAAGTATAAAAAAAAAGACCGAATAAATAAATATTCAATCTCTTCGATTTGTCATGTGAGATATACAAATCCATCAATTTGTATATCCGATATGACACATATATGATATTGTATTTGATTTCTGACACTTTTTCACAGCATTTTTATATTTATATGAACACATGCCTCTTTATGATTCTGCTTTATGAGCTTGCTTAAGCCGTCATTTTCCATGGCAATTGTCCTCTACAGCTCACTTAGTATATCATCCATCGAGCGCGTAATCAGATACATGTATGCCTCAGCCATCTCCTTCGGCTCAATATCATCCATGCCCTGGGCTATCCAGCCCTCCGTGATAAAGCACAACGACTGCGCATAATATGTAGAAATCACCTCAGGTGTGAGCCAGCGGTATTTGGATTTCTTTCCTGTGCTCTTTTCGCTTATGATATTCATAAACATCTCGCAGACGCACTTCATGGCAATCTGATTAAACGTCACTGCCCCCTCCAGCTTTAGTGCTTTCTTGTAAAAAACACTGTTTGCCGAGATATTATTGAGCATCAGCACAATCGCTTCAAAAATCATTCCGGCATTGAGCAGTGGCTTGATGGGCTCAAGCAGCTCGCTTTTGATAATCCACTCTATCAGCTCGTACTTGTCCTGAAAATGATTGTAAAACGTAGGGCGGATAACTCCGGCCTTGTCCGTTATCTCTTTAATTGTAATCTTATCGATTGGCTTTTTCGCTGAAAGCTCTATAAGGCTCTCAGCGAGCACCAGATCTATTGCATTCTTACCTTGCTGTGTCATTACTCATCAAACTCCATCGTGACAAAGTAGCCCTTCTCAGTCTCCCTCACATCCACGACATCGCCCTCGCGGCTTTTGAGCCTCTCGCTGACCACGTAGTTTCCCGACATGGCAATTGCATGCTCTATCGTATAATAATATGAAGTTGGAAGCTTGCTCTCTGTTACCTTCAGATGGTCACCGACCTTGGTAAGTCCGGGTCTCTCCATCTTAAACTCCATCCGACGCATTCTGTCGCCTTTCTGTTACTGCTTAATTGTCCTCTTTTCTATCCTCAACAAACGTTGCCTCAAACTCCTTTTGCTTGTTGTAGGCGCTCTCCGCCTTTGTAGCACGGCTTGTAATCCAGATATTTGATACTCCGTTGAAAATCAGTATGATACCGACAACAACAGTGGCTGTCTTCATTACATCAAATGCATTTGTCACGCAGATTATTCCAAAAATCAGACTGATTATTGAAAAAATCAGGCCGACACTCCAGCCTCCGTAACCGTATTTTCTGGCATCCACTGCCTCAATAATGCTCCTGATGCTGTGAAAAATGAGCACCAGACCGATGACTATAGGTATCAGGCTCACCACAACCTTTGGCTGTACCAGAAACCATATACCCACTGCCAAAACCACAAGCCCCAGCATCGCTGAAAAACCATTCGTGACTATATTCAAAAAATAGCTGCACATATAGACCACTCCGATGATGATAAGCACCACCGCAAGCACATTGGCCACAATCGTGAGCACCGAAGCTCTCCATATGATAAACACCAGTCCCAGCGCTATGCAAAGCACTGATGACAATAGAAAATCAGCCTTTATTCTGCCTAAAAACTCCTTCATACACGACCTCCTTTATATATCCTGCCCTACATTACTTTTCTAATTCTGTTCCTCTGCACTTTTCTTAACCAGGTCAAGAACAGTCTGAAGCTCAGCACCCTCAACCGGTGCAGCTCCATATCCAAGACGCTTGTAATCCTCTGTAATCTCAGCCAGCTCAGTAGTTTTATCGCCCTTCGCATCAATTACAAAATATCTGCCCTGTGACGCAACATCATCCCACACGAGATAAGCACGGATTGCGCAGTTAGGAGCCATATCCCTTGTCGGGAAATCAACTCTGGTGACATTAAGCGTATCAGAAATCTGCATAGACATAACAGAGAAATCCTCCTCCATATATGGATACATACGCTTCTGCTGATATGCCTCCTCGTACAGCTCATCTATTAACTTTTCCTTCTCATCGGCAAGTCGGTCCATGAACTCTTTTCCGCCCTCAAACATCTTTGTCGGCAGGAAAATATGCTCATACTGCATACGCTCGAAGATGACATACTGCTCTGCTGTCATCTGTACAGTCTTGCCCTTTGTAGGTGATGTAGGATGGCCCTCTCTTCTGGCCTTTTCCACTGCCTCAATCTTTTCTACAAGAGGCTTTTTGAAAATCAGATTGTGAGTGAATGGGTTGAATGCGATACCATTAATCTTTGACTCTTTATTTGCCACCATATTGTTGACTGCAAGAAACGGCATATTTACAATGCATGGTGACGGATGATCCTTAGAAAGCTGTGCCTTTGAGGTATAAATCGGCATGAAAGCCTCTCCCTCACCGTTTTTAATAAATAGCGGAATCGGCTTGTTGTTCTCTCCGACATTTGCAGGTACCAGGAATCGGCTCTTAGTGCATTTTTCAATGAGCTTATTGAGCGTCTCCGCCTTTTTGTCGCTCGAATACTGTGTCATCAGCGCCTCAACCTCCGGGTTTTGCACCTCAAGAGTGAAGGCCGGATCGTCCTTTAATTTATTTTTGATTTTATTTTTATCCATTTATACTGCTTCTCCTTATATTAAATGCCCGGATTTACATCCAGGCATTATTTTAACACATTTCTTTTATCAACTCAACAATCTTAGTGTCTCTTGCTATCCATTCTTTATCAAGAAAAGCGCTGTTGGCCTTTATTATCTCATCCGGCGTAGCCCATGACAGATGATACTCAAGCCTTATCTCGCTGTCTGTCATCTGTGCTGCCACATGCTCGTCCTTCACATCACAGAAATACACGTAGGTGTGACAGTAATATATCTTGTCAGCCTCAAATATATCGCGTCTCTTTTCTATGACCTTGCCGCACTCCCTTATGCTTTCCGGCACGACAAGTAGCCCTGCCTCCTCGCGCACCTCCCGCGCCAGCGCCACCTCGTTGGTCTCGCCTGCATCGATGCCGCCGCCCAGTATCTTGTAGTAGCCCTCACCGGCCTGCTGCATGGCAAGCTTTCCGTCTCTGATAATAACCGCGCGCACCGCGAAGCGCTCAAATACCTCCATATCATCGGAATAGTTGTGTTTGTCAAATGTATATAGCGTCCTCATGTTTGTCCTCCGTGTATTGGTATTATTCTACACCATTTGCACGTAAGATGGAATATGTTTTTCTTCATTAATACCGTTGATTTTACGCTTACACTCGCGACAACAAACAAACCGTTTCAAGTGTCGGAAACTGAAATTTGATATTCCTAATCCAATCCGCCGTTCCATAATCCAGCACGATAAACCGATCATGGAATATGCCACCAGTCTTCTTCATTGACAGTTTTACAGTTGGATATTCCTTACGGAAATCCGTATATTCTATGTTGTGAAGTTTATTATTCCCAACATTATCGCTAAATAAAATAATATTTACTCCTGTTGGAGAATTCTTAAGATGTACCAGCGTTCTTAAACCAATGTAATTATCAACCACATATATTGATGACTTTGCCTGCCTGTAAATAGACTCGTAAACCTCATCCGCACTACTAAATTTTGCATTAAACATAAGCCATTTTTCATCATCATCTGAAATAAAACTGTTCATCATATCCGCAAGTTCAGATTTCGTCACTACATCCTTCAATCCTTCTGCAACATCAGAAATCTGTTTTTCAAGAGATATCATATCAGAATTGATTTTGCTGATTTCAATTCTGTTATTTGCAGTCTCCATACTTAACTGAAGTAATTCTCTCTGACCGATTAAATCACGATTTTCTAATATGTAATCTTTCATTCTTTTGAAGGTTCTTATTAATGCCTTACTCTGTTTAACAGCCAATGGCCCTTTTAAAACAGTCATCAGCATATATAGTCCTTGCTCTGTAAATACATGAGGATTATATCTACTCTTACTGTTAAGATTTGCGGTCAAAAAATTTGACCGCAAATCTTCTACCTCATCATCCGTTAATTCAAACATAAAATCTTCATCAAATTTCTCAATATTATTTTTTACCTGTTGGTTGAATGCTTTTGTGGTATAACCATATATTTCAGAAAGATCTGAGTCTAAGATTACTCTTTGACCTCTGATTTCATAAATTCTTTCTTTCATATACTCTTCTGTAATTTCAATTACTGCAATCTCTTCTTTCTTCTCTTCTGCCATAAGATTTCCTTCCTTGTCTTGCGGTCACAATTTGTGACCACAAAATCCATACAACCACTTTATGCAATGAAAATGATCTACTCATCAACTTCCACTTTCCTCATCTTGTCATAATACGCTTTATACCTGTAAATCGTTCTCTCACTGACATTATTCCTTCTTGCAATCTCTATCATAGTCATTCCACTTTCATAACCGGCAACAAAATCATTGTAGATTGCCATCCATTTTGCATTATGCTTCTGTCTTCCGCTTAATTTACGATTTTTATAATATTCCAGTTCTTCGCGCAGCTCGGCGTTTTCATTTTCTAATTCTTCAATTCTTTTTAATGCTTTCTCATTTCTGCTCCACTTTCCGTACATAATTTGTTTTGGCAGCCAATTTGAATTATCTGGAAATCTATATTGATGAATTTAACGATAAGGGAATTCAGATAGCAAATGCTTTTCTTGATGTAATGAGATGCAAATTAACAGAGCTTGGTGCCGATTCTACTGATCCATTTGCAAATGTATTTGATAATTCTCACATTGAAACAGAGCAATATTACATGAATATTCTGTCAGAAGATTTGAAACCGATTGTCTCTGACCTGCGAAATATTCATATGAAAGATAGCAATACCGCCAGCGACATTGACTATCAAAGCATGGTCAAAAATATCATTGATTGAAAGAAATATTTTCCCGTTCCAAACCGGCAAATGAGCATCGAAAGTTGAGACGGAGGAATCCAAAATTGTAAAATCAAATTACTCTCTTTAAAACAAGCCACAAAGGATTTTGTCCAATGTGGCTTGCTGTAGTTATAATTTACTCTCCATATGGTGTTTTAGATTCAGCTACCTTCGACAAAGTCTCCTGATTACCCATATCATATGTCACCACTTTATGCTCTGATTCAGTAAAGGTAGACGAACCCCCAATGCCAAAATATTTTTCAAAGAAAGTTTTCAGTTTATCAATAACTCCCTGTTTCTTCTTAGCCCTATTGTCACCACCAAAACGTGAAATAGGTGGCATAAGTTTATCTATGTCCGTTCCGGCTGTTTTGATTTCTCCATCACGGAACGCATTCTCCATGAACTTCCGTGTATCTTCCGGCTTCAACTTTTCTTCCGTGATAATCGCATTAAGGTCATGAGCGCGCTGTTCCACCACATACTCATGCCATTCATTCATGACATCATCTACATCATTGATTCCTGCAATAAAAGTTTCAATGAGCTGCTTCTTGCTACGAAGCTCTGGGCTGGCATCAATTGCCTTATTGATGGTTATCAACACTTCCTTATCTTCGCAGTGGGTATCATGGTACTTCTTTACGAGCATAAGAATATAATCAATATTGATTTCTATCTGCCGGATCAGTTCAATCTCAAATACTACATCATCCGTAATATCCGTGCTTTCCTGACGCTTGCGTTTCCACTCATCACGTAAGTCCTGATAGCGTCCAAGGTAATCCTGTAAATCACGTTCAGAAATCAGCTCGTTCCCCTTGAACTCATCAAAGGAAAGCAAAAGATTTCTCATACGAAGAATCGCACCAAACAAAGCGATAAAATCCTTCTGGTTCTGTTCTCCGACAATCTGTGGTTCTGACAGAGGAAACTTATTATTCAAGTCTTCCATCATATCCACATACCCCGGCACCTGCTTACCATCTACAGATTCATATCCGTAATAATAATCCTTAAAGCTCTGCAATAGAACGATTCCTCCGGCATTCTTGTCTCCAAACAGGGAAATAGCACTATCCACACGCTTTTGCAGATTTCGGAAACATACAATATTTCCAAAAGTCTTGATGGAATTCAGAATACGGTTGGTACGGGAAAATGCCTGTATCAATCCGTGCATTTTCAGATTCTTGTCTACCCACAACGTATTCATAGTTGTGGCATCAAAACCTGTAAGGAACATATTTACTACGATCAGAATATCCAGCTCCTTGTTTTTCATACGAAGCGACACATCTTTATAGTAATTTTGAAATTTATCACTTGAGGTATCGTAATTCGTATGGAACATTTTATTATAATCGTCAATAGCTTCTTCCAGAAATTCTCTGGATGGCTGATCAAGGGCAGAGGTATCCTCTGAATTTTCTTCATCCAGAATACCATCTGATTCTTCCTCATTTGCCCCGAAACTAAAAATAGTTGCAACTCGAAGCTTCTTGGTCGGGTCTGCTGCCATCTGCTTCTTAAATTCCTGATAATACAGTTTTGCCATCGGAACACTTGATACTGCAAAAATGGAATTAAAACCACTGATACGCTGTTTCTGCTTGATTTCCTCTACCTCATCTCGTTTGGCAGAAGCCACCTCTGTAATATTAGTCAGCGTATTATATATGTAAGTTTTATCCCCACGATAGGTCTTCTGGTCAAAATGTTCCAGTATGTACTGTGTTACAATTCGGATACGCTCAGGAGCCATCATAACCTTTTCACGGTTGATGTCCCAGACCATCTCATCCGTGATTTCTTCTTCCACATCCATCGTTTTAATATAATCCACCCGGAATGGAAGAACATTTTTATCGTTAATCGCATCCACAATCGTGTAGCTGTGGAGCTGGTCTCCAAAGGTCTGACCTGTAGTAAAGAATTCTGGATTTTTTGCTCTGCCGGAATTAACAGAGAAAATCGGTGTTCCTGTAAATCCAAACAGATGATATTTCTTGAAATTCTTCACAATCGCAGTGTGCATATCTCCAAACTGACTGCGGTGGCACTCATCAAAAATAATAACGATATGTTTCGTATACACTTCATGCCCCGGATTCTTTTTTATAAAGGTAGCCAGTTTCTGAATTGTAGTAATAATGATGTGTGCGTCCGGGTCTTCCAACTGCCGTTTTAATATGGTTGTCGAGGTATTGCTGTTGGCTGCCCCCTTTTCAAAACGGTCATATTCTTTCATGGTCTGATAGTCCAGATCCTTACGGTCAACCACAAACAGCACCTTGTCAATATAAGGAAGCTTCGATGCCAGTCTTGCCGTCTTGAACGAAGTCAACGTCTTGCCGGAACCCGTGGTATGCCAGATGTAACCACCACCCTCGACACTGCCGTACTTCTTATAATTATTGGCAATTTCGATACGATTGAGAATCCGCTCCGTAGCCGTAATCTGGTACGGACGCATGACCATCAACATATCATCAGATGTAAAAATACAATACTTCGTAAGGATATTCAGAATCGTATGCTTTGCGAAAAAGGTCTTTGTAAAATCAATCAGATCAGGAATCACACGGTTATTGGCATCTGCCCAGAAGCAGGTAAACTCAAAACTGTTACTGGTCTTGGTCTTACTTGCTCCCCGTTTCTCATGTTCCTTTTCCGCATTCCTTCTAGTGCTGTTGGAATAATACTTTGTGTTTGTACCATTGGAAATGACAAAAATCTGAATATATTCATACAGTCCGCATCCCGCCCAGAAAGAATCCCTCTGGTAGCGGTTGATCTGATTGAATGCTTCACGGATAGCAACTCCTCTGCGTTTCAGTTCAATATGTACAAGAGGCAGACCGTTTACCAATACGGTAACATCATAGCGATTGTCATGCTTCGCACCATTTTCCGTGCCAATCACATACTGATTGATTACCTGCAGCCTGTTGTTATGGATGTTCTTCTTATCTATGAGTGTAATATTCTTGGAAGAACCATCATCACGAGTCAGGACTTGGACATTGTCCTCCTGTATCTTCCGGGTCTTTTCCACGATATGCTCATTGGGATTGGCAACGGCATTTTTGAAGAAATCATCCCACTCTGTGTCGGAAAACTGATAGTTATTCAGTTCCTCTAATTTCTTACGAAGATTGCCAATCAGGTCTTTCTCTGTGTGAATAGGCAGATATTCATATCCCTGTTCACAAAGCAGACGAATAAACTCCTGTTCCAGTTGTGCTTCGCTCTGGTAACTATCAGAACGCTTCTTGACTGGCTCATATTCTGTGACAACGGTATTCTCCGATGTCTCCGCTACAATATTAAAGTACGGCACATCCTCGCCTCCTTACTTTGGTAATTCTTTAAAGGATAACAGCTTATCCCTGTAATATTCATACTGCTTCTGACGAGCTTCGATTTCTGCCGGAAGTCCTGCGGACAGGTCATTGCAGAGAGTGTCAAAACGGTCGAGAATGGATACGATTCTTTCTTGTTCCCTCATTGCTGGAATTGCAATAACAACCTCATTTATTTGTCCAGCAGTCACAAGCGGTTGTCCACCACCTTTTGCGTAGCGATTCAACCCCATGTTTACAAGTTGATAATAAACATATTTGAGATTATATTCATTTTTTACATCTATAATCAGCGTATTATCAGATACATCATAGCAACCTTCTGCTAAATGTGTATATCCGGCATTAGCTCCGACTCTAGCGACCAGAATATTTGTCTTGTTATAAACTGCCTCATTTGTTTTTGCAATTATACCAGTGGATCCATAAACTGGATATTTACCAATATTATCCTTTGTTTTGGCTTTCCCAGATGAAATCGAGTGACAAATTTTACTCAGTGGTAACATAACATAACCAAACACATACTGTATGAGCTTAATTGCGCTCAGCTCTGTCTGTCTGTCTGTCTGTCTGTCTGTCTGTCTGTCTGTCTGTCTGTCTGTCTGTCAATAGCGTGCTTCCTTTTTCAGCAAATGTCAAGAGCAAATCTCGATAATATTCATATTGCTTCTGGCGTGCTTCGATTTCGGCTGGTAAACCAATATTTAGGTCAGTGCAAATGGACTCGAAATTATCAAGAACATTAACAAGCCTCTTCTGTACCTCCAATGTCGGTACCGGAACAGGAAATTGATTTAGCATCGGTCTTCGAATAGATGCCACCGAGCCTTGAAACATAGTTTTCTGTATATATGGTAAGAATGCCGTTCTCATATAATGAAAATAATACCTCGGTAATACATCTGGAGTATTTATATGAATCCGGTACGCTCTTTGATGCAAAGCATATTTTCCTTCAATATAATGAAATACCTTTCCCACACCAACCCCATCACCAGCAGTAATAATGGCGGTTTCATCATATTCATATTCGTTTTTTCGCAACGGTTCCTGTGAGCGGACATAAAAAGGATATTTGCCTTCTTCAAGCCCTTCATTAGTGTTACTACTACCAGTACCAATATCAGCAATATCAGCTAATGGAACAATTTTAATAGTGTTATCAAATGTGAGCAGTGTATTACGATAAAATTCATACTGTTTCTTCCGAGCTGTAAGCTCGGCTGTAAGCTCGGCTGTAAGCTCGGCTGTAAGTAACGTGAAAGAGTCCAAAATATGGACTATTTCACGTTGTACCTCCAGAGGAGGTATAGGGAGTTTAATCTCTCCAACTTGTTTTAAATACAAACCTTTTTGAGCTGCACCATGTGCATTAACTTGCATATACGCTTGAATTTTGCTAGAACCCAATGCGTGTTTTAAATACTGCGAAAGAACTACCTTTGTATTAGGTTTAATAACACATATACTCCTTTGAAACAATGCTTTTAAATCTGTGGACACAACTGCTGTTCTACCAATAGCACCAACTATTGTAAGTAACACATCTCCTTTTTGAACATCTGTCCTGTTGTTTTCTCTATCAAAAATATCCTTATCAACCCATCTATTTGTATCCAGCGAAATAATGCCATTATTAATATTTTGAGCAGACAATATCGGATATCTTCCTTGCTCAGCACTACCTTTTGGCAAATTATGCATGCCATCAGATATTTTCAGAGTTATATCTTTTAGTTTTTGAATATGAACCCCATCTGGGCAAAGCTCCGCAATCAATTCATCCAATCTACTCATTCAGCTCACCACCATTCTCATCTGCATCTGGGTGCTGCATATAGAAAATCTCTTTCTGACGTTCTATCTCAGCTTTCAACTGCGCTTTTGTCGGAAGACAAGTCAGATACTTTGACATAAAGAGGTGATCATTATCATGTAATACAGAATATCTAGCGATATCTTCATCCGTTTCTGAACAGAGCAGAATACCGATTGTCGGATTATCCCCCGGTTTGCACTTCAACTCATCATACATCCGCACATACATATCAATCTGTCCAACATCCTGATGTGTGATTTTCCCCATCTTCAAATCAATCAGTACATAACATTTAAGCTCGATATTATAAAATACAAGATCTATATAATAATCCTCCGTTTCTGTGACAATGTGCTGCTGACGTGCAACAAATGCAAATCCTCTTCCCATCTCCATAATAAAATCACGTATATGAGATATGATTGCCGCCTCAAGGTCACTTTCCAGATAGCTGTCTTCATTCTTAAATCCTAAGAATTCTGCCATAATTGGATTCTTAAGTAATTCAAAACTGTTTTTTTGATAACCTGCTGTTTTTTGCTTCATCTCTGCAATCACGTTTTCTTTTTGGGGAGATTGCAAAAGACGATTATAATATTGTGTAGAAATATTCCGATCAAGTGTTCTACTGCTCCAACCTTCTTTTGCTGCTTCATTCATATACCAGATACGTGCATTTTCATCCGAGACACGCAAAAGACTACGAAATTGCGTCCAATTCAAATTTGGAACGCATGCGTTCCAAATCTCTTTGTCAGGAAAATATTGGTAGAATTTTCTAAAATATCGCAAATTACGTTCAGAGTATCCGTTTCCATATTCTTTTGTCAATTCATCAGACAGTGCAGCTAATAGTTTTTTGCCATACTGGGCATGCTCTTTTCCTGCCTGCTCCTGTTCAACGATTCTTTTTCCTACATTCCAATAAGTCATAACCATCGCCTTACTGGCGGCACCATATGCTTCCTGTTGACCTGTATTTATGATATTCTTTATATCTGTAATAACAGACTGATACACCATCAGATTATTATCCATATCATCCCACCTCAATTTCTGCGATAATCTTGTCAATCTCATCACGAAGCACCTGCTCACGAGCAACAATTTCTTTGATTTCCGCATTCAGCTTTACGATGTCAATTTTTTCTCTGGTATCCTCTGCCTCTACATAGGTGGAGACCGACAGATTATAATCGTTCTCGGATACTTCCTCATAACTTGCCAGATGGGAAAAATGTTCAGTTTCCTCACGCTTTGCAAACACATCCACGATGCGTTCGATATTTTCCGGTGTCAGCTTATTATTGTTGGTAACCTTCACGCACTCGCTTGTAGCATCAATAAACAGCGTCTTATTATCTGCCTTGTTCTTTTTCATCACCATAATGCAAGTTGCAATCGAAGTTCCAAAGAACAGATTACTCGGCAACTGAATAATACAGTCCACATAGTTATTGTCCACAAGATATTTGCGGATTTTCTGCTCTGCACCACCACGATACATAATTCCCGGAAAGCATACAATGGCAGCAGTTCCATTAGACGCAAGCCATGACAAGCTGTGCATAATAAATGCCATATCCGCTTTGCTCTTTGGTGCCAAAACTCCTGCCGGAGCAAAACGAGGGTCGTTGATTAGCAGTGGATTTTCGTCTCCTGCCCACTTGATAGAATACGGTGGATTAGACACGATCAATTCAAACGGCTCATCATCCCAATGTTGCGGACTAAGCAATGTGTCTTCACAGGCAATATCAAATTTATCAAATCCCACATCATGGAGAAACATATTAATACGGCACAGGTTATAGGTTGTGATATTGATTTCCTGTCCATAAAAACCGTTACGGATAGCATCCTTTCCAAGAATTTTCTCAGCCTTCAGAAGCAATGAACCAGAACCGCAAGCCGGATCATATACTTTATTGATTTCTGTTTTTCCTACAGTTCCAAGGCGTGTGAGTAATTCGGATACATCTGCAGGAGTAAAAAATTCTCCACCAGATTTTCCGGCATTTGATGCATACATAGTCATAAGGTACTCATACGCATCACCAAAGGCATCAATGGAATGGTCTTTCACATCCCCCAGATTCATTTCACCTACGCCATTCAGCAGTTTTACAAGTTTTTCATTACGCTTTGCAACTGTAGAACCCAGTTTATTGCTGTTTACATCATAGTCATCGAATAATCCGGCAAAGTCGCTCTCTGCCTCACTGCCTTTCGCTGATTCCTCGATGTGACGGAACACACGCTCCAGTGTTTCATTTAAGTTTTCGTCATTCGCAGCATTGTCTCGAACATTACAGAAAAGTTCACTCGGAAGGATAAAAAATCCTTTTTCCTCTACCAGTCCTTCTTTTGCTTCTTCTGCATCCTCATCAGGCATTTTTGCAAAATCAAACTCCGTATTACCTGCATCAATTTCACCGCTGTTTATGTAATTACACAGGTTTTCAGAAATATAGCGATAAAACATCGTGCCAAGAACATAATTTTTGAAGTCCCAACCATCGACTGCTCCACGCAGTTCATCTGCAATCGCCCATATTGCACGGTGCAGTTCATCACGTTCCTGTTCCTTTTTGGTATCAACCATTCTCTTTCCCTCCGTTATCCTCTGGTACAAATTCCAGAATATCGTCAACGCCACAGTTCAGAACACGGCATATACTCTCTACGCTTTCGAGGGAAATATACCCATTACGTTTCAGCCGTGTGATGATATTTGCGGAGAAGCCCGCCTCCTGTTGCAACTGTGCATTAGTCATATTTTTTTCTATCAGTAAATGGAATAATTTTTTGTAACTGACTGCCATGTCATCCTCCGTCATTTTTCCAACAGATTTAAGAAAAGTGTATCACGAAAACGTGATTTTTTCAATCTGTACAATTATCCTATCCATCCTTATCTCTAGATTAGATAAGATAGATATTATTCTTATCAGTCTAAATACTTCATTACCTTGTCCTTTGAACACTCCAAGGCAACCAAAAAGGACATCCCTTGACCCGTAATAATTACGATTCAGGAATGTCCTTTTTACGCTTCTTTCTTCTCCGGTGTGCATTGTGGCTGTCTCGCATTCTCTGATTTTGGCAGATTAAAGTTCTCTCCCACATCCAGTCCGCATTTCTTCTTAATCTGTGCAAAATACAGCGAAGAAACCTTAAGTCCAGTCCGTTCCACTTCGGTCCGCGCTGAGCAAAGGTCCACCGGAGCTTTAGCGCCCTTTGAAAGTAAGACAACAAACCGTTTCAATGTGTGTCGATAGGGTAATTGAGATGCACTTTCCAGAGTTTTCACTGTACTCTGGGAGTGAAAAATGTTGCACTCCTCTCTGATGAGGCCGCAAAAAATTGACATGATGCACTTTCTCCTGCCCTTGCATAGAAAAAGATTGCATTGTATTTTAGATGTAAGCCAGATCAGCTTACGATTGACTCTGCTCTTTCTCTATGATCCAATACTTCCAAAATTTCTTTCATATATTGTATCACAGATCATTTTGTTTTGGAAATCACTTTCCTCAAATGGGCAGAAGAAAACCTCCAAATCTGTTGTGGACTTGGAGGCTTGATTCCGACCATTTACTCTTTTTCAAAGAAATCTATGCTATATGTTGCGGAACAACAAAACTCTCATCTAACTGTTTATGTAAAAAAGAAATTGTAGTTAATATATCAATTGCATCCTGCTCATTTACAATCCATTTTATTTTCAACTCATGTGCTGTTACATTCCTTACCATATGCGTAACCCCATTTAACATTTCTTTTAGACCGTTTTGAGCATTTTTTTCCGAAGGTGTCTGTAATGAATTTATTGCTAATCGAGGATTATTAACTGCAAAAGCATTATTAAATAAATTTGAACCATCCTCCTGCATTCCTGTTTTTTCTCTTACCTTCTCAGACAAACTCTTAGCCGCCTCAAAAACTGCATGAAAATAATTTTCTTGTAAATATTCCTCTTTGCAACACTTTATTACATCCTGATGAATATGTCTTTTTTGTAATTCACTCACCAGATTTCTGGTTCTTCTTTCAACTTCTGAAATTGTAGTTGCTGCCTGAACCTTTAACAATTTTCCTTCGTTTGTCATCTGAAGTCCAATTAACATTAACGGTTTGTTAATTTCTAATAAAATCTCATCATAATTACCATTCTGGCCACTGATAAACCTTACCGGTTTCAGACTCTTTTTTATAAAATTAAGAAATGAATTCGATGCTCCATCCTGTTCTTGTCTTGCTAAAAATGTATAATAAATTCTCTTCCATTTTGTACTTTCATTACTGACATCCTGAACTCCACATTCCTGAAAAATTTCATTCATCTGACTTCCCGTCATGGTATCTGCAATTATACGCGCCAAAACCTCAACTTCTGAATTAGTAAGTTTTCTAATTCTCTCTGCCATAGCTTAATCCTCCTCACCCTAGTATATCATCTACATCGTTTAACTTTCACTTCAATTTTTTATATATTGTATCACAGATGATTATGTTTTGGAATTTCCCTTCCTCGCAAATGGACAGAAGAAAACCTCCAAATCTGTTGCAAACTTGGAGGCTTGATCCCAGCCATTTATACAATTAAAGCTTTTAGCAAACTACTCATTATGATTATTGTACAGTCTCATAAATTCATCCGCAAATTTCTTTACAAAATCTCTATCCAAAGCAGTTGCCAATGTTTCATCATTATACTGTGCTGCTTTGCTCCAATTATATGAACCATGCATTACAAATTCAAAATCTATAATGCAAAATTTATCATGCAGCCGATTGGACAAATATGCTCCTTTAAGTGGCACTTTTACCACCTCAAAATTACTTTCCAATTCACTCATCAACGTCATATTAGATTTTTCATTTGATGTAATAATTCTAATACTTATGCCCTGCTTTTTCTTTGCAAGTAATTCCTGAAAGATATCTCGGTCAGAAAACCACGCAACCGCTACCCAGATTGTATACTTTGCATTCCGAATGCCTTGAATAATTACATCTTTGATTCCATCAAATGCTACATCATGTTCATTTTGCCCATCATCTTCCAACTCTACCAATTTAGGTTTAATCTCAACTCCATACAAATCATAGTCATCATCTGGAATATAAATATCATTGGCTAAGTCAAAAAAAACATCTTTATATTCCTTTGCTTTTTTCAGCATTGGAATTGGCACTCTTAAATCCATATATTCCTGCCTCTGATTCGATACATGGGTATATGCACCGGTTTTTCTAAATGTAACTATAGAATATCTTAAAATCCCCAACAAATCATCTTTGTTCTGAATATCTTCATCATATTTTATAGTTTCTATCATTGTCTTTAAGAATTGTTTTTCATTCATTTACACATTCACTCTCCATCCGTATTTCCACATATACCCATTTTTTCATCAGATAATTTAACTGTATCTATTATTTCCCAAATCTTCATATAACAGGAGCCTCCAAGTTATTTAAACTCAAAGGCTCTCTTTTTCTTACATAACTTTATGCAAGCGCAGGTTCCTTCCCTGCAATAATCGCTTTCACTTCTTCTACGTTTTTATCTGTAGCCATAGCAATCTGCTCTACAGTAAAACCATTGTTATGCATATTAAGAATAATTTTTTCTTCTTTTCTTGCCTCTCCAATCGCAATACCATCTTCTTTTATTCCCTGACTCAAGTTACACATAACGCTCACATCCTTCCTGAAGTTCTCCTCAATAGGAATATCATATTCATTTCCAATTATGTTTAGTTTTTCATCTATTGTAAGTTCCTTGGATAACAATGCTCCCAGCAGACGGTGCAGTTCATACGTCTCATCATGTTCCGGCAGATTCTTTGCCAGTCCAAGCATGATGATATTCAGCAGGTCAAGATTTCCCTTCCATTCATAGGAACCAATCAAATCTTCCTTTGTGAGATGCACATGGCTCATGCTGCTCTCGTCCATGTTCATACATACCCAGATGGAATATACACGCTTAATGTCATCGTAGCTGGAGTTCTCAAAATCACGTTCTTTTTGTGATGAAATCAGTCTGCTCACATAAAAGATTGCCCGGTTTAAAATTTCATATCCCGTCGGCTCGTCTTTCTGTGCTTCTACATTGATGATAATCTGTGACAATCCATCTTTCATGCGCACATAAAAAACGATATCAAATCTTACCAGACCTTCATTGATCTCTTCATTTTCTGTGTTGAAACCGACCAGTCTTTCACCATTTTTTTCGCTGGCTGCATTTGTGAGTCCAAGCTCTACCGGTACCGTACTGATATGTGGTGTTCCCTCGATGCAGTTGACCACATCCTTGGGATTCATGCCCTTAAACTCATCAACTGTTTTTACCAGTATATGTGCCAGTATGCTCTTCTGCCCTAACAGACGCTTTGCACTCGTATCATACTGTGCATCCTTGTCTGTTGCTTTCACTGCATTTTTTAATTCTGTATTCACTGGCCTTCCTCCTTTTTGTAACAGATATAGTCATCCCCAAAAAGGCATCTGACCACACCTATATTATAACTTACCCATTTCTTTTATACAATCAATTTTTACATTTGAAAAAGGAACATAAGAAAAACTCCAAACCTGTCATAGACTCGGAGTCTTGATTCCATCCATTCTTCACATTGTCTGCACCTGTACATGTTGTTCCTGCTCCTCATGCTCCAAAGCATCCTGCTCCGGTACATGGTCTATATTTTTCGCTGCTTCCTGCACTTTTGCCATATACCGGATTTTAATGCTGCTGTAATCAACCCCTGCCGGTTCCAGCACTTTTTTCTCTAACATGTTTAACATCGCTTCGGTGTCAAATTTTCCCTCAAAATAAAGTTCCTCATCCACCTTTAGCGGTACATCCATTTCTTCCGGTGAACTGCCAAGGATCGTCCTCCAGCGTCCGGCTACTTTTCCACACATTTCCATAAAACGCTCATGGATATCCGGCTGTTCATTACAGGCCTGCAAAATTCTTTGTGCCACCTTTCTCCATGTAGGTGTCTCTATCCATTCTCCCGGCGCGAACTGGACTGCCAGCGGTCTTTTCCCTTTCAGTTCTGCCGGGGACACTGTAATAAGACTGCTTTCCCGGATTGTATCTTTCATGTCTGTCCTCATTTCTCCACTTCGGTACATCTGGAGCAGTGCATCACATTTCGTGTTTACAAGCTGTAACATTTCCTCCCTCAGTTCTTCTATCAGTTGCTCATAATTCATACGCTTTTCTCCTCCTGTCGCACACTTACTTCATGTGCTTTTTCTATATCCACTTTCTTTTACTCATTTTCCGTTATATGCTTTCTGCTGTCCTTTCCTATTTTATGCCAACAATAAAACGCCCGGATCATCGGGCATTTTATTCTTACCATAAACTGGCAGGAACAACGTTTCCTATTTACTTGCTGCCATTCCTGCCGCAGCCTTACTCATATCGAATCTCCTGTTCCATGACAATACCTGATTGGAACTGTATCAGCAGCTTCTCGCTGGATTCCACTTTGATGGTCGAGATCAGCCGTCTGACAAGGTCATTGTCGAACTCCGGTATCTGGCAGGTGCTTGTGCTTAAGTAATGGTCGATATCTTGGATTCTCTGTTCATAGCTGTCAGCCATCCGTTTCTCGTTTCTGGCTGTTTTCTGTGCCTCTTTTAAGGCATTGATTTCTTCTGCTATGGTGCGGTAGCGTTCATCAAACTCCGGTGTGTAGGAGCCAGTCTTTGCATTCTCTGCAATCAGTGCCACCATCTCTTCCTGCTTTTCTTTTATCTTTTCTTCGTATTCCTCAGACTCTTTTGCGGTGCTGTAGTTCCCGATGACATGGATGATGTTCTGCCGGAAGTTTTCCATAAATTCCATATCATCACTCGTGATCCTGTGGATGGTCTCCATCACTGCCCTGTTTAATGCGTTCTCTTCGAGTGTCTCGGATTCCCCGCATTTCTTCACTCCGTTGGTCAGCCGGTTGCTGCATCTCCAGACAACTTTCTTTTTCCCGTTTCTCGCCCAGGTGACTCTCCGGTACTCCTGCCCGCATTTTCCGCAGATCAGCATGCCGGTCAGTGCATAGGTGGAGGAATACCTGCTCCTCTGGTTCTTCTTCCGGGTGACAGCCGCCTTGCATAAGGATGCCCTGCGCATCATCTCTTCCTGTACCCTGTAGAACAGCTCCTTCGGTATGATTGCCTCATGGTCATCTTCCACATAATACTGCGGTACGATTCCAGTGTTCTTGACTTTCTTTTTTGTCATGAAATCCACCGTATAGGTTTTCTGCAGTAATGCATCTCCCATGTATTTTTCATTTCGGAGCATTTTGTCTATTACCGTGGAATGCCATTTGTCCTGCCCTGTGGCAGTTTTGATTCCCTGCTCCTCCAGATGCTTTGCAATCTTCCCGGTACTGTAGCCTTCCAGATAAAGCCGGAAGATCAGCTTTACGATCTCTGCCTCTTCGGGTACGATGACCAGGTCACCATCCTCGTTTTTGGTGTATCCCATGAACTTTGTGCAGTTTACGATGACCTTGCCTTTTTCAAATTTCCTCACGACTCCCCAGCGGATGTTCTCGCTGATGTTGCGGCTCTCCTCCTGTGCCAGGCTGCTTAAGATGGTGATGAGAATTTCACCGGTTCCCTCCAGTGTATTGATCCCCTCTTTCTCGAACACCACCGCCACATTCTTTTCCTTGAGTTTTCGGATGGTCACCAGCGAGTCTACCGTGTTCCTCGCAAACCTGCTGACCGACTTTGTAAGGATCATGTCAATCTTTCCTGCAAGGGCATCCTGTATCATGGCATTAAAGTCTGCCCTTTTTTTTGTGTTTGTTCCGCTCTTTCCGTCATCCGCATAGATGCCGGCATTTTTCCAGTTTTCATTTTCCGATATCTTGCTAGTATAATACTCCACCTGTGCCTCATAGCTGCTGTCCTGCTCTTCCAGTTCCGTACTGACACGGCAGTAGGCAGCGACCTTCATTTTCTTCTCTGACAGTTTCACATTCCGGTCATACTGCACCTTGGCAGGTATCATGCTGATCTTTTTTGCTGTTTCTGCCATCTGCTCTCCCTCCTAATCCTTGTACCCGGCTGTGACACGGCTCCCATTGATAAGCTCCACTTCTGCCATGTTTCCACCATGCACCCAGATGCGTGCGATTATTTTTCTATATAAATTTTCATCAAATGTTTCCAGTTTCTTTTTCTCTGCAAGGATGTTTTTGATCTCCTCTGCCCGAAACTCCCCATCCCTGACCTCCAGTGTCCGGTAGCGTTCCTCTGCCCTTTCATAGAGCAGTTTCATCAGGTCTGTCTCTGTGCTTTCCTGCTCTTCTTTCATCCGCTGCAGGTTCCGCTCCAGAACCCGGTACTGAGGGCTGACCTTTTCCTCCTGCCTTTGTACTCGGAGCAGGCCTTTGTTTCGTATCACTGCATTGATGGCTTCCACACACACCTGCTTTGCCTGCCCGTCTGTAATAAAACTGTTCCTGCAGTTTTTTGCTCTGCCAGCCGTATAGTTTTTACATCTCCATCTTGCGACACCGCCTCTATCCTTATTCCGCGGCTGGATATGGCTGCATACTGCCCCGCATTCTGCACACCAGATGACACCTCCGAAGAGGATTCTCTCATCCCTGCCGGGCCGGTGGTCTGCCCTTCCAAGCTCTGCCCTCACCTTTTCCCGTCTGCACTGGACTCTCTCAAACAGTTCTTCTCCTATGAGTTGCGGATAGTAGTCTGTGCCAAGGTAGCTTGGGTTTTCCAGTATCCTGCCGATGGATGCATGGGTCCAGGACACTTTCCCTTTTGCATTGCATATGTTTCTCCCTTTCAGGTTCTGGGCGATCCTGCCTGCCGCCACCCCGCTGTCATAGTCTGTAAATATCTGTTCCACAATTTTTCTCTGCTCTTCGCAGATGGTGATTTTTCCATCCACAACTTTATAGCCGATTGGCATGTGCCACTGCATCCTGTCTGCCTCCCATCTCTGTCAATTTCAGTCCGTTGTGCAGGCAGAAGGTGATGTCGTGTTCTTTGGAGACCACGATCTTCTCCGCTGTCATTTTAAACAGTTGCTCGTCAAACTCCTCCCTTAATCCGTCCTGTTCTGCGATCAGTTGGATAAGCTGTTCGGTCCGTACAATTTCTTTTGTCCTCCGCAGCTTTCTGGTCAAAAGTGTCTTTTTTCTCCTGCATTCCGTCAGTTGCCAGCCAAGTTTATTACTGCTCTCCATAAAAAGAGCAGAGTCCATATATCCTTTCCTCATGACTTGGTTTAGGATTTGGCTCTGCTCGCTTATATCTTTGATTTCCTTATCCAGTTGTCTGATTTCCTCACTGTCCTGCCTTGCTGCCACAAGTTCCGTCAGCTCTTTTAACAGCGGCTCTAATATCGTTCCCTGATTGGTGTACAGCTTGTTCCACATGTCTGTAAAAGCCCGGTGCAGTACATCCTCCCGGATGGCTTTCATGCAGCAGTTCTCTTTATCCTCCACATGTCCGCTGCACGTCCAGATGATTTTTTCATAGGGTTTCCCGATATATATTTTCTGCCGCCGGAAGGTTTTTCCGCACTCCCCGCAGATGATTCTGCCGGAAAACAGGTATCTTTTGGTGTAGTCACTCTTGTTCATGTGCAGTACGTCCACCCGGTATGCCATCAGGTTTCGCACCGCTTCTGCCTCCTCATGTGTGACGATTGGCGGATGGCTGTCTTTGATGAGATACTGGTTTCTCTGTCCGTTGTTTACCCTGCGGACAAATGGGAACCTTGTTTCTGTATAGGTTCTCTGCTGCAGCATATCGCCCTCATAAATCGGATTTTTCAGAATGTCCTGTATCACCCCGTCCTGCCATTTTTCTGCACCCCGGATTGTCGGAATGCCTTTCTGGTTCAGTGCCTTTGCTATCACATACACTCCCATGCCGTTTAGGTAGGATTCATAAATCCACCTTACAGTTTCTGCCTCGGATTCTATGATGACTAAATTTCCATCCTCATCTTTTCCATAGCCATACGCTGGTGTGGATATGATATAGGTTCCATCCTGAAAGCGTTTCTGTATCGCCCAGCGGTTGTTGCTTGAGATGTTTTCTGATTCCCCCTGCGCCACCGATGCCAGGATGGTAATGAACAGCTCGCTTTTTTCTGACAGCGTGTTGATGTTCTCTTTTTCAAAGTAGATTCCAACGCCAATCTCTTTCAGCTTTCGGATGGTCTGGATGCATTCCACCGTATTTCTTGCAAATCTTGTGATGGATTTCGTAAGGATCAGGTCGATGTTCCCATCCTCACAGTCTGAAATCATCATCTGGAACTCATCCCTGTGCTTTACGTTTGTTCCGCTGATTCCTTCATCCGCATACACCCCGGCAAACTCCCACAGGGGGTTGCTCTCGATTTTTTCCGTATAGTACTCGACCTGTGCAGTATAGGAAGTTGCCTGTGCCTGACTGCCGGTACTGACTCTGGCATATCCGCACACTTTCAGCCTGCGTTCTTCCTGTGTATGTTTCTGCGCTTTTGCTGCCTTTATGACAGTCACTTTTTTTGCCATGCTTTTTTCTCCTTTCCCAGTATTTTCAAGGGTTTGCACTCCCTGTCAGCAACATACACTACCACATAGTCCTTTATATATCCAGTGTTATTACAGATATACTTTTGCTAATTCCGGGGAGAAAGTCTTGACATTCAAAACCCGGATTTTTTCCCATTCTTCCTCGGTTAACAGCTTATCTTCATGCATCCTTTTTAAGAGAAATTCAGCAATCTTATACCGCACCTCATTCGCTCCACCTTCCATCATCTCTCCCTTTTTCCTCCCGCAATTTAAGAACGTTAAATTCATTCTTCCAAGCCAAACACCCTTACATCATCCCGATTTCAGCCATGGTTGCTGCCTCATCCTCTTCCCGGAAATACTGTTCCGATACATCCCTGCTGACTGAAAGCACCTCTCCTGCGTCCTTTTCTCCCATCTGGATTGGGATTAAGAACGGATTGATTTCCTTGCAGAATTCCTGATTCGGACAGCTATTGATAAAATAGCCGCAGGTATCTAATATCAGCCTGTCACACATATCTGTGATGACGATCTTTTCAGCCTCAAACATGTGGCTGCCGATATAATTTGCGATATTTTCTGCCGTGGTCGAGATATAGTCCTCTTTCCTCTCCCCTCCATCACTCGGATAAAGATAGGCATATCCTGCCCTCTCCGTTTCAAAAATCCTTAACATCATTTCGGTATCTTCTTTCTTCATCTCCTGTTTTCCTCCATTCCCCATTTTTCAGTTTTTCTTAACCCCACAAGAATACGGCGGAAGTTCCCCTCCGCCGCATGGTTTCTGTAATTAAGTCTTACTGCCATAATCCTTCACTTCATAAATAAAAAGTGTCTGTCCCTATTCGTCACTACTCCCCGGAACCGAAACGCCGCCAAAACAGAGAAGAAAAAATCCCAAAGCCGGCATTTCATGGGCAGTCAGTCCAGACTGTCTTTGGTACCTGCCACTCGGACAGGCAGACATCACAGGTATCTCACCTCCACCACTGCGTGCTGGCTAATCTCAAGGTGTATCATTATAGGCCATTCCCCTCTTCGCGCCTGTCCACCACAGACAGGCTGTACCCCGGCTTTCCCGCTCGGCTCCTTAGATGCGATCTTTTTCACAGCATGGCTGGCAGAAAGAACATCTGCCCGATTGCTGCAGGAGTGTCACTGCGCCCCGGTTACGGCTCATGAAACGGCTAACGTATCTGAACTGCTGGATATGGCTGGCAGGATATGGCGTGATTCCATCCTGCGCTCGGAGGCCTGCATTCCTCTCCGGCATTTTTCAAGGTGCGTTTTGTCTGCCTGTGTCGTATCCACACACGAGACATGAGAGGATTCCCGGAAGAGACCATCTGTCCAGAAAAAGTTCCTCTCATAAGGTACTCACAGAAAAACACGTTTTGAGGGGGTATTAATCAAAATATTTTTTTATTTTCTTTACCGCACCGTTTATGCTCTCCCGGATGTTCTTCTCTCCGACCCCTTCTTTCGCTGCAATCTGCCGGTATGTCATGCCCTCAAAAAAATAAAAATGCAGCCGCTCTCTCTGCACTGGGGTGAGTGACTGCATTGCTTTCTGCAGGGTTTCTATTTCCATCTGCCGGATGACCGTATCCTCTACCGATTCCCCGGTCAGCTCCACCAGATCTTCCGTTTCTCCCTCTGTATATCCGTCCTTGGTCGTATGTCTGATATCCCGCATTTCCTGTGCGTGGGCTTCTTTGCGGAACGTATCGGCAAGTGCCTCGTAGACTTCTCTGGTCACATAGGTGTATTCCAGCTCACCAACTGCATCTTTATAAAAATCCTTTACTCTGATCCTGATCCATTCTGACATTCAAATGTCCTCCATTTCGTAATTTTTTTGAAATGAAGGACATCTGGCGGACCTCTGGGTTCTGCTTTACTGGAAAAAGACAATAAAAAAAGGTGCTGTTCCCATGCAAAATAAAGCATGCAAAACTGCACCCGGATGTTATCCTTATGAACTTTTCCCTTTCTGCCGCCCCCTGCAATCCGGTGCGGCATGAATTCCCCAAAACATGCCACGCCTTTCTTCTCCTAAGCCTTTTTGCGGTACTATACTTGGAAAGAAAGTGCGCTTCAATATAAGTGTAATAAGTCTTACGGTACCTGTAATAAGTTACCGTCTTGGATTGTCATCCTTCCTGTTTTCCAGAAAAAAAGTCCCTTCCGTTTGTTCGGAAAGGACTATCTATTTTCGGTATGTGATTGTATCCATAACTGTGCTTTTCCTACGAGCATGAACAGTGCCGTGATGCAGATTCCTGTATAAACAGCGTAAGCATACAGTACCTGGCCTGCATGCCACAAAATGCCAAGCACAGCCAGTTCCAACGCTGCAATCAGCCTTGCTTTTCTGCCAAAATGCTTTTGTTCCTCTTTATCCAGTTTTCGGTTCTTGCTGTGCATGGGACTGAGTAAAAAAATAATCCCTGCGGACACCAGCAATACTGCCAGCAGCCATGCCAGCGATGTCTTACAAAACACAGCCTGTGTATAAACCGGAACCAGCAGCACCAGATTGGAACCAAGGTAACAGAAAATCCTGCTGTCTGAGTGATATCCACCGGTATAGCTGCGAAGAACCATAAAAGAAAGGGTAAACACTGCCACAACCGCCAGTTGCTCTGTGAGCAGACCGATGACCAGTGCCGTCACAACGTTTAGAAGCAGGATCATACCATTGCGTATTCCAAACTGGTATAATTCCTGCTCCTCCTCTTTTATGATTCCCCGCTCAACCATACGGTGGCTGAGCCATTTCGTCATGATTTAAAACCTTCTGAGTTTTTTGGAATCTTCTGGCATCTTGTCCTGTCCGAAATACCACATGCAGGAACGGTTGGTTGCCATGGTTGTCACCATAAGTGCCAGTGCTGCCATCACACTCATGGATTTGCTGCTCAGTCGGTACATCCAGTTTCTTTTCTTCATTTTTAGTAAAACCCTCCTTTTTTTGATGTTTTCACTCTAACAGTTTCTGTACAGAAATCAATCTATCTGTAACAAGTTGCAGGTTTGCTGTAATAAGTTGCAGTCTCACTCCAGTTTTGCAACTCCGTTGAGCAGAAGGACTGCCTCAAAATGTTCCCCCTGATCTTTTAACAGAAGCTCCCCGCCATATTTTTCTGCCACTTTCCGCACCGAACGGATTCCCCTGCCGTGTTTTATTTTATCTTTTTTGCTTGTCTGTTGATAGGAACTTGTCCCGGATGGCTTGCTGTTCTTAATGGATAAAAGCAATCTGCCCTCCTGAAACTTTGATTCCACATGAACATACCGTTTTTCCTGTTCCACTGCCATCGCCGCCTCTATCGCATTATCCAGAAGATTCCCATACAGAACACCCATGTCCCCGATATCCACGGATACTCTCTGGGGGAGCAGCGTTGTAACCTGCATCGGTATCTCTTTCTCTTTTGCCTTTATGCTTTTTACTTTTAGTATGGCATTCACCACCGGATTTGCAGAATAGATGATTTCTTCTGCCAGCCGGATATCTCCCAATACTTCCTGCAGTCTGTCCTTGATCAGTTCCGCACTTCCCTGTTCTGCCGCTGCGAGCAGTCCCGTCAGCCTGTTCTTCATATCATGCCGGATGTCCTGTATCTGTTCCTGATAACGTTCCATGTCCTGATAGTATTCGTTCCGGTATAAGATTTCCCTCTGGATCATTTCCTCTTCGTACTGTTTTTCCTCCACTGTTGTGTACTTTTCAATCATCAGAAAGATGATATAGTTTGTGATGATAATGACAAAGATGATACACATGCACAGCACCACCATCTGTGCCGAGATTAATTCTTTTGCAACTTCTATCAGTAAAAAACAACTGATCAGGCTGCATAATGGAATAAGTGCCAGCGCATAACTGGTTTCCTTTGGCATACTCGACACCTTTACATTCTTTCCCGCTTTCAGCCTGCAAAAGACTTCCACAATCGCAAGCCGGAATATCACCACTAGGAATGCAGAAAAATAATAGATAACAATATCATCCTCTACTATCTGTTCCATAAATACTTTGCTAAACAGATAACCTGCCGGTTCACTAATACCCATAATCCCCATATACAGCAGAACTGCAATCAGCCTGCTTACAATCCCTGCCTCGTACTGGCAGACATATACACAGAGAATCGCAACCATCGTCACAAAATTCAGCCAGCTTATCCCCATCTGGTTCACCGCACTTCCAATCAGCTCGCACACTATCAGCAGAAGAACAGAAAACTCCATGGAAGTTTTTCTGTTTCCGATGAACTCCTCTAAATACCTGCGGTAAATGCAGAGGTCAAAAAGATTTATGACAAGCCTCACCCCATATAATGCCATGTCACATTCCTCCCTGCACAAACGCTATGTGCTTTTTCGTCAGCTCCTTCCGGTACCCTCTTGTCACTCCCAGCTCTGTGCCGTCTGTAAGCATGACCATGCCGCTGGATACGGAATGAACATGTTTCAAATTAACGATAAAAGAGCCATGAACGGCGGCAAACATGCGCTCATCCAGTTTCTCCCATATTTCATTCAGATTCATGTTGGACTGATATTTCATTTTCTTTGTGTGGATTATCGCCTGACGCCCCCGCTTTTCCAGATACAGGATTTCGTCAAACTTCAGACTGTACCGCACCCTGCGGTAACTAAATGAGAAACTCTGATTGGTCAGATTCAGATAGGTTCCTGCCTTCTCAAACAGCACACGGAGCCTTTCTTCTGAGATTGGTTTTGGAATAAAATCAAATGTGACAACTTCAAATACACTTGGCATGTATTTGGTATAGCTGGTAAGAAACACCAGCAATGCTTTGGAATCTGTCTCACGGATCTGTTTTGCCACCGCAAGTCCGTCCATTCCAGGCATCTCAATATCAAGAATGTACATATCCGGCTTTTGCTCCGCATCTGCACATTCCCTCAATAATTCTTCCGGTCTGGTATAAAACACATACTCCACCGCATAGTCGATCATACGCAGTGTATAGCGTCTGATCCTTTCAATGTCCTGCTGATTATCATCGCAGATTGCTACCCTCATACATCGTCTCCTTCTCAAAATATATTGATCAAATATACATCCCGGAGACTGTGCTGCTTTAACGGCCTGTCATCAGCTTTCTCATATACGCAAGCATACGGTCTATAAATGCATCCCGTTCCTCCCTGCTACAGTTTGCAAGGAACAGTTCAATATCAACCTTATGATTTGTATCCCCCGTAACCAGATAAGTCGGCTCAATCCTGTACTTCTCATACAAGATCAGCATTTTCTCCGGCTGTAAACCATAGACACCACTTTCGATTTTGCGATAATGCTCTACCCCTACATCCAGCGTCTCTGCAAAAACTTCCTGCGTATATCCACTGTTTTCTCTGGCGGTTTGCAACCTTTTTCCAATCTGTATATTGATTTCCTTCTTCTCTGTTTTCATGGAATTCACCTCGCTTTTATGGTAATGATACCAACGAGAAATACCCGAAAACAGATTGTAATACAACACTTCAAAAGTCGTATTGCGACATGTCCCCATAAACGAAAAGTGAGCAGCAGACACCATCTGCTACTCGCCTTCTATCTTTCTTTATTCTAAAAATGTTTCCTGTTATTCCACCAGTTTCCCAAGCACCACATGATTATATTGGCAACTCACAATCTTTTAACCAAAACCGTAGCTCCATAACAGTCACAGCAATTTTATATTTTACTTCGATTTCAACTTTTTCTGGTGGATTAGCTAAAAGCCTGTCAATATCCTGTTCCTCAACACCAGCCATTTTTGCTATCGTTAGCTTGGATATGCCATGATAGGAAACAAGCACTTCCAAAAAACCGCTTAATTGCCTATCCTTATCTTCAATCGCTCCGAAATACAGAAATCCTGCTTTGCTGAGTATTTTTCCACGCAATGCAGGATCATCTGGCAAACATTCCACATTGCCCATTACTACTCCATCTACTGTTTCTTCAGTTATTTCTAAATATTTTGAAAGAGTATTTTTATTAAAACGATACTCCTCAATTAAAGAAGTCAACATTTCTGAAATATTTTTTGTTTTAATCATATTTGTGCCCTAAGCACAATATTTACAACGCAAATTGCACCCCTGTGTGACTTGTAACGCAATTGTACCTATACAACGCTCCAAAGAATATTCCAATGTAGAATCCATCGGATGCACCATTTCAAAATCTGCTCTATCTTTTAAATATCCTCTATCTCTTAATTTTTCTATAGCTGGTGTGATCTCTTTATATCCACTTTGCATATATTTCTCAAGTTCAAAATACAAATCTTCTTTAAGATTTATAATTACATTTGTATTTGCATCAAACATATACCTCTTCCCACCAGCAGTAAATGTATGAAAAACCGGCATACTATTTCCTCCCTAATTATTAAACAGGCATGACAATATGCCCAAAGCATATTGTCATACCCATCTTCCGCTGCATTGCTATGTTCTTACACCATACGAATTGCTACAAAGTCCATGTAAAATTGGGTGTATCTAGCCTGAAACAAAGCTGCTGAATTATTTGTCTGTCCAGTGCTACAAGAGCAAGTTCCATAACAACTGCAACTGCAATATGCCTCCAATGTTTCCTGCATAACATCGCTACGCTTTACCAACTTCTTCATATTCCTCCTTTCAGCGCATAATATTATATATCAATTATTATAAGTTGATATAGTCAGTAAAGTCCTCAATTATCAATTGTACTTTTTATTATGTTTTCATTAAAAGTATTGGCAATATTTTCATAAGCAGCTATGGCAACCGCCCTATCTACTTCCGATAATACATTAACAGCCGATATATTATCATCAAAAGCCGCATCTTTTTTACTCTTTTGCATATTAATCTCTTCTATCTGTCTGCGCTTTTCTGCCGCCTCCTCACTGCGCTCTAAATATTGTCTACGCCGTTTAGCCTTCTCTTCATCTTCAGCTTTCATTTGCGCCTCTATCTTTGCTTTTTTTTCTGGTGAAACATCTCCACAAACATAATAGTGTGCAGTTCCATCCGGGTGAATAACCATACCATAAGATTGAATCTCAAACCCCCCGACTGCCATCTGCGCCTTCACAATTGACTGCGAAGCAAAAAAATCCTGTATCATCTTTTCGTAATAAGCTGCTTTTTTGGGATCATTTGCCATTGTTTCCAAAACATTGGGTGCAATCACAATATTATTCATCCCATATGTCCCCGTCCCCAATGAATCCATACTCTTTTGATCACTTCCAACATTTTGGATCATTATATTCCCATATTTAGCCTTTAAATATTCAGTGTAGGTATCTACTTTTGAAACACTATTTTCATTTGGCTTCTGTACTTTCTCTGTATTATCACCCTCTTTAGCAGATAAAATCTTATTGAAATCTAAATGATTGGCTTGCCCTGTCGTCTTATTCTGTTGATACCTATAATTCTGATTATAAGCATTAACTAAATTTTCAACGCCTAATCCCATATTAACTCCTTTCCACGGTTCTTCTGTCAATCAGAACCAATCTGCTTTCTCCTATCGGAGTCCAAGCATACACACTCTTGCAATATAACGTATCATCAGCTCCGAGCCTGTGCTTTCTGTATATTATCTGACCAATACTTATTGCTGAAAAAATTCCCATTTCTAGGCAAATTTCTGAACATATCCATAAGAATATCATATGACAAGCCTGATGTGTCCACAAACATCTCTTTCCCATCTTTAGATTTAACTGCAATTCCGTTATCACCCACATACGCTACTGTATTGTCATCTAATTTCTGTATTAATCCCGTCATTTCCCCAAATTTCTTTAGAGGGAACTCCCCGGATTCTTCACAAAGTTTTCGGAACTTTTCTGCATCCTCACCTACCATATACGGATATTTTCCGTCTCTAATATACCATGAAATTCCCGTTTCTGAATCCGTGTATTTAGGATCCGTTAATGCCCATTCTTTCAAAGGAACACCCTGGTACCATGCTGTCATTTTTTCACTGGAATCATTGCTTATTTCTGGTTCTTCATTTTGAATTTCTTTCTCAGCAATTTCATCCTGCTCCTGTTTATCTACTCTATATGACGCGTTATATTTTAATGCCTCATAGATTTCTTGAACATTTGCATATTTGTTAACTGCTGCACCATCCGGTACCTCTAATACTTCCTTTTGTTGAAAAGTATGTGACTGGTTATATTTTGAACCAGGTTTTCTTCCTGCATAAATATTGCTATTTACAGCGGTATTTACCATATTTACCATATTTATAATCCCCCCTGTAGCGGTATCTCCTTCCCATAATTATTACATAAAAGTATAAATGAATTTATTTATACTCAAATGTTCCAGCTTTTACTTTCTTGCATTCCCAGCAAGTAATCTTGAACATACTTCTGGTCAACTACATTCTGGTTAACTACATTCTGTGCAAGAGCCTTCTGATCGAGTAATTGTCGCTGTGCCTTTTGGTCAATACTCTTTTCCAGCATCATCTTCTGCATAAGTTCCCGCTTTTGGCGTTCACTTGCCACATACTCGCTGTCCCTCTTGCGCTGTGCGGCTCTACGGTCAGCATAGGTGCGATCTGAATGATAAAATGAACCTTTTGCCTTCTTATCAGCCAAATCCTTTTTAGCGGCTTTGGTTGCTGCACTATCATCATGGTAAACATTTGCCCCGTAGCAAGTTGCTCCAGCTCCTGTAATTGTTGTTGTAACATGAGCATTAAACGGAAGTGAATGTGACACCCGTGCATCTTCCCGAAGCCAGTCCATAATTTCTTTGCGATAGGCGGGATCTTCCTTCATTCTTTTGAATCCATCTTCTGTGATATGTACAGAATTGGACAAAATAGCCGAGGAGTTCATTTTATCAATTTCAGCCAGTTCCTCATAGATTTCCTGCTTGAACGCTGCCATCTCATCAACTTCGGAGACTTCTTTTGTCGCCGCTGTCTTATCTGTTTGGCTTGTTGCCTGTGCGCTTGTGTTCTGTACCATCTGAGAAAAATCCTGCATTTTCACTGTGCCTGCTTTTTGCTTCATACCAGAAGAACGATATGCCAACATTGCGGCACTGGAATATCCACTAATCTGCATAGCTATAACCTCCTTTATATCAATATTTTCTACTATATTCAAATAACTAAGCACTATTTATGCTTACTGTTTGCATTTAGATAAGTATTCATATTTCGCATATAAAACATCTGCAAATCATACCTTCCTAATTTATTCATATCCCGAATAACCTTTTCAAAGCTGGATATAAGGTCGCATCTTTCATTTAATCCCATGTGACCAGTTTCTTCTGGAAAAGAGCTGAGACCATTACCCCTATCAACATCATAATATGCCTCCAAAGCACTCATTTCAACATAAGAAGCATTTCTCAAATCAATATCGTTAATATTAATTTTTTCTTCAAATTCTTTTCCATTTTCGTCAACTCCTTTGGCTATCACTACAGGATTATCCTCTGTTGACTCTTCTGCGTATTTAATATAAAACGAAAGACCTGTTCCATTTCCACCTGAAAACAACATATCATCCGTCTTTAAATACACCTTCACTGATGTCTGAGAAAATGCCTCATTTTCGGCAACATATGTTTTGCTATTATTTTGCTGCTTTCCAAATACTTCCGATGCACTTTGCACTCCCGAACCAATACGCATTTAATTACCTCCTTCTGATGTTGTATCATAATACTTTCCTGAAACTGTACTCATACATATCCGAATACATGTTATCATGGGGTTGGGGCGTCAGCCTTCTGTCCAATGCCGCCATATCCACCGTAAAACCGCTGTCTGCCACAGAGAAAGCGCCATTGCTGAATTGAAACTCCGAAGTAAAATCGGGAATCCCCAGATCACCGCTTGTCCTGTTATGTCCTATAATATTTATCAATGCATCCTTTATCCGCTCTATCTTGGCATTGTCTTTTGTTTTGTTGATCAGATTAGCGGCTTTTTCCGGCAGCCCGCCAATCTTTCCGTCTGGTGTCAGGTAAAGGTTCTCCAGAGAAATATCTTCTCCCGTAACTCCTTTTAAGTAACGCCTGACTTCCTGCACATCCGTGGCATACTGCCAGGTATTGGACGTCAGATTTCCCACACTGTCAGCAATTCCTGTGTAATACTGATACATCCGGTCACTGTACTTTTCCTCTACCAGTTTCTGAACCTGCTCCCGGACCTCTTTGTCTTCAATGCCGCTCACCGTTACATTCCCATTGCTTTCAATTTTTATCTGCATTCCCTCCAGCTCATCACGGGAGATCCCTTTGCTTTCCAGATCCTTTACAAAATCCTCGGAAAAATCATTTTTCAGTTCCGCCTTCTGCTGTGCTTTCTCAAAATCTTTCAGGTTTGCAAAAATCTTCACATACTCCATTTCAGCATCATCCAGTGTCTTTCCTTCCGCCATGTTCTGCAACAATTCATCCACTGTGCGCCCGCCTTTGTATTTCTTTTCTTCCGGCAGACTTTCAAACTGCTTCTGGTGGAGTTTCTCCATTTCTTTTGTATAATTTTTCTCTGTATCCATCAGGACTTCATTATATTTGTCGAGGTATTCCCTCCAATTTTCATCTTTCCGGCTGTATGCACCGTGAAGGTTCCCGAATGCCTCCCTTATGGCATCGGTCTTTTCCTGTTCTTTATTTTCCGTAACCTTGAAACTGATTTTATAATAATCATGCGGAGAAACTTCTTCCCCATTTTTGTTTTCTATTTTGATACAATATTTATTGGTATTTGTATCCCAGTTCGGGATGGTCAGTGTTTTACGTCCTTCTCCGTCCCATTCTGCCTTTCCGACCTGATTGCCATATTCATCATATAAGGTGAGGTCATAATCACAGCCTTCCGGCATGTCCATGTATATTTGAACCCCAAAATAATTCTGTATGGTTCGATTAAATGGAATGGAAAAGTTATAGAAATCCACATCCTTTTTATCACTGAGATTTCCTTTCAGACTGCTGGTTTCGTCCTTAATCAGAAAATCCAAATCCAGAAATGTGCTTCCCTTCTTCTTGTCCGAAACCTCATAGGTGGTATGCTGTCCGCGATAAGTGTCATTGCTACCAAGTGTACAGCTATCTTCCTGAAGTGTCATATTTTTCTTCAGTTTTCCTTCAAAAAATGCCACTGTTTCCTTTCCAGACATGAAAAAAATCGGTTTTTGACGAAATGCCGCCCCATATGTAGAATGATTACTGTTTATTTCCATTTCTTATCCTTCCTCCCGAAAAATATCTTACCTGTATTCTTATGCTTTCCTGTCAAAAGATGAGCCTACTGTATAACAGGATTATCTGGTAAAATAATACTGCTTTTCTCATATGCTGCCGCCGCCAACTGGCTATTTAGATATTCGTTTTGTACAGCTTTTCGTCTTGCCTGTGCTCTTTTTACTGCTTCCTCTTCCTGTTCTTTCATAAGTTCTTCCATTCTTTCGTGGCGCTTCTTCCACCAAGATTCTCCGTCATTCGCTGTTTCTGATCCACTCTTTCCTACCGGACCTGCATAACCGTAACATTCTTCCAGTGACGCTCCAATAACATCAAAACCAACATTATTTGATCCTACCGGCAAGCCTTGAACGGAATATGCTGAACGAACTCTGTTCAAAACATAGTTCTCATATTCAGGATCGTTTTTCATTCTTTCAAAAGCTTCTTCCTTAATCACAATCGACCCTGAAGAAAATGTGGAACGAACCCATCCGCTTACGGGAAATTGGGATATTTGATTCATAACCCATTGTTTATACTCATCCAGTGACATCTCATCTTTTGATTTTTCAGAAACCACGCTATTGTTTACAGCATTGTTTATCCGAGGTGGATAATCAATCGTCACATCTCCCGGATCCATTGGTCACACTCTAGCTTCAAACATACTTTGGCTAACACCTTTCATCCACATATTCTGTGCTGCTCCATATCCTTTTTCCTGCCCTATATCATACAATCCACTGCTGTCAAAGCCTATTTTCAACACTAAATCATTTTCTTTCTTCCAGCCATTCTTAGCATATTCTAGCCATCTCTTAGAATAAAGTTCATACCCTGCACCATTTTTAGATTTTTCCTTAAACAATGCAAGTAAATCTGTACCATCCTCTGCAATAAAAGTACCATTTTTATATGTCGCATTGCGTGCATCATATCCAGTTGTCTCATACACTTCATGCCATAAAGAATATTGGTTTGCCTTTGTCATATTTGCCTGCGAATTAACAATTTCATTATCTGCATCATGCATACAAATCCACGCATGTGTCCATATATTTTTCGCATTATCCCCTTCATTCAGTAACTTTTCTATCTGCGATAATGTATCTCTATCTGCATTTCCCGACACTGTTAATTGATATGTATATGGATCAATAGAAAATACCAAATCTGCCTGTTTTGATATTGATATCCCATTCTTTGAAAGTAGATTTGAAATTTGCTGATTTACAACACTTCTGGCATGCTGTTTTTCCCTGTCAGTATTGCGTACATAACCAACACTTCTTGAACCACCTGTATATACATCCTTGTAATTCCTTAATGCATAATCATACCGGGCAAATCCAGCCGAATATTTTCCTCCTGTTTGTAACATTCTTTTCTCATTGCGGTAAGCTATGGAACGCTGATCTTCTGTCATATATGAGCAAAAATTAGGTGAGGTCACATCACAATATTTTGATTCGATATATGCCATTGGATCAGAATGAGACAAATTTTCTTTGTACACTTTATCATAATGCTCCTGCAAAACTTTTTGTACGAAACGATCCTCCTCTGTAAGTCCATCATATTGATATCCTACAGTTGTATCAGCGCTGGAAGTATTGGGCAGGTTGTTTAAATCCCTGCCCGCTGGAATGTTATTATAATAGTCAGAATTATTTACAGTAACCATATTATCCCCCTGCCTTATATAAGTCTTATAATCTGTATCTTTAAATTC
>ENA-OWZB01000115-OWZB01000115.1-human-gut-metagenome-genome-assembly--contig:-NODE-115-length-42744-cov-10.4494_pt1 | contig 42744 bp, 38 predicted proteins | sample MGYA00249254_ERZ652103 | MGnify/ENA primary metagenome ERZ652103 (study PRJEB26925, sample SAMN05827063) | human gut metagenome | biome: ENVO:2100002; feature: ENVO:00000062; material: ENVO:00002003...
CTAGTCGTCGGCAGCGTCAGATGTGTATAAGAGACAGATCCAGAGCCGTTCACAAGAACCGGACCTCCCAAGTCCGGTTTTCTCCCTCAAAACCGGACCTGATACGTCCTAAAAATACTTATTTGATTGTGATAGGCTTTCTACAAGCCTTCATCGAACCTTGAGAACCGAATGACCGTCTGCATGGGATACCCGGCCATGACCCCGCAAGGGAGAGCCGGAAAACGCCGCTAAAAGGGGGCTGGAAATCCATGTAGGGAGAACGGCTGAACTACCAATAAATTTTTGAAAGGAGATTTTGCCTATGAGGAAAAACAAGTTTGAATTTATCATCGACTCCGAATTTCAATCTCAGATTCCTGCATTGACCGATGAAGAATTTCAGCAACTGGAAGAAAACATCCTTTCAGAAGGTGAAGTCCTGTCTCCCCTGATCGTCTGGGGCAACATCCTTGTTGATGGCCACAATCGCTATAAGATTCTCCAGCAGCACCCGGAAATTCCTTATACCACCCGTTCGATCTCCTGCACCTGCGAAACCCGTGAAGATGTTCTTGCATGGATCTGCAAACATCAGCTGGGTCGCCGGAATTTGACACCCGAGCAGAAAAAGTTCCTGATTGGAAAGCAATATCATTCTGAAAAATCCACTCGTGGGGGAAATCATGGCAATCAGTACACACAGGTGGCAAACTGTCAAATTGACAATTTGCCACCTGTAGAAAACACAATGGAACGAATGCGCAAGGCCGCATCTATGTGATCTATTCACTTTCCAATCTGGCAAAAGATTTGGGATGCAGCGTTTCCAGCGTAACACGCTCTTTTACTGAACTGGAAAATGCACAGCTCGTGGAACGTGTCCGCAGTGGATTTTCCAAGCCCAGCCGCATTCTGCTCAAGATTCCGCTTACTACGCAAAATTGCACTGTCACAGTATGCAAAAATGCCGAGCATGACTGTGCAGAAATGAGCAGTATGATTGCGCAGAAATGCACACCTAACCAACGTAATAAGAACGACCTGAAAGATAGCCACCTGATAAGAACAACAGATGCTCATTTAACCCTTGGAGAATATCACAATGTCTTTCTGACAGAAAAAGAGTACAAGCGGCTCAAAGCCGATTTTTCCGGGCTGGATGATCTGATCGAGCAGCTTTCAGCTTATATCCAGTCCACTGGAAAAAGGTATGCTGACCATGCCGCCACCCTGCGCATCTGGGCAAAGCGGCAGAAAACAGAACAAAAATCGACGCCGGGCATCCCGGACTACACATTCAAAGAAGGAGAAAGCCTATAAAGACGATTGAGAAAATTTTGGAACAGTCCGTTTCCAGTATTCCCGAAAATACCGAGGATTATTATTGCAAGGACGGTCTGCTTTACTGCGGAAAATGTCACACCCCAAAAGAAGCGTTCTTTGCAAAAGGCATTGCCCTGATGGGCAAGAACAAGCACCCAGCCGAATGCAGCTGCCAGCGCACGGAAAGAGAAAAGCAGGAAGCCCTTATCAACCAGCAAAAGCACATCGATCTTGTGCGGCGGCTGAAAACCGAGGGATTTTCTGACCCGGCAATGCTGGACTGGACCTTTGAAAACGACAATGGGCGCAGCCCTCAGATGTGTCATGCACACCGCTATGTAGAGCAGTGGCAGGCCATGCGCTCAGAGGACCTAGGGCTGTTCCTCTGGGGCGGTGTGGGCACCGGCAAGAGTTTCCTTGCCGGGTGCATTGCGAACGCTCTGATGGAGCAGGAAGTGCCTGTGCGTATGACAAATTTTGCCCGGATCCTGAACGAGCTGAACAGCAGCTATTCCGGGCGGAATGAAGCCATCGACAAGCTCTGCCGCTATCCCCTGCTCATCATTGACGATTTTGGGATGGAGAGAGGTACCGAGTACGCACTGGAACAGATCTACAACATCGTGGACAGCCGGTACCGCAGCCGAAAGCCGCTGATTGTCACCACCAACCTGACGCTGGATGAGATACGACACCCACAAAATACCGCCCATGCCCGTATCTATGACCGCCTGCTGGAAATGTGCGTTCCAATCTCCTGCATCGGCGTGAGTTTCCGCAAAGAAACAGCGCAGGAAAAAATGGAACGTTTAAAAAGTTTAATCGGATGAATCAGAAAACATTTCCAAAAAATCCGCAGGACTGTCAAAGTTCTGCTACAAGGAAATGGAGCTGCCTATTGAAAAAATACTATGACACCGAAACTGACAACGCATCCTTTGTACGCTGCATCGATGTTATGGCAAAGCTGATTCAAAAATATGGCTCAACCGTACTGGAGCAAAAAGAGTCTACGCTTTGCGCGACCAACCGTAAAGCCGCATAAGCAGATTTACACGTTGCGTAATTTGTGATTTTATGTTAAAATAATTGCGTAGCGTGTTTTACATATATGAGGGCAACTTTATGGACTGCAAAGACAAAATCCTCGAACTGCGCGAATCGACCGGGATGAACCGCCGGGAGTTTTGCACTTTCTTCCAAATCCCCTACCGCACTGTAACGGAATGGGAACTCGGCCACCGCCATGCGCCAGAGTATGTACTCCGGTTGCTGGAATATTATATCCAGCATGAAAATCTCACACAACAACCAACCGCCGAAAGTGAGGATTTCTTATGAAAAAAGCACGCACCAAATGCTACATTTATACTCGTGTATCTACGGCCATGCAGGTGGACGGTTACAGTCTGGATGCCCAGCGTGAAAAGCTGCGCAAATATGCCGATTATGAAGATATGGTCATTGCTGGAGAATATTCTGACGAAGGATTTTCCGGTAAGAACATTCAAGGTCGGCACGAATTCCAGCAAATGCTACGAGATGTGCAAGATAGCAAAGACGGCGTTTCTTACGTCTTGGTGTTCAAATTGTCTCGTTTTGGGCGCAATGCGGCCGATGTTCTGAACTCCTTGCAGCTTATGCAGGATTTCGGTGTCAATTTGATTTGCGTAGAAGATGGCATCGACAGTTCCAAAGATTCCGGCAAATTAATGATTTCTGTTCTTTCTGCTGTTGCTGAAATCGAACGCGAGAATATCCGTGCCCAAACGATGGCTGGCCGTGAACAGAAAGCCCGTGAGGGCAAATGGAACGGTGGCTTTGCACCCTATGGCTATAGGCTGGAAAATGGCGAACTTTCGATTGCAGACGATGAAGTGGACGTTATCCGCGTTATTTTTGACCGCTTTATCCATACCAACGATGGTGTAGCAGGTATTGCCCGGTATCTGAACACCCATGGCTATGTGAAAAAGCTCCGTCAGAATGGAACTATCCCAAAGTTTTCTGCTGTATTTGTTAGAGGTATTCTGGACAATCCCATTTATTGCGGTAAGATTGCATTTGGTCGCCGCAAGGTTGAAAAGAAACTTGGCACTCGAAACGAAATGCACGTTGTGAAGCAGTCTGAGTTTCCCGTCTATGTCGGTCAACATGAAGCCATCGTTTCCGAGGACGACTGGAATCTTGCACAGACCAAGCGTCAGTGTACCACAGGGCGGCGTGAAAAGGTCCGTGACCCAGACCACGCACATATTCTTTCCGGCATTCTGAAATGCCCCTGCTGTGGACGGAATCTGTACGGAAATGTCTCTAAGGCTCACAGCAAGGATAACAAAACTCGTTACTACTACTTCTGCAAGAGCATCAAAGGGCAGACTGGACACGAATGTTCTTTCCGGTTGAACATTGAACAGAACGACATCAATCAGATGGTCGCATCCATCGTATCCGCTATGGTTCACGACCCACGCTTCGTAGATGCCATCAAAGAGAAAATCGGTTCCGCAGTCGATACCAGCGAGTTGGAGCATCAGGCTGATACAATCAAAGCGCAGCTCCGCCAGCGACTCAGTACGAAATCCCGTCTGGAGCACCAGATGGACACACTGGACTTTAATGATCCCTATTATGACCGTAAGTCTTTGGATTTGCAGCGGCGTTACGATGAGCAATATGAACTGATTGAGGACATGGAAACCCAGCTCGCTGAAATCCAAGGTCAGATTGATGACATTCATCAGGAGAAGATCACAGCTGACAACATCTATCACCTGCTTCTGGCCTTCGATGAAGTCTACAATGCCGCCACTGAGGTGGAGCAGAAGGAATTCATGCGCGCCTTCATCGAGCGCATTGATATTTTCCCGGAAAAACAGCCGGATGGCAACTGGATTCGGAACATTGTATTCGCCTTCCCTGTTCCCTATAATGGAAAAGAGATTCGAGAATTTCCCTTGGAATCGCAATCAACCGTTGAATGTGTCATTGCGCTTTCCAAGAACGAGATCGACTCCTGAAAGGGATGCACTGAAATACTTTAAGATGATTTAAACCCAAAGCACAGCTCGTTGGAGCATTATGTTCTCTGCGAGCCGGTGGTTTTCCCTCGCTCAAGCTACTCAATAACAAAAAACGGTCGGAGTTACTCGTCAGGCAACTCCGACCGTTTTGTTTCTCTTCTTATTCCTCTTCGTCCCTGGCCCAGTGATAGGCGCAGCGGACAGCCTTATTCCAGCCCTTGATGCGCTTGGTGCGTTCCTCTTCCGAGATGGCCGGGCAGAACACGCGGTCCACCGACCAGTTGCGGGTGATGTCCTCGGCGGACTGCCAGTAGCCTACGGCGAGGCCGGCCAGATAGGCCGCGCCCAGCGCCGTCGTTTCCACGCAGCGGGGGCGCTTGACTTCGAGGTCGCTAATGTCGGCCATGGTCTGCATGAGGTAGTTGTTGGCCGACGCGCCGCCGTCCACCCGGAGAGACTTCATGGCGATGCCGGAGTCCGCCGCCATGGCGCGGAGGACATCGTTGACCTGATAGCAGATGCTGTCCAGCGTGGCGCGGATGATGTGGTACTTGTTGCAGCCCCGGGTGAGGCCCACGATGGTGCCGCGGGCGTACTGGTCCCAGTGGGGCGCGCCGAGGCCGGTAAAGGCCGGCACGACGTAACAGCCGTTGGTGTCCTTGACCTTCTGGGCCATATACTCGGAGTCGCGGGCCTCTTCCAGCAGGCGCAGCTCATCGCGGAGCCACTGGATGGCCGCACCGGCCACGAAAATAGAGCCTTCCAGCGCATAATTCACCTTGCCGTCGGACCCGCAGGCGATGGTGGTGACAAGACCGTTCCGGGATGTGACCGGCGTCTCACCGGTGTTCATGAGCAAAAAGCCGCCGGTGCCAAAGGTGTTTTTCGCCTCGCCGGAGGCAAAGCAGGTCTGGCCGAAGAGGGCCGCCTGCTGGTCGCCTGCCGCACCGGCAATTTTTATCTCGCCGCCGAAGTGCATCGGGTCAGCGTACTCATAAAAGCCGCTGGACGGCACCGGCTTCGGGAGCATACATTTCGGGATGTTCAGCTCCTGCAGGATCTCGTCGTCCCATTCCAGCGTGTGGATGTTGAACATCATAGTGCGGCTGGCGTTGGTATAGTCGGTGACGTGCAGTTTTCCGCAGGTCAGCTTCCAGATGAGCCAGGTCTCCACGGTGCCGAAGAGCAGTTCTCCCCGCTCGGCCCTTTCGCGGGCGCCGGGGATATGATCCAGTATCCACTTGAGCTTAGTAGCCGAGAAATAGGCGTCGATGATGAGGCCGGTCTTCTGCCGGAATTTCTCCGTCAGGCCCCGGGCTTTCAGCTCGTCGCAGTATTCGCTGGTGCGGCGGCACTGCCAGACGATGGCGTGGCAGATGGGCTCCCCGGTCTCCTTGTCCCAGACGATGGTGGTCTCCCGCTGGTTGGTGATGCCGATGGCGGCGATGTCCTCGGCTCGGGCGCCGACCTTGTTCATGGCCGAGAGGGCCACGCCCAGCTGGGTGGCCCAGATCTCATTGGCGTCGTGCTCCACCCAGCCGGGTCTCGGGTAATACTGGGCAAATTCCTTCTGCGCGACGCTGCAGATCTCACCCGCTTTGTTGAACAGGATACAGCGGTTCGAGGTGGTTCCGGCGTCCAGCGCCATGATGTACGACATAGGCTCTTCTCCTTTTCCTGCTCTGGTTTTATAGTGTCAGAACGCCAGCGCGGGGCTCACTTCATTCCGCCGCTGGGTCTGGACGATACAGTCCTTATCCGGCACGACGCCCGCCGCACCGAGGGTGGAAAAGACGGTCTGCAGCGCCAGCATAGGGGTGTTGTTCTCCTGCGAGAGGTGGCAGAGGGCAAACTTCTTGCAGCCCTCCTGGATGAGTTCCAGCAGCTTTGCCGCGCACTCATCGTTGGAGAGGTGGCCCCGGACCGACTCGATGCGGGCGCGCAGATAGTAGGGGTACGGCCCGCTGCGGAGCATATGCAGGTCGTAGTTGCTCTCGAGGGCCACAAGGTCGCAGCCGGAGAGGGCTTCATGTACAGCAGGAGTCAGCACACCGAGGTCGGTGGCGATGGTCATGGTCTTCTCGTCGGGGGTGTGGATGCGGTAGCCCACACAGGGGACGTCGTGGCTGGTGGGGAAAGCTTTGACCCCGAAGACACCGATGTCCTCTTCCCTGCCCGGCGTCAGAGCTGTCATGTCGCAAGTGGCCGGGACAACGCCGTTTGCGTCCAGAAATTCCAGTGTTTCCTCTGCGCCGTACACTGGCAGCGGATATTTTTTCAGGAAGGTGGAAAGGCCCTTCACATGGTCGCTGTGCTCATGGGTGACAAGAATGCCATCGCAGTCGGAGATGTTCAGCTCCAGCTCCTTGAGGGCTGCGCCGGTGGTGCGGACGCCTTTGCCCATATCCACGATGAGATACCGCTCCCCACAGCGCACGACGCTGCTGTTACCGGAGGAACCGGAATAAAGAGAGATAAATTCAGACATGATAAACCTCAACAAATAAAACCCCTCCGTCTGCTGCGCAGTCATAAAAACGCAGGGACCTGACAGACTGCCAATGCCTCCCCTCGACAGGGGAGGCGGCACGCCGCAGGCGTGACGGAGAGGTTTTTCTAATTACAGAGCCTGTTCCAGTGCAGCGGGCATCCGCTCCACCTTCCTGATGTCAGCACCGAGGCCGCGCAGCTTCTCCACGATGTTCTCGTAGCCGCGCTCGATATGGCCGATCTCCTCGATCTCGCTTGTGCCGTCGGCCATCAGGGCTGCAACGACCATCGCTGCACCGGCGCGCAGGTCGGAAGCGCGGAGCGGAGCGGGAGAAAGCTTCTCCACGCCCTCGAACACGGCCACCTGACCGTCCACCTGGACATTCGCGCCCATCTTGCGCAGCTCATCCACATAGCGGAAGCGGTTATCCCACACGCTCTCGGTGACGGTGGAAGTCCCCTTTGCCACGCTGAGCAGAACGCCCATCAGGGGCTGCATATCGGTGGGGAAGCCCGGGTGGGGCATGGTGTTGATTTTGAGGGGCAGGATGTCGCCGGTGCGGCGAACCCGCACAGCATCGTCAAACTCCTCCACCTCAATGCCCGCACGGCGGAGCTTTGCGGTGATAGGCTCGAGGTGCTTGGGGGTGACGTTCTTCACCAGCACATCGCCGCCGGTGGCCGCTGCCGCCACCATGTAGCTGCCGGCCTCGATCTGGTCGGGGATGATGCTGTAGGTGCAGCCGTGCATCTGCTCGACGCCGCGCACCTTGATGACATCGGTGCCTGCGCCGCGCACATCAGCGCCGCACATATTCAGGAAGTTGGCCAGATCGACCACATGGGGCTCCTTGGCACAGTTTTCCAGAATGGTCTGACCCTTGGCCATGACAGCGGAGAGCATACCGTTCATGGTAGCGCCCACGCTCACCTTATCAAAGAAGATATGAGCGCCGTTCAGCTCGTCGGCGTGGACGGTGATCATGCCGTAGTCCACACTGTCCTCTGCGCCCAGAGCGCTGAACACCTTCAGGTGCTGGTCGATGGGGCGGGGGCCGAGGTTGCAGCCGCCGGGCATGGCCACCTCGGCCTTGCCGAAGCGGGACAGCAGTGCGCCGAGGAAATAGTAGCTGGCGCGCATCTGGCGGGACAGGTCGTCGGGGACGTTGGTGCCGGTCAGATGGGTGGTGTCGATCTCGTAGGTGTTCTTGTTCAGCATCCGGACCTTAGCGCCCAGCACGCTGAGGATCTTGAGGCTCACCGCCACATCGCTGATGTCCGGCAGGTTCTCGATGACGCAGACGTCCGCTGCCAGAATGGTAGCGGGCAGGATGCCCACAGCCGCATTCTTCGCGCCGGAGATGATGACTTCGCCGTGCAGGGGCTTACCGCCCGTAATAACAAACTTTTCCAATTTTATGATCTCCTTGTCACAGTCCCGCTCCCCGCAGGCCCAAAAGGTCAGTTCAAGGTACGTTATTCCTTCTCGCTGTACAAAGCTCACAACCAGTTGGCATAATTACAGCTACTTTATTATACACAACTTCCAGCAAAAAGCAAAGCCCCAATGCACGCTCGTCGATTATTTTCTGTTTTGCCCAGTTTCTTTTCTATTATTCTCGGATTTTGTCTCTTATTTTCAGGAAAATTTTACATTTGCCACTGCTTACCACACACTATCGTCGCAGCGGGTCTCCTTGATCCAGCCCAGCTGATAGGCGCGGACCAGCTGTTTGAGGTCGTGGACCTTCTCCCGCAGGATCTCGCCCTCGTCGGTCTCCTCCACGAGGATGCGGTGGTTCTCCGTCTCGAGGATGTTCTTCTGGGAGAGGATGTCCAGATTCTCGTTCACAGCCTTTTCGGCGCTCTCGAAGGGCTGGTGGGTGCGCAGGGACATGGTGCGGCTGGAATAGACCAGCGTGTAGCCCGCGATGCCGGTCTTTTCGTGGTAGGCGCGGCAGAAACCGCCGTCGATGACCACGAGGCGTCCACCGCCCTTGATGGGGCTCTCGCCCTTCTTCTCCTGCACGGGGACATGGCCGTTGACGATGTGGCTGGTGCCGGGCAGGCCGAACTCGGCGAGGATGCTGCGGCAGACAGCTTCCTCATTATACCATGTATAATAGGGGTCCTTTACCTCGGTGTGGGTGGAAGCGTCTTCGACATACAGCCGCTCGAAGGTGGTCATGGCGCTGCGGCCATACAGGGGCGACAGCTTGCCGCACCACAGATACCACAGGAAATCCTGTCCGCTCTGGCGGGCGGCGCTGCCCTCGGGGGCGAAGTAGCCTCGGCGGGCGCGCTCGTCGCAATAGTCCATGAGGGCGCGGCCCGAGTAGGCGTGGCCCTCGAACCGCTCCACAGCGAAGGTGCCTTTCTTAGTCATCGGCACAGCGCCGTGGTAGAGCAGGTTGCCGTTCTCGATGTGGTAGACACTGCCCTTGGCGTATAGGAACTCGACGTGCTGCTGTAATTTCTCACTCTGGCGGAAGGACTGCACCAGCTTTTGCAGCACCACCTTCTCGTCGCTGTTCAGCGCGGTGGGGTCGGCGGGGTCTACCGTCGGGAAAGACGTATCCCGCAGGGGGTACTCCCTGCCGCCCACCATGACGGTCCCCTTCTCCCAGTTGATGCGGCGCAGGAAGTCGCGGTCCTGCATCTTGAAATCCGGGTTGCGGTCGATGACCTGACACTCGAGCTTGAGCATCAGGATGGTGATGGCCTTATGCATGACGGCGCAGCGATGGAGCATACCGGGGGTGTAGGGGCCGCGGGCGGTGTCGGTGTGAGGCATCCAGATGGTCAAGTCGTCGTCGCCGTAGAACTGCTCGGCCATCCGCTGCAGGTGGCGGAGGTTGATGCCGTAGCAGTCCTCCACCATGCCGTGGTTGTGGTAAGAGAGGGTGGTCTTCAGCACCGTGCAGATGCAGATGGGACTGCCGGCCGCCGCGCCCATCCAGACCACGTCGTGGTTGCCCCACTGGATGTCCACATCGTGGTGGCGCATCAGCAGGTCAAGGATGACGTCGGGGCGGGGGCCGCGGTCGAACAGGTCGCCCACGATGTGGAGCTTGTCCACGGCCAGACGCTTGATGAGCTCACAGAGACGGACGATGAACTTATCGGCGCGGCCATTCTCGATGATGCTGCCGACGATCTGGCCGTAGTAGAGGTCTTTGTCGTGGTCCTCGAAGTGGGCGTGGAGCAGCTCATCCAGAATGTAACCGCAGCTGGACGGCAGGCAGGCCCGGACATGCTCCCGGGTGTGCTTGGAAGAGACGAGGCGGCAGATGTCGATGAGCCGCAGCAGCGTTTCACTGTACCACTGTTCCAGCGCTTCCTCGTCGGCGCAGCGCTCCTTGAGCTGGGGCAGCTTCTCGTTCGGATAATAGATCAGAGTCGCCAGCTCGGCCCGCGTCCCCTCCGGCACGGTATCCCCCAGCACAATGTCTACCTTTTCGCGGATGACGCCGGAAGCGGAGTTCAGGATATGTACGAACGCCTCGTTCTCACCGTGCAGGTCGCTCATGAAGTGCTCGGTGCCTTTGGGCAGCTTGAGCAGTGCCTGTGTGCTGATGATCTCGCTGGCGGCCGCTGCCTGCGAGGGGTAGTCCCGGGCCAGAAGGCTCAGATATTTCAGGTTGTCCCGGATCTCTTCGGTCTCTGTACGCATGGTGTCCTCCAAATCATGTAGTATTCTTGCATGACATGCAATATTCAATCTTAGTATACCACTTCCAGGGGCAAAAATGATATAATAGCCTCGGATAATTTAATATGATTCTTTCTCATAGGAGTTGGACAATATGTCTAAAAACATTTCCACAACGCCGCCTGTCTCCTGTACCCTCTGCCCCCGCCGCTGCGGCGCAGACCGTGCCGCCGGGCAGACAGGTTTCTGCGGGGCGGGCGGCACCCTGAAAGCCGCCCGCGCGGCCCTGCACTTCTGGGAAGAGCCCTGCATCAGCGGCACCCGGGGCAGCGGCACCGTGTTTTTCTCGGGCTGCACCCTCAAGTGTTGTTTCTGCCAGAATTACCCCATCAGCGCCGAGGGACTGGGCAAAGAGATCACGATAGAGCATCTGGCCGAAATTTTCCTCGATCTGCAGAAGCAGGGCGCCCACAACATCAACCTCGTCACCCCCGGCCAGTGGCGGCCCTGGATCATTGCGGCGCTGGACATTGCCCGGGCCGAGGGGCTGCGTCTGCCCATCGTCTGCAACACCGGCGGCTACGAGACGGTGGAGAGCGTGGAGGCGTGGCGCGGCTATATCGACATCTGGCTGGCCGATTTGAAGTACGTCTCCTCTTCCCTCTCCGCCGAGCTTTCCTCTGCGCCGGACTACTTCGCCCAGGCCAGGCCCGCCATCGAGGCCATGATGGCGCAGGCGGGCCATCCGGTGTTCAACAGCGAGGGCATCTTACAGAAAGGCGTCATCCTGCGGCATCTGGCCCTGCCCGGCCACATCGACGACAGTTTTGCCGTCCTCGACCGGATGGCCGCATGGAACGAGGCCGACCCCGGCTGCTTCATCCCCAGTGTCATGAGCCAGTACACCCCCTTTTACAAGGCCGCAGAGCACGGCATCGGGCGGCGCATCACCACCTACGAGTACCGCCGGGTGGTCAATTATGCCATGGATCTGGGGCTGACCGCCGGCTATATGCAGCAGAAGAGCAGCGCCCGGGAGGAGTATACACCCAGCTTTGATTTGACGGGCATTTGACCAGCCGGTAAACCTATCAGAGGCAGGTGGAGGGGAGTTTCCCAAGCAAATGTCCAGAGAAGTGGGGCCCCGGCGCGAAGCGTTGGGGCGAAACCGTGGGTTTCGGGTCCCATTTGCGGGGAAACTACCGGACGGCCTGCCGATACGCTTTCCGTCACAATCCACAAAAATCCCACCAAATTTTCTCTCGCAGTGTTTTTCTTTTCCTTGCAAATCCTCTCCGAAAGCACTATAATGGATACAACGATGTGCGTCATGTGGGGTCTGGCTGCCCTGCTGAGCACCAAACGCCCCGTCTCAAGAATGGTATATGAGAGGCGGCGGCTCAAATGCCCGAGAAGAGCAACAGGAGGACCGTTATGGAACATTTCAACCCCATTCTGGGCCACGAGACGACCGGACCGAAATTCATCACCTGCGGCGAGATCATGCTGCGCCTGACCCCGCCGAACTACGAAAAACTCCGCATGGCCACCAACTTTGAGGCCAGCTACGGCGGCAGCGAGGCCAACATCGCCCTCGCACTGGCAAACCTCGGCGTGGACAGCACCTTCTTCAGCGTCGTGCCGAACAACAGCCTCGGCAAAAGCGCCGTGCGCTGGCTGCGCTCCAACGACGTCCACTGCACCCCCATGATCCTCACCGAGCCGGATGAGACGCCCTCCAACCGTCTGGGTACATACTACCTCGAGACCGGCTACGGCATCCGCCCCTCCAAGGTCATCTATGACCGCAAGCACAGCGCCATCACCGAGTACGATTTCTCTCAGGTCGATCTGGACGAGCTGCTGGAGGGCTTCGACTGGCTGCACCTGAGCGGCATTACCCCGGCTCTGGCTCCCAACTGCCGCGGCCTCATCATCGATATGCTCAAGGAGGCCAAGAAGAAGGGCCTGACCGTCAGCTTCGACGGCAACTTCCGCTCCACCCTCTGGACCTGGGACGAGGCCCGCGACTTCTGCACCGAGTGCCTGCCCTATGTGGACGTGCTGCTGGGCATCGAACCCTACCACCTGTGGAAGGACGAGAACGACCACTCCAAGGGCGACTGGAAGGACGGCGTGCCTCTGCAGCCCAGCTATGAGCAGCAGGACGAAATTTTCCAGCACTTCATCGAGCGCTACCCCAGCCTGAAGTGCATCGCCCGCCACGTCCGCTATGCCCACAGCGGCAGCGAGAACAGTCTGAAAGCCTTTATGTGGTATGACGGCCACACCTTCGAGAGCAAGCTGTTCACCTTCAACATCCTCGACCGCGTGGGCGGCGGCGACGCCTTCGCCAGCGGCCTCATCTACGCCATGCTCCACAACTACAAGGCCATGGACATGATAAACTTTGCGGTGGCAAGCAGCGCCATCAAGCACACCATCCACGGCGATGCCAACATCACCGACGATGTCAGCTCCATCCGCAACCTGATGAACATGAACTACGACATCAAGCGCTGAAGCAAGCCAAAACGGCTCCGGTACGTCCACATTGCGTACCGAGGCCGTTCTTTTTATGTTATGCCGCGCCGGCACTTCCTGTCGGATGACGATAAGTATGACTATCGAAAGATTTTTTGAGCTTTTTCCTGTCAGATCATTGACAAACCGCTTTTTGCATGATAAAATCACACACGATTTTGAGAGACGAAGCGTGTCGAAGTCTTTTCAAAGCAATTTACCTTGGACCGCCCATCGGGGCTAAGGCCATACGGACAGCCGGGTCCACTGCCGACCGGCGGCGCAAGCTGCCATTATTGATTGAACGTCATAGTTCAAATTTTATAAGTTGGTTCCTTTACAACCATGAAATTGCGCGGAGCGTGCGCAGACTTGTGAAACGGTCAATAAGAGTAGTAAAAGTGTAATTGCTATATAGACTCTCGTCATCCCGTCCTTTTGAATCCTGATGAATCATGCTGCGATACAGCTCTGGCGTCTTTGCCCCGGAGGCTTTGTCCGCGCATTCAAACGGTTTTTTCAAAGCGCAAGCCTGCATTTCTGTGCAGGGCTTGTGCTTTTTTGTTTGCCCGCATGGTTTGCAGCAGGAGTCAGGGACGGAGGAAAAAACATGAGTGAGAACCGTACACGGTTCCGGCTGGACCAGCGCCGCGCACCGATCTACGAGGCTCTGGAGCAGTTCCGACAGATGCGGGTGGTCCCCTTCGATGTGCCGGGCCACAAGCGCGGCCGGGGCAACCCGGAGTTGACGGCCTTTCTGGGCCAGCAGTGCGTGGGTGTGGACGTCAACAGCATGAAACCGCTGGACAATCTCTGCCACCCGGTATCGGTCATCCGGGAGGCCGAGGAGCTGGCCGCCGACGCCTTCGGCGCAGCACACGCTTTTCTGATGGTGGGCGGCACCACCAGCTCGGTGCAGAGCATGGTGCTGACCGTCTGCAAGCGGGGCGACGAGATCATTCTCCCCCGCAACGTCCACCGCAGTGTGCTGAACGCACTGGTGCTCTGCGGCGCAGTGCCGGTCTATGTCAATCCCGAAGTGGACAAGCGCCTCGGCATCTCTCTGGGCATGAAGCGGGAGCAGGTGGCAAAAGCCATCAAGGAGCACCCCAACGCCGTAGCCGTGCTGGTGAACAACCCCACCTATTACGGCATCTGCTCTGATTTGCGTGCCATCGTCAAGATGGCCCACGACGCCGGGATGCTCTGCCTCGCCGACGAGGCCCACGGCACCCACTTCTACTTCGGCGGCGGCAGTCTGCCCGTCTCCGCCATGGCGGCAGGCGCGGACATGGCGTCCGTCTCCATGCATAAGAGCGGCGGCAGCTTAACGCAGTCGAGTCTGCTGCTCATCGGCCCCAACGTCCACCCCGGCTATGTGCGCCAGATCATCAACCTGACCCAGACGACCTCCGGCAGCTACCTGCTCATGTCCAGCCTCGACATCTCCCGGCGGAACCTCGCGCTGCGGGGCCGGCAGGTGTTCCATCAGGTGGCTGACATGGCCGAGTATGCCCGCGAAGAGATCAACGCCGTGGGCGGCTACTACGCCTTCGGCAAGGAGCTGTGCAACGGCAACTCGGTCTTCGACTTCGACACCACAAAGCTCAGCGTCCACACGCTGGACATCGGCCTCGCCGGCATCGAGGTCTACGACATCCTGCGGGATGAGTATGACATCCAAATCGAGTTCGGCGACATCGGCAACATCCTCGCCTACCTCTCCATCGGCGACCGCCCGCAGGAGATCGAGCGTCTGGTGAGCGCTCTGGCCGAGATAAAGCGCCGCTACCACACCGACGGCACCGGCCTGCTGAGCCAGGAATACATCGACCCCGTCGTTGCCGCCAGCCCGCAGGAGGCGTTCTACGCCCCCAAAAAGAGCCTGCCCCTCCGGGAGACCGAGGGCATGGTGTGCAGCGAGTTCGTCATGTGCTACCCGCCGGGCATCCCCATCCTCGCCCCCGGCGAGCGCATCACCAAAGAGATACTGAACTATATCGAGTACGCCAAGGCCAAAGGCTGCAGCATGACTGGCCCGGAAGACCCGGACATCCTGCACCTGAATGTTCTGGCATAAGGAGAAGCAGATGGAGTTTTGGTTTTCGGAATTTCACACCCCGGACGTCAAGCACAGCATCCGGGTGAACAAGCAGCTCTACTCCAAGCAGAGCGACTATCAGCGCATCGACATTTTTGAGACGCCTGAGTTTGGCCGGGTGCTGACGCTGGACGGCAATGTGATGCTCACCGAGCGGGACGAGTTCATCTATGACGAGATGATCGTCCACGTCCCCATGGCCGTCCACAAGGAGGCAAAAGACATCCTCGTCATCGGTGCAGGCGACGGCGGCGTGGTGCGGGAGCTGACCCGCTACGACCGGGTCGAGCGCATCGACCTCGTGGAGATGGACCCCCAGGTCGTGGAGGCCTGCCGCGCCTATCTGCCCGGCAACGCCTGCCGGATGGACGACCGCCGGGTCCACATCTACTTCGAGAACGCTCTGAAATACATCCGCCGCTGCGAGGAGGAATATGACCTCATCATCGTGGACTCCTCCGACCCCTTCGGCCCCTCCGAGGGCCTGTTCACCCGGGAGTTCTACGGCAGCTGCTTCAACGCCCTGAAAGAGGACGGCATCATGGTCAACCAGCAGGGCAGCCCCTTCTACACCGAGGACGCCAGCGCCATGCAGCGCAGCCACAAGCGCATCGCGTCCACCTTCCCCGTCAGCCGGGTCTATCAGGCACACATCCCGACTTTCGCCGCCGGCTACTGGCTCTTCGGCTTTGCCAGCAAGAAGTACCACCCCATCGACGATCTGGACGCCGACGCATGGAAGGCGCTCAATCTGCGCACCCGCTACTATACCACCCGGCTCCACGTCGGAGCTTTCTATCTGCCGGCATTCCTCGAGGAGATGCTGCGCGAAGTGGAGGAACCTAAATGATCTCACCCAATGTTGAAACCTTTATCGGCTGCGACAGCAGCTACCGCGCCGCCGACATCGTGCTTTACGGCGCACCTTTCGACTCCACCACCAGCTACCGCCCCGGCGCACGGTTCGGCCCGTCAGCCATCCGGCACGAGAGCTTTGGCCTCGAGACTTACAGCCCCTACCAGAACGCCGATTTGACCGACTTCGACATCTTCGACAGCGGCGACCTCGAGCTCTGCTTCGGCTCCAGCGAAGCCGCCCTTGCCGACATCGAGGCCCGGGCGGCAGAGATCCTGCACGACGGCAAGCTTCCGCTCCTGCTGGGCGGTGAGCATCTGGTGACGCTGGGTGCGGTGCGGGCCGTGGCAGAGAAACACCCCGGCCTCCACATCATCCACTTCGACGCCCACGCCGACCTGCGGGACGACTACCTCGGTGCGAAGCTGAGCCACGCCTGTGTGCTGCGCCGCTGCCACGAGATCGTGGGCGACGGCCACATCCACCAGTTCTGCATCCGCAGCGGCGAGCGGGCCGAGTTCGAGTTTGCGGCCCAGCATACCGAGATGCACAAGTTCGACTTCACCGGCCTTGCCGAGCTCACCGAACAGCTCTGCGCCACCAAAGAGCCGGTCTACCTCACCATCGACCTCGACTGCCTCGACCCCTCCTGCTTCCCCGGCACCGGTACCCCCGAGGCCGGCGGCGTGAGCTTTTTGCAGCTGCTGGACGCCATCCGCACCGTGTCCAAGGCCAACATCGTGGGCGCCGACCTCAATGAGCTGGCCCCCATGCTGGACATCTCCGGCGTCTCCACGGCCACGGCCTGCAAGGTGCTGCGGGAGCTGCTGATCGCCCTCGACAAGGGCTGGCCCGGGTTTCAGGTCTGACAAAAAATAATTTGATATAAAGGAGAAATCATCATGAGCAAAGTTCTGATCATCGGCTGCGGCGGCGTGGCCTCCGTCGCCATCCACAAGTGCTGCCAGGTCCCCGAAGTGTTCACCGACATCTGCATCGCCAGCCGCACCAAGTCCAAGTGCGACAAGCTGGCCGCAGAGCTTGCCCCCAAGACCACCACCAACATCACCACCGCACAGGTGGATGCCGACCATGTGGACGAGGTCATCGCCCTCATCAAGAGCTATCAGCCCGACCTCGTGATGAACATCGCCCTGCCCTATCAGGACCTGACCATCATGGACGCCTGCCTCGCCTGCGGCGTCAACTACATGGACACCGCCAACTACGAGCCGGAGAACACCGACGACCCCGCGTGGCGTGCCATCTATGAGAAGCGCTGCAAGGAGGCAGGCTTCTCTGCCTACTTCGACTACAGCTGGCAGTGGGCCTACGCCAAAAAGTTTGAGGAAGCCGGCCTCACCGCCCTGCTGGGCAGCGGCTTCGACCCGGGCGTGACCCAGGCTTACTGCGCCTACGCCAAGAAGCACGAGTTCGACACCATCGACACCATCGACATCCTCGACTGCAACGGCGGCGACCACGGCTATGCTTTCGCCACCAACTTCAACCCCGAGATCAACCTCCGCGAAGTCTCCGCCCCCGGCAGCTACTGGGAGAACGGCCACTGGGTCGAGATCCCGGCCATGAGCATCAAGCGGGAGTACGACTTCGACAAGGTGGGCCAGAAGGATATGTACCTGCTCCACCACGAGGAGATCGAGTCTCTGGCAAAGAACATCCCGGAGGCAAAGCGCATCCGCTTCTTCATGACCTTCGGCCAGAGCTATCTCGACCATATGCGCTGCCTCGAGGACGTGGGGATGCTCTCCACCACCCCCATCAACTTCAACGGGCAGGAGATCGTCCCCATCCAGTTCCTGAAAGCCCTCCTGCCTGATCCCGCCAGCCTCGGCCCCCGCACCAAGGGCAAGACCAACATCGGCTGCATCTTCACGGGCAAAAAGGACGGCAAGGAAAAGACCTACTACATTTACAATGTCTGCGACCACCAGGAGTGCTACAAGGAAGTCGGCTCTCAGGCCATCAGCTATACCACCGGCGTTCCGGCCATGTGCGGCGCACTGATGCTGCTGACCGGCAAGTGGACCACCAAGGGCGTCCACACCGTGGAAGAGTTCGACCCGGACCCGTATCTGGACGCACTGGACAAGTACGGCCTGCCCCGCTCTGAGAGCCACAGCCCGGCTCTGGTGGACTGATGCGGCTGGTCGATACGCGCCCGCCCTTCGCGGGGCTGGCAAACCTCTCGGAGGGCGCACTCGCTTCCCTGCCCACCCCTTGCTATCTGCTGGACGAAGCCCAGCTGCGCCGCAACGGCGAAATTCTGTTGGGGGTCCAGCAGCGGACAGGCTGCAAGATCCTGCTGGCGCAGAAAGCTTTCTCCAACTTCGACCTCTACCCGCTTCTCGCACCCTACCTCGCAGGCACTGAGGCCAGCGGCCTCTACGAGAGCCGTCTGGGCAAGGAAGAGCTGCCCGAGAAGGAGAACCACGTCTTCTGCGCCGCCTACCGGGTGGACGAGTTCAACGAGCTTCTGGATTACGCAGACCACATCGTGTTCAACTCCCCGGCCCAGCTGGCAAAGTTCGGCCCTGCGGCCAAGGCGGCGGGCAAGAGCGTCGGTCTGCGCATCAACCCGGAGCGTTCCACGCAGGAAGGCCATGCCATCTATGACCCCTGCGCCCCGGGCAGCCGTCTCGGCACCACCCGCGCCCAGTGGGACGCGGCTCTGGCAAAACAGCCGGGCCTCGCCGCCCTGCTGGACGGCCTGCACTTCCACACCCTCTGTGAGCAGGACGCCGACGCGCTGGCCGTGACGCTGGACGCCGTGGAAGAGAAGTTCGGCGACCTGCTGCCGGGGCTGAAATGGCTCAATTTCGGCGGCGGACACCATATCACCCGCCCGGGCTATGACCTTGCCACGCTGGAAGCCTGCATCGCCCGGATGCAGGAGAAGTACGGCGTACAAGTCTATCTGGAGCCGGGCGAGGCGTGGGCGCTGAACGCGGGCTATCTCGTCACCACAGTGCTGGACACTCTGCAGAACGGTGACACCAGCCTCGCCATCCTCGATATGTCTGCGGCCTGCCACACCCCGGACGTCATCGAGATGCCCTACCGCCCTCCCCTGCTGGACGCGGGCGAGCCGGGCGAAAAGCCCTGCACCATCCGCCTCGGCGGGCCGACCTGCCTCGCGGGCGATGTCGTGGGAGATTACAGCTTCGACGCCCCGCTTGCCGAGGGAGACCGGCTCATCTTCGGCGACATGGCCATCTACACCACCTGCAAGAACAACACCTTCAACGGGATGCCCCTGCCGCCCATCTGGGCACTGGCTGAGGACGGCACCTGCCGGGAGCTGGTCCGCTTCGGCTACAACGACTTTAAGATGCGGCTGGGTCACCGCGCATAAAACGAAAGCCATCGGCTGTCTGGGCCGATGGCTTTTTGTTTACTTGAGTTTCTTTTTGGCTTCGTACTCCCGCAGGGCGGTCAGCGCCTCGCCCGACAGCGGGTAGAGGGCCAGCATATTGAATATGGTCATCAGGCCGATGCCCACGTCGCCGAGGTCCCACACCACGGTGTAGGCCTGCATACCGCCGACGACCAGCATCACCAGCGCCAGCACCTTGTAGGCCGTCTGCCAGAACCAGCTGTCGCCGAAGAGATAGGCCACGTTGCAGCGGGCGTAGTAGAGGATGCCGATAAAAGTAGAGAAGCTGAACAGTGCCAGCGTCACTGCAATGAAGACGACGCCGAAACTGCCCAGATGGTACTGCATCGCCGCCTGCAAAAGGTTCATGCCCTGCAGGCCGCTCGTCACGCTCTCGGGCGCCAGCAGCATCACGAAGGCCGTGCAGCTGCAGATGACGATGGTGTCGATGAGGACGCCCAGCGCCTGCACGAGGCCCATCTTCACGGGGTCGTCGCACTCGGCGGCAGCAGCGGCGCAGGGGGCCGAACCGGAACCGGCCTCGTTGGAGAAAAGGCCCCGCTTGATGCCGTTCATCACCACAGCGCCAAAGCCGCCGCCCACGGCCTGACGCAGGCCCAGCGCCTCCGAGAAAATGCGGACGAAGACACCGGGCAGCTGGGGCAGATGGGTGAGGATGATCCAGAGGGTCATGACGAAGTAGCAGCCCGCCATGATAGGGACCATGACGTCGAGGCTCTTGACGGTGGCCTCCTTCCGCAGGACGATGACCGCCGCAAGCGCCGTCAGCACCAGCGTCGTGACCAGCGGCGGGATGGAGAACGCATTCTGGAACGCCTCGCTCACCGAGTTGCTGACCACCTGACTGATGCCGCACCAGCAGATGAGGCCCGACACGGCGAACAGGCAGGCCGCCACCGAGCAGCGGAGCTTCCTGCCCCGTTTGCGCTCCGCGAGGGTGTGGAGATAGTAGGCCGGGCCGCCCCGCCAGCCGCCGTAAAGGTGGTCGGGCTGCTTGTATTTCTGGGCCAGCGTGGACTCCACAAAGGAGGTGGATGCGCCCAGCAGAGCCGTCACCCACATCCAGAACACCGCGCCTGCACCGCCCACAGACAGCGCCGCCACGACGCCTACCAGATTGCCCATGCCCACCCGGGTGGCCGTGGACACCACCAGCGTCTGGAAGGACGAGAGGCCGCTGCCCTTGTCGTTCTTCTCGCAGACCGCCGCCAGCATATCCCGGAACAGCCGCACCGGCAGAAGCCTCGTGCGCAGGGTGAAGAACACCCCCGCCGTCAGCAGCAGGATGACCATAAACGAAAGACTGAGGGTCACATTTCCCAGATGCAGGGTGAGCAGGTCGCCCCACAACAGGCGGTAGACGCCCTCGATGAGTTGAATGAGCACAGCATTTCCTCCCAGTGCTTAGATTTGGCCGTTTTTGCACAAAAAACAGGCCGCCGCCCTTTATTATAGACGATTCGGCCTGTTTTGTAAATCAGGAAAGTGAAGTTCAGGAGAAAAAAGCAACAGCGACGACCGCCGCCAGTGGCGGAAACAGGGAGGAGCTGTTGGGGCCGCGGCCAGCAGGATGCGAGCGACAGCGAAGCAGACGCTGGGAGCCGCAACCCGGGCTCCTTATTAGGACAAGATCATTCTGTCATTTGCAAACTCACCGCCGCTGGCGATCTGGAACTTTGCCAGCAGGTCGGAGACCTGCAGATTCTTCTTTTCCTCGCCGGAGACGTCGTAGATGATGTGACCCTCATGCATCATGATGAGGCGGTTGCCGTACTTGATGGCGTCCTTCATGTTGTGGGTGATCATCATGGTGGTCAGGTGGTTCTCCTCAACGATCTTCGCCGAGAGGGTCAGCACCTTGAGGGCGGTCTTGGGGTCGAGGGCGGCGGTGTGCTCGTCCAGCAGCAGGAGTTTGGGCTTGTTCATGGTGGCCATCAGGAGGGTCAACGCCTGACGCTGGCCGCCGGACAGCAGGCCCACACGGGCAGTCAGACGGTTCTCGAGGCCCAGATCGAGGCTCTTGAGCAGTTCACGGTACTGCTCCCGCTCCGCCCTGGTGATGCCGATGCGGAGCGTACGGGGCTTGCCGCGGCGGGCGGCGAGGGCGAGGTTCTCTTCGATCTGCATGGTGGCGGCAGTGCCGGTCATGGGGTCCTGAAAGACGCGGCCAATGTAGGCGGCGCGCTGATGCTCGCCCAGACGGGTGACGTCCACGCCGTCGATGATGATCTTGCCGCAGTCCACGGGCCAGACGCCGGCGACGGCGTTCAGCATGGTAGACTTGCCTGCACCGTTGCCGCCGATGACAGTGACGAAGTCGCCCTCATTCAGCTTCAGGTTCAGGCCGTTCAGGGCCGTTTTCTCGTTGACGGTGCCTGCGTTGAAGGTCTTGGAAACATTTTGTATCTCAAGCATTGTTTGCGCCCTCCTTGTTTGCCTTTTTGGCCGCAGGCTTTGCGAAATATCTGCCCTTCCAGTACGGCACGGCGAGGAAGACAGCCACAACGGATGCGCTCAGCAGCTTTAACAGGTTTGCGTCAAAGCCGAGGGTCAGCACCAGCTGGATGACGATGTAGTAGATGATGGCACCCAGAGAGACGGACACCATCTTGAGGGCAAAGTTGTGGAAGATGCGGCCAAACACAGCCTCACCGATGATGACAGCTGCCAGACCGATGACGATGGCGCCGCGGCCCATGCCGACATCCGCAAAGCCCTGATACTGGCTCAGCAGAGCGCCGGACAGCGCCACCAGAGCGTTGGAGACGGCCAGACCCAGCACGATGTTGAAGTTGGTGTTGATGCCCTGTGCGCGGGACATGGCGGGGTTGGAGCCGGTGGCACGGATGGCGCAGCCCAGCTCGGTGCCGAAGAACCAGTACAGCACGGCGATGACCACAGCCGACACCAGAATGACCATGATGATGGGGTTGTGGAGCGCGAACTCCTTGACCCAGCGCAGGGAGATGAGCAGGTCATACTTGTCCACGTTGATGGACTGGTTGGCCTTGCCCATGATCTTCAGGTTGATGGAGTAGAGGGCCAGCTGAGTCAGGATGCCGGACAGGATAGCCGGGATGCCCATAAAGGTGTGGAGCAGGCCGGTGACAAGGCCGGTGGCGAGGCCCGCCAGCACAGCAGCCAGCAGGGACACCCAGATGTTCTGGCCCGAGAGCAGGCACATGACGCAGACTGCGCCGCCGGTGCCGAAGGAGCCGTCCACGGTCAGGTCCGCCACATCAAGGATGCGGTAGGTGAGATAAACGCCGATGGCCATGATGCCCCAGATGAGGCCCTGTGCGCACGCACCCGGCAGAGCACCGGGCAGGTTCGCCAGTCTTGCAAGCATTTCCAAAATGATTCCTCCTAAATTACACTTTTTTATAGACCCGTTTGATACGGGAAAGCGGAGAAGAACGAGAAAACCGCTCTTCTCCGCTGTTTTTTAGTGGTTAAGCCTCTCAGTCTCGCTGCCGCTCGACAGCTCCCCTAGTAGGGGAGCCTCTGGCGAAGAGATGAGGCTTTCCGCTATGCCAAGGCCTCCCCTCGATAGGGGAGGTGGCACACCGTCAGGTGTGACGGAGAGGTTATCCCTTATCAGCCCTCGATGGCCTCATAGCCTTCGGGAACGGTCAGGCCCAGGTCGTCGCAGATGGTCTTGTTGTACTTCTTGGTCACATCGGTGTACTCGATGGGCATATCAGAGACATTGGACTCGCCCTTCAGGATCTTGACAGCCATCTCGCCGGTGGTGTAGCCCAAGTCGTAGTAGCTGATGGACAGGGTGGCCACGCCGCAGCCGGCGCAGATGCCCTCCTCACCGGCGAAGACGGGCTTCTTGGCCGGGCGGCAGATGCCGTCCACGATGCCGGTGTTGGCAGCGACGGTGTTGTCGGTGGGGACATACAGAGCGTCGTTCTCGTCAGCGGCCTTCTGGCAGACGGAAGACAGGTCGTTGGAGTCGGAGAAAGCGTACTGAGTCGCGGTGACGCCCTTAGCCTCCAGATACTTCTGGACCTCGTCCACCTGATACTGGCTGTTGGCCTCAGCAGAGCAGTACAGCAGGCCGACCTTCTTGGCGTCGGGCATCCACTCCACGATCATATCGGCCTGCTGGTCCAGCGGAGCCAGGTCAGAGGTGCCGGAGATGTTGCCGCCGACGGTGCCGGAGAAGTCGGTCAGGCCCAGAGCCACGCCGTACTCGGTGACGGAAGTACCAAGAACGGGGATCTCGTTGGTGGCAGACTGTGCAGCCTGCAGAGCGGGGGTGGCGTTTGCCATGATGAGGTCAACGCCGGAGGAAACGAAGCCGTTGGCGATGGTGGCACAGGTAGCGGAGTCACCCTGTGCGTTCTGGAAGTCGAACTTCACGTTGTCGCCGAACTCTGCGGTCAGAGCGTCCTCAAAGCCCTGCGTTGCAGCGTCCAGAGCGGCGTGCTGAACCAGCTGGCAGATGCCGATGGTGTAGGTGTCGCCGGAAGCGGCAGCGGAGCCGGCTGCGGCAGAAGATGCCACAGAAGAAGCAGCCGTGGAGGATGCAGAAGAGCCGCCGCAGGCGGTCAGGGCAGCAGCAGCGCCGCAGACAGCGGCAGCAGCCAGAAACGAACGACGAGTGATTTTACGCATAATGATTACTCCCTCATTTTTCCATATACGCGGCAACAGGACGCCGCGCCGAAAAGCATTTGAATGTCCAGCAGAGAGCCTCTGCTTTACACTCGTGAAGTATATCACGATTTCCGTCTGATGGCAACGCCGTTTCGGTTCTAATTATCTATTAAAATGAATATATCTATCACTTTTTTCGATAGATGTTTCTTCTCTGCTGATAGTCCGTCAGTTTTTGCAGCTCTGCGCCCAGCCAGACGAGGTTTTCTTCCAGCTGCGGGAGGTACTCTTTCTCATAGTCAAACTTAAAATAGAGTGCCTGCCAGAGCTTCGCCTGCATCCGGCGGCGCAGGGGCGGCTCGAGGGCGGTGTCCAGCGGCTCCACCACGTCTTCCAGGTCCATGCAGGTCTGCGCCCAGCGGACGTCGGTCTTTTCCCGGGCAGGGACGTCGTAGCGGGCCAGATAGTCCTCCACTTTGGCTTCGATGACACGCCCTCCGCAGCCGGTGGGCTGCAAAAAATAGCTCACCTCCCCTTCCCTGCTGATCTCCTGCGCCAGCGGGTAGAGGGCGCAGACCAGCGGTTCGGCGTCGTGGATGGCGCAGTGGTTCTCGGTGAGGAAAGGGCAGTTGTTCCGCTCCTCCTTCACGGGGGCCAGCCGCAGCACCGGCAGATGGCTCACCTGCCCGATGGACGCGCGGCAGAAGGCCCGGGCCACGGTCTGGGGCGGCAGGCGCAGCCGACCCGCGATTCGCCAGAGGTCGAAGCCCGACAGCACGATGTCCTCCCGCCCCCGGCAGCAGCCGCCGCAGCCTGCGCAGGCAAACGAGAACGCCTCGTCCCGCGCCAGCAGCGGTGTCGTGCGGGCAAAATCCACCCGTCCGCAGAGGTCGAGCTGTGAATCCTTGAGCATGTAAGTTTCTCCTGTATACTGTAGTAAATTATGTGGCGAAGTGGCAAATAAACAATATAGCTATGCTATATTTTCACACTTCGCCAACTTGGCGAAGTGGCTTTTCAAGCGATGATACGTTCTTAATTTCCCACTTCGCCAGATAATATGCGGGTCTCAGAGAGGGGAAGGAAAACCTCTCCGTCAGCGCTGAAGCGCTGACACCTCCCCTATCGAGGGGAGGCCTTGGCATTCCGCAAAGCTTTTCCTCTTCGCCAGAGGCTCCCCTACCAGGGGAGCTGTCTGCGAAGCAGACTGAGAGGTTGTACGAAGGACAGCCTTCCCGAAAGCCTCTCCCTCACTCAAACCTCTTCGCCGGTATCACGATAGCCCCGAACAGCGAGGCGATATACACCACCAGCACCGCGCCCCACACCTGCCAGCCGGTGGCACGCTCAACAAAAACTGCCCCCGCCGTGCAGGGCGGCACCAGCACCAGCGACACCATCGACCAGACCCGGAACGCCCGCAGGACGTGCTTCCAGTTTCGGTTGTTGTAATAGATGCCCGGAATGTGGATGTGGAACGCACCCTGTGCAAAGTTGCAGATGCGGTTCTCGTCGTAGTAGCGGGGCAGGGTCTCGGCCATCCAGAACATGGCATATGCCCCGTAGACGACGCCGAAAACCACACCGATGATGAGCAGAGCCAGCGCTCCCTCGATGTCGGCCAGTCCCGCCGCCCAGACGGCCAGCGCTTCTGCGACGCCCAGCACGCAGCAGATGACATACACCGGCAGATACTTCTTCGTCCGCGCCTGACGGCGCTCCGGCGGCTCTGCCGAAAAGGTCAGCGCCTTGCGGATGAGGTCTTCGGTCTCCTCGCGGGTGAAGCGCTGTTCCTCCTCTACCCGGCGTCCCTGCAGAAGCTCGGCCACCGTCACGTTCAGCTGCTCGGCCAGCGGCACCAACAGCGAGATGTCCGGCACACTCAGTCCCCGTTCCCACTTGCTGACGGCCTTGTCGGACACGTACAGCGTCGCGGCAAGCTCCTTCTGGGTCATCCCCTTTTCTCTGCGCAGCTGTGCCAGAAATTGGCCGAATGCAGCCTTGTCCAGTTCGTACATACGTTTTGCCTCCTGTCAGACGTTCTTCGTCCGTTTCTGGCTTCATTGTACCGGTCCGCACCCTCCCGTGCAACCGACGCGCAGTAGAATCAGCGCTCTTTCGTTTCTTTGTGTAAAATTCCTAATGTTTCACTGGTAATATTATTGTACCACGTTTCAGCGTGGACTCAATCCTTGTCCCCTGTGGGTTTATTCTGCCTCTTCATCCAGCGGTAAAGCAGGACGCAGACGATGCTGGAGAACAGCGAGCCGCAGGCCGGGGCAAGACCCATCGGCACGAGGGTCTGAGGGAAGAACCGGCAGGCCAGCCATGCGCCCGGCACACGCACCATCAGGATGGAGAGGGTGTTGTGCAGAAAGGACAGCCCCGACCTGCCCCAGGCGCAGAAATAGCCGCTGAAGCTGAACTGGATGCCCGCGAACAGGCAGTCGAAGATGTAGCTGCGGATGTAGGCCGCACCGGCCTTCACCACCGCCTCGTCGGAGGTGAAGGGCCGCACCACACTGGGGGCGATGAACTGCATCAGAAGGGCCATCACCGCACCGAAGCCCACGCCGATGGCGATGGCGTACCGGAGGATTTTGTCCACCCGGTCGTACTTGCCCGCGCCGATGTTCTGGGCGCCCAGCGCCGACACGGTGGAGAGCATGGAGCTGGGGACGAGGAAGAGGAAGCTGATGATCTTTTCCACGATGCCCACCGCCGCCGCGTCGGTAAGGCCGCGCTGGTTCGCCATGATGGTGATGAGCATGAAGGACACCTGAATGAAGCCGTCCTGCGCCGCCACCGGCAGGCCGATGGAAAGGATGTCTTTCATCGTGGCTTTCCGGGGGCAAAAGTCGCTTTTCGACAGTCTGATGCTCTTGCGCTTCAAAATGACGCAGAGGGCCAGCAAAACGCTCACGGCCTGCGAGAGCGTCGTGCCAAGTGCTGCGCCTGCCGGGCCGAGACGGAGCGCCCCCATGAAGAAGAAGTCCAGCCCGATGTTCACCACACAGGCCGCGGCGATGAAGTACATGGGGCTTCGGGAGTCGCCCATCCCCCGGAAAATCGACGCCAGTACGTTATAGGCTGTGATGCAGGGGATGCCGATGAAGCAGATGGTGAGGTAGGCCGTCGTACCGGCCACGGCCTCCTCCGGGGTAGAGATGAGCCGGACGATGGGGTCCACGAGGCCCACCAGCGCCGCCGCCAGCACTACAGAGCCCACCATAAAGAGGGTGACGGTGTTGCCGATGACCTTCGCGGCCTGCTTTTTGTCGCCTGCGCCCACGGACCGGCCGATGCAGACGGTGGTACCCATCGCCACGCCCACCAATATCACAGTGATCATATGCATCACCTGACTGCCGATGGAGACAGCGGTGGTGCTTGCCACCCCCTCGAACCGGCCGATGATGAAGAGGTCTGCCATGCCGTAGAGGGTCTGCAAAAAGTACGAGAGCAGATAGGGCAGCGAGAAAGTGAAGATGTTTTTCAGCACGCTGCCGCTGGTGAGGTCTTTTTCCATGTATTTCGTTCTGCCTGCCCTCTCCCCTCTCCGCGCATCAGAATTTGCGTCGGAACTGCAGGCAGGCTTCCTTTCCATGCTTTATAATAAAGCACTTCATTGTTGTAAAGTCAAGGGGCAGAAAAAGCGCCGCACAGTTTCCCGTGCGGCGCTTCGCCGTTCTATATCGATCGTCCGAAAGGCCGAGCAACCCGATAAAATAGCCTTTCATGCCCCGGCAGAGAGCCTGCTCGATCAGGCCCGCCCGCCGGAAGGGATCAAGTTCAGGACTCGAAGACCTTTCTGACCGCCGGGCTTGCCTCGATGATGCGGACCAGCAGAACGCCCAGCACGGTGCAGCTGATGAGCTCACCGATGCCCACGGAGATGCCGTTGGTGACGCAGGCCAGCCAGAGGGGTGCGCTGGAAGAGGGGTCCGGGAACATCACCGCGATCTCGATGCCGATGATGACGGCATTGAAGACCACCGGGGGCAGCGAGGCCGCAAGGGCCAGACCCTTGAAGCGGATGTTCCGCAGCTTGTAGGTCACGAGGCAGGCCAGCAGGGTGGCCAGAGTGCCGAAGATGACGTCCACGATGGTGGAGCCCAGCAGGTTTGCCAGGAAGCAGCCCAGCACCACGCCGAAAATGTACTCGGCACCAAACACGGGCAGCAGGCAGAGCGCCTCGGCCACACGCACCTGCACAGCGCCGTAAGAGAACGGCTGCAGTGCCATGCAGAGCACGACGTAAAGGGCTGCGACCATGCCGCAGCGGGCCAGTTTACGGACGGAAAGGTTCTGATTTTTCATAGTATAACTCCAGCGGTTTGATTTTGACCGCGCGGGGACCGCCAGCCCCCGTGGGTTTGGCCCGGCATGGTTCGAGACACGCCGGGGAGCCTAAAATCCTAAGTTGCTCTTCAAGGAGCCGTACCCGCAGGCACAGCGTGAAAAATTATACCATAGTTTGGGCCGGAATGCAACGGCGATACGAAAAAAGACTGCCGCACAGCAGCAGTCTTTCCGTGATATGCTCAGTCCCGGGGCTTGCCCACATAGACCAGCGCAAGGGTGTCGGGGCCGGTGTTGGCCGAGACGACGCCGCCCAGATTGAAGGTAGTGAGCGGAGCCTTGCCGAAGGCTTTGCGGCAGGCTTTTTCCAGCTCAGCAGCCTGGGGGATGGAGGTGTGGCCGATCATATAATCGAAGTCCTCCACGCCCTCGGTGCGCTTTTTGCACAGGTCGATCATGGCGGGGATGACCTTGTCGTCGCCGCGCACCTTGCTCTCCACCCTGGTCTTGCCGTCGATGAGGGTGATGATGGGACGAATGCCCATCAGCTCGCCCATGACCGCGGCGGCGGCAGAGATGCGGCCGCTCTTCTTCATCTGCTTGAGGCTGTAGGGCCCGAGGATGACCTCCATCTTGTTCATCTGGGTCTCAAACTCGCTGATGACATGGCGGAGCTCCGCGCCGTTCTGCAGCTTGCGGGCCATCTCGCACAGATACCAGCCGAACACCATCGAGTAGGTGTGGGGGTCGAGCAGATGGATGTTCAGGTGGTGTTCCGGGCGTTCCTCCCGCAGCATCCCCTGCGCCATGACGGCGTTGTTGTAGGTGGAAGAGCCGGAGCGGTTGATGGGGACATGGATGACATCGGTGTATCCCTCATCCACATACTGGCAGTATTTCTCACAGAACTGGATGGGGGTGATGGCAGCCGTGGAGGGGATGCCCTTGGCGGCGCGCATCTTGTCGTAGAACTCCTCGGGGGTGTACTTTTCACGCTCCACGATGTCTTCGTCGTCCAGCAGGATGTGGAAGCCCATAATGTCGATGCCGTATTTCTCGGCCAGCTCCTGCGGGATGTCGCAGGAGGAGTCGGTCAAAATCGCGATTTTGCTCATAGTGTTCCTCATTTCCATTCGTAGTCTCGCAGGTGGCCGTGGTCCAGCAGCTCCGGGAAGTCCCACTGGCGCAGTACCTCGTATACGCCCACGGCGACGCTGTTGGACAGGTTCAGGCTGCGGCAGGTGTCCCGCATGGGCATCCGGATGCAGTGCTCCTGATTGGCTGCCAGCAGCGCTTCCGGCAGACCGGCATCTTCCCGCCCGAACACGAGGTATGCTCCGTCCGGGTAGGCGACGTCGGTGTAGCGCTGGGGCGCTTTGGTCGTAAAATAGTAGAAAGGCCCATCGTTCTTCGAGAAGAAGTCATCCAGACTGTCGTAGTAGCTGATGTCCAGATAGTGCCAATAATCCAGCCCGGCGTGCTTGAGCTTCTTATCGTCGATGGCAAAGCCCATCGGCCCCACCAGATGGAGGCGGCAGGCCGTGCAGGCACAGGTGCGGGCCACGTTGCCGGTGTTCTGAGGGATGCGCGGCTCCACCAGAACGATGTTCAGGGTCGGTTTTTCACTCATCGCTGTTTACTCCTCCCGCATCGGACACAGGCGGGGCAGCAGCGGCTCGAACCAGACGCCGAAGCGGGTGTCCTGGTCGCAGGGCGTTTTCTGGATGGCCAGCGCCACGAACTCTGCCGCGTTGTCTGCCGCTGCGCTCAGGGCGTTGCCCTGGATGAGCGAGCCGATGAGCACCGCACCGTAGAGGTCGCCCGTGCCGGGGAAGCTGCGGGCAATATGCAGCTTCTTGACCACGAAGCGGTCGCGGCCTGCACCGGCGCAGGCGATGTACTTGTCCAGCTGCAGGCCGGTGACCACCACGTTGTGGGTCAGCGACGCCGCCAACTCATCAGCCAGCGCCCGGGCGCCTTCCTCGTCCAGCTGGGCGGGCAGCTCTTTTTCCAGCAGCAGGCCGGCCTCGGTGGCGTTGGGCAGGATGAGGTCGGCCCGGCGGCAGAGCTGCCGCATCCGGTCGATGAAGGCCGGGGTCACGGTAGAGTAAGCCTTGCCGTTGTCGCCCATCACGGGGTCTACCACCTTATAGGCCGAGGGCCAGAGGTCAAAGGCCTTTTCGGCCAGCGCGGCCTGCTCCTCGCCTCCGAGGTAGCCGGTGTAAATGCAGTCGAAGCTCAGCCCCAGCTCCCGGTAATGTTCCAGTGCGGCCTCGCCGTAGGCGCAGCCATCCAGACGGGCCGGTGTCCCGAAGCCGCCGGTGTGGGTGGAGAGCACCACCGTGGGCAGTGCCACCGGCTGGACGCCCATGACGCTGAGCACCGGCAGGATGACCGCCAGACTGCAGCGCCCCACACCGGAAAGGTCATGGATGCAGAGAACTTTTTTCGGTTCCGTTATCTTCAGCAAAAAAGAAACCTCCTTCGCAGAATATGCCTTTTCCCATAAACCAAGCCAGCCCATAACCGGCCCAGTTTATCAGCATATCATACAGTATACCACATTTTCCTGCACAAAAAAAGCGTATAGTGAATCCTTTGGTGGAAATACTATCCTCGCAGCCCAAAAATTTTGATTCGAAGGGAGTGCCTCCTATGAAAAACGAACACACAAGCTCCACTGCCCCGCTCCTGATCGGCATGGCCGCCGGTGCCGCACTGGGTGCCGCCGGCGTCATGGCCACCAACACGAGCCAGCGCCAGATGCGCCGCACCGCCCGCAAGATCGCCAAAGGTGCCGAGCACGCCGTGAGCCAGCTGGACAAGATGGTGGGCGACTTCGTGGAGCGCAAGATGGAGGGCTGACGGCCCCCGCATCGCGCAGAAAGGCCGGGACAGAGGGTTCTCCCCTGCCCCGGCCTTTTGTTGCAGCAAAAAAGCCAGCAGATAAATCTGCTGGCTCTTGGTCCAGCAGAGCCGGACAAATCCGAACTTTTTTCCTCCGCCGAATCAGCGGTCAAAGCGTCCTCAAATCGGACGGTTTGGGTGCCATCCTTGTAGTTGAACGTGATTAGCATCCGGTCATCGTACAGGAAAATGGCATTTATAAAAATTTCAATCAGCGCTTTCCGCTGCTTTTTCTGCGAAATATCGAACTTTCTGAATTTCATCAGCCAGAATCGGATGAAATCCTCATTGAAGCTGGGCTTCTTCAATTTTTCATCTGCGATTTTTACAGTCAGCTCATCTTTCTGGATTTCCAGCGCTTCCAGACGCTCTTTCGTTGTCCGGGTGTACAAGCCGTCCTCGATTGCCTTCATCAGGTTGTCCAACTTTTTGTTGACCTCTCGCAGTTGCTTTTCCAGCAGAGGGATCGCGGTATTCTCCTGGTTCTGTACATCCATGACCAGTTGAACGATCTTGTCGATCATCGCATCGTCCTGAATCAGCTTCATGGTCTCCCGGACGACCAGATCTTCCAGCCAGTCCTTCTGCACGGTCTTTTTATTGCAGCCCTTGCGGCGCTTGACGTTGGCGCATTTATAATAATAGTAGGTGCGTCCGGTGGCACTGGTTCCGCTTTCGCCGAACATCAGCGCACCACACTTGCCGCAGAGCAGCTTGGTGGTCAGCAGATATTCCTCGTCTGCCTTGCCACAGGCAGGGGCACGCTTATTCTTATCCAGACGCTTCTGCACCCGGTCAAACAGGTCTTTCGGAACAATAACCGGAATCGCATCCGGCACAACGATGTCCCGGAAAGACAATTCTCCAATGTACCGGCGGTTCTTCAACATGGTGTTCACGCTGCTGTGGGTCATTTTTCCGCCCAGCATATTGCGGACACCCTTGTCGTTGAGGAAGTTTACGATCTCCACCATTTTATCGCCGTTGTCATACCGCTGAAAGGCTTCCAGCACCAGCGGAGCAGTCAACGGGTCAAGATGATAGAACTTGGCATCGTCGATTTTATAGCCAATGGTTCCCGTACCGCCAGTGCACTTACCCTTCAAGGCGTTCTCGGTCTGACCACGAATCACTTTTTCGGACAGCTCTGCCGAATAGTATTCTGCCATACCCTCTAGAAGGGTTTCCACCAGAATGCCCTGTGAACCCTCGGCAATGGGTTCCATAACGGAAATCAGGTGGACACCGTTCTTTTTCAGGATCATCTTATAGTTTGCGCTATCAAAACGATTCCGGGCAAAGCGGTCAAATTTCCAGACGAGAACAACATCAAACAGCTTCTTGCCGCTGTCTTTGATCATCTGCTGGAACTCCGGGCGATTGTCCGTTTTTGCAGAGAATGCACGGTCAATGTAGTGCTTGATGACCGTGATGCCGTTCTTTTCCGCATAAGCCGTACATTCCCGAATCTGCCCTTCGATGGATTCTTCGCGCTGGTTATCGCTGGAATAGCGGGCGTAAATTACGGCGGTCATAGACTCACTTCCTTTTTCTTATCGAACAGACGGGTAGCTTTTTGCATACTTGTAGATCTGCCGTGCACAGTCAAGGCTCATTTTGCTGGAATCGTTGTGTTTGAGCCATGCATTTACGTTTCCGGGGTTTAGTTTCAAGTCCGTGTAAAGACGATAATTCGTCAGTTTCTTTTTCTGCTGAAGTTCCAATACCCGGCGATGGATCAGTTCTTTCGTGTCATTGTCCGCAAGGGCGGCATCCCGCACCGAACAATAACTGCGCCAAACCTTCAAATAGCCTTCCGGCAATTCTGGTGATTGCTTTTCCAGAAGCAGTCGCATTTGCGCCAGCGAATAGCGATTGGAAAGCTGCTCATATTCTGCAGCAACAGCACTGTTTGCGGTATAGTGGAGCAATAAATCCACCTTATCATAGGCCAAAGCATAGAGAAACAGCGGTTCTTTCAAGCGGGGATTTTCATTTAGACAAGCTGCAAGTTTATGGACGCTTGCCGTCTGCACCCCGGAAAGTTCTGCCACATACTGCTTCAAGAAGCCCTCAAATGTCAGCTTTCGCATGGTCTCCACCTCTCCACATACTCCTGATAACGGATATAAAAATCCCGATACCGCCAATCGTTCAAGATGCTGGCTTTCAGTTCATCTTCATCCGTTGCAAGGTGTTCCAGCAAGTCCCAATCCAAAGAGTTCCGCACAGCTTCGCTCTCTACGTCTGCCTTGTCAGTATCCCGGAACGAGCAGAGCTTTGCAATCACCAAATCCTCCAGACTGGGTGTGTAGAACTGTACCTTTGTTCCACCAAAGGGCAGCGGCTGGAGCCGGTCTTGGAAGTTGTACGGAAAATTGTCGATGTAGGCTTCCACATCGGTGTTGATGTCGTACTTGCCAAGCAAACTGTACAGTTCTTTCGGAACACTCAAGGCATCAATGTCATGAGTAGCGCGGGTCAACTTGCCCAGCAAAATAAACGCACTGCCGCCCACAATCACCATCTGATAGCGGTCATTATTGTCAATCATCAGGTCTGCGTCTTCGTCCAGACGTTCCAGACGCTTGCGGAGGTCATCTAAGATCATCTTTCCCATAAAGCAGCCTTTCGTATTTTCAATAATAGTATTTCCTAAAATTATTTTACAGAAAAGGAATCCGATTGTCAAGCATAAAGCAACGGTATTTCACACAATTTATACTACCATGTTGTCTGTCCACATCTCACACTGGCTAATGACCGTGCTGATTGCCGTATCATATGCCACCGGTGGATACTTAAATTTTTTCAGTAAGTGTTTCACCATCTTACGCATACTCGCACGGGCAGTTTCTTTTTTCTGCAGGTCTATTACGCTCGCATTACTGAATTTCTGCGTTTCCAGCCATCTCCATTGCAGCGTTCGATTGACACAGGTTGAGTTATCGGCAGATACAGCAAACACAACGGGCAGCTCTGGTAACAGAGCTGCCCGTTGTGTTCGTTTATGAAAAGGAAAACTTAGATCTCATACCACTTGATCTCGTTGGCATCCAGATGCAGAGCAAAGCTGCTGCCGTCTGTGGTGTAAACGGTGGTGTCCTGCGGCTCGTACGTGTTGTTCACCACACAATACTTGCCGTTCTTGACGTAGGCGTGAACTTCTACATTATAATTGGAGCTGAACCATGTATGCAGTTCCTCCTCGCTGTGGGCACTCCACAGGATAGCGCGGTAAAGGGTGCGGCTGTTGGCAAAACTGTAAGGCACGCCGCTGATGTACACAGCGCGGCCCTTGCCGAAGTCGTGTGCCGCCATCTGCACTTCTTTGTTTCGCTGCACCAGCACTTCGGTGCCTTCCAGCGCATAAATATTCCTCTTGCCCTCGCCAAAGTCCACGGGTTGGTCGGCATCCTGCAGAATGAAATGGTCCGGGTGTTCTTCCCAGTTGTACTTGTCGTAGTTCAGGGTGAAGCCGTTTTCTTCCTCCACGCCCAGCACGCTGGCAAGCTGGAGAATGTGGCCCTGATACGGGTGACCGGAAGGCTCACCCACGCCGATAAAGCCGCCGCCGTTCCAGACGAACTTGCGGATAGCGGAGGAGATCTCCGGGTCTTCCCACCAGATGCCGCCGGTGTGTGCGGTGTCGGCATCGCCGACATTGATAATGACATCCAACGAATCCAGCAGATGCGGGTCGTTCTTGATATCCTCAAAGCTGATAAACTTCACATCAAAGGGCGCACCGGACAGCATCTCAATGACACCGGCATAGCTATAGTTCTGCTTGTAATAGAGGGCGTGATGCACCATGTGACAGCCCCAAGCCCGCATTTTACCCCAACAGTTCAGCACGGCCACTCGCTTGACACAGTAGGGTGTGGTGCCCTTGATGTTCTCGTACAGTTCGCGGAACTCGTTGCAGACGCTCTCCACGTAGTCCACGAACTCCGGGAACTGCAAGGCCAGTTTCAGATAGCCGCCATAGCCGATGCGGTCGATGGGCTTGCGCAGGATAGCGCGGCGGGCTGTAACCCAGTTCTCCTTGGCCTCCCGCACCGGGTCGCCGCCCTCGTGGAAGGTGTCGGGGAAGAAGTACGGCAGGAAACGGCCCTCGGTGTACTTCACGCCCTCAATGTCAGAGATCAGGCGCAGGGTGGAGCCGTTGCCCACGCTGCCCACTACGGCATCCAGTCCGATGGTCTTGAACTCCGGCATGAAAGGTTCGGTGCCGATCCAGTGATCGCCGAGGAACATCATGGCTTCGCACCCGCACGCGTGGGTGATGTCCACCATCTCCTTGGCAAGCTTTGCCACCTCGCGGCGCTGGAAGGCCTGAAAATCCCGGAATTCCTTGCTGGGCACCCGGTACTGGTTGTTATAGTAGCCCTGATCGATGATGTACTCCGGGCGGAACTTGTAGCCCACCTCCTGCTCGAACTGATTCAGGATGTAGGGGCTGACCGAAGCAGAGTAGCCATACCAGTCCACGAACTTCTCCCGCTTCAGCTCGTCGAAGATCAGGGTGAACTGGTGGAAGAAGGTGGTGTAGCGGATGACGTTAACATAGGGGTGCTCTGCAATGAACTTGCGCAGGCGCTCCATGGAATACTTGTGGGTCTTGGGCTGACGCACGTCAAAGGTGATCTGGTGCTCAAAATTCGTCCAGCCGTTGGTGGTAGCGTTGTACATATGCACCGGGTCCCAGATGAGGTAAGCCAGAAAACTGACGGTATACTCATGGAACGGTACGGCCTGTACGGTCACACTGCCGTCGGCGTAGCTCCACTGCTCCGGCGGCACGGGCTGACCGGTGGTTCGATCCATGACCTCCCACCAGCGGGTGATGTCGTCGTTGGTGTTCACCTGCATCAGCTCCGGGCTGATGCCCTTCATCAGCGGGATGGTCACGGTGTCGCCGGGGGCGGTGTAGAAGCCGGTCATGATGTAGCACTGCTGTACCTCGTCCGGGTTCGCCTTGGCCCATGCGTTGTCCTTGCGGGTGGTATAATAGGTGGAGTAGATCTTTGCATCGGCATCCTTCAGCTGCTGCGGAAAGTCGGTGCCGTCGCAGTCGCGGATGGCGTCTGCACCCCACTTTTTCAGAATTTCCAGCGTTTCGGGCACCACGTCCAGGTCTGTGGGGATGGTCACGCGCCCGGACTTTCTTGTTTCATCCATAGGGATTCTCCTTTACCTCTCTCTTATCCTCAATCCTGATAGGTCGCATTGTAGATGGCCAGCACTGCCAGCAGCAGCGCTACGCCCACCAGCATGATGCCAAGACCAGCCAGCTGCCCGGTCATTTTCCAGCCGGATACCACCAGCACCAGTGCCAGTACGAACAGCACCAGCATCAGGATCATGCGCAGGGCGGGATGGTTTTTCCAATATGCTTTCATCGTTTGTCACCTTACCCTTTCAGACCGCCCACGGTCATGCCCTGCGTTAGCTGCCGCTGCACGCAGATATACAAGATCAGGGTGGGCAGCATCACCAGCACTAAACCGGCATACATGGTGCCGTACTGCGCCGCACTCTGCTGCGCCTGCATCAGGTTCAGCAGGCCGACCGGCAGGGTGCGGGGTGCCTTGGTGGAGCTCATCAGGGTCATGGAGATGATATACTCGTTCCAGAAGGACAGGAAGTTGAACAGGATAATGGTGATGATGGACGGCTTTGCCATGGGGAAGATGATGCGGGTCATGGTGGAGAAATAGCTCGCACCGTCGATGTAGGCCGCCTCCTCAAAGTCGTGGGGCAGGGTGGCAAAGTAGCCCGACAGCAGGTAGATGGTAAAGGGCAGCGCGGTGGCGGCGTATACCACCGCCAGCACCACCAGATTGTTCAGCAGAAAGCCGCTGCCGAAATGGCCTTTCAGCCACACATCGCTGTCCCGCAGCATCAAAAAGATGGGCACCACGATGTAGTTCACGTTGATGAACAGGCCCGCCATGAACAAGGTGTTCAGTATCTTGCGCCCCTTGAAGTGGAAGCGGGACAGACAGTAGGCGGCGGGCAGGGCAACGACCAGCAACAGTGCCAGCGCCAGCGCGGTGACGATGACCGAGTTGAGCATATATTCGCCCATTTTCGCGCCGTTCCATGCGTTGACGAAGTTCTGCCAGTAGAATCCGGCGGGCAGTGCCCAGGGGTTGCCGTAGAACTCGGCGTTCTGCTTGATGGAGGCCATGAACACCCATGCCACCGGCACGATGATGGTCACGGCCAGCAGAACCAGCACAAAATAGATGAAAAACTTGTACAGACCTTCCGCAGAGCGGGAAGATTTTTCGGTGGTATTCTGCATCTTCTTCCCTCCTTAAAATTCCAGCGGGTCACGGCTGGTGGCCTTGTTGACACAGGCGGACAGCGCAAACGAGAACAGGAAAATGACGACGCCGATGGCCATACTATAGCCATACAGGCCAGCGTCCTTCTGGCTGTACATATAGCTCAGCGCCACATCCGATGCGCCGTTGGGGCCGCCGCTTGTCATGGCCTTGACGAAGAGGAAGGCCATGTTGATGGTGGAGATGATAAAGAAGGTGAGGGTGGTGCGGATATTCGTCCAGATGAGGGGGATGGTGATCTGGAAGAACTGGGTCAGCCGCCCGGCACCGTCCAGATTGGCGCTCTCGTACAGGCTGATGGGCACGGCAGACATGGAGGCCATGTACATGACCATGTAGTAGCCGATGGCCTGCCACACCATGGCAATGATGATGGAGGGGATGACCAGTTTTTCGCCCTTCCACAGGATGGGGTCGCTCATGTTGCGGAACAGGCCGATGATGCTGTTCAGCATGCCGTTTTCCGGCTTATAGATGGCAGAGAAGATGCCGGAGATGACGACCACCGACAGGATGTTGGGGATGTAGAAGATGATGCGGAAAAAGTTCTGGCCTTTGATCTTCTCCCGGGTGAGGATGGCGGCAAACACCAGTGCAAACGCAAAGGTGACGATGGTGACCACCACCACGAGCAGGATCATATTCTGCATGGAGCGGATGAACTGGGTATCTTTCAGCAGATGCTGGAAGTTTTTGAGCCCCACAAAGGTCTCGTTGGGAGAATAGGCACCCCGCTCATACAAACTCATGCGGAACACGTTGAGGGTGGGCAGGATCATAAAGAGGAAAAACAGGATGGTAGCCGGTGCCACACAGAGGAATACGAACCGTTTGCGGCTTTTATCCGTTCTCATAGGGGATTGACCGCTCCTTTCTTGATGGTACTGTACAGCCCAAAAAAGCGGAGGCGGTAAAAACCGCCCCCGCTGGGCAGGGCTTAATTACTCGATGATGTTGGCGCGCATCTGGTCGCTGGCGGACTTGATGCCATCGATCCACTGCTGCTCGGTCATGCTGCCGGAGACCAGCGAGTTGACGGGATCGAAGAACACGGTGCGGACTTCCACGCCGGGGATGGCGCTGAAGGCTGCAAAGTTGCCCATAGCTGCCTTTGCGCCGTTATCATAGATGGAGTAGAACATCTTGTTGTCGCCGTCCAGATCATCGGCAATGCCCAGCACAGGCTGGATCGCACCGCTCTCGGCGAACAGCTTGCAGGCTTCGTCACTATACAGGTACGCCACGAACTGCTTGGCTGCATCCAGATGCTCAGCACCCGCCGGGATCCATGCCTGCTCGAACCAGGTGTAGCTGTAGCTGTCGCCGCCGGCCTTGACAGCGGGCAGAGCGGTCATGCCCCACTCAAAGCCGTCTGCACGGGGTGCTTCGGCCATCTCGCCCACGATCCAGGTGCCGTTGGGCATAAACAGGGCCTTGTTGTCCAGCACCAGCTGCTGGTTCTGGGTAAAGTCCTGATCGTTGGCCTGTGCGGGGGTGATGGGGTTGGTGTAGGAAGCCAGCTTTGCCACGATATCAAAGCAGGTCTTTGCCTCGGGGGTGTCCCAGATGCCTTCTTCGTAGTGGGTAGCCTTGTTGAAGAAGTCGGGGCCACCTGCGGCGTACATCAGCGCATAGAAGAAGGCGTCGAAGTAGCCGGTGGTGGGGTAGGTGAACAGGTAGGTGCCCTCAGCGGCAGCCTTGTCGCCCAGTGCCCACATCTCGTCCCAGGTCTTGGGCACGTCCCAGCCCTTTTCCTTCAGGAAACCGGCGTTGTAGAACAGGCCGCAGGGGCTGTAGAACATGGGGGCCAGATAGGTCTTGCCGTCGCCGTAGGGGTTGGTCAGAGAGGTGTCGGTAAAGCCGCCGGCGATCTTCTCGCTCACCTTCTTGCTCTCGCCTGGCACGGTCATGCTCAGCACATCGGTGATGTCGGCAATCAGGTTGCCCTTGATGAACTGCTCGGTCAGGGCAGCCTCACGGCCGGTGGCCAGATGGACCACGTCGGGGTAATCGCCGCCCTGCATGGAGGGGCCGATGACGTCCTCCAGCTTCTTGTCGGTGGTCAGCTCCACCTTGATGCCGGTCTCAGCAGTAAAGGCCTCGGTGACCTTTTTCCACATCTCAGCGCCATAGCCGGTCTCGATGGCAGCGACCTTGATGGTCACGTTCTCTGCTGCGGCAGAAGTAGCAGAAGAAGATGCCGCGCTGGATGCGGTAGAGCTGGAAGAACCGCCGCAGGCGGCCAGGCCCAGTGCAGCGGCACCCACGCCAGCCACTTTCAGAAAATTGCGACGAGAAATGCGTTTCATAGTGTATCCTCCATCATAAAGTTCCGTTCAAAACACAGCCGGGGCAAACAGGCTTCGTCCGAGAGGGCTGTGGTTTTTTCTGGTTCCAATATAGAGGTTTTTACGGTTCGCAACAAGGTCTTTGTTGTTTAGTTTTTTAGAAATATTGCTTTTCGAAAAATTCTTTCAGCAAAAGCAATAAAATTTGTACTGTAGTTTTGGTACATTTTCCCCGCTTGTAACCAGTTTGACATATTTTTTGCACTATATCGAAGGCAAAAGTATTGAACCCGTCCAAAAATCAGGGCTTGCATTTTTTCTTCATTGCCTCTATAATGAGAAAAAACGCACGAAAAAACGCATCGTTTTTAGGCTTGCATTTTTAGTATCTTGCTTTTATTTTTATAGTTTTTGCGTTTTGCCTCAAAAGGAGCCATTTATGAGTACCGAGCGATTTGATATCCGCCATGCTCCCGCTCCACGGGAATCCTTCCGGCTGCTGTACATCAGCAAAAGCAAATTTGGCGGCGATTGGAACAGCACTGCCCACACCCATTCCTGCACAGAGCTGTTCTACTGTCTGAGCGGAGAAGGTCAGTTTTATTTAAGCGGTCAGCTTTATCCAGTCAAACCGGATGATATGATTATCGTCAATCCGCAGGTAGAGCATACCGAGTTGAGCCTGAATGCTTCACCTCTGGAATACATTGTATTGGGCGTTGCTGGCATCGAGATCTTATTTGGAAAATCAGATTCTTCCTACGCTATATTCAACTGCCGGAAAAATCGGGAGCGGATGGTGACGCTGCTCCATATGCTGCTGGCCGAAGCAGACCGCAGTCTGGACGGCTGCGAAACGGTCTGTCAGGATCTGCTGGAAGTGCTGCTCATCTGGCTGGTGCGGTGTACCACGCTTTCTTTGCAGGTAGAGGAAACGCCCCGCTCCGACAGCCGGGAGTGTGTGGAGATCAAGCGGTATCTGGACAGCAACTACCGCGAAGATATCTCGCTGGATATCCTTGCTGAAATCGCCCACATCAACAAATACTATCTGGCCCATACCTTCCAAAAAGAGTATGGCATCTCTCCGATCACCTATCTGAACCGCCGCCGTATTGAGGAAAGCAAATATATGCTGGGCAACACCGGTTACAGTCTGGCGCAGATCAGCGAGTTGATGGGCTTTTCCTCTCCCAGCTATTTTTCCCAATGCTTCCGCAAGGCGGAAGGCTTGACCCCCAATGAATACCGCCGTCAGGTGCGGCAGGGACAACGCCCTGCCCCGTCAAAACGGCATGAAGCATAACGCGCGGAATTTATGATGAAATCCGTTACCCTTTCTCTGGTCCGGTCTGCTGCAAATGCCTTTGATTTTGGCGGGCCTGTGCTCTGCGATGCTCACCACTATGGTGAGGGGCACATCAACGACACCTTTGTGGTCTGGCGGGAAGATCATTCCAAACGCTTTATTTTGCAGCGCATCAACACAGATACCTTTACTAACCCGGTGGGCCTGATGGAGAATGTCTGCGGCGTGACCCGGCATCTGCGGGCGAAAATTCTTGCCGAGGGCGGCGACCCAGCACGGGAAACGCTGAATGTCATCCCAACTTTGTCGGGGTCGACTTGCTATCTGGATGCAGACGGCGGCGCATGGCTGCCTACGACTTTGTAGAAGATACCATCTGTTTGCAGCAGGTCGGCAGCGAAGCCGACTTCCGCACCGTGGCCGAGACGCTGGGCAAGTTCCAGAACCAGCTGGCGGATTACCCGGCCTCCACCCTCCACGAGACCATTGCCCGTTTCCACGACACGCCCAACCGCTATGCCAATTTTGAAAAAGCCCTCGCCGCCGATGCACTGGGCCGGGCAAAAAATATCACGTCGGAAATCGAATTTATCCATGCGAGGGAGCAGGACTGCTATGTCCTGCTGGATCAGCTGGCAGCTGGCGAAATTCCTCTGCGCGTCACCCACAATGACACCAAGATCAACAATGTCCTCATCGATGCCGCTACCGGAAAAGGCATCTGTGTCATTGACCTCGACACCGTGATGCCGGGACTTTCGGCCTACGACTTCGGCGATTCCATCCGCACCGGTGCCAACGACTGCGCTGAGGACGAACCTGACCAGAGCAAAGTCCATTTTGACCTGCATCTGTACGAAGTGTTCGCCAAAGGGTATCTCTCCACTGCCGGGGCATCCATGAGCATGGCAGAAAAAAAGAGCCTTGCATGGGGTGCAAGGCTCATGACACTGGAATGCGGCATCCGTTTTCTGACTGACTATCTGGAGGGCGACCATTATTTCCATATTGCTCGCCCGGATCACAACCTCGACCGCGCCCGCACCCAGTTCACACTGGTGCGGCAGATGGAAGAGGTTTTCGATCAGATGCTGGAAATCGTCTGCCCGGACAATCGCTGATTTCGCAATCTCCTCCATTCGGATACAGCAAGAAGCATGGACGCTCTCCTTTTCGGGGGCGTCCATGCTTCTTTTTACAGCTTATCCCTACACACCCATCAAATCGTCCTTTGAGGACGCTGGGAGCGTCGAGGACATGATGCGCTGCAGCAAATTATGAAAGCCCTTTTCAGCCCTGACCAATCACAATCCCTCAATGGCTATCATTGTAGCTGTAAATAGAAAAAACAGCTCAAGCAGCCTCCTATAAGTCCTACTATCACCGCTTTACCACAATAAATTTTTCAAAACCATCTTGACGCGCCTTGCGAACCATGATATTCTCTGTCACAAATCCCACTGATTTTGTGGATTAGTCTAAAACCATCCACAAGATGTGGTCCTGTTCATTTTGAACACTGCCTCACCGTGGATTATCCCTGAAAGATCAACCGCCCCGCAACACACCCGATTCATTTTGCCGCCGATTCACCCGACAAAATCAT
>ENA-OWZB01000151-OWZB01000151.1-human-gut-metagenome-genome-assembly--contig:-NODE-151-length-33601-cov-17.1252_pt1 | contig 33601 bp, 35 predicted proteins | sample MGYA00249254_ERZ652103 | MGnify/ENA primary metagenome ERZ652103 (study PRJEB26925, sample SAMN05827063) | human gut metagenome | biome: ENVO:2100002; feature: ENVO:00000062; material: ENVO:00002003...
CAGCCAGCATAAAAGGCAGCGTGTGTCAAAATTTCTGCCATTTCTTCTTTTGTAACACCGTTCTTTTTTGCCTCTCCTATATGAAAGGCAAGAGAACTGTCCAGAACACCGCTTGCCATAAGTGCTGTTACTGTGACAATGCTTCTGTCTCTTGCAGGCAGCTTATCTTCTCGTGACCACACTTCCCCAAACAGCACGTCATCATTCAGTTCCGCAAATTTTGGTGCAAAATCACCCAGGGCATCTCTGCCCGCTGTTACCTTTTTCATGATCTGTCTCCTTATTTAAGCTTACTGTATTCTTCTTCCTTCACCGGCTCCATCCATTCATTAGAACTTCCTTCTGCCGGGACCTCCACCGCCAAATGAGAAAACCAGCTATCCGGAGCAGCTCCATGCCAATGCTTCACTTCCGGCGCAATATTGATGACATCACCAGGTTTCATCTCCTGAGCCGGTTTTCCCCACTCCTGATAATATCCACGTCCGGCAGTACAGAGCAAAATCTGTCCGCCTTTGTGATGAATATGCCAGTTATTCCGGCATCCTGGCTCAAAAGTTACATTTGCAATTCCAACTCTTTCCGTTGTCAGCATGGACAGGTAACTCTGTCCAACAAAATATTGTGCATACGCATCATTTTTCTCACCCAATGGGAAGATCTGTTTAAAATCTTTTTCTGTCATGATTGATTCTCCTTTCAAGAATTAAAATAGTCTAAAATCTCATGCATCCTTGCAACCTGATCCACATGGAACGGGCAGCGTTTGTTACAATGCCCACATCCAACTCACAGACTTTTTACCCATGCTTTCAATTCTTCCTGAGACAACAAGCCATTCAGCATTTTTCCTTTCATCAGGATAGCGCCAGGACAACTCGGTGCAAGTTTTTCATTTGTGTTTCCCATGCCGCTGCCGCCAGAAGTAGCAAAAGGAACGATGGTTTTACCTGAGAAATCATAACTCTCCAAAAAAGTATTAATAATCGTTGGGGCAACATACCACCAGATAGGAAATCCGACAAACACCAAATCATACTGATCCATACCTTCCAGTTTCCCGGCAATTTCAGGGCGGAATATCGGATCATTCATCTCCACGCTGCTGCGACTTTTTTTATTTGTCCAGTCCAGATCAGCACTGCTGTACGGTACCTTTGGCTTAATCTCATACAGGTCTGCTCCTGCCGCTTCTGAAAGTTTCCACGCTGCCTTTGCAGTCACGCCGCTTGCTGAAAAATAGGCTACCAAAATTTTCTTACTCATAGTAATTTCCTCCGTAAATTATGTTATTGAACTTATTATAAATGAATCTATATCACCTGAAATGTTTTCCATTTTTCGGACTTCTGCCTCCAGAAGAAAATGACCGCCCGAATGCTCCAGTCACAAACCATTGCAATAGCAATCCCGATCACGCCCATTTTCAAAACAATTCCCAAGAGCCATGATAAAAGCAGACGCACTGCTATTGTAGATATAACCGAAACATACATGGTAAATTTCACATCACCCGCTGCCCGCAGCCCATTACTAAGCGCACCGGAAAAGGGATATGCTGCTGCATTAAACACGTTATGGATTAAAACCAGCCAGATTACAAGCCGTTTGGTCTCCGGCTGCAAAGCATAAAATTTCATAAAGAATGGAGTCAGAAGAAAAATCAAAAGATTCCATGCCGATGAAATCAGCAATGTGATTCTTGTCAATCTCTTAAAATAATGCTCCGCAGCATCTGCATCCCCATTTCCCATACACTGTCCAATGACCGTTATAAATACGGGACCCATAGCGACTCCCGCCAGCGCAGCCAACGACCAGATACTTTGTGCAACACCATTTGCAGCAATCTGATATGTTCCAAAAAGTGCAACGATACCGCTTAATGCTACTTTGACTAACTGGAACACACCGTTTTCCATCCCATTTGGAATTGCGATTTTTAGAATTTGTTTCATGAAATCCACATTCCACCGAAAAATCCACTTGCAGCGATAGAACACTTCATTTTTTCTCTGAAAACAAAGTACTGTAATCATCACGGCTGAAAATGTCCGAGCGATCAGTGAAGGGTATGCAACACCTGCAACACCTGCACGCAAAACAAATACACCAATGAGATTTCCAATAACATTGATGATATTGGAAATTACCGACAAATACATGGTCACACTGGTTTTTCCAATACTGCGAAAAAGGGCGGCCCCGGCATTGTAAACCGCCAATGCCGGATAGGAATATGCAGAAATCCTAAGGTATGTAATACAGGAGCGCATCACAGAATCTTCCACCTTGCCAAACATCAGACGGAGCATTCTTTCATTTCCAAGCAGAACTATCACTGCGATCAATATGGTAAAAATCGTAGAGAATGATAGAAGCTGACTGGCGGATTCTCCAGCGTCATCATTTTTCTTTCTACCGATATATTGGCTGATCACAACCGCCCCTCCGGATGCCAATGCTGTAAACAGATAAATAAAAATAGTATTGAACTGATTTACCAATGAAACACCGGATACCGCTGCTTCTCCGGCGTAGCTGACCACCAGTGTGTCCGCCATCCCTACAAGCATTATCAGCAGCTGCTCTAAAAACAGGGGAATAATCATAGCCTTCAAACTCTTATTTGAAAACAGAACCGTTTGCTGATCCATGTCTTTTCCTCCACTAAGATTTTACAATTTATTCCTTTCTTCTGCTCTGTGAGGTTATCTTTCTGATTCCTTTCACAGCATAAAAGCTGATAAAAACCCATAATCCCATCATTGCGGTATACTCTGCAAATACAAAAACTGCACTCTGTTCAAAATCAAAAAACACAAACTCCTGCTTAAGGAACATATAGGAGACAATATTTTGCTTATGGAAACAGTACGCTCCGTATCCCGCAATAAAAATTGCTATAAAACGCATCAGCCATACAAATGTAGCAGAGGTTTTCTTTCTGCTCCAAAGTCTGCGGAACATTCCAAGGACCATGCTCCAATGAACCCCCAAATGAATACTCATCAGCACAAATCCCCAATAGGATGCCGCCAGGTGCAAGGTTCTCGCTGTTGCCATCGGTCCATGAATAGGAAGTCCCGCAAAAACATGGCGGGACAACACAACTCCACTAAACCCCAAACATAGCATGGAGATAAGAACGCTGATATTGATGAGCGTCTGCATTGTCCGCAACAGGGTATATTTCGCTTTGAACAGGCTACCATACCACTGGACGTTCAGAATGTTATGTAGCAAAAATAGTACAAGCATCCCTGTTCCAAACCACTCATGAAGCTTCTGTCCGGTGACTTGATAAGCCATCAGACAAAGTAACAGCGCTGTCATCAGTAAATCAATTCCCATCTTTATTTTTAGTTTCATGACTCATTTGTCCTTTCGTATCATTTAGATAAACCGAGTCCCTGCACCCATTCGCTCACTCTGCTTTCCGCATCGGTTACACTGGAACTGCCAATATGAAGTCCGTCAAGAATGGTTGCATCCGGCTCCATATTTTTAATTTCATCAACCGCATCCGAAAATGCACTGCCGCCGGAAGTGCAGAAGGGGATCACTGTTTTCCCACTGAAGTCATACTCGTCAAAAAAGCTGTACATTACCATAGGCATACCATACCACCAGTTGGGGAAGCCAACAAAAATCGTATCGTACTGATCCAGGTTTTCGATATGCGTAGCCAATTCCGGATAAATGCCATTGTTCTTTTCAGTCTCTCCAACATCAACGGTATCATTGTAGTTATTGGGATAAGGTTCTACTGTTCGGATAGAAAACAATTCTCCGCCGGAAGCTTCTGCAATCATATGGGCCATCACACCGGTATTGCCTGTGACTTCACCGTTGAAGATTTGAATACTGGCTGATGAAGAAGCGTCCACGTCATCGGGAAGCTCCGCATTTTCACCATAGGTAAAATAAGCAATCAGAATGTTGCTACCTTCCGTTTCTGTGCCTTCTGCAGGAGTGGATTCTGCCACCAGAGAGTGTGCTTCGCTGGACACAGGATCAGAAACATCGTTCTGCTGTGTATTAGAGCAGGCTGCCAGAGAAAACACCAGTACAACAGAAAGTATAAGTGCGGTTATTTTTTTCATGTAATCATCTCCTTGAAATCTTCTTTATCGGGTTATTCTGCCAGGTTCAGATCAAGGCTGTTTACCCATTCCATAACGGTATCCTGAGAATCGCTGCCATTTAGCCGCCGTCCATCAAGCCAAGTGGCTCCGCTGGTGAGACGCTCCAGATTGGACGCACTGGAACCAATGCCGCTGCCACCGGAAGTGCAGAAAGGAACAATGGTCTTGCCGGAAAAGTCATAGCTTTCCATGAAAGTGCTGACGATTCTCGGTGCCTCTCCCCACCAGATAGGATAGCCAACGAATATGATGTCATACTGCTCCATATTCTCCACACTGCCGGAGATAGCAGGACGGGCATCCGGGTCGTTCATCTCAATGGTAGTACGGCTGTTGTTATCATTATAATCAAGGTCTGCATCCGTGTAGGCTTCTTCAGGAACAATCTCATAAATATCTGCATTCAGACCGTTTGCGATATGCTCTGCCACGCCCTTTGTGGTACCTGTCGCAGAGAAGTAGGCAACCAAAATCTTATGCTCCTGTGCATCTTGATTGTCCGTATTCTCCATATTTGTACTGGTTTCCGCAGATTCGGTATCAGCTTTACTTTCCACGAAAGTATCTTCTGTAGATGGCTGCTTTGTCTTGCTTGCAGAATTTCCACAGGCTGTAAGTCCCAAAATCATAGTCAAAGAAAGTAAGATAACGATTGCTTTTTTCATTATAAATACCTCCATCTAAATCGTAGCCTCTTTATCTTTGTGACAAAAATCCTTGCTGTGCCAGCATTTCCGGTACCTCCGGGTAATGACAGTAAGGAGGCCGGTAAAAGTCTGCGCAGAACACCAGAAAAACAGGAGCCTGCGCAATATGTTTCTGACCACCGCACAACTCCGCAAATTTTTCCCGTCGTTGCTGCTCCTGCACGATAATAGCGGATATATGTTGGAGATTTACCCAGTTCGGGGCTGCCTGCACTGCCTTTAAGATTTCATCCAGTATTTCCTTCTCTATTGGTCTGTTCTGATACTTTCGGATAGACCGATGCGATAATAAAGTTTTCATTATTACTCCCATTTAATTTTCACTTCCTTTTATTGTTATTTTTTTATTTTACAGATCATATAATCGATTGCATCAAGTGTTTGCTGCTTTTCATGTACCTCATCAAGCAATTTGTACCGATATTTTCGCAACATCCTTATCTGCATTTCTTGATCTTCACATCCTGAAATTTTTGCGATTTCTTCTTTGCTTAATCCGGCGTTTATAAGGGAATCATAATCCGATTTCATGAAATGGCTCTCCCTCCTCAATAAAAAAAGTAGGTGTTGAAATTGAAGCTACCTGCTTCATCTCTACACCTACATTATAATTTTGTGCTTATATTATATCAAATACCTAGTTTTTATGGCTTATCAATGCCTAAAAAGCATTGAATATGTTTGATGAATTTTGTGGTTGCTAAGCTAAACGGCTGACCACGTTTCCATGCTAATACACTTGTTGCTGTAAGTGGCGGATCAAGCGGTCTGAATGTAACCTTTGATTGATCCCAGAAGGGTACAGCCCCTTCAATCACCAATGAATATGCCAAGCCTCCATTCACCATAATTGCGCTGTTCGTACTTAAATTGCTGGTAAAAACAATATGCAGTTTCTCATAGTAGTTGCCAAACCAACTTGCCAACTCACTCTGCACATTCATACGTCTTGGAAGAATCAAAGGCAGTACAGACAAATCTTTTGCAGTTACCGTTTCTTTCTTGGAGAGTGGATCATCCGATCTCATCAGAACCACCCATTTTTCCCTTATATTCAAGCGAATAAACTCATATTTTTCCATATCAATCGGCTCAAGAAGCAAACCAATATCCAGTAGTCCCTTATCCATTTGTTCCTTCACCAAATCTGCTGTGGCTGTAAAAATGTCAAAAGTAACACGGGGATATTTCTGACGAAAGGACTCAATTATTTTAGGAAGAAGTTGTACAGCAGCAATTTCTCCACACCCAATGGAAATTTTACCTTCCACCTGTTCCTCTTGCTCCACTAATTCTTTTTCTGTCTTATCTACAAGCTGCAAAATTTCTTCCGCACGACGGCGAAGAAGTATTCCTTCATTTGTCAATTTGATTTTCCGTGTCCCTCTATCAAACAGCTTTACACCAATATCTTCCTCCATCTGTGCAAGCTGACGTGAAAGCGTCGGCTGCGTGATATGTAAAACTTCTGAGGCTTTTGTGATACTTTCTTCCCTTACTACAGTCAGAAAATATCTAAGAACTCTAATTTCCACGAAAAACACCTCCCAAATTCATCATGCTTAATAAGTATATTTTAACGTATCTATACTCGAAAGGCAATAAAAAACATCTGCTCATCGTATGCTTACCGGTAATGTAATTTTATGTAAAACTTGATAAACTCGTCTTTACCTCTTCTGTAGGTTCGACTATGATATATAAGATGCTGTGGATTGTTTTTTCCTCCTACCACTTGATGGTTTCAGAAAGGCTACAACCACAGTCTCTTTGTATATTTGTTAATCAGTTAGATACCGCATGACGGTTTATTTAGAACGAGGTTACAATCGCAAGGAGTTCCAGTGTTTCTAAAACAGCATTAATACATTTCAAAGGAGATTTTTTATGATTTATGTAGGAATTGGTGTTGCAAAAGATAAGCATGATTGCTTTATCACAAATTCAGATGGAGAAGTGTTATTCAAAGCATTTACTATCCCTAACAACTTAGATGGTTTTAACAATCTGTATCAAAAGATTGAATCCGTTATGGAAGATATATCAAAAGTAAAAGTATGACTGGAAGCCACTGGACACTCAATTACAATCTTAGGATGTAACGCAGAAAATAAGTCCTACGATAACCTTCTATTCTATATTCTGCTGCCGAAATGTGTCCCCAAAGAACACAAGCCGAATCCCATATTTTTTATTCAAATCCAATGTTAGCATTATTTTGAACTGCCATTTATAAATTCCTTTCTATTAGCAACTTGCTATATTTATCTGCACATGTTTCTTCATTTCGCAATATCACTATCGCTCTATTTCCACAATATCATCAAAGCCACATTTCAATTCAACACATATCCTTGCCAGAATATCTAACGATACTTGTTGATCGTTGTTCATTTTGGTAAATGTACTTGGTGCTATCTGTGTTTTCTTTCTCAACTCAGTTTTCGTCATATCCTTATCAATTAACAACTTCCATAAAGGTTTATAAGTTATTTTTACTTGATTTTCTGACATGTTATTTCCTCCGATTATCACGTCAAATAGTCCTTTTATCTTAATTTTTATTATATCATCAGTTTTTCGCTTATGCAATTATAAATTTTGAGTTCTCGAAATCGCGCATATGATTATCCATGAAAAAATTGAGCAGAGGAATCACCTTCCTCTGCCCCTATTCCACATCTTATCTTCCGCCTTATTAGCATCTCTACCAATACTCTTATCATAAACCTTCTGAAACTCTTCAAACAGCTCATCCCCATCCAGCTTTATCTTCAACCTTTTCATTACTTCCGAGAACAACCTTATGCTACCGCCTACATCGGCAATATCAAATCCGAATATATCTGCCTTAACAGAATCACTGACATTCTCGTAACCACCAAGTTCTGATATTCTCCTGACAATCCAGCTAACTTTGTCCACTGGCTCATTTTCTTTAGTTTCCACATATTCACCTTTATCTGTTACATCAGTCATACTTTCGCCAACTCTTGTCACATTCACATTAGACGAATTATGAATCTCTGTTTTTCCTATGCCATTTAAATCAGTCTGTTGTTTTCTCGCACTATCAGCTTGCTCTTTCTGTCTGCCTATTTCATTCTGATTATTGTCAGGATTCATCACCTCAACATTTCTATCAAGCTCAACCTCAGTATCCTCTTCCATCCCCGGTATCTCAACATCCCTGTCTGCAACGATTTCTTCTTTCCCTGTCACCGCATAATAAGCCGTATACAAATCTTCTTTTATAATGTCATCAGCAAGCTGTATCTGCCTCTTAACATTTCTCTTCTCCAGCTTCAGCTCATCCAGTTCTTCCTGCACTTCCATGTGCCATATCTGATATTCCCGGTACTGCTCTTCATTCTTTATACTGCGTTTCCGGCTAGAGCTTTCTCTGTATATCTCCTTCTGTCTGTCCTCAATCTGCTGGATTTTTTCTTCCTGCTCACCTATGAAATACACAAGATCCACAACACTTTTGATGTCATTATTTACAATCAGCAGATATTCGTCCTGTAACTGATGAAACCGCTTCAAATCCTCTGTATACTTTGCTCCACCAACCACAAAACGCTTCTGTTCTACAATCCTTAATCTGTATAGTTTTGCATAAAACTTCTTCTGGAATGGTGACAGCTTCGCCCTGTGTAACCCCCTGATATCCGACGAATAAAAGTAAGGCTTTGACATCCAGGGCATATCCACATAATGCCGTAACATATCTTCTGAAAACATCTCGTCCAGCTTTGCCAGTTTATGATAATACCGAAATCCCGGTGCCTGCACCTCCATCCATGCGTCTTTCTTAAATACATATCCAAGTCTTTTCATCAGATATTTAAAATGCTCCACATTCCCGGCTGCATATGCACACATCTTGGCATCCCTTAGAATTATCTCTTTCATTGACATTTCCTTTTCCCACTTGTCCCTGCTGATATTTTTTGGATTCCTGCTGTACTCTGCCGGCATAATGGAAAGTCCAAGTTCATCACAATATTTATTTGTAATCGGCTGAAGATGATTCTTCCAGTTGCCTTTAGGTGAATTATACTTCTTGCCGGTTGTCATACTCACACTATTCCAGATCAGATGCCCATGCATATGTTCCCTGTCAGTATGAACTGCATACACCGCCTCATAATCATTACCAAGCACATCCTTTGCAAAGTGCTCCAGCACATACATTGCCTGCTCTGCCGTCACTTTTTCCTCCGGCGAAAACGATATGATCACATGATAGCCCTGCCTTTTACCTGTCTTATGAAATATATTCTTTGTCTCTTCCATCTGCTCAAATGCTGTATCTGGCAGGCAGTTAATACCGCCCACCAGTATACATTCTTCTGTCTTATCCGGATTCTGGATATATTCCAAAGCATTCTTCAGGTGCGATGCTGGATTTCTGCCCTCTGACTCCTGTATATTTAAGATCTTTGTAATCGCCATACTTCCAGCACCTCCCCGAATGTTTTCTTTATATCATCCAGACTGCTCTGCAGTTTATCAATATCGCTGTAATATAACTTTCCCTGTGAATTGCCAAGCTTTACCGCCTGATTAATATTATTTGCAATACCTGCTATGATACGGATTGCTCTTGCCCTGTCCTCAGGATAACTTGTATCTATGTTACCGCCTGTCCGGATCAATTCTCTTATATAGGCACTTGCTGTCATTCCAGTCCGATTAAGTGCCGCTTTCAGAATATCCATATCTTTTTCTGACAGTTTCACAGATACCTTATGATCTTTCCTGTCAGACTTGTATCTTCGCTTTCCATCTACCATACGTTTCCCCCCTTTCGTAATTCTTCAACGCTGTATCAAACCAATCTCTTTTTATCTGTACCATTGCTTTTTTCATCCTTTCTAAAAGTAGTGTTCACTGGTTTTGCAAGATGCGGAAAAGGTCGGACCTTTTCCCGAAAAAATATAAACGCCATCAGCGTTTACATAATTTTTCGTCTTGGCAGGAGCACCTGCACCCTGTATATGATATGTGGTGGTTAATATTCCACCACAATTACTGATATGGTGGCGCTTTTTGCCATCACTTTGCTGTTTTAGTGGCGTTTTCCGCCACCACTTTTCCATTTTGATGGCACTTTCCGCCACCATAACTTTTTCTCACTTATCTGAGTGGTGGCGCTTTTTGCCGTCACTTTACTGTTTTGGTGGCGCTTTTTGCCCCCACTTTTGCATTTTGACGGCACTTTTTGCCCCCACACTTTTTCGGCTCTGATTTGTGCGGGGGCGCTTTCTGCCCCCACTTTGTGGTTTTGGGGGCGCTTTTTGCCCCCATTTTCACGTTTTGGGGGCGCTTTTTGCCCCCACACTAATGAAACTGCATCACTACATCCATAATAACGATTTCATCTGCCATCATCCTGGTCTGTGTTCTTAGCTGTAACTGTTCTGTAAAGGAATTTGGATTCTTTGGCTTATGCTTTTTCAGCCACTTAGCTTCAATATCATCGAGCAGCTCATATGCTGTATCATTGACTTCATCCGCTCTCTCTTCAAGCTCACCGAACCGCACCAGACTCTTATATCTCATTGGATATTCTTCCTTGATATATTTAATCCACATACGCCCATACTTTCCTACATCTATATCTGCCTTCTCTGTTCCTGCGACAAGCACCGGATAAAAGATTCCATCCCTTTCTTCATATGGGATGCCAAGCTTTTCAAATGTTGTCTTACTCATAATGATTACCGCCTTTCTCATCACTTTGCAGAATATCAAGCACATGCTTTAATTGAACCAGCAGTTCTTCAAAATCTATACCTCTGTCAGATTCATCTAATGTCTGTAATTCTTCCAGTATCGTATCAAGATGCACCTGTACTTTCTTTGCCACCTTCATTCCACCAACAACCCTGATTTCATGCTTCAGAAGACATTGGATGATATAATCCTGTTTTGAAAGTCCGCTGAGTGAAACCTTCACATTCAGCTCCTGCGCTTCCTCCGGTGACATACGAAACGCTACTACAACATTTCTCCATCTGTTCTTGGCATCCAGCCTTTTCTCGCTCATAATAATCTGCTCCTTCCGATATAAAATCTATTCTTTTAATTTCTGCTGCATATATCCAGCAAAACTTGTACCGGCATGATTCATAATGTTTTACATAGGCATTATCAGACTGCCTTGTACTTATCAATGCTTATAATTTTTTCCGCAGCCGCATCCATATCAATCATAGGTGCTGTTTCCTCTGTCTGCATGATTTCTACATCATCATCCTGATCTTCGCAATCCTCAAAGCTTGCATTGACAGCATCAAGTCTGTCCGCCATTGCCACCTGCTTTGACGGAAACAGATGCGAATAACGATATGTGATATCAATGCTCTCATGACCAACCCTGTCAGCTATTGCAACTGCGGAAAACCCGAGGTCGATCAGATGTGAAATGTGCGAATGCCTTAGATCATGGATTCTGATTTTCTTCACACCGGATAATTTGCAGCCACGCTCCATCTCATGATGAAGAAAGCTCTTTGTTACCAGAAAAATCCTGTCTGTTGGTGTCTGGTCATATAACATTGCAAAATATTCCTGCATTTCTTCGGCAAGGAACTTCGGCAGCTTGATTGTTCTGTTGCTCTTAGGTGTTTTCGGTGTTGTAATAACATCCTGCCCCTGCAGCCGCTGATACGATTTATTTATTCTGACTGTGTTCTTTTCAAAATCAAAATCTTCCATCGTAAGTGCAAGCAGCTCACCTAATCTCATTCCCGTCCAGTACAGCATTTCAAATGCATAAAATGAAACCGGCTTATCAATCACCGCTTCTGAAAACTTCTTATATTCTTCAGTTGTCCAGAAAAGCATTTCCTTCTTTTCTTCCCTGCCCATATTTCCAGCCTGCCTTGCCGGATTTGATTTCAGATTATAAAACCTGCACGCATGATTGAATATCGCACTTAAGATGTTATGCATTGTCTTCTTATAAGTCTGGGAATAACATTTCCCATTCTCATAACGGAATGCTACCATCTCATTCTGCCACTTGCGTACATCTCCCGGTGTAATCTCATTCATCTTAAGATTCCTGAAATATGGAAGTATCTTTGTATCCACAATGTGTTCTTTTGTAAGCCACGTGTTGAGTTTGACATAATTTTTCATATCCTCTGTATACAACTTCCAGAACTCTCCAAATGTCATATCCAGATTATTCTCCTGCCGTATTTTGTAATTACGCTCATAATCAAGTGCTTCCCTCTTTGTTGCAAATCCTCTCTTCTTTATCTGTTTATTTTCCCCAGTCCAGTCCTTACAATAGAATTTGACAAACCAGGTGCCTGTCTTACTGTCTTTATAAGCTGGCATATTCATCATCTCCTTCTTTCCATATGAAGAAGCAGATGCCTAAGCCGTATCGCTTCTGCACCTGCCTCTATCACAATCTTCTTACCTGTTGCTTATCCTGCATCACTCATACCATAAATGCGTTCTTCAAAATATTTTCTGCTTACTTTTCCACGGATAACAATGTAACCCTTCTTTTCAAGTTCACTGTTGATCTGTCTCATAAGCTTGTATGCTGCTGATTTTGAAATCCCAAGAATCTGCATCACATCTCCTACTTCTAAAAACTTTTCGTTCATGCCCTTTCACCACCTTTCCATTAAAATTTGTTTTGGCGTTTCTCCATACCAGTTCTGCTGATGTCACAACCAGCCTCCTTACCTGAGATAATCTCCTGTAATACCGCCCGCTCCTGCTCGAGGTACTCGGTCCGCTTGGGGGAGTGTCTACATTCGCTCGATTCCTATGAATGTCTTGGCAAATGCCTGTTAGATTTCTGGTACCGCTCATTTAGTTATTTTTCAATACCATATCGTATAGATAATTGAATTGATATTATTCTATACCGTATAGTATTGAATTGTCAAGAAATTTTTCTAATGTTCTCGTATAGAAAAACTTCCATTTTCATTTTTTCCGTGTTATACTGTCTTTAACAGTCCATCATGGACAGATAAACGGAGGTGACTACACTATGACAATTGGTGAAAGAATAAAGAAAATACGGGTATTCCGTAAAATGACAATGGATGAACTGGGCGGTGCACTTGGATTTGAGGGCAAAAATATGTCGGTCCGCATATCCCAGTATGAAACCGGTGCACGCATTCCCGGTGAAGATATGATTCTAAAGCTTGCTGATGCATTGCACTGCAATTACAAGGCAATCTCTGATTACAGCCTTGGTGCTGCTGAAGATATCATTGAAACACTTTTCTGGCTTGAAGAAAGTGCCACATCTCTCCCGGCACGTGGAAAAGGTACAAGATTCCCAGAGTACACAGCTCCCGGCAACCTGATTCATCTGACTGCAATGACACCTGCAAAATCTTCCGAGGCTGCCAGACCAACTTACAACGAAGATGATTATGACAGTACAGGCTCACCTGTCGCATTAACTTTTGAATATGGATTGGTAAATGATTTCCTTTCGGAATGGTGTGAAATGAAAACGAAATTAAATAGTGGAGAGATTTCTCCTAATGAATATTTTGAGTGGAAAATAACATGGCCTCAGGCGTAAATGAAACTATTCACGCACAGCTCACTTTAGTACCATTTTAGTACCACAAGACAAAAAACAAGCTCGCAAATGCCCATTTTACTAGGCTTTGCGAGCTTTTGAAAATTATTCAAACTCAATAGTTCCCGGTGGCTTACTGGTCAAATCGTAGAATACTCTATTGACTCCCTTTACCTCATTTATAATTCTGCTCATCACTGTCTGAAGTACCTCAAACGGTATCTCGGCTGCTTCGGCTGTCATGAAGTCCACGGTGCGGACTGCACGGACTGCAACGGCATAATCATATGTTCTCTCATCACCCATGACACCTACTGAACGCATGTTGGTAAGGGCTGCAAAGTACTGGTTTGGCATCCATGATGGTTCCTCGCCGTGGGCCTCTTTGTACTCTTTTGCTGCCTTTTCCACTTCGCTTCTGTAAATCCAGTCTGCATCCTGGACAATGCGTACCTTTTCGGCTGTGACTTCGCCGATGATACGGATTCCAAGGCCTGGGCCTGGGAATGGCTGACGGAATACAAGATAGTCAGGTAATCCAAGCTCCAGTCCGACCTTGCGTACCTCGTCCTTGAAGAGGTTTCTGAGTGGCTCCACGATATCCTTGAAATCAACATGCTCCGGGAGACCTCCTACGTTGTGGTGTGATTTGATGACTGCAGATTCTCCGCCGAGTCCACTCTCCACTACGTCCGGATAGATGGTTCCCTGCGCAAGGAAGTCAACCTTTCCGATTTTCTTAGCTTCTTCCTCGAATACACGGATGAATTCCTCACCGATGATTTTACGCTTGCGCTCAGGCTCTGTGACGCCTGCAAGCTTGCTGTAGTAGCGCTCCTGTGCATTGACGCGGACAAAGTTGATGTCGAACGAACCGCCTTTGCCGAATACGCCCTCTACCTCATCACCCTCGTTCTTGCGGAGAAGTCCGTGGTCTACGAATACGCAGGTGAGCTGCTTGCCGATTGCCTTGGCAAGGAGTGCTGCGAGCACTGATGAGTCTACTCCGCCTGAAAGTGCAAGGAGCACTTTACCGTCACCGACCTGCTCTCTGATTTCGTCGATTGTGTTTTTAACGAATGAATCCATCTTCCATGTGCCTGCACATCCACATACGCCACGGACGAAATTGTAAATCATCTGTGTTCCGTTCTTGGTGTGAAGTACCTCCGGATGGAACTGTACTGCATATAATTTCTTCTCGACATTCTGTGTTGCGGCTATTGGGCAGTCTGCAGTGTGCGCAACTACCTCAAAGCCCGGTGCAGCCTCTGCAATTCTGTCGAAATGACTCATCCAGCATACTGATTCTGATGGCAGATCCTTGAACATCACGCCGTTTGCAGAATATGTGATTTCTGTCTTTCCATACTCTCCAACCTCCGGTGTGATTACCTTTCCGCCTAATTTATGCATCATAAGCTGTGCACCGTAGCAGATGCCAAGCACCGGTATTCCCAGCTCAAACAGCTCTTTCTGGTATGATGGTGAATTCTCTTCATAACAGCTGTTTGGACCTCCTGTAAGGATGATACCCTTTGGATTCATTTCTTTGATTTTCTCAATGTCTATTTTGTATGAGTAAATCTCACAGTACACGTTGCACTCGCGGACACGGCGCGCAACAAGCTGATTGTACTGACCACCAAAGTCTATGACTATGACCTTTTCCTGATCCATGTTTTCCTCCTAATTGTTTATTCGCTATGCTGCTGTTTTATAATCTTTGAAACATCACGTAATTGCTGTTTGCCACACTGTGGTGTAAACAATAACAAAAACATAACATATGTTATCTGCTGCCATCTCATTGATTACGTAAAAGCAACATGTTTTCTTATGTCATTATAGATTACGGAGTGCTTATCTGCAAGCGATTTTGTTAAATTTCTGTTTTGATTTTATGTGCAATTACGTTATAATGAATTATAAACACTTTTATAAGCGGGGAGGTTTCATCATGAGTTTTAAAATAATCACTATAAGCCGAGAGTTTGGCAGTGGCGGTCGCTTTATCGGCGAGCAGATTGCTCAAAAATGCGGCATTGAGTTTTACGATAAAAAAATAATTGAGCATGTGGCAAAGGAGCTCGGTATCTCTGAGCAGATTGTCGCAAACCAGGGCGAATATGCACCTGCCGGAAGTATTTTTTCATATGCATTTGTGGGGCGCGACATCACAGGAGTTTCTCTTTCCGACCAGATTTTCAATATTCAGCAGAAGCTCATCAAGGATATTGCGCAAAAAGAGCCATGCGTTATTGTGGGACGTTGCGCAGACTACATTCTTTCTGACAGGGATGATGTGCTGAATGTTTTTATAGAGGGAAATAAGCCTGAGAAGGCTGCAAGAATAAAAAAGCTCTACCAAAAAAGCGATGACGAGGTCAAAAAGCTGCTAAAGGATGTCGATAAGAAGCGCTCTGTAAATTACCGCTACTTTACCGACAAGGAGTGGGGCAGCAGGAAAAATTATGACCTGGTGCTAAACAGCTCTGTGCTTGGATACGATAAATGTATTGAGCTCATCGCATCCGCATACGCTTAATTCACTTAAGATACAGCTTTCCTGCGGTTAAGAAACCGTTTTCTTATTTTACGAAAAACGTAAATAGAATTACAACCTGTGTGTAATATTAAAAATACTCCTGCATAAACTGTAACAACAGAATATGCAGGAGTATTTTTTGAAATCATATATTGAGACAAGGGCGGTGGAAATCGCCAACTACATAGTTGAAAACAATGCCACGGTGCGTCAGGCTGCAAAGCAGTTTGGCATCAGCAAATCCACTGTGCACAAGGATATCACGGATGCTGACAGGCTGCTTCGCATTGACCCGGAGCTTGCCGCAAAGGCGCGTCACATTCTCGATATCAACAAGTCCGAGCGCCATATCCGCGGCGGACTTGCCACCAGAGAGAAGTATCTGCATCTGCCTCATGTGCATGCCGGCTGAGTGCATGGATGCTTCTATCCCTGCATTGCCAGGTGCGCCGTTTTCCGTACATCTGAGGCTTTTCGTTAATTCAAGACCTGTGTCACATGACTTGTGAGCACACCGTACAGCCACTTGCCCTCATCACTTAGATCCTCATAGGTAAAGCCGCTTGTCTTATCGCAGGCAGCTGTTAAAAGCGCTGATTTTTCGTCCTTATTGGACAGATTCCAGCACACATAGCTGATGCCGTAACTGTCGAGCAGGCTGATCCAGCTGTTTGCGGAATCTATGTCCACCTGACCGTTTCCGTCGGCGCTGCAGATGCCAAACTCTGATACAAATATCGGCAGTCCGGCGTCTGCCGCCGATTTTAGCTTGTTTTGCAAGTCCTCCTTGTGGGTTTCGGCATAGAAATGCAGTGTATACATGATATTATCATAGCCTGTGACAGGGTCCTTGACTGCCTCATCCACATCCTGGCTCCAGTTAGGTGTGCCTATCAGTATGACTGCATCCTTGTCGTAGCTTCTGATTGACGGAATGACCTCGCTGGCATAAAACTTCACATCTCCCCAGGTCGCACCTTTGCACGGCTCATTACAAATCTCGTAAATCACGTTGTTGTATGAGGCATACTGCTGTGCCATTTTGGCAAAAAATGTCTTTGCCACATCACTGTAGCGGTTTGGATTGCCCTCGTTTAGCACATGCCAGTCGATGATGACATACATGTCGTTGTTGAACGCGTACTGCACTCCGTTTTGCACAAGTGTCTCAAGCTGCTGCCTGTCACCATCTGTGCAGTAGCCACCGCTTTCGTAGGTGTACATGGCGAGCCTCACCACGTTTGCTCCAAAGCTTTTTCAGCGTGGCAAAGCAATCATTGGTCACATACTGTGGATACCACGCAAGACCGTGTGTGCTGACTCCGCGAAGCTGCACCTCGTTGTTATTTTGATCAACGAGCTTGCTGCCCTCCACATGCAGCTTACCGTTTACTGACGGACAGGCAAGAACTGAGCTCTCCTGTCCGTTTTCTGTGGTGAGCTGCTCTGTGTCAGCCACATTCTGATTTTCTGTACTGCTTTGCGTACTGTCCTCAGTATTATTTTCTGCAGAATTCACCGACTCAGTGGTTTTCTCATCTGTCTGTGATTCTGTCTCTTTGTTGCCCTTGTTACCACATCCTGTAAAAATCCCAAGCACCAGCACTGCAGCCAATACCAATGCTATATATTTCTTCATATTGTTATACTGTCTGACTGATTACTGAATTGATGTAACCTTGTAGTCCTCAGCCTCTACAGTCTCCTTTAATTTCTCATCAGAAATGTCAGAGCTTAATGTCACTACTGCAGTTCCGCTCTCATGGCTTACTGCTGCCTCACTAACTGCATCAAGCGCCTCGAGTGCCTTCTTTACTCTTGCCTCACAGTGGCCGCACATCATTCCTTCGATATTCATTGTCTTTGTCATTGATTTTTCCTCACTTTCATTTGGTTTATTTGTTTTGTTTTTTCTATCTGGTGTTGCTTTTCTGTCATGCTTAGGATCATACACCCTGCACAGATTCAGCCGCAGGGCATTGGTAACAACGCAGAAGCTCGACAGGCTCATCGCCGCCGCTCCAAACATCGGATTTAGCTTCCATCCTAATAAAGGATACCACAAACCGGCCGCAAGTGGAATACCTATTACATTATAGAAAAATGCCCAGAACAGATTTTCGTGTATATTTGTCAATGTAGCACGGCTTAACCGCACTGCTGCCGGTACATCTATCAGGCGGCTCTTCATCAGGACAACATCCGCTGCATCTATTGCCACATCACTTCCCGCGCCGATTGCAATTCCCATATCCGCACGTGTGAGCGCCGGTGCATCATTGATTCCGTCACCAACCATGGCTACCCTGCCCTGTTTTTTTAGCTTCCTTATGACAGCCTCCTTACCATCCGGAAGCACACCTGCGATGACTTCGTCCACTCCCGCCTGCTTTCCAATGGCATTGGCAGTCTGCTCGTTGTCACCGGTGAGCATAACAACTCTGATACCCATACTTTTAAGCTGTCTGACAGCTTCCGGACTGTCCTCCTTTATTGTATCTGCAACGGCTATGATACCGCAAAGCCTGTCATCTGCAGCAAAGAACAGAGGAGTTTTTCCTTCCTTTGAAAATTCGACAGCTTTCGCGCGCATATCATCTGACACTTTTACAAATTTGCTGACAAAAGCAAGATTTCCCGCTTTTATCATTTTGCCTGCAAGTATTGCAGTCAGACCATTTCCTACAACAGCGCTAAAATCCGTCACCTCTGCAACAGCGATTTCATCCGTTTTAGCGCGCTCCATAATGGCTTTTGCAAGCGGATGCTCGCTCTTGGCCTCGACTGATGCGGCTATTGCAAGAAGCTTCCTTGACCACAGTGCTTTATCTTTTGATGAGTACGGGTTTAAATCGTCTGCCTTACGCTGACACTCACCGGCATGCTTGCCGATTTTCTCAAAAAATGTCTCATCCGGCACGATATCCGTCACCTTCGGCTCACCGCTTGTTATGGTGCCTGTCTTATCAAGAGCCACAATCTGTGTGCGGCCTGTTGCCTCAAGGCTTGCCGCTGTCTTGAAGAGTATACCGCTCTTTGCGCCCTTGCCATTTCCTACCATTATCGCAACAGGAGTTGCCAGTCCAAGTGCACACGGACAGCTTATCACGAGCACCGAAATGCCTCTGGCAAGCGCAAAGCCCACGGTCTCACCGGCTATAAGCCATGCTATTATTGTAATGATTGCAATTGTAATAACCGCCGGCACAAATACTCCCGATACCCTGTCAGCGATTTTTGCAATAGGAGCCTTTGTCGCTGCGGCATCAGACACCATCTGTATAATCTGTGAGAGTGTGGTGTCTTCGCCTACTCTGGTTGCGCGGCATTTTATAAAGCCTGACTGGTTCACTGTTGCAGCGCTTACTGTATCTTTCGGCTGCTTATCCACAGGGATGCTCTCTCCTGTGAGTGCCGATTCGTTGACAGCGGTTGTTCCATCTATTATTTCACCGTCCACAGGGATATTTTCCCCCGGTCTGACCACGAAAATATCGCCCTTTTTCACTGCATCCACAGAAATTTCCTGCTCCACGCCATCCCTTACAACGGTTGCTGTCTTTGGGGCAAGCTGCATCAGGCTCTTTAAAGCGTCTGTTGTTTTGCCCTTTGAGTGCGCTTCAAGCATTTTTCCGACAGTAATCAGTGCCAAAATCATGGCTGCGGATTCAAAATAAAACTCATGCATATATGACATGACCGCATCCATATCGCCATTCACCTGCGCAGCCGTCATGGCAAAAAGTGCATACACGCTGTATCCAAACGATGCCGCAGAGCCAAGCGCAACAAGCGTATCCATGTTGGGAGCGCCGTGAATCAAGCCCTTAAAGCCACTGATAAAAAACTTCTGGTTTATGACCATTACCGCCACTGTAAGCAGAAGCTGCAAAAGCCCCATAGCCACATGGTTTCCATTGAAAAACTCAGGCAACGGCCAGCCCCACATCATATGTCCCATGGAAAAATACATGAGAACAACTAAGAATATGAGCGATGCTATAAGCCTGTTTACAAGCTTCGGTGTCTCCCTGTCTACAAGCGCATCCTGCGCTGCCTTTAGCTGCTCTAAGCTGTTATTTGCTTTGTCATTATCTGATTCTGTTGCTGTGCCTTTGGGACTCGCTCCATAGCCCGACTGCTCTACTGCCTCCACTATCTGCGCATCTGTCGCGCTTCCCTCGACTCCCATCGAGTTGGTCAAAAGGCTGACAGAACAGCTCGTCACACCATCAACCTTAGAGACCGCCTTTTCCACTCTGGCAGAGCATGCCGCACAGCTCATTCCTGTAACTGTATATTGCTTCATACTGTCTGTATTTCCTTCTTTCTAATATTCGAATCTAACTATTCAGAAGCCTTTTCTAAAATCTCTCAATTCCTGTCACCTTGAAATCCAGTCTTTCGATGGCAAATGTGATTTCCTCATCGCTTAGCTCTCTGGTTGCCTCAACATGTGCCACGCCATGCTTTAAATCCACAGCTGCCGATACGCCGCTCATCTTCTGAAGCGAGCGTGTGACTGAGTTCTTGCAGTTCATGCAGTGCATTCCGTCTATGTGCACATCTGCTCTCGTGACTATCTCGCCTGTAAGCTGTACTGTGGCTTCCTCGTCCTCCTTCATGGCTCCACCGCCACAGCAGGCGCCCTCGCCCTTTGAATGCTTAATTGTCTCCTTTAAGCCCACAATCACCAGTGCGGCAATTATTGCTATTATTAATATTGTGATTATTGTACTCATTTTTATACCTGCCTTCTTATAATACTACTTCATAAGCTTCTGTAGTGTGTTCAAAAGCTCATCTATTGTCTCATCCTTGCCGGCTCTTATGTCATCTGCCACACACGTCTTTATATGATTGGCCAAAAGGACTTTATTGAAGCTGTTGAGCGCGGCATTTGCGGCCGCCACCTGTGTGATGATGTCAGGGCAGTAGCAATCCTCATCCAGCATACGCTTGATTCCACGGATCTGCCCCTCTATACGGCTAAGTCTGTTGATGAGATCCTTATATTCCTGCTCTGACCGCTCTTTTTTGCGGTTGCAGCAACAGCATTTGGTTTCTTTTTCTGTCATGGGTGCCTCCATTTGTTCTTTGTTCCGCATTATGCATTTGTTTTACATGTCTAACCATACCCCTTATGGGTATCTGTCTTCAAGAGCATTATATACCCCGGCGGGGTATATTGCAAGGGCAGATTTCCTTATTGAGAAATTTTCATGTTATACCATACTTTTATAATAAAAGTATGCAGTAGCTGCAGCTGCTCATAAATAGCTCTGCCTCATATGAATATATACAACGAAAAAGCCGGTACATCATGTTTCCATGAATGTACCGGCTTTAAATACTTAGCAGTCCGTACGGGAATCGAACCCGTGTTTCCGCCGTGAGAGGGCGGCGTCTTAACCGCTTGACCAACGAACCATGTATTATAGTATCATGGTCAAACGAATAATGCAAGTACTTTTTTAAATTTTTTTAAAAATTTTTTCCGATCTCTTTGCCTTGAACATTATCCCTTTAAATGCTTCTGGCTTTAATTCCATTTTCGTCCCTATGTATGCTCTGTGATAATCTATTATATTCCGGCTCCTTATCTCAAAGCACGCGTTCTTATCCTCATATTTTATTTATACGTTTTCCTCTTGAATAAGATTATACACCTCTTTGGTCACACAACGGTCACACAGAGCCCTTTTCCACAGATTTTGTAAAAAGTATACATTAAAAATGCCGAAAGCCGTACAATTTTAGATAATTTTCGGGATTTGTGCATTTTTTATTCGTTATAATCAACTATTATTTATTATATTTTTTGTATATCTTTTCAAACGCAGGCATGGAGCGCTTTATCATTTCCCTATCCACACAGTATGATATTCTCACCCAGCCCGGACAGCCGAAGCCGTCTGCTGCTACTATGAGCACATCCTCCTCCTTTGCCTTCTCGCAGAATGCATTGCTGTCATCCTCGAGTGCCTTTACAAACATATAAAAGGCTCCGTCCGGCTTGAAGCAGTGATAGCCTATCCTTGTGAGTCCCTCGTACAGAAGGTCTCTGTTTTCTTTGTAGGCATTGATATCACCGGTTGCCCCCTGGCATTTTACTATCATCTTCTGGAACAGGCTTGGTGCACACACGTAACCGAGTGCTCTTCCCGCACCACAGACTGCTGCATACAGCTCTGCCTTATCGTACACCTCATCAGGCACGAGGACGTATCCTATTCTCTCTCCCGGCAGTGAAAGTGACTTGCTGTATGAGTAGCATACCAGCGTGTTGTCGTAATATTTGGTCACAAACGGTACCTTGATTCCGTCGTAGACTATCTCCCTGTACGGCTCATCTGCGATGATGAATATCGGTCTTCCTATCTCCTTAGACTTTTTCTCAAGGAGGTCTGAGAGCTTTTTGATGGTCTCCTCAGAATAGACTGTGCCGGATGGGTTGTTTGGTGAATTGATTATGACACCTCTGGTGTGCGCATTGATTCTCTCCTCAAGAGCCTCAAAATCTATCTGAAAATGTTCTGTGTCTGCAGGCACCTCTACAAGCCTTGCTCCTGCTGCATTCACAAATACCTTGTACTCCGGGAAATATGGCGCTATGGTAATAAACTCATCATATGCGTCGCTTGTCAACGCACGAAAGCAGATTGACAGCGATGCCGCTGCTCCCATTGTCATGTAAAGATTGTCCGCATTAAAATGTGTGCCGTGTGTGTTGTTCAAAAATTCAGCTATCGCCGCTCTCGTTTCCACGTCTCCCTGTGCTGAGGTGTAGCCGTGCAGCGCAACAGAATCATAATCTGTCACAAGCTCCTTTATTGTGTCGTTTACTATCTGCGGAGCCGGTATGCTCGGGTTTCCTATTGAGAAATCATATACATTTTCCTTACCTACAATTGCTGCTCTTTTTTTACCATACTCGAAAAGCTCCCTGATTGCTGAGCGCACGCTTCCGAGCTGGTACATGCTTTCGTTTACTACCATTTTCTTGTCTCCTTATCTTAGCTTATGACATACAAATGTCTTTATAACCATCTCTTTATACACATATTGTTACCATTTATGACCGTTTATCCTGATATGAATGCCTCCATCCCGGCACGCTTCGTCATCTCAATATGCTCCTTAAGCTCGCGGGCTGACATTCGCAGTGCCCCCAGGCTCATGACCGTCTGCTGCTCCAGTCCGTCCGAGGTTGCCACTGTTACCTTGTACCTGTCACGTATGCCAAACACAGTCTTTTCGATAAATGCATCGGCTGTCTCGTCCTGCTTTGTATACACAACCTCTATATTGTGGAAGGTCTCTCTCTTTCCGGCATTGCCCTTCACCTTGTACGCATCAAACACCAGCAGCAGATTACAGCCCTTATAGCCCTGGTAATCCGATAAAACATCCTTCAGCGCATCTCTCGCCGAATCAATGTTTATGCGTGAAAGCTCCTTTAAATCCTCCCATGCAAATATTATATTATATCCGTCAACTATCAGGTACTCTTCCCCCGGGGATTTCTTCGGATAAATCGGATTGCCGTGCTTATCATGCTTTACGGTGCGCGGTTTACCACTTAGGCCTTCATACTCATTTTTCTTTTTACCTGACCATTTGCGCCTCTGATCCTCTGCGATATCGTTTTTGCCCATGCCAAACTCCCTGGCATAAACATCTGCAAGCTGCGCATCAAGCTCCACCGATGACATACCTGAAACAGCTTTCTCAAAGCTCGTCCTGCGGCGGTTTCCGGCAAGCGCCTGCGCATCCTCCGCTGAAAATGCATTCTGCGTGCGGGCACTCGCTGCAAGTGCCTCCTCAGACTCATCTCCGTGGTAGACATACGGCAGGTGCATATGCTCCGGGACCTCATCCCACGGCACCACGTAGCCTGAGCCGTGCGCACAAAATACCGAGCCTGTCGGATTGCGGAAATCCTCCTCGCTGTCATAGTGCATCTGCGCAATCACCTCCGCAGGATTGTGACACTCATCATAACCCCACAGCTCCAGCGTCAGGTGCCCGAGCCCCTTTGTATACGCATGCACCAGACTCACATAATCCTGCATTGTCGCAACCGGTGCCTTTCCTGTAATTGTTGCCATCTCTCTCGCAGCGGTTGTGGCAAACTGTGGGCTCTCGGCTCTTGCAAATCTCTGCTCCAGATCTGTCATTGCGCGGCCGACATACTCCATCGGCACCTGTAGGATAAAGCTGTAGTATGGCTCCAGCAGCACGCTCTCTGTGGATTTAAGCCCCTGGCGGATTGCTCTGTATGTAGCCTGGCGGAAATCGCCTCCCTCCGTGTGCTTTACATGTGCTCTTCCTGTAAGAATAGTGACCTTCACATCGGTAAGCGCTGAGCCTGTGAGCACACCCCTGTGCTCCTTTTCCTCAACGTGTGTGGCTATGAGGCGCTGCCAGTTTTTGTCGAGCACATCCTCACTGCAGGTGGATGTGACTGTGATTCCGCTGCCACGCTCCGCCGGCGACAAAAGCAGATGCACCTCTGCATAGTGGCGCAACGGCTCAAAGTGTCCTACTCCCTCGACAGCCCTTGCTATCGTTTCCTTATATACAATGCTGCCCGGTCCGAACGTGACAACAACACCAAACCTGTCCTTTATGAGACGCACAAGCACCTCCATCTGCACCTGCCCCATGAGCTGCACATGGATTTCCTTAAACTCCTCCACCCACACTATGTAAAGCTGTGGGTCTTCCTCCTCAAGCTGCTTTAGCTTTTCCATAAATGCCGCCGGATTTACATCATCCGGCAGAATCATCCTATAGTTTAGTACCGGTTCAAGGATTGGCATATTGGACTGCTGCTCACCCCCGAGCCCCTGCCCCGGAAATGTCGAGCTAAGACCTGTGACAGCAACTATCTCCCCCGCCTCTGCCACATCAGCTATCTCATATTTTTCGCCGGAATACTTTCTTATCTGATCGATTTTCTCAATCAGAAGGCCTTTCGCCTCGTCACCGCCATGCGCTTTGTACTCTATTTTGTCCCTGACCCTAAGACAGCCTCCGGTAACCTTTAAAAATGTCAGCCTGCTGCCTCTGTCATCCCTGCCTATCTTATATACGCGGGCAGAAAAATCGTCAGGGTAATTTCTTTCACACATAAACCTCGAAAGTCCCTGAATCAGCGTATCCACTCTGTCAAGCTTAAGTGCCGAGCCGTAAAAGCAGGGGAACACCTCCCTTTGAGCCACCGCCTGCGCAATATGTGCATCTGTAAGCTCTCCCGATTCCATAAATTCATCTAAAAGAGGCTCGCTGCACATGGCAAGCTCATCAAATAAATCCTGTGAAGAAAAGTCCACGCAGCCATCACTCAGCTCGCTCCTTAGCTCTGCCTGCACTTTCTCCGCATCCGTGCCCTGCATATCCATCTTGTTTACAAAAATAAATGTCGGCACGTTATAGTGCTTTAAAAGTCTCCACAGTGTGCGCGTGTGCCCCTGCACTCCATCAGTTGCGCTGATTACAAGTATTGCATAGTCGAGCACCTGAAGGGTACGCTCCATCTCTGCCGAAAAATCCACATGCCCCGGTGTATCAAGCATGACTACATGCCATGTACGAGCTGTATCTGCCGTACGTGCTACATCTGCTGTACGTGCTGTATCTGCCGCATTTGTGCCACGCGAAATATCAAGCCTTGCCTGCTTTGAAAAAATGGTTATTCCACGCTCACGCTCCTGCGCATCGTTGTCCAGATACGCGTCCTGATGGTCCACGCGCCCGAGTGAGCGAATCTGCCCGGTGCTGTAAAGCATGGCCTCAGACAGGGTTGTCTTTCCCGCATCTACATGTGCGAGAATGCCTATTGTAATGTGATTATTTGTCATTTTCTGCTCCATTTATGCCTCAATCCAAGAACAGAGACACCTGTGGATGTCTCTGTGTCAGCCTTTATATCATAATCCGTTGATTTCCTAAATTATAGCATTTTGTGGTTGGTCTGTCATCTTTTTTCTTGATTGACAAATAATTATTTCGTACTTATAATGTAATTATGGAGAATATAATTATAGAAGTGTTTTGATTTTTAGGAGGATCAATCATGAGAGATGAATACGACTTTTCCAACGCAAAACGCAATCCTTACGCAAAAAAACTAAAAAAACAAATTACAATTAATATTGATGAAAATACAATAGATTATTTTAAAGTGCAAGCTGAAAATTCGGGAATTCCTTACCAGACACTTATTAATTTATATCTATCAGATTGTGTCACACAAAAAAGAGAACTCCAGCTTTCATGGAAATAATGCGAGGATAATATGAACAAAAAAGAAGTATTGGAACTAAAACGAAGATTAAAAAAAGACCAGGCAACCTTCAGTCGTCTGGTCGGCTGCTACGTGGACTGCAACCATGAAAAGGTCTGCAAATTCGGTGGCAAATTTCTCACTCTGGAGGAGGATGAATACTACAAATATCTCGAGATTTCAAACAAGGTGCTTTCAGGCACTCTCGGAAACAACCTGCTCAATCTGCAGTTTCCGCTTGAGGAGGAAGAAGTCGGAGGCCGCCAGCAGATTCTCATGGCGCTTCGCGACAGCGAGCTTAATGATGAGACTCTGCTCGATACATACTATGATCTGGTCATCGACACCTACGATGAGGCCGGGAACTACTTGATTCTTTTGTATCTCGACAGCTACGATGTCATGACACGCACAAAGGACAACATCAACGTTGATGAGTCCGAGGAGGTGTACAAATACATGCTCTGCGCCATCTGCCCTGTCACACTTTCAAAGCCGGGCCTTGGCTATCTGGAAAAGGAGCAGCGTATCGGAGCCCGCATAAGGGACTGGGTGGTCGGTGCACCTGAGACAGGCTTTTTATTCCCTGCTTTCAATGATAGGAGCACTGACATACACTCCACTCTTTTCTATACGAAAAATACCAAGGAGCCGCACTCTGAGTTTATGACAAACGGTCTCGGCTGCGGTGTGGAGCGCACAGCTACTGAGCAGAAGATGGCTTTTCATTCAATCGTCAGAAACGTGCTAGGTGCCGAGGACGAGAGCACGGATGACAAACTGCTTGATATCCAGCAGAATCTGTCCGAGATGGCTGATGACTACGCTGAGACCCACGATGATGACGACGATCCGTTCATTCTCGACAGCGAGGCTATGAACAAGGTGCTTAGTGACTGCCATGTCTCTGAGGAAAAGATTTCACGCATTGAAAAATCCGTCAATGAGGCCTTCGGTAACAAGCCGCCTATCGCAGCCAATGTCATTGATTCAAAGGCTCTTGCAGCTAATGAAATCCGCGTGGAAAAGCTTGCTCTTGAGAGCCAGGTCGGCGATTTAACTCTCGAGCTCAATGAGAAAAATGCGCAGCTTGAGGAGAAGGATTCTGTTATCCAGGAGAAAAATAATCAGATTGAGGAGCGCACTTCACAGCTTCTTGAGAAGCAGGAAGAGATTGATAATTACACTGCCCAAATTAAGACTTATGATGTGGTGCTTCATGTAAAGCCGGAGAAGGCTTCACAGATTCATGCGCAGGTCATCAATGGGGAGAAGTGTCTCGTCATTCCTATGAGGGAGAATGAGAATGCGACCATAAATGGGGTAAATACAAATCTGTAGGGACGCATCATAGGATATCGCTTATGGGGCTTCGTTTATGGGGCTTCGCATATCTAGGCTGTGGATACCGGCCTAGCATGCAGTATATTCCTCAGAAAAATATAAAATCAGCCACGGCAGCATTTGCGGATAGTTTATTGATAGTTTGCTATGAATTGTCGTATCCACATTTTATGGAACGCCGTGGCAGTTTATATTTTTCTTCGGAACACACTGCATACTCTCCGGTAAATTTAGGGTACTTATGCGAAGCAATCAACGATGAGTTTATAAGTTGCTTATCTTAGTTATTATATAAAAGGGCGTGTGAAAATACTTTCGTTTTTCACACGCCCTTTATAATGTTATCACCTATGAAATAATATCCTTTTATAAAGGCACTCTCGTAATACTTACCGGTTTACCAGCTCAGCACCTCATGGCCATCCTCTGTGACGAGCACCATGATTTCCCACTGGGCTGATGGAAGTCCGTCGTCAGTGTATACTTCCCAGTTGTTCTTGTCATCTACGTAGATATCGGCCTTGCCCATGTTGACCATTGGCTCGATGGTAAATATCATGCCGGGTGCCATGACCATGTCGGTGCCGCGCTTGGTGTTGTAGCCTACCCATGGATCCTCGTGAAATTCAAGTCCAACTCCGTGTCCACCGATTTCACGCACTACTGTGTAACCGTTTGCAAATGCATGGTCGTGCACCGCCTGTCCCATATCTCCGAGGAAGCCCCACGGCTTTACCTCTTTGAGTCCAAGCTCCACACACTCCTTTGTGACTTCAACGAGCTTTTTCTTCTCAGGGCTTACATTTCCGATACAGTACATTCTTGATGAATCCGAAAAATATCCGTTTAAAATTGTAGAACAGTCTACATTTATGATGTCACCATCCTTTAAGATGACGTCCTTTGAAGGAAATCCGTGACAAACCTGCTCATTTACCGATGTACATACGCTGTAAGGATAACCCTCATAATTAAGCGGTGCAGGGATGCCGCCCATGCTGGTTGTCATATCATAGACTATTTTATCAATCTCTGCTGTGTTCATACCCTCGTGGATATGCTCTCCTATGTAGTCGAGCACTGCGACATTTATCTTGGCGCTCTCCTTGATTCCCGCTATCTGGTCAGGTGTCTTGATGATTGAATGGCTCGGTATCTTATGATGTGCCTCAGCAAGCTTTTCAAGCTTCATATCAAATGCCGCATGACAGGTCTTATATTTCTTTCCGCTGCCACACCAGCAAGGGTCATTTCTTCCAATTTTTGTTGACATAAAATCTTCTTTCTAGTGATCAAGAGTAACGTTTCCCATATCGACTCTTTTCCACACTTTTTCTTTTATTTTATAGTTATTTTTCTCCAGCAGCTTCTTATATCTGCCTCCCGAGAAATCATAATCCGTTATATCTGCATTGTCAAGCCCTGCATATATTTCCTGATATTTCCGGGCTATTGCAGACTTTTCCATGGACGAATAAATATCCTTTTTTTCGACTCCAAGCTTCTTTGCACCATCTATATCAGACAAATCATACCAGAAGTCCTTCTCGGAATTTTTCAAAGCTGCTTTCTCGTCGTCAGTAAGTGTAATGCTCTCTTTTTTGGCCATCTCATAAAAAATCTCATCGTGAATGGCCATGGACATAGCTGCTTTACGCGCTGCAACACGGACAAATTCACCGTTTGTGTGGATATTCCAATACTTGTTTGGATTATCGGAATCATACACAAGAGCCTGCTTCTCGACATTCATCTCCTCATATGCCACATAAAATGCCATATCGCGCAATGTCAGCTCTTTCCCATTCACGATGACAGCCACGTCATCCAGATGCTCATTGTATACAATATTCTGCTTCATATCATGATAATTATATGCATACACACCGGCTATGACAGCCAGCACTGCAAGTATAATTGTTGTGATGTGTTTTCTTATTTTGCGCAAAGCTTTGCAACCACCTGATTTATGACCTTTCCGTCAGCCTTGCCCTTGAAATGCGGCATGACTGCCTTCATTATCTGTCCTTTGTTTCCTGTTGCGATTACATCTGAGAACTGCTCTGTGAGCTCCTTTTCTACCTCTTCTGCCGACATCATTGCAGGAGCGTACTCCTCAAAGATTGCATATCTGGTATTGTACTCATCAAGCAGATCTGTTCTTGTGGCAGGGCATGTGTCAATCTGCTCCTTCACGGATTTCATTTCCTTAAGGATGACCTTGTTGACAAGCTCCTCCGGTATATTGTCTCTGCAGCCCTCATCTATTGCCGCCTTTTTGGCTGCCGATACAAGTGAGGATATAGCATCCTTTCTTACCTTGTCTCTTGCTTTCATTGCTGCAATCATGTCTTTTTGTAATTGTTCCATCTGCATGGCTTGTTCCTCCTGCTTTTCTTACTTTATTTACAGGCTTGCTAGTTCGTTTTGTGCGAATTGGTGCCGTCTGCTTCTATAATACACCTTATATGCGAAAATTGCTATCGTTTATTGCAAGGAGTTTTTGACGGTTACTAACATTGGGTCGTGGCGTAAGACGCGGACATGCCACCAACCGCAAGGGGCTCTCAATAAGCGACTAGCGGAGCTGTTTAGAGTCTGTAGAATTATGCACATGGAACCCAGAAATGTCCTGCCATGGACGGCAGGGCAAGGTGTTATGCGCCATGGACGGCGCATAAAAGCCGGTTTCGTCGAGCATAGAAAACCATACAGGCATAATTCGTACAGCCTCTTGACAGCATAGCGTTAGCGCATTGAGAGCCCCTTGCGGCTGGTGGCATGTCCGCGTCTTACGCCCTTACTTTATTGGTAACAATTCAGTACTTTGTGGTAAAAATAAAAAGAGCCGGTAAGTATAATAAATATACTTATCGGCTCCTAACCATCCTATACAAGACGTCGTATAGCAAGTATTGTATGACACTGTACGCTTCTGTTTGCTGTGATTCCTGCCTTTGTGGACTGTGCCTCCACTATAACACCACCACCTGCATATATAGCTACATGTCCCGGATATACCACTACGTCTCCCGGCTGTATATTATCGAAGGATACGGCCTGTCCCACAGACTTAAATGCCTGTGAATATCTCGGTGTGCTGATACCAAAATGTGCATATACCTCATGTACAAAGCCTGAACAGTCTACACCGTTTGTAAGACTGTTTCCAGCCCATACATATGGATTGCCCACAAACTGCATAGCGTATGATACCACAGAGCTTCCTGAAACTCCTGTTGAAGCACTCGGGTTCTTTCCACCGCCTGATGCATAGTCACTGGCAATACTTCCGCCCTTACCGGCTCCACCACCATCATAGCTTGAACTGCTTGATGAGCTGTTCGCTCTGGCAGCGGCTGCGGCTGCAGCTGCTGCCGCTGCTTCCTGCTCCTGAATGATTTTGCCCTGTGCCGTAATGATATTCTGATAATTATCTGCCTGCTGCTGTGCCTGAGCTATCTGGCTTGCATACTGCTCCTTCTGGTTTTCAAGAGCTACTATAGCCGCCTCGACATCTGCCTGCTGCTTCTCATAGTCATCCTGCATGGCTGTGAGCTCATTCATGTCTTTGTCAAGCTTAGTACCAATCTCCTTCACCTGCTCAACTGCTGCCTGATAAGAATCCATAAGAGCACGATCCGAATCATATACATCTGACACGTACTCTATACGATTGAGCATATCTGTGATACCATTTGACTCAATAATTGCTGTCCAGATATTGTCCTCAGCGCTATTTTCATACATGAACTGTATACGCTTCTTCATGGCGTCATACTGCTCCTGCTGCTTTTCCTGAGCAGCTGCAAGATCCTTCTGATTCTGCTCTATCTCTGCCTGTTTATTTGTGATATCTGTCTGAAGCTTCTTTTGTGCTGCAAGAATCTCATCAAGCTTTGCGGATTTATTCTTTATATCATCAGCAGTAGTCTGCTGCTGATCCTTTAGACCATTAATCTCATTCTTCTTATCCTTGAGATTCTGCTCAGCCTGTGACTTCTTCTTCTCTGCATCCTTCTGCTTCTGTGTCTTGGCATATACCTTCTCAAGTCCACTGTTTATGTATCCGCTAAATGTAGTGCCCTCTACTGCCGGTCCTGTAAAAACGAGTGCCGATGTTAACACAGTACATATAGCACGTGTCCATTTCCGATTCATTTTGTTCCTCCTGTAATATGACGGTCAGATTGACCTTTCCTTCCACAATTTATGTTCAATATACATTCGGATATATTATTGCACAAAATGAATCTTTTTTCCACATCTTTTTGTAAATTTACAGAATTTTCCACATTTTATATAAGGATATGAGGGTTAAAAGGTATTTTGCCCCTAATTTATGATTCACATGCGCGCTATTATAAGTCTATCATCAGGTTTGATGCTATCTGATGTCAGAGCATTTATTTCCATTATGTTTTCAACAGTGGTGCGGTATCTTTTTGCAATGTCCCACATTTTATCATCCTTCTGCACTATATAGCCAACCAGAGCTGCTTCCTCTTCAGTATCAGACGCTATTTTTTCCTGCTCCACCGATGTTATGACTGACACTTCATCCTGCTGCAGGGCAATAGCGTTTATGCTGACAACACCCTTAATTTCATATTCGCTGTTGTCGAGTAGATTGACCTGCACCTGGTCTACCTGCAGATTTACCTCGCAGCAGGTGTTGGCGTCCATGCCAGGTATCTCAACAAACTGTTCAAACGGCACAGAGTCTGTATGCATCTCTATCGGACAACCATCATCCTCCACAATATTCACACAGTTCACCTGCAATACACCTGACACAATAATTCCTGTGTCTGCATTTTTTATCTGTGCAATAGCGGCCTGCGTCTTTGTACCGCATATTCTTAAAATTCTCTTTTTGCTGTTTTCTCTGTACAACTGCTCCAAAATACGGCATTTTGTGTCATTTTTCATAAGAAGGCTGCATACCTTCATCTTTTCAAACACAGGTTTTACCGGACATGATACGCTGTACATGTCATTGAGCACCTCTACTGTTTCCTCATTCCAGACCTTTCCATCCACCGCAAGCGCTGCCTCAATCGAAAGCTGCCTGAGCTCTCCGTCATAATCATTTTCCGCCTCAACCTGATGCATGGCAGGCTGTGTGCGAAGCCAGGCAATATTTCCGGCATTATCACCCTCGCAGCGTATTTCATTTGAAAACCCCTCCTGCACCTCAAAGCAGCAAATTTCCTGTTCTTCACTCAGATACACTATACACGCATGGCACTCGCCTGTCAGTGTGATATGGTCACGCTCATATGTATACTCCAGATTTCTCATATCAACAAGACTTGATATGAGCTTGCATATATTCGGCTTGGTCTTTGGCAAGGTGACGACATTTTTAATTCTGACAATATCCCTTACAACACTGTCAAGCTTAAGCACCTTCATCTGCCCCATAAGCTGCTCCACGTCCTTGTCATCAATCCTTTGTGCAACCTCAAGATTTTCTTCCCTCTCTCCATAAAGCTCCACGCTTATAATGCCTCTGACCGAGAGCTTTCGCGAATTGATAACCCCAACCGTAAGCTCATCAAGCCCGGTATACACACGAACCGTATCCTTCTCGCAGACTCCTTGAAGCACAAGCTTCTCCTGAAACGGTATTGCATCCTTTATATACTCCACTCTGTTTCCGCCGATATTTTCCTCCGGCTCATCGCCTTCAAAAACTTCCTCTCTCGTATACAGCACTTCAAATTCAATGCTTCCACTTAGCCAGATATTCTCGCCTGACGCTTTTATCTCGTCAAGCTTTACCTGCCCGTTCTGACAAACCACTTTGGAAACATCAGGCTTATTGTCCTTTATGACATAATCCCTGTCGAAGCCAACCTGCGACATATCCTTTACCTTTTCTATGCATTGTCTGATTTTTTGTGTAATTAATTCCATAAAAAATACCCCACTTCAAATATGTATATAAAATACATATTCAAGCTGTCTCTTATACACATC
>ENA-OWZB01000192-OWZB01000192.1-human-gut-metagenome-genome-assembly--contig:-NODE-192-length-25279-cov-10.6712_pt1 | contig 25279 bp, 18 predicted proteins | sample MGYA00249254_ERZ652103 | MGnify/ENA primary metagenome ERZ652103 (study PRJEB26925, sample SAMN05827063) | human gut metagenome | biome: ENVO:2100002; feature: ENVO:00000062; material: ENVO:00002003...
GCGTCAGATGTGTATAAGAGACAGCATGACCACCTTTATGTTCGTGGCCATGATCGCCGGCGCTGTGGTCGGCCTGCTGGTCGCTCACCCCACCATGAACCTGCCCGTCTTCACCGGTTTCACCAACGAGAAGCTGGGTACCATGTTCCCCATCCTGTTCGTCACCGTGGCCTGCGGTGCTGTCTCCGGCTTCCACAGCCTCGTCTCTTCCGGCACGTCCTCCAAGACCGTCGAGAACGAGAAGGATATGCTGAAGGTCGGCTATGGCGCCATGATCCTCGAGAGCCTGCTGGCTGTTCTGGCTCTCTGCGTCGCCGGTGCTGCTGCCGCTGCTGACGGCACCCCCGCCGCCGGTACTCCCTTCCAGATCTTCAGCCGCGGCGTCGCCGGTTTCTTTGAGATGTTCGGTGTCCCCGCTTATGCCGCTACCGTCTTTATGACCATGTGCGTTTCCGCACTGGCTCTGACCAGTCTGGATGCCGTGGCCCGTATCGGCCGCATGAGCTTCCAGGAGCTGTTCAGCGTGGACGACATGGAGCACGCTGAGGGCTGGCGCAAGCTGCTCTGCAACGTCTACTTCTCCACCTTCATCACTCTGGTGTTCGGCTTCATCCTGACCAAGATCGGCTACGCCAACATCTGGCCCCTGTTCGGTTCTGCAAACCAGCTGCTGAGCGCTCTGGTCCTGTCTACCCTGTGCGTCTTCCTGAAGGTCACCGGCCGCAGCAACAAGATGCTCTTCCCCCCGCTGGTCATCATGCTCTGCGTCACCTTCACCGCTCTGGTGCAGCGTCTCATGGCGATGGTCAAGGCCATCAGCAATGCCGCTGCTGTCACCATCCCTGCCGGTGAGACTACCTGGGGCGCTGTGTTCATCGCCAACGGCCTGCAGCTCATCCTGGCTGTCCTGCTGATCGTTCTGGGCCTGAACATCGTGTTCCACTCCTTCTCCGCCTACAAGAAGGCAGAGCACAACAGCGAGGCCAAGGCCTGATCCATTGACCGCTGCTGACTGAATAAGCAAAACGCCGCTGACGGCTTCTGAACCGTCGGCGGCGTTTTTGTTTGCTCTTATTGTGTGGTGGTGATGGTTTTCCCCTGCTCTGGCTGGATACGCGGCAATGCGGGGTGTCGTCCGGTGCGTAGATGGAGTCGGTAGTTTCTCTGAGGACCGTCCGCTGGGGTGGGACCCTGTTGCCGAAGGCAATAGGGCGGGCGATGGAATGGCCCGAACCGTGTCCGAAGAGAAAGCTACCGACTCCTGTATAGCTGTCGTGGAGCAATACATCCATCCTCAGTTTCCCTTACAAGCACCAACAAAAAGAGCCGCAGTGCCTGTAACAGGGCACTGCGGCTCTCGTTTACTTCAGCAGTAGAAGCTAAAATTACTTCACCATGCTTGCGACTTCAGCAGCGAAGTCGTCAGAACGCTTCTCCAGGCCCTCGCCCTTGACGAAGTGGGTGAACTTGATGACCTTGATCTCGCCGCCCAGGTCCTTTGCGACCTTGGCAGTGTACTGACCAACGGTCAGGTCGCCGTCCTTGACGAATTCCTGATCGACCAGGCAGTTCTCCTTGAAGTACTTCTTGATCTTGCCCTCGATCATCTTCTGCTTGACAGCGTCGGGCTTGTTGGCGTTCTTCGGGTCGTTGGCCATCTGAGCGAGGAGGATCTCCTTCTCCTTGGCGACGACCTCAGCGGGGACAGCAGCCTCATCGACGTAGCTGGGGTTGGCAGCCGCGACCTGCATGGCAACATCCTTGCCGTATGCAGCGAACTCGTCCTTGGCCTCGATGCCGTTGGTGGTCTCGAAGTTGACCAGAATGCCGTGGGTGCCGCCGCCGTGGACGTATGCAGAGCAGACGCCCTCGTAACGGACGAAACGGCGGACCTTGATGTTCTCCTTGATGACCAGGATGAGGTTCTTCAGAGCCTCATCGACGGTCTCGCCGCTCTCGGTCTTGCATGCCATCAGAGCCTCGACATCAGCGGGGTTCTGCTTCATGATGACCTTGGTGGCCTCCTTGACGAAGGCGACGAACTTGTCGTTCTTGGCGACGAAGTCGGTCTCGGCGTTGACCTCGATGACGACGCCCACCTTGCACTCGGGGCAGTAATCGGCGTAGACCATGCCCTCGGCAGCCACGCGGCTTGCCTTCTTGGCGGCGGTAGCCAGACCACGCTCACGCAGGATCTCGATCGCCTTCTCGAAGTTGCCGTCAGCCTCGGTCAGAGCCTTCTTGCACTCCATCATGCCGCAGTCGGTCTGCTTGCGCAGTTCCATAACGTCCTTTGCAGTAATAGCCATTTTGGTATTCTCCCTTACACAGTATTTGTTGGTTTGTGAGAATTTCGGGAAATCAGGCGTTTGCTGCGTCCTCAGCGGGAGCGGCCTCCTGGTTGCCCTGCTTGCCTTCCAGCACAGCGTCAGCCATAGCGCCAGCGATCAGCTTGACAGCGCGGATAGCGTCGTCGTTGCCGGGGATGACGTAGTCGATCTCGTCGGGGTTGCAGTTGGTATCAACGATAGCAACGATGGGGATGTTCAGCTTGCGAGCCTCAGCAACAGCGATGCGCTCCTTGTGGGGGTCAACGATGAACATGGCCTTGGGCAGGGTCTTCATGTTCTTGACGCCGCCGAGGTACTTGTCCAGCTTCTCCATCTCCAGCTCGAGCTTGGCGACTTCCTTCTTGGGCAGCAGCTCGAAGGTGCCGTTGTCCTTCATGTTCTGCAGCTGAGCCATACGGTCGATGCGCTTGCGGATGGTGCGGAAGTTGGTCAGCATACCGCCCAGCCAGCGAGCGTTGACGTAGTGCATACCGCAGCGCAGAGCCTCGTCACGGATGGACTCCTGAGCCTGCTTCTTGGTGCCGACGAACAGGATGTCGCCGCCCTCAGCTGCAACTTCCTTCACGTAGTTGTAAGCCTCGTCCAGCTTCTTGACGGTCTTCTGCAGGTCGATGATATAGATGCCGTTGCGCTCGGTGAAGATATACTTCGCCATCTTGGGGTTCCAGCGGCGGGTCTGGTGACCAAAGTGAACGCCTGCCTCGAGAAGCTGCTTCATAGAAACGACTGCCATAGTAAAATTACCTCCAAAATTTGTTTTGCCTCCGCACACCGTGATCTGCCGCCGTATCGGACGGTTGCAGACTGCCCTCCACCCCTGAGCCTGCGTTCACGACCATCGAATACCGTCTAGTCGGCCTTTTTCCCAGCGGTCTTCGTCGTTTCTTCTCGCAATCCGTCAGGATTGCTTCGAAAAATCTCCTTGACCGCCGAAAAAAATTCTCGCCGATTCGGCATCCTCTGGCCGCGAGCACAGGCTCGCCGGGCACAAAAGGGCATAGTGATGCGTGTGTAATGCTAAGTAATAATAGCACAAACCTCTGGCCGTTGCAAGGGGTTTTCGTGCTTTTTTCTAAAAAGAATCGTAGTTTTTCGTCAATCTGCGCCCTCGGCGATGCTCTCGAGACCCATCCGGCTCAGGGCATAGCCTTTGCCGAACATGAGGTCGTACTGGAGCAGCCAGTGCTCATCGCTCCACTTCTGCTGCAGGGGGGTCAGCTCGTTCGAGGCGGTGCCGTCCTTTTCCAGGATGGTGCCGCGGGTGTTGGCCCGGTAGGCGGCCCGGAGCTGACGGCCAAGGAACTGGAAGTAGGCGGGCTGACGCAGGCCGAACAGCTCCATCATCACCGGCGAGATGTCGTAGGCGGCGATGGTGCCGAGGTCCACCGCGCGGTCGGAATAGTTCGACCACATCAGCAGGGTGGTCTGATGGAGGCGGGGGTCGGCGCTGGAGCCGCTGGCATAGCCGCTGCGGGTGTAGATGTCGTAATTGGAATCGATGGGGTTGTAGTGGTCGCCCCAGAACACGAGGATGACCGGCTCGTCCACCTGCGAGAAGTAGACCGTCAGCCTGCCCAGCATGGCGTCGGCGTCCCGGATGCCGGTGGCAAAGTCTTCCAGCGCACCCACGGTGCTGGCTTTGAGGCCCGCCGGGGCTTCGGTGACTTTCACCCGCTGGTCGTCGGGGTAGTTATCCTTATTATAATTGGTATGGTTCTGCATGGTGACGGCGTGGAGGAAGACGGGGGCGTCGGACTTCGCCTTCATGGTCTCGTACTGGCCGATGATCTGGTCTGCCATGGAGTCGTCGGTGACGAGGCCGGTGGTCCAGTAGTGGCGGCGCACCTTCTGGACGCCGTGCATCTTCTCGAGGCTGATGAAGTCGTCGAGGCCGAGGTTGGGGTAGGCCGTGTCGCGGCTCCAGTATCTGGCCCAGAAGCAGTGGACCGCCGCCGTCTGATACCCTTCGGTCTTGAGGTAGCTGGGCAGGGCGAACATGGGTTTCGTCACGTGCTGCTGGTAGGGCTTGCTGCCGCTGGGCAGATAGGACACCGAGTAGCCCGTCAGGGCCTCGAACTCCACGTCACAGGTGCCGCCGCCGAAGCTGGGGCTGTAGACCCGGCCATAGGCGCTGGTCTGCTGCAGAGCGTGGAGGTTGGCCGAGACGTCGGTGTCGAACTGGAAGCCGTACTGTTCCAGCTCCGAGACGTCCCAGTAGGACTCGTCCATCACGTAGAGGATGGTGGGCTGCTTCACCTGTTCGTCTGCCGGGGTCTGGGCGGCGTAGGAGCCGGGGTAGACCGGGCTGGTGGTGTACTTCTCCCCTGCCTCCACGTTGTCGAGGATGGCGTTGATGGCCTCCTCCGAGTAATCCTCGGGCTTGTCGATCTCCAGATTCGTCAGGTTGGTGAGGAAGCTGGTGATGACGCCGTAATAGCGGTAGTAGCGGTCCTGCATCCATGCGTCGGGCAGGATGCCCAGCGACTGGGTGACGGCAGGCTGCAAAAACACCCCGAAGATGAGGGCGCAGGTGGCCGCTGTGCTGGCCGCGAAGCCCGCCAGACGCTGCACCCAGGGCAGCTTCTGACGCCCCCGGTAGAGGAAGAAGGAGCCGACGGTCAGAGCCAGCACCACGACGCCGGAGACGACCATGCTCTTCTGGACGTGGATGCCCGCCGCGGAAGCCACGCCGGCCGCCTCGGACACCTGCATCAAGTCCCACGGGAGGAAGGGCTCACCCCGGAGCTGCAGGATGTAAAAATCCACCGTGGCGGGCAGACAGCCCAGCAGGGCCGACAGGAGGGTGGCCAGCGGGGCGAAGCGGGTGAGCCAGTCCACCGCCATCCAGACGAGGAAGAGCAGCCCCCACGCCAGCAGGTAGGCTTCTGCGTGGGGAAAGATGTACTGCACAAAGGTATCTCCGCTCAGGGCGCCGCGGGCGATGTACTCGGTGAGCACCAGAAACAGAAGGGTGGCCACAGGCGGAAAAAGCAGCCGCGCCCCGTGCAGCCGGAGGGACGCAGCACTCGGATGGTGTGTCATAAAGAAGTTCCTTTCACTTCTGCGTTTTTCTTATTATTTGAGGCGGCAGACTCCGCCCCAGTCCTCTATTATAATCATCCCGCCTCCAAAATCCAGCCCTGACGGGCAAAAAACGGGTGAAAATCTTTCATCCGTTCAGCCACTGATGCAATTTATCCAGCAGTCCCCCGTGGGAGGGCGGCGGGGCGGGGATGTCCGTCCGCACGAGGATGGCGTCCAGACCGATGCGCTCGATGTCGGCCCACGGGATGGTCAGGGTCTCGTCCCGGCCCAGCAGCCCGAAGAGCCGGGGCCGCCCCAGCAGAAGCAGGCTCCCGATGCGGGCCGTGTCGGCGTCCAGCTCCACATCGTCCACCCGGCCAAGGCAGGCCCCGTCCTTCAGCTGGACGACTTCCTTGCTGCACAGCTCCCGAAAGGTCATCTCCCCCGCCCCCTTACAGTCCCATCCTATGCCGGTGCGGGCCGGACGATGCAAAAGGGCTGGAAAATACTGCCCCGGATGTGCTATACTGGGCGCAGTTCGATCCCAACTTTTTTTAAAGAGGTATCATCGATGTATAAAAATATCGTGTTCGACTTCGGCGGCGTCATGGTGGATTTCGACCCCCACAAGTACCTCATCGACCTGTTCGGGAACCGGGGGCTGGAAGAGGAGGTCTACGACCTGACCTTCGGCAGCAGAGAATGGCGGCTGCTGGACGCGGGCCGCATCACCCGCCGGGAGGCTAACGAGCGGATGCTCCAGCGGGCCAGGGCCGTGGGCCGGGGCTTCGAGGTGGAGGGCGTGCTGGACGACTGGATGAGTATGCTCCGCCCCCGCCGCCGGATGCAGACGCTGGTGGAGCAGCTCAAGCAGCGCGGCTACTGCGCCTACTACCTGAGCAACATCCCCGAGGACGTGCTGGACCTGCTGATGCACCGGGACTTCGAGGGCCTCTTCGACGGCGGCGTGGCCTCCTGCGAAGTGAAGATCAACAAGCCCGACCCCCGCATCTATCAGGCCCTGCTGGACAAGTACCATCTCCGGGCCGATGAGTCCATCTTCATCGACGACCGGGCCGACAACCTCGTAGCCGCCAGCGCTCTGGGCTTCGGCATCTACGAGATGCACAACGTCGGCACCCTGCTGCGCAGCCTGCCCACCTTCGGCGTCAGCCTCCACTGAAGCACAAATGATAAAAGACCCCTGCCCGGCTGTCGGGCAGGGGTCTTTTTTTGCGCACTTACTTCTTCTCGTAGCTCTGGCAGTAGTGCGGGATGTCCACCTGCTGAGAAGAGCAGGTGCAGCGCTCCGTCACCGTGATCTCGGGCAAGTCACACTTGCAGCTCCCCACGTTGTGGCGGCACTCGCAGACATCACAGCGGACACCTGTGTTTTCCATTCATTCATCACCTCTTTGTCCCTAGGTTGCCCCAAAGACGCGGGATGATGCAGGATGGGCCGATGTTATTTTTTACCAGTTGGCCAGATCAGCGCCCAGCTTGCGGCAGGCAGCCTGAACGTCGTCGTCGGGCGTTTCGTTGCAGATGAGGCCCTCGTCGCTGAACAGCTGTGCGCCGTCCTCTTTGGCGCGCTCGCACCAGTCGCGCATCCACTGGCCGTCGCCCCAGCCGTAGGAGCCGAACAGAGCCACCTTCTTGCCGTTCAGAGAGCCTTCGAGGCCCGCGAACATCGGCTCGAACTCGCTCTCCTCCAGCTGCTCAGCGCCCATGGCCGGGCAGCCGAAGGCCACCACGTCATACTCGCCCAGCTTTGCTGCGTCCATCTCGGCGCAGGGGACGATGGCGGCGGCAGCGCCTGCACCCTCCGCGATGCAGTTTGCCATGGTCTCGGTGTTGCCGGTCGCGCTCCAGAATACGATTGCTACTTTGCTCATAATGTTCAGCCTCACTTTTGATTTATTAGGTTAGCCATTTCTAACTTTTTGCTCCATAAAAATGCGTCGGAAGCAGGCTCAGACGCATCTCTTTGGTTAGATTTCTCTAACCGTCCATAGGATACCACAGCGCCGCTGCTTTGTCAAGCGGTCACAGAGGCTAACTTTTCCAGAAGTTTTACCCCGCTCTCACCAGCCGGAACGCCACCGTCAGCACCCCCAGGATGACCGGCTGATGGAGCAGATAGAGCACCAGCGAGTGACGGCCCATCCAGCCCAGCGGCGGGCAGACCGACTTGCGCAGCGGCGCGAGGCGTTCGCGGCCCACGAGGTGGTGGAGGAAGTACCCCGCCCAGAACAGAAACAGCCAGGGCAGCAGCGGGAAATAGTCGGTGGAGAAAAAGCTCTTGGGCATGAAGCCCAGATAGGCCGTGGTGTAGCTGGCGTAGAGGGCCTGCGGCAGGGCCAGACGCCCGCCCGGCAGGTTCCAGAAGCCGTTCATCGTCGGGTAGGTCACCCAGAACAGCAGGGCGCTGACGGCCACGCCCACGGCGGGCGGGACGCGGCGCAGCAGCGGGTCCAGCGCGGCGGTGAGGAGCATGGACGAGCCCAGCAGAGTCAGCACCCCGAACCACACCACGTCCTCGGGCAGGAAGAGCAGGGTGACGGCTGTGACCAGCGCCCCTGCCCCGAAGACGACGGCTCCCCGCCGGAACGGATGATGCCCCAGCGGCAGGCAGAAGCCCGAAAGCAGGATGAAGACCCAGCAGATGCTCTGCTGCCACACAAAGCCCGGGCGTCCGGTGTACCACTTCTGGGCCACGCCGAAGAGGAACACCACGTCCCACATCCCGTGGTAGAGCATCATGCTGATGAGGTCGAGTCCCCGCAGCTCGTCCAGAAGACGATAGCGGGCGGCAGTTTGCAGTTCCATAGAGTCCTCCTTCCCTCTGATAAGACTGGGGAAATTATAGCACAAAAAGACCTCCCTGCAAAGACAGGGAGGCCGCAGTGCTCCAAAGCTTACTTCTCGTCGCGGGGCAGCAGGCAGTTGAGCAGGATGGCCACGAAGGCAGCAGGCACGATGCCGCTCTCGCCGCAGATGAGCTGGACGAACTGGGGGGTGTTGGCAAGGATCTTGGCGTTTGCACCCATGCCGTAGCCCACGCCCAGCGCCACAGAGACGATGGTCAGGGTGCGGGGAGTCATCTTCTCCTTGGTGATGAGCTGGATGCCCGACACCACGATGGAGGAGAACATCATGACGGCAGCGCCGCCCAGAACGGCCTGCGGCATGATGGAGATGAGTGCGCCCAGCTTGGGGATGAGGCCGCAGAGCATCAGGAAGATGGCGCCGGTGGCCAGTGCGCCCCGGTTGACCACCTTGGTCATGGCCACGAGGCCCACGTTCTGGCTGAAGGAGGTGTTGGGCAGGACGCCGAAGCAGGCGGCGACGGTAGAGCCGAGGCCGTCGCAGATGATGCCGCCGCTCAGCTCCTTATCGGTGGCCTCGCGGCTCATGCCGCCCTCCATGACGCCGGAGATGTCGCCCACCGTCTCCACGGCGGTGACGATGAACATGATCATGACGGGCAGGATGGCGCGGAGGTCGAAGACGATCTTGACCGGCACCAGCTTCGGGATGGCGAACCAGCTGGCCTCAGCGACCTTGTTCCAGTTCAGCACCCATGCTTTGGTGAACTCCACGCCGTCGGCGGTGACGCCGGTGGTGGGCAGGACGAAGCCCATGACGATGGCTGCCAGATAGCCCGCGATGATGCCCACGAGGATGGAGGAAGAGCTGAGGAAGCCCTTGGTCCAGTGCTTGAAGAAGAGGATGACCACCAGCACAAAGACGGCCAGCAGCAGGTTTTCCACCGAGCCGAAGTCCTTGGCTGCGTTGCCGCCGCCGAAGGAGTTGACGCCCACGGAGATGAGGGACAGGCCGATGGACAGCACGACCGTGCCGGTGACCACCGGCGGGAACAGCTTGCGCAGGGGCTTCAGAAAGACGCCCAGCACGCTCTCGAACAGGCCGCCCAGAATGGATGCGCCCATCATGGCGCCGTAGGCCGTGACGTCGCCGCCCATGGTGGCAGCCACGCTGTTGAACACGCCCAGGAAGCCCGAGCTGGTACCCATGATGATCGGCACTTTGCCGCCCACAGGGCCGAGGCCGTACAGCTGCACCAGCGTGACGATGCCCGCCACGAACATGGCGTTCTGCAGCAGGCTCACCTGCAGGTCTGCGAACTCACCGCCCGCGAGGCCGCAGGCGCTGGTGATGATGAGCAGCGGGGTGAGGTTGCCCACGAACATGGCGAACACGTGCTGCAATCCCAGCGGGACAGCGTGGCGCAGCGGAATTTTCGCCTCAAACTCGTATGCCGAATTTTCCAGTTCAGCGCTTTTTATCATATCCTGGCTCCTTTACTTCACTTCAGGTTTTTGTAACAAGCATAGAAAATTATAGCAGACCGGAACCGGGAACGGTAGGGCTTTTTCGAGTTTTTATTCATATTTTCGTCATAAGTCGTACTTATGGGGGTTGCTCTCTCAGTCTCACTTCGTTCGACAAGGCCAGGTTGCGGCTCGTGGCATCGCTTCCTGTATCTTTTTGTCGGAGTTTATGGTATACTTATTTTGCACCCGGTGCCCGCCCATTGACACCTTTGTTGTATCTATAATTTTGTGTTACAACAGCTATAAGCTGAAATCCAGAGGAAAGAGGCAAATCAAATGAAAATTACAGAAAAATGCAAAGTTATTGTGGCAGGCAGCCTTGTGGCCGCTCTGATGGCAGGTACTGCATTGCCTGCGCTGGCCGCCAGCCCCGCCGGGGACGTTCCCTTTGCGGTGCTCGCGCAGCAGAATAGTGCTGTGACCCCGGAGCAGGTAGAAGCGCTGATCAGCCAGATCGGTACTGTCACGCGCAGCAGACGCGCGGCAATCGTGGCCGCTTTGGATGCCTATAACCAGTTGGATGATGCAGGAAAAGCTGCTGTCACCAATTTTGGTGTGCTGGCAGAAGCACAGCAGATTCTTGGTATTCAGGATGCACTTGCAAAGTGCAATGTCAACTACGATGCAGTAGAAGACTGCTGGGCGATTACAACCCCGCATGATGACAGCATCGATAAGCGCAAGACGTGTGGCATTGGCCCCAACCTTTATATCTGGGACAAGGGGAACACTATTGTTTTCTGGGAAGATTTTACTTACATGGGCTCTTCCGAGCTGGATATCGATGACATCATTCTGCGCGGTGGAGATTATAAGTACACTTACATTTGCGATTATGATAACTCCGGTTATGGATACGACAAAGAGCTTGGTAAATGGTTTGCATGGGCCACCTTTGAAATGGAAGACAGTGAAGTCGAATGGTTGCGAAACCTTTTGAGTGCCGATACCGTTATCATGCGTTTCGAGGGAACGGATTATAGCAAGTTTGATTACACATGGACGGTGCAGGACCGGCAGGCAATCACCGATATTATTGACCTCTATAATCTTCTGAAAGCAGTTACACCGGAAGTGCGTGAAAAAGCACTGCGTAACTAATACGTTCGGCCTAGGGAATAGAAGCTTGGAAGAAAAAGTCTCTTCATGCCAGTGAACAGGAGCGTTCCCGATGTGGCGCAGAAGAGAAAAGACTGGAACGGCCTTATATGATGAAAGCGGATGCAATATGGATATGACAAGAAGGAGCCCGGGTTGCGGCTCCCAGCGTCTGCTTCGCTGCCGCTTGCATCCTGCTGGCCGCGGCCCCAACAGCTCCTCCCTGTTTCCGCCACTGGCGGCGGTCGTCGCCGTTGCAAGTGGCTTGACGGATGGTTCACGGGCCGTAAGCACTAAATAAAGAAGACCCCCTTTCGGAGTTGCAGCTCCGGGAGGGGGTTTTCTTCTTGGTGAGTCAAATGACTAGCTCAATTTCTACTTTCACTATTTATAGTATGCCATTCCCCGCAAAAGTCAAGCGCTGTGCAGAAAGTTTACAACTGCGCTCACGCCCCCGGCACAAGCAGTCTCCGCGCCTCGTCGAGGCGGGCGGTGCCGTCGGGGAGGTCGTTGGCGGCCAGCATCTGGCCGGGCGAGACGTGGTAGCGCCGGGCGATGGCGAACAGCTCCTCCCCCGGCTGGGCGTAGCAGATGCGGAGCGACACCTCCGGGTCGGCGGGGGCGAGGGGGTCGCCCAGCTCCACCGCCCCCACGAGAGAGGCCGTCTGCCGCGCCAGCACCGCGCCCTCGGCCCGGACGGTGAGGGACACATCCAGCGCGCCGCCTGCGCTGGCGCATTGCAGGTCCTGAACGCTCAGCCAGCACTCGGGGTAGGCGTCGGCATCCTCGGGCAGGTCGGCGGGGAGAGGCAGGGCATAGTCCAGCGCCTTTTCGTAGCACTCCATCTCCCCGAGGGTGTTTTCCGCAAAGGCCGACACCACGGCCCGGGCCGTCAGGACGGCTCTCCCCTCCTGCCGCGTCAGGCTCACCGGCCCGAAGGACGCGAAGCAGGCTAAAATCTGCGCTCCGGCGTCGGGCAGAGGGCCGGAGCCCCGCAGCACCGTCGTCTCGTCCAGCGCGCAGAGCAGCGACTCGGTGGCGAGAGTCTGGGGCGTGAGGGTCGTCTCGAAGCGGGTGGAGAAGGCATCGGCCACGCATTGGAGCTGGTAGGGACGCCAGCCGCTCAGCCGCAGCATCGCCGTGGCCGTGAGGGTGGTGGAGGCAGAGCCGTCCTCGGTGGTCTCCCCTTCCGCCGCCGCAAAGCCCACCGGCTCCAGCACGCAGAGGCAGCGGCAGTCCTCGCTGAGGCCCTCTGCATCCAGGATCTGGTTGAAGGGCAGGTCGGCGGTCTGGCTGCGGAGGGCGGCGTCCCCTTCGGCCCGCCATCCGCAGAGGACGTGCAAGACCCCCTTCGCCACGGCCTTGCCCTGCATCCGCTTCAGCTCCCGCACCTCGGCGGTGCCGGTGATGTCGAGGATGGCGGCGGGGGGCTTCGGGAAGGTCAGCGCCCCCTCGATGGTCACGAGCTTTTCGAGGGTGGCGGCCCGCCGCACTCCTGCCAGCGTGACCGGCTTCTGCTCGATGCCGCCCTCGCTGAGGGCCGTGATGACCTCGGTGGACAGCTGGGCGTGGACGCTCACCACCAGCCCGTAGGCCCCCCGCACCTCGATGCGGCGGGGGTTGACGGCCCGGCAGTTGAGGTATTCGGTCTGGCCCTCGACGCAGGCTGTCCACGCCGTGGCCACAAAGCTGGGCAGCTCGAGGGCCTTGGTGAAGGGCAGCTTCTGCTCGGTCTGGCACAGCCCCGCCCCCTCTTCGCCCTGATAATACACGGTACAGCGCAAATATCCTTCCAGCGTCAGCCGCCCGGGGGCCAGCTGCTTTTGCAGCACCACCGGCTTTGCGAAGCACTTGACGATGCGCTGCACCGGCGGCAGATAGTCCGAGATCAGTAGTTCGGTCTCGAGGGGCAGCTCCGCCTTGGCGGTGCAGTCCGCACCCGCCGCAGGCAGAACGTCCCGGAACACTTTCAGCTCCATGGTGATGCTCCTTTCCTGTCCTTGCTCTGATGAGAATGTATGCGGGGCAAAGCCGGGCTATGCCCTGCGCCAGCCCACAGGCGCAAAAAGGCCCCCTCGGGGCGGCTGCTCCGAAGGGGGCGGAAGGGTTATTTCAAGAAAAGGGTGTGTAAGGCAGGGCTTGGCATCACTCCCTACACATTACCACCAACCGTTCATTATCGTGACCATCGCGGCGTAATTTTTTCCGTCTTTCTGGAACGTACCGGCGTATAGTTCAGCGTCATTTTTCTTGTAGTAGTCCAATTCTCTTCTTAAATAAGAAGGATCCACCAGATAAACCCAATGGTAAGGATCACCAGAACCAGGCCCTGGGTCCACATATCTATCCGAGTAAATCGGCCTGTTATCCAGAGTAATATCCGCTGTTCCGTCGGGGGAGGTCAGCTCCATCACGTCCACCCATAACGCCTGTTTAACCTGCACTTTGTCCTGCGTGATAGGGATAAGTGCGTCTTTAGCCTTGTCGTTCAACTTGTTGTTGTCGAGCCATTCCGCGTCAAATCCTTTTGCCACTGCCTCAAGCGTCTCCTTGGCTCTGGCGCTTGCTGTGGTTTCAGAAAGACCGAAATACTTCTCGAGCTGCTTTTCAAGCTCCTCGGACTCCGTCACACGGCCCTTTTCGCTGCCCCGGGAAGCGCTGCCGCCGCCGCCAAAGAACCAGTCGTAGAGGACCTCCAGCGGTGCGCAGGCGGTGAGGGTCACTGCGGTCATCACCCCCGCAAGGGCGAGGGCAAGGAATTTTTTTTCGTTTCATGGTGGTTCCTCCTTTTTCTTGGGTGTTTTTGATACTTCCATTATAACCCGGCCCCGCCGCAGTTGCAATGGCCATTCGCGCAGGTTTCGGGGCGATTCACGCAGAAAAAAAGCCCCCGGGGAGGTTGACCTCCTTGGGGGCTTGGCATTTTGGGGTGATAGTCTGGGGGAAGGTTTACAAGGCTGCTGCCTAGGGCAGGCCCGTCTTCGTACAACCTCTCCGTCAGCGCTGACGCGCTGCCACCTCCCCTAGCGAGGGGAGGCTTTGGCAGGCCGCAGTGTTTCCTGTATCTTTTTGGCGAATTATATGTTATAATTGGTTTGCGGTCTAACTCCGCCCATTTTATTGGGAAGGAGGTGGGAACGATGAATCATATTTTTGCCTTTATGACCTCCGTCGCAGCAAACGTAGTGTCACACTTTGTTTGCAAGTGGCTTGACGGTTGGTTCAAAGACCGTAAGCACTAAATAAGGAAACCCCCTTTCGGAGATTGCAGCTCCGGGAGGGGGTTTTCTTTCCGTGGGACGATGAATCAGTAATTGCCTTTACTATCTTTAGTATATGCGATTCCCCGCAAAAGTCAAGCGTTGCACAGAAAGTTTACAAGCGCATCATCGGGCCCGGACAATGACCACAAGGCAGTATTCCCGGCCCTCGACGGTCTTATGGCAGACGCCGACACGCAGCTTGGTATTGACCGTGGGCGACACATCTTTATAGTACACCCCGACCACCGGCGCACCGCTGGAAAACCGCTCTACCTGCTGAAGGGCGCTCATCCCGGTGGAGTCGAAAGCAACAAAGCTCACGAAATTGCTCTGCTCGTAGGCTTTCAGGCTGTCTTGCAGGAAGCCTTTCAGCGTCTGACCGGCGTCTATGGGGAATTTCTCGTTCAGCCCGTCGATGATTCCCTCTGGGGTCTTCAGGAACCAGTCCGGGGTGAACGCGGGCCGGATGGTGCTGGTCAGTTCGGGGACGCTGTAAGAGACTTCGACGTTTTGGGAGTTTCCCTTGAAGATGTCGGCGACGGCCTCCGCGACGAGCCTGTCCTCTTCTGTCCCGCTGGCACCGCCGGAACAGCCGGTGAGCAGGGCCAGCATCAGCACGCCCGCAAGGGCGAGGGCAAGGAGCTTTTTCAGTTTCATGGTCGTATCCTCCGTTCACTGTGGTGTTTTTGACACTTCCATTATAACCCGTCTCCCGCCGCAGCTGCAACGGCCATTCGCGCAGGTTTTGGGGCGATTCACGCAGGTTTCGGGAAATACGGCTGCTCTGAGAGGGGCGGGGTATCTGGCAAAGTTCCAAAATATCATCGATTCATCGTCATAAATCAAACTTTGCCACGTTGGCAAACTTAAGGCTTGCTGGCAAAGTAGGTAGTTTGCCAATCAGGAGAACTTTGCCACGTTGGCAAACAATCAACATTGAACGATATATCATTTAATTTATAGGAACTTTGCCACTTGTTTCACTACAGTAGAGGAATGAGTACCATTGATTTTTTCCATCTTGTTGGCGAATATTCTTCTTTATAATCTCGCCTGATTTGATAAGGTTGCCATACGCCCGGATATACGTCCTATCGCTGCACCCCATCTCCTTCATCACCTCCGCCCGGAGCTGGGTGCTGGGCATACTCCCCAGCTTGCTCTCGGCCAGCACGTTGAGGATGGCCTGCGCGGTATCCTCTTTCGTCTGGGCGGTGCGGACGCGGCGCTCCTCCACGAAGTCGGCGTCCTTCTTGTCGGTGCGGCTGTCAAAGACGGCCACCGCCGTCGTGACGCCCTCCACCTGCGCCTGCTCGATGTGGAGCAGGGCTGTCCGGGCCGGGGCGGAGTAGCTGCTCTTCTCGTGGCTGAGGTAGAGCTTTTCGCTGTTCTTGTCGCGGCCCATCATGAGGACGCTGCGGGCGATGTCCCAGATGTCGGAGCTGTCGGCCAGACGGGCGCGGCCCGAGACGTTGGCGCGCTTGTTGGTGTGCATCGAGATGAGGGCCGCGCAGCCGTGCTTGGCGCAGAGGGCTTTGAGGGGCAGCAGGGCGCTGCGCATCTGGTTGCGGCTGGCCATCTCCACCCCCGCGGGCAGAAAACTCTGCAGCGGGTCGATGATGACGAGGGCGGGCGCGGCCTTCCCCACGTACTTTGCAAAGCCCGTGTCCGGGATGCAGAGCGGGCTGCCGGTGCGGGCAAAGTAGGCGTCGCTGGTGACCACCATCACCCGGCTCATATCGGCCCCTGCCGCCGTCAGGCGGGCTTTGAGCACCTTGCCGGGGTCGTCCTCGCCGGAAAAGATGAGGACGCTGCCGGTCTTCTCCGGCGGCTGGGGGAAGAAGCCGGAGGTCCGGCCCGCCGTGACATACGCAATGAGCTGGGCCTGCCAGATGCCCTTGCCGGTGCCGCCGTCGGCACCCAGAAGCGACACTTCTCCCATGGGCAGCAGCCCATCCACCAGCCAGCTCACGTTCTGGATGGGGACGTTCTCGAGGCAGTCGGGGGTGAAGTTGAAGGGCGCGGCGCGGCGGCGGTCCCGGAAGCGCGCCCGGGCCGCGTCGGCCTTTTCCCGGTAGGCGGCGTAGTCCTCGGCGATGCGGCTCTGGAACTCCTCCCGGCCCACCGCTTCCAGCTCGCTCTTGCCGTCGGCCAGCCAGCGCTCCATCCGGAAGGTCAGGCCCTGCCAGAAGCCCAGCTCCTTCGCCCTCGCCTCCACCAGCTCGGAGCGGCTGAGGACGTCCTCGGGGCGGTTTTGCCCGGCGAACCAGTAGGTCAGCCGGGAGAACAGCTCCTCTTCGGTGCGCACCGTGCCGAGGTAGGCCACGAAGTCGTCGTAGCTGCCCGGGGTGCGGTCGGTCATGTTTTTCTGCATAAAAGCTCCTTTCATGGGTTGTTTTGTTGCTTTTATTATAACTACGAAAGGTTGTTCAGTCAACGCAAGCTTTCTGCGTATTTCTGCGCAGAAAAAGAGAAAACCCCCTCGGGGCGGCTGCTCCGAAGGGGGTAAAATTTAACCATGGCAGATGGAAAGCAGGAAGCGATACGTAGAGCCGTCCGCGCGGGTTTGGGGCTGAGGCTGAAAAAGGCTCTCCCTTTGGGAGAGGCTTTGGCATTCCGCATCGTTTCCTGTATCTTTTTGGCGAATTATATGATATAATAGTCCTGCGGCTCGTCCCGCCCAATCTACCAAGGATGGGAGAAGGGGGGTGTCGCCTTATGGCGTATATTTTTTCTTTTGTTCTGTCCGTCGCAGCGAATGTAGCGTCCTACTACATCTGCAAGTGGCTTGACGGATGGCTGAAGGGCCGTAAGCACTAAAAAGGACCCCCTTTCGGAGATTGCCGCTCCGGGAGGGGGTCTTTCCTTTGGGTGCGCCGATGGCGTATTTGCTTTTTCTTTTGCTACTTTTATTATATGCGATTCTCTGCAAAAGTCAAGCGTTGCACAGAAAGTTTACAAGCCTGCTGCTTTCATTTTGCAAGTTCCTCATACACGTGCTTGTTACGGTCCATCAGCTTCAGCGAAGAGGCCAGCACATCGTCATCTGCTGCGGCCTGCATGGCATCCGCCTGGTTGAAATCACACTTCACTCTTCTCTCTCCTTTTTTATGCCGAACAGCCTCCGGAGCAAGCCTCTCAGGCACTTGGGGCTTTTGAGAACGACCACCTGCATAGAGCCGACCACCTTTCGTCGCTTGATACGCCATTATAGGCGTCCCGCGCCCGGAATGTTCCGGTTCAGCTCAGGATCGGCCCGTCCGGCACCGTCTCCACCACCACCAGCGCGCCCTTTTGGGTGGAGATGGTGATGCAGTCGGAGCCATCGGCATACTCGTTGCTGACGCCGAGGGGGTAGCCTGCGGTGAGGACGGCGTCGGTCAGCTCGTAGAAGGAGCCCCGCTCCGAGACCCCCTCTGCCCTGCCCTCCATCGGGAAGACCGAGAGGTAGAAATACCCGTCCTTCGGGTAGCGGCGGGTCTCGCCGGGCATCACGAAGGTGATGCGGCTGCGCTCGTCCAGAAGCGTGGCGCGGACGCCCCGCTGTTCGAGGCCGAGGCCGGTGCAGAGGTTGGCCAGCGTATGCTCGAGGCGTCTGCCGCCCAGTACACCCAGCAGCAGCGCCTCGTCGAAGCCCTTCTCGGAGGCCAGCTTTGCCGCGTACTCGGTGTCGGTGTCGTCCTTGACGTGGGGCAGGATGATGGTGTCGTCGCCCTCCTGCGCCGGGCAGGGCGCGGTGTCGAAGTCGCCCACGATGATGTCGGGGCGGCAGTGGAGCGGCGCACAGTTGCGGTAGCCCGCGTCGCAGGCAATGATGGTGTCGCCGGGCCGCAGGGCTGACGCCAGCGAGGCGCTGACCGGGCAGGCGGAAATGATAACACAGCGGGACATGGGATTCCTTCTTTCTGGGAAGTATGATAACACAGCGTCTTTTTCTGTATCTTTTTGCCGAAGTTTATGATATACTGGTTCTGCGGTTCATCCCCGCTATCTTACGGGAGAGGGGGTGAAATCATGGACTACATCCTTACACTTTTAGTATCTGTCGCAGCAAATGTCGTATCGCACTTCATTTGCAAATGGCTTGACAGGTAACAAAGAGAACCGCAAAGCCTAAAAAGGAAAGCCCCCGGGGAGGTCGCAACTCCTTGGGGGCTTTTCCATTGGGATGAAACCAATGGACTACCTATTACACTTTCTGTTTTTATTATATGCTCTTCCCCGCAAAAGTCAAGCGCTGTGCAGAAAGTTTACAGGGCTGCCCTCTCCGTCAGCGGCTGAGAGGGTACTGCCACTCCTTCACATCCTTGACCTCATCGTACATGGCGCAGTAGCTGTCGTAGCGGGTCTGGGAGAGCTTGCCTTCCGCGAGGGCGGCGCGGACGGCGCAGCCCTTCTCGGAGCGGTGGGAGCAGCCGGTGAACTGGCACGCGCCGAGGTAAGGCCCGAACTCCGGGAAGGCGTGTTCCAGACCCTCTTTCGGGATGAAGCCCGCCCGGCTGGCCTCGAGGCTGGCGAAGCCCGGGGTGTCGGCGATGCGGCCCCCGAAGGCTTCAAAGATGGTCACCTCGCGGGTGGTGTGACGGCCACGGCCCAGCTTCTGGCTGATGGCGGCGGTCTGACGCTCCACGTCGGGCAGGAGGGCGTTCAGCAGGGTGGATTTGCCCACGCCGGAGTTGCCGCAGAAGGCGCAGAGACGGCCATTGATCCAGTGCTTGATGTCGTCCAGACCCTCGCCGGTGGCGTAGTCGATGCGGATGAATGGCAGGGTCGATTTTTCGTAGGCGCTGCGCAGAAACTCCGCCTCGGCGAGGTCGCTTTTGGTGCAGACGATGACGGGCTGGACGCCCTTGTCCACCGCGATGGCCGAGAGCTTATCCAGCACGAGGGTGCTGGGGGTGGGCTGGGTGGTGCTTGCCACGAGGAACAGCACATCGAGGTTCGCCATGGGCGGGCGGACGAAGACGTTCCGCCGGGGTGCGATGCCCGCGATGACCGCCGCGCCGTTCTCGGTCTCCAGCGTCACCACGTCGCCCGCCACGGGGGTGATCTTCTGCTTGCGGAAGATGCCCCGGGGCTTGCACTCCACGATGCCTTCCGACGTCTTAACGTAATAAAATCCGCCGATGCCTTTTGTGATATAACCTGTCATACCTTCTCCTTTAGCCCAGCCAGGACGTCCACCAGTCGCTGAGACCGCCGCCGGTGGAAGAAGACGAGCTGGCGCCGGTGCTCTCGCTGGAAGAGCTGCTGCCCCCGAAGAGGCCGCCCAGCCAGCCGCCGGAGCCGTCGCTGCTGGCGGTGCTCTCGCTGGGTGCTTCGGGTTCCGGTGCAGGCTCAGGGCCTGCGCTGACCACGACGCTGACGCGGGTGTTCAGCTTGGCCGATGCGCCCTCGCCGGGGTTCTGGCTGATGATGCTGCCCACGGGCTGGTCGCTGTACTGCTCCGTCTGGCTGCCCAGACCCAGTTTCCGCTGCACCAGCAGGGTACGGGCGTCGTTCACGTTCATGCCGATGAGGCTGGGGACTTTGGTGGTGGTGGCCACCTGCGGGCGGCTGACGTAGACCACCACCGTGGTGCCTGCGGCCACCTGACTGCCTGCGGCGGGGTCGGTGCGGATGATGGAGCCTGCGGCCACCGACTCATCTACGGCCTGAGTGACCAGCACCGACACGCCCAGATCCTTCAGCTGCTGTTCGCCGTCGGCCTGCACGTAGTTGGTCAGGTCGGGGACGGTGACGTAGTGGATGCCGAGGCTGACGGTGAGGGTCACGCTCTGGCCCTCGCGGACGGTGCGGCCCGCCACCGGCGACTGCTTGTAGACATAGCCTGCGGCGTAGTCGTTGTTGTACTCCTCTTCCCAGTTGACGACCACCTGACCGGAGGCCACCTGCTCAGAGGCGTTCACCTCGTCCTGCGTCATGCCGCTGAAATCGCTCAGCACGATGTCGTCGCTTTTGGTCATGATGTTGCTGGAATCGTTCAGGATGGTCCAGCACAGGGCCGCACAGGCCAGCGCAAAGGCCGTCGTGATGCCCAGCAGCACCGGCATGAAGGCGCTGCGCTTCTTCTTTTTCGCTCTGGCCTTGGGGCGGGCGGGATTCGCCGCCGGTTTCTCCGGGGGTCTGCGGATGCTGCGTTTCTGCGGCATGGGGTCATTCACCACCTTTTCAGGTTCTTCCTTTACATATTGATACTGGAACGTGACGGAGGGGTCCTGCACGTAGGCGTCCAGTGCTCCCAGCATCTCTGCGGCGCTGGAATACCGGTTGACCGGCAGCTTCGCCATGGCGCGTTCCGTGATTTGCACGAGGCCCAGCGGCACGTCCGGGGCAAGCTCTGCCAGCGGCTTCGGGGTGTCCCGTATCTGCTTGCGGGCCACTTCCACCATGTCGTCGGCGTCGAAGGGCAGCCTGCCCGAGAGCATCTCGTACATCATGACGCCCACGGAGTAGATGTCGCTCTTGGGGTCGGTCTCCTCCCCCTTCGCCTGTTCGGGGCTGATGTAGTGGACGCTGCCCATGGCCTTTTTGCCGTTCTGGATCTGGTTCTCGGCCCGGGAGATGCGGGCGATGCCAAAGTCCATCATCCGCAGCTGGCCGTTGTCCAGCAGCATGATGTTCTGGGGCTTGATGTCCCGGTGGACGACGCCGTTGCGGTGGGCATGGTCGAGGGCGCGGAGGATCTGGGCGATGAAGTGGACGGTCTCCCGGCTGGTGATCTTGCCGCCCCGCTCGTTGAGGTACTCCCGGAGGGTCATGCCCTCCACGCACTCCATCACGATATACTGTAAGTTTTCGCTGACAGAGACGTCGTAGACCTTGACGATGTTGGGGTGGTTGAGCAGGGAGATGGCCTTGGATTCGTTCTTGAAGCGGCGGACGAGGTCGGCGTCATGCATCAGCTCCTGACGCAGCACCTTGACGGCCACCACCGTGCCTTCCGGCACAGGCCCGCCGGGGGCAGAGACCACGGCCTTGTAGACGTTGGCCATGCCGCCTGCGCCGATGAGCTCCTGAATGGTGTAGAGCCCGTCCAGCGTCTTGCCGATGAGATTATCCATGCTTCACCTCCAGCGGCTCCACGCCCAGCAGCAGCGCGGTGATGTTGTCGGGGCCGCCGCCCGCGTTGGCGGCGTCCACCAGCCGGTCGGGGATGTCGTAGAACCCGCCCTTCGTGAAGATCTCTTCGATCTTTTCTTTGGGCAGGACGTTGGTGAGGCCGTCGGTGCAGAGCAGGATCATATCGCCCTTCTGCACCGGCACGCTGGTGAACTCGGGGTCGAGGCGGTAGTCCACGCCCAGCGCCCGGGTGATGATGTTCTTCTGGGGGTGATGCTCGGCTTCCTCGGCGGTGATGGTGCCGCAGTCCACCAGCTCCTGCACGTAGGAGTGGTCGTGGGTGAGCTGGGTGAGTCTGCCGTCCCGGACGAGGTAGGCCCGGGAGTCGCCTGCGTGGCAGATAAAGGCGTTGCCGCCCCGCACGAGGGCGCAGACCGCCGTGGTGCCCATGCCCGCCAGCTCCTCCTCCCGGGAGGCTTTCTGGAAGACGAAGCGGTTGGCGCTGATGAGCGCCCGCTTCAAAAAGGTTTCCTCGTCGCCGGGCAGGCACTGGGCGTACTGCTCATGGAAGCTGTGCTCGATGACGTCGCAGGCGCTCACGGAAGCCTCACGGCCTCCCCGCGCACCGCCCATGCCGTCGCACACGAGGCCCCAGGCCGCGTCACTGTTCAGCTCGCCTGCCCGGTAGTCATCCTGATTCTCGGGGCGGACGCTGCCGACGTCTGTTTTTCCTGCAAGTTTCATAGGATTCTCCTTCTCAAACTTTGCCGTTCATCTCGTCGCGGCGGAGCTGGCCGCACGCAGCGCTGATCTCGCTGCCCAGACGGCGGCGGACGGTGGCGTTGACGCCGAGGCTTTCCAGCTTCTGCTGGAAGCGCCGGACGTTGGCGGCGTCGGTAGCCGAATAAGGGCTGCCGTCCACCGGGTTGATGGGGATGAGGTTGACGTGAGCGCCCATCCCCCGGATGAGGTCGGCCAGCTGCTTAGCGCAGGCGTCGGAGTCGTTGACGCCCCGCACCATGGAGTACTCGAAGCTCACTCTCCGGCCCGTCGTCTCCTGATACCGGCGCACGGCCTGCATCAGCACCTCCACGGGGTAGGCGTCGTTCACGGGCATCATGCCGCTGCGGATGTCGTTGTTGGGGGCGTGGAGGGAGACGGAGAGGGTGAGCTGGAGCTTCTTCTCGGCCAGCTGGTCGATCTTCGGCACGAGGCCGCAGGTGGAGAGGCTGATGTTCCGCATCCCGATGTTCACGCCCTCGGGGGACGAGATGTTCTCGAGAAAGCGCATGACTTCGTCGAAATTATCCAACGGCTCCCCGATGCCCATCAGCACGATGTGGGAGATGCGCTCCCCGATGTCCTTCTGGGCGGTGTAAATTTCGGAGCATATCTCGCCCGCCTCGAGGTTGCGCACCCGGCCCGCCTGGGTCGAGGCGCAGAAGCGGCAGCCCATCCGGCAGCCCACCTGGGTGGACACGCAGACCGTGTTGCCGTAGTGGTAGCGCATGACGACGGTCTCGATGCAGTTGCCGTCGGCCATCCGCAGCAGGTACTTCACGGTGCCGTCCTTGGCCTCCTGCCGCCGCTCGATGATGGGCGCGGCGATGTAAAATGCCTCCTCGAGCTTTGCCAGCAGGGCTTTGGGCTGGTCGGTCATGGCCGAAAAGTCGGTCACGAGCTTCTGGTGGACCCAGTGGAAAATCTGTTTCGCCCGGAAGCCGGGCTGGCCCATCGCTTTCAGCTCCGCTGTCAGCTGTTCCAGCGTCAGGGAGGATATACAGCGTTTAGTCTCCATGAAAATCTCCTTTTGTCAGGAATCACGTTTCTGCATCGCGCAGAGGAAAAAGCCGTCCATGCCGGTGCGGGTGGGGACGGAAAGCGCACCCCAGTCCCCCACCGTCATCCCGGCCGGGAAGCGGACGTCCGGCGTCACCACCCGGAACTCCGGGTGTCGGCCCACGAAGGCCCGCACCTGCTCTTCGTTCTCGGCAGGGTCGATGGTGCAGGTGGAGTAGACCAGACGCCCGCCCTCTTTCAGGTGGGCGGCGGCTGTATCCAGAATGGCCGACTGGGTGGCCAATAATTCATCGTGACGCGCTTTTTCGAGGGTCTTGTACCGGATGTCCGGCTTCTTGGCGAGGATGCCGAGGCCGCTGCAGGGGGCGTCCACGAGAATCGCATCCGCCATGGGCAGGTCGGCATCCGGTCTGGTGCCGTCGGAGACCCGGGGCTCCACGTGGGCAAACCCCATCCGCTCCACGGCCTTGCGGATCAGCTGGACGCGGTTCTCGCTGACGTCGCAGCTCACCAGCCGCCCTTCGTCCCCCATCTCCTCGATGAGGAGCAGGCTCTTGCCGCCGGGGGCGGCGCAGAGGTCGAGGACGGTATCGCCGGGCTTTGCCTCCACGCAGAGGGCGGCAAGCTGGCTGGCCTGCCCCTCCACGTGGAAATATCCGTCCCGGAAAAGCCCGCTCTCCGCCGGGCTGCCCTCGAAGCGGGCTAAGACGCTGCCCGGCAGGAGGCCCGGGGCGGCGGTCTTCGCGCCCGAGGCCAGAAGCTTTTCGCAGAGGGCTTCCGGCGTCCCTTTCAGGGGGTTGGCCCGGAGGCTGGTCAGGCCGCTGTCGGCGGTGTGGGTCAGGATGTCCAGCGCCTCGTCGGGGTAGTGTTCGTGGAGGAACGCTGCCACGTCCCGGCCCGCCGAGCCCAGCACCATCAGCCGCTCCACCTCGTCGGCGAAGACGGCAGAGCCGAGGTCATAGCCGATGGCCCGGCGCAGCACGGCGTTCACGAGGCCGGAGGCGCTGGCTTTCCGGAAGGCGCGGGTCAGCTTGACGGCCTCATTGACCGCCGCCGAAGCAGGCACCTGCATATAGCGGGCCTGCGCCAGCGCGGCGCGGAGGATCTCCCGCACCTGCGGGTCGAGCTTGGCAAGCCCTTTGGGCAAAAACTGGCTCAGGATATAGTCCAGCGTTCCCTGATGTTCCAGCACGGTGTAAAATATCGCGCTGGCAAATGCTTTATCGCGGCCTTCCAGCTTCTGGCGGCGCAGCTCTGCGTCGAGGATGAGGTTCGAAAAACCGTCCTGCTCCTGCCGCACCAGCGCCGCTACCGCCGCCGCGCGGGGGTTCGGGCCGCTCACAGGCTGTCCCCCGCCTTGAGGCGGAGACCGGCGGCGAAGGAGGTGCCGTCCATGGGCTTCTTGCCCTCCGGCACGACGTGCAAAAGCTGAATCGCGCCCTCACCGCAGGCCACGGTCAGGGGCTTGGTGGCGAGGACAGTACCAGCGGCTTCGCCGTGGCTTTCCGCGACGCGGCACTCCATGACTTTGACCTTCTTGCCGCCCGCCGTCACGAACCATGCCCCGGGCCACGGGTTCATGCCCCGCACCCAGTTGTGGATGTGGTCGGCGCTGTCGGTCAGCTTGAACTCCGCCATCTCCTTGCTCAGCATGGGGGCGGTGGAAGCGTTCTCGTGGGCCTGAGGCTCTGCTTTCAGCGTCCCGGCTGCGATGGCAGGCAGGGTCTCACAGAGCACCCGTGCGCCCACGGCGGTAACGCGGTCGAACAGCTGGCCGCTGGTCTCCTCGGGGTCGATGGCGATCTTCTCGCAGGCCAGCACGTCGCCGGTGTCGAGGCCCTCGTCCATCTGCATGATGGAGACGCCCGTCTCGGCGTCGCCGTTCAGCACCGCCCACTGCACGGGGGCGCTGCCCCGGTATTTCGGCAGCAGGGAGACGTGGAGGTTGATGCAGCCGTATTTCGGCGCTTCCAGCACCGATCTGGGCAGGATGCAGCCGTAGGCCACCACGACGATGAGCTCAGGAGCCAGCGCGCGGATGTTCTCGTCCTCGCCGCCGTCCCGCAGGGTGCGGGGCTGAAAGACGGGGGTGCCGTGGGCCAGTGCCACTTCCTTCACCGGGGGTGCGGTGAGCACCTGCTTGCGGCCCACGGGCTTGTCGCGCCGGGTGTAGACCCCGCAGATGTCGTGGCCCGCCTCATACAGGGCTTTCAGGCAGTCCGCCGCAATATCCGGCGTCCCCATGAACAGAATGCGCATCAGTCGTTCTCCTTCTTCTTGGCGGCAGCGGCGCGGCCCTCCTCGGTGTCCTCATAGAAGCTGT
>ENA-OWZB01000223-OWZB01000223.1-human-gut-metagenome-genome-assembly--contig:-NODE-223-length-22572-cov-10.4521_pt1 | contig 22572 bp, 26 predicted proteins | sample MGYA00249254_ERZ652103 | MGnify/ENA primary metagenome ERZ652103 (study PRJEB26925, sample SAMN05827063) | human gut metagenome | biome: ENVO:2100002; feature: ENVO:00000062; material: ENVO:00002003...
TCTCGTGGGCTCGGAGATGTGTATAAGAGACAGGTAATGTTTCTGACACTATTATAAACTGTGCATTTGCGCCTGACAAGTGGTTTGACATACCACTTTTGCCACCATAACGACCAGTTTTGCCAAAGGTCTTGCTTTCGGAAAAATCTATGGTACATTGATATTGAAATTAGTATCAGTGTTTCTACAATTTCAAAACCGGGAAGGATAAGTATGAAGTTTTCACGATTGGAACTTTTACTGGTTATTTCGATAGCGGTAATCGTAGGAATCGTACTGGTAGTTCTTGTAAAGTATCTGATTCGCTATACCATTAAGTTTTTACGCAAAAATTGAAAGGACACTGATTGCCAATGAAGAAAGCATACTATGGCCTCCTTACATTTGCAATCATGAGCTTGTCTTACGATTTGTATTATTGGAACATGAGAAGTGCTGTGGGTGTTCTAAGGGCAGAAGATAAGGTACTTTGTTTATCAAGTGGAGGCATTTGCGTTCTCATAATAGTTTTTGTTGTTATAAAAAGCATCAAAAATAAATAGATTGATATATATTTCTGCCGCAGAATTTTATCGAGGTGAAGCGATACTGATGAAAAAGATACAGAATTTTTTCTCATATGCAAAGGTAAGTGAGCTGCCAACAAATCAAATTTTTGAGTTATTCGATTTAAGTAACAATGGAAAAGATGTTTCTCCTTATAAAATCGACTACGCAGTTAATAAAGATATTTTAGATGAATGCCAATTGGGAGCTTACGAAAGTTTGATTGAACTCAACAACGAAGTAGCTCTTTTGTATGATAATGGAAAGATCGTTGCTCTTATTGGCTATGTTGTACAGTGAGGAACTAAAATGAAGAAAACTTATTGCGTATAGTACTTCTCGGATGGTTTATACTTCTGTGGGTGGTTATGGTGTTACATATCATTCATATGTTGCAAGAGAGTTTAGGAACCGTAAAGAAACATCGAAAGGAAAAGAATCATGAGTAAAATTATAGGAGCTTTGCTGTTAGTTGCTCTTGCAGTGCGGTTGGTGGTGCTTTTCTTCTTTAAGCGGAATATTGTTCTGAATGAAATATCGTTGGTACTGTTTATAGCCGTTTTCGTGGTTGCCGTTATTGTGATGCTGGCAAAGTGGTGGAAATGGAGAACTAAATAATTTATACCATCGTGTTGCAGGACTATTTTATTATCACGCAAGCTTACTATTTTGGATTTACAACCGTGAGAAGCTATGAATGAAATTGTATCTGAATCTAGTGATGCTAGTATGTTGGTAGCTTTATTATTGATAATCTTAATTTTTTGAAGTGATTATCGTTATAAAGGGGCACTATATGGAAAATACTGATATTCCCCAATTTCATACTTATCGAGGAGAAATCGAATTTGAAGGGACGTTAATACAGGCTGATATTTTTATTGACAATAAAATGCTTGAAGACAAAAACAGCTTTTTAATAAGTTTTTTGTGCAAATCTAATACGATATATAAAATGGTTTGCAGAAGTGTTTTAAAAAAGGAAGGATATTACATAAATCTAAAATTCAATGGTGTAAAATTGAAAACCCGTGTCCTTTCAGTGTCACAAAGCTTTATTGATAGTAACTCGGAAACATATAGAATCGGCCTTATGTGTTCTAATGATTTGAGCATCTAAATCAAAAGACAGTCGATGGTACGGTTCGGAGCGAAGCATCAACAAATCAACAGCCCTCTATTTGCAACGATTGCAAGTAGAGGGCTGTTTTGTCTGCTTTGGATATTTTAATTAAAGGTCAACCTTCTAACCTGCCATGGTCACAGCCAAGTGAGAGATAATGCTCAATCTCACCACTCAGCACAAGCTGGACGTACTCCAAGGGCTTATTGTATAGCAGCCAGTCCAGCTCCGCTCGCTGTGCCGGAGTGTTGCCGTACTCGTCCTCGATGGCGATGCAGTCAATGGCAAGGGTAGTGCCATCTTCAAATCGGGCTTCCACCCGGTTGGTGTCCATGTTGTAGCGGCAGGAAAACACTTTTTGAGGGGGATTTTGGTCAGAATTCTGATTTCGTTTCATTTGAATATAAGCCGAATGTCGGGAGGGATAGTTTCCGGCTCCCAGATACGCCGCCTGCCGATGCCCGCCTGCGGAATATTTTCGAGTATCTGCACGCTTTCCAACTGGATGGCCTTGCGCTCGTCGCTCGAAAGCTCGAAGAGATACCAATTCCGGGCAGCGGGAATGCTGTTCCTGCCATCGGGCGGAAGATTCTGCTTGGAGATTTGGCCGCTTTCCAGAGGCTCACCCGTAAAGCGCTTGTAGGTGGCAAAGCCAACACCTGCGCCGTTCTCGCGCAAATGCAGATATTTGTCGCCGTTGATGAGATAAACGGCCTCTTTTTCCTGTCCCATCAGCGGCCTCCGTTCTCAAACTCCAGAGAAAACTTGCTGTGGCCATCCTCTTCGGCGGACAGCAGCAGGGTGGCGTTGTAGGTCTTGCCCTTGGGACTCTTGCAGTCCTTCAGCCGCACCCGGCCATCCCGCAGCAGCTTATCCACCATGCGGCCATCCAGATGCTTGCCCAGCCGCTTGAAGTAGGCATTGTCCTTCCACAGCGCAAAGCGGCACTCGCGGTTCTCGCAGAACCAACCCTTTTCACGTTCGATAACGGCATTGCCACAGTTCGGGCAGATACCAGCAACTTTGTTTTTCATAAGCGTACTCGCTCCTTTCACGGCCTCGGAGGTCTTCACCAGCGAGGAAAGCATATCTTTGATCTCGGTCATAAATTCTTCCGGCTCCATTTCGCCGCGCTCAATACGCAGTAATTTCGCTTCCCATTCGGCGGTCATGTCTGCCGACTGGATTTGTTCGGGCATCACGGTAATAAGGGCTTTTCCCTTATCGGTGGGCAGCAGGGACTTCGTCTTTTTATCGCCCTTGCGTTCCAGAAAACCTTTTGCCACCAACTTTTCAATGGTGGCGGCTCTGGTAGCAGGGGTGCCGATGCCTTGACGTTCGACGCCCTCCGGCATACTGTCCGCACTGGCTGTTTCCATTGCGTGAAGCAGAAGGTCTTCGTTAAAGTGCTTCGGAGGGGACGTCTGTCCCTCTTTCAGCTCTGCGCCGGAAATGCCGCACTCGCTTTCCGCCTGCACATCCGGGAGGACGGCAGCATTATTCTTTTTGCTAAGAAGGTCGCCCAGTAGCTTGTACTCGATGGATTTCCAGCCCTCCGACAGCACTACTTTTCCTTTGGCGGTAAATTCTTCGCCTGCGCAGGTGGTGGTGAGGATAGTTTCGGCATAGCGGTGAGCTTCACCCACAGCACAGAGCAACCGCGCCGTGATGAGCCGCAAGACGCTCAGTTCCCCGGCAGGCAGAGCGGACAAATCCGCTTTTGCCATGCTTGCCGTGGGCAGAAGTGCGTGGTGGTCGGTGACTTTGCTGCCATCGATGACCTGCTGTGCATGGATGGCAACATCATCCTCTACGCCAAAGGCTCTAGCCGACTCGGCCACCAGACCCGGTAGAGAATCTGCCATATCCTCAGTAAGGAATCGGCTGTCCGTTCGGGGATAAGTGATGATTTTCTTTTCGTACAAACTCTGCGCGTAGTTCAATGTCTGCTGCGCCGAATATCCCAGCAGTCGGTTGGCATCTCGCTGCAAGGTGGTCAGGTCATACAGCAGAGGAGGATTTTCGGTTTTCTCCTTGCGCTCCACTTTCTGCACAGCAGTGCTTGCCTCCTTTCGGCAGGCAGAAAGCAGAATTTCGGCCTCTGATTTCTGCGCAAAACGCTTGCTGGATGCCGTACCACCCTCGGCCAGAGTCAGTGTGACCGTATAGAACTTTTCGGGAACAAAGGCAGAAATCGCGGCCTCGCGCACGACCGTCATTGCCAGCGTGGGCGTCATGACCCGGCCAACCGCCAGCGGCTGACCATACAGGCATGAAAAAAGCCGGGTCGCGTTGATGCCGACCATCCAGTCGGCACATTCCCGGCAGAGCGCTGCATTGTACAGCGCGTCGTATTCAGTTGACGGTTTCAAATTTGCAAAGCCCTTCCGGATGGCGGAGTCCTCCATGCTCGACAGCCACAAGCGGGAAAAAGGCTTCTTGCATCCGGCCTGCTGGTACACAAGCCGGAAGATAAGCTCGCCCTCACGTCCGGCGTCTGTAGGATAGTTCTCGGAGGTGACTTTTCTGACTTTGTTACTCGATGGCATCCAATGGGCCGATAAAGCGGTAGAAAATCTGGATTTTCTGGACGTATTCGCCATCGACCTTTTCCGCTCTGGATACCAGAATCTTGTCAATCAGCTGATGCAGAATCTTATAGTTCAGTTCGGTGATACCAGCGTACTTGCTGACTTCATCAATAAAATCCTGAATCTTGTCCAGCTGATCGTGTTCAGCACGGCCTTCCCGCTCGTACTGCTCAATCTTCTCGGTCAGTTCAGCCTGTTCTTTGTCGTAGCGATCTGCAAGCATTTGAAAACGTTTCTCCGGGAGAAGTCCCTTTGATACGTCCTCATAAAGTTTTGCATACAGGTCTTCGATTTCTGCGATTCGTGCTTTACACTGCTTCAAATCCCGTTTGTGCTGCGCCCGGTCAGAGGACACCCGGAGGTGCATCTGATTTGCAATCTTCTTCACAAGGGCTTCCCGATTGCTCACAGCGGCCTTTGCGTGTGCCTGAATGTCCGCAAAGACAGCTTCATGCAGAACACGGGCTTCCAAATTATGCGAGTCACAGGCTTTCGCACCATATTTCCGATAAGTGCTGCAACAATAAAAGGTCTGATCCAGAACACTGTTACGTTTGCGCCTGTGCTCGACCTTGACTAACATCGTTCTGCCGCAGTCTGCACAGCGGACGATGCCTTTGAAGATATTGTCGTAGTCGGTCTTATCGCACATAAAACTACTGGAACGGCTGTAAAGGATTCGCTGCACGTTCTCCCAACGGTCTTGTGGGATGATTGCTTCATGTGTATTCGGAACGATAGCGCGTTCTTCAAACGGAATATAACGCCGCTTTTTGGATTTCATGGACACGGTGGGCTTGGCTTCGTAGATGATGTGTCCGGCGTAGACTGGGCTGTGCAGAACCTGACTGATATAGGCACTGTCCCAATCATACATCTTTTCATCATCAATAAAGCGGCCAAACATCTCTTTCTTGTAGTAACACGGCTTCAAGACTTTTTCATCGTGGAGCCGCTTGGCGATGCGGTGAAGCCCCAGCCCTTCCTCTGCCATTGAATAGATATACTCAACAACGGGGGCGGTGTTCGGGTCGATCACAAGGTGATTGTGGTCGGCAGGGTCTTTCTGGTAGCCAAACGGTGCGCCGCTGGAGATATACTTTCCACTTTTCTTGCGTGTCCGAAGGGCACTCTTGATCTTTCGGGAAGTGTCTTTGGCGTACATTTCATTGATGATGTTTCGGAACGGGGCAATATCCATCTGAGATTGCTCGTTGGAATCATAACCATCGTTGATTGCAATATAGCGGACACCGTGTTCAGGAAAGAAGATTTCCATATACGTTCCGGTTTCGATGTGGTTGCGTCCAAGTCGGGACTGGTCTTTGGTAATGACTGTTGCCACCTTTCCTTCCCGGATATCATCCAGAAGTTCCTGAAAGGCAGGGCGGTCAGAGTTCGTACCGCTGTAACCATCATCAACATAGTACTGGCAATTCCCGAAACCGTTGCGTGTGGCATACTCCATAAGCATTGACTTTTGAGTGCGGATGCTCAGGCTTTCGCTGTTTGAACCGTCATCTTTTGACAGTCGGCAGTATAAAGCAGTTACTTTTTTGTCCTTTTCCATGTGTACCTCCATAATGGAAAAGAGACCTCATCAATCACATTGTAGCGGATGCTGCGTGACGATGCAAGCCCTTTTCCGCAGTAAAACGTCCAATTAGCCAGCGGCGAGATACGATTCGGCAGTTTTACGAATTTCTTCTTCCACAAGCCGCTGAAAAAGCGTATTCATCGGCACATTGCCGATATAATGGCGTTCCACGATCAGGCGCACGGACTTCGGACTTCTCGGCGCACGTTTGCGTGTGGTGGGCTTCTTCTCAGATTTTTCTTTGTTCAAGGGCAGACCTCCTCATTCATGTGGTGCAAATACGGAAAGGAATGGATGGATTCTATTCGTTTTTCTCTTTTTGTTTTATTACGTTGGTTAGGTGAAAGTTTTCTTCGATACAGTCTTAAAGGCTGCTATACTGCATAGGAAAAATATCTTTTGCAGATGCCATTAAGAATCTGCATCACAGAATCGTGATTTTGGCGGTTCTTGAATCGTGAAAAACGCAGAACTATTCAACATTTGGAATTTTCACAAAGATGTGATTGGGCGAAGAAAACCGCGTTCGTCTGCGCTCAATCAATCCCGCAGCGTCCAATTCCTTAAGCGCACTGGAAACACTGACAGTGCTGCGCCCTAGCTGCTCAGCCAAAGAGCAAATCGTAAAAATGACAAACACGAATCCACGTTCATCTATCCAGAGATTTTTCTGCGAGAGCGTGGCACGGTCGAGTAGCAACACATAAGTCATTTTTGCAGTCTGACTCAGGTCAAGTTCCAAAAGGAAGCGTGGGTATGGGAGAAACGGCGGCAGCGGAGTTTGCGTGGTAAGATATTCTGAAATGTTGATCACCTCCAGCTGAAGCAGAAATCAGGAACAAAGAGTATGTAACGAGAATTGGAGGGTTCCAATTCTCCAGTCGCAGAAAAGCACGAAACAAGTGCTCAACTGCGTTAATAAGTTAAGGTCTCCCATATTGGTCCTCGACTTCCCTAGGAGTGGGGAATCGTCCGGCGGCGGGCTTGCACCGCACCATTGGCATTTCAGCCACCCCGTCTTCGTTATGACCGGGCTGCGAGTTACAGAAGTACCTTTTGTGAAGTACCGGACGATTGAACTATTCACTTGTCAAGGAACATATGGAAGATTTCTGGACTTTGACGGACGAAAAACATCCTTCTACTTGGTAGCCGATGAAAAAGGCCATTTCGTAGCATTGCAAGCAATTTTGTAAACAAAACGTCATAATAGTCCGAGAATGGTCTTGAAAAAGATGCCCTACACTTGGTAGGCATCGAGAACGCCTGTTTCGTAGCATTGGTGAGAAACTTGTAATTGAATTGTAATTCTTGAGACCAAATCTCCGCTTTTGAAAAAATCCTCTCAATAGGTAGGCAACGAAAACAGCCCAAAGACAACCATCTTTTTGAGAATTAACAAAAAGGTCACAAATGACCGGCTTTCAAAGAGGCGCTTCTACTATTAACAGAAAAAGTGGCCTAAAATGGGGGGTGTTGGAGAAAATTTCTGCCTTAAAAGTACGCCTCTACTCACTAGCCAGCGAGAATAGCCAAAAGCCAGCAAAAAACAAATGAATTATGTACTTCTGCCACTGATTGCAACGGCATATCGGTGACAGAAAGATCGTTTAGAGCGATTCTTCGCGGTTTGGGGTGGTAGAAATCGTTTTGTAGTTGGACTTTTTCTGCTGAAGCTGCTCCAGCTGTTTCAGCACCGATTCCTTCTCCGGGGGCTTGCCGCCCGGTGTGGAAAGCTGCTGCTTATTCAGCACCATGTCGATATACTTGCGGATATTTTTCAGGGCAGAGACATCCGGCTGCAAGGTTTCCAGTTTGGTACGCAGTTCTGCGCTGCCGGATTGCAGCGCAGAAAATTCGGCATCCAATGCCGAAAAATCTACCGCTGTGCTGCCGTTCAGTTTCATCAGAGTGCGGACAGCTTTATTAAAGGTGTCCAGCTCCTCTTTGTGCTGGGCGGCATAAGCGTCCTTGGTCAACTTGAAGTTCTTCTTGATAAAGGTGTCGTGGATGGGCTTCAGCTTGGCATGGACGGCAGCGGCGTCCTTGATCTGGGCGATTGCCCGCATACGGTTTTCGTTCTGCTTCAACTGCCTACGGAGAGGGGCGGCGGTCTGGTTTAAGCTGTCAATGGCTTGGTTCAAATCCTCAATGGTGTTCAGGGAATGGGCTTTCAGATAGTCCACAGCCCGTTTGACTTCCTCAAAGTCCCGGACAGTGCATTTCAGTTTTGCCTTGCCAGACCAATCGCTGCGCTGCTCATTGCGGAGATTGAAATAGTCCATCAGAAGGTCGGACAGCGTGGGCTCCTTCGCCTTTTCCAGAGCGTCCAGAAGAAGCTGCTTCTTTTCGTTCAGGTCTGCAATCCAGCGTTGCAGTCCACGGATGGCGCTGCGGATGGACTGCATCAGGCTATTGGCAGCTCGAATATCCCGGTTCAGGTTGCCGAGAAAAGTTTCCACTCCACGCTTTTCCATCTGGTGTGCGGCGGGACCGAGATGCACAGTCGGTATCTGCTGGATGCCCTGCCGCTCAAAGGAGCGCAGGTCAACACGTTCCGGTCTGCCAGCGGCTTCCAGATAGCGGTTGGTAACAACTTCCCAGCTGTGCCGCCAGACCTCGGCATACTTCTGGTCGTTCCAGTCCACTGTGTTTTCCTTATGGCACTTCCAGTTGCCGGAAGCGAGCCGGATGCGCTCACCGTTCTCGTCAAGGTCGTACACCTTTCTGGCTTTCGAGAGCCACTTGCCGTGTTCATCCATTGCCCGGAGCGTCAGCAGAATGTGGGCGTGTGGGTTGCCATCTCCCTTGTCGTGGATGGCAAAGTCGGCAATCATCCCTTTGGAAACAAACTGCTCCTGACAAAACTCTTTTATCATGGACAAATACTGCTCCTTCGGCACCTCCACCGGGAACGCCAGCACGATGCGCCGGGCAAGCTGGGAGTTCCACTGGTTCTCCACGACTTCCACGGCGTTCCAAAGGGTTGCCCGGTCTGCATATCCGGGCGGCGCATGAGATGGCAGCATGATCTCGGCATGGACAAGCTCTTTCTTCTTGTTGTAGAATTTCGTTTTCTGGTCGTACTCGCTGAACAGCCGTTCGCCGCTTTGGTAAGCGGCCCCGGCAACAGCGGACTGCCCTTGGCTGCGCTTGACGATGGTAATTTTGAAATGCGGACACGGAATAGGCATCACCCCCAAACAAAAAGACCGCCCAGCAAGATTGCTCTTGTGAACGGTCTGGAATCGTATTCGGTTGTGCTCGCCGCCTTGGACTGGAGTGCTGTGCGCTTCGGTCTCAGGCGGGAGCCGCAAAAGGATAGCTGCAAAGCAGCGCAAGGAAAATGCAGTTTTTCCTTGGGATGGAATCGGGCTGGCGCACAAACGCCAGCTTCGATTTCATCGAGCCGTCTGCAAGACCGCAATTTCACCGGAACGGTGTATAATTGCGCCCTTTATTCTAAAGGGTTTTGGACGTTGCTGCGTTCGTGAACGTCATGCACCATCTTTGCAAGTGCCAGCACGACTTCCGGTTGACGGAACGAGATATTCAAAAGTTCCATCACCTGATCATCGGTCAGTTCTCCCGGACAGACCAGAAAGCTTTCCAGCATTCCGGCACGGGTACAAAGGCGATGCACACGCTCTCTCCGGTTCAGTTCCGACATCCGATGTTCAAGGATCTTCTCCCGGTGCTGGCAAGAGCGCAGCTTTTGCTCTGCTTTGGCTTTTTCGTTGCGGAGATAGGCTAGGTCGGTTTTGGGTTGAGTCATGGCATCACGCTCCTTTACAATATTAGTGGTATTCGACATTTTTATTGGTTCGTGGTACACTACACACAATCAATGTAGATAGAGGTGATTGCGTTGCTTGCGTTATATCTAAGTGTGCTTGATGATCGAAGCTTTGAAGAAGAGTTTACCGAGGTATACAATACATACAAACGGCTGGTTTACCATACCGCTTACAAAATCATGGATGATTCGTATTTGGCAGAGGACGTGCTACAAGAGGTGTTTTTGTACGTTGCAAAAAATTTTTCTAAAATTCATCGAGAAAACTGTCACGAACTCGCTGCCTATCTCGTTAGTTGTAGTAGAAGCCGTGCGTATGATCAGCTTCGCAAGCGGCGCGAAGAATCGCTGGAAGAAATCCCAGATATTGAGGATAATGCGCCAGTGCCAGATGATGCAATAATCAGTGTTGACAATATCGAGAGGTTGACAGAACTGATTGGACAAATGAAACCGAAATATCGTGACCCATTACGCCTTTTGGCAATGGGATATACAAATCGTGAGATTGCGAAATCGCTGGGATTAACGGACGAAGTGGTACGAACACGGCTCTTTCGAGGGAGAAAACTATTATGGAAGGAGTTGAGTAACCATGAGTGAGCAGACAAACATTTCATTTGAAGCGGCCTTGATGATTGCACTTCGTGCAGATGCACAAAAGGAACTGGATACACTGCCAACACCAGAACAACTTGAAGAACTTTACCCGGATACTTCTCAATGGGATGAACGAATGGCAGTGGCATTACGGAGGAAAAAACACCGTCCGATGTTGAAACGGGTGTTGGTTGCAGCCTTGACGCTGGTGGTGCTGACCCTTGGCGCACTTGCGGTCATCGCAGACTTCCGCAAGGCAGTCTACACGATGATTCAAAAGTTTCTGCCCATTGAGATGCAGTTGACTTATCAGGTGGATGGCGAACCGCTGGAACGATTGCCGGATGGATACAGCGATCATTATGTGCCGGACGGCTTTGAAATGGACAATGCGCAGAAATTTGAACGAGCAGAAAACTTTTTACATGTTTACTCGTCAAAAGAAGCAGAAGAAAGCTACACTGTCCGTTGCTCAATTATCCAGCCGGGGCAGCAGTCCCTATTTGATAATGAGCATACAGTGTACGAAACCGTAAAGGTCGGAGAAGCAGATGGTGTACTTGGAACCAGTACGGATGAACATGGAAAGAATGTTTATACTCTAAGTTGGGAACATCGGGGGATTACTCATACCGTTATGGGAAACATTCCATACGATGAGATTATGAAAATTGCAAAAGGCATCCGATAAGAAAGCCGGGCACTTGTGAGAGTTCACAAATGTCCGGTTTTCTTTTTGTCTGAACTTACAAAGATGGAAAATTTGAAAAAATTTCTCCTGAAAATTGAAACGAAGCGGATGCGAATTACGTTGATTATACAAAGGCTCTTGATAGGAGCGAAAAAACGGAGGTGTATGTCTATGTCGAAAAAGCGTTTGTTGTCCATTGTTATTTCAGCGGTGATTCTCTTGAGTTTTGCTTGCACCGCAATGGCCGTTGAAAAGTCTGAGCGGTATGTAGGCGATAGTACGGTCAACGGATCTATTTACCAAACATACTATCAAGTTGATGCCCAGACACGAACTGGAGTAAAGAAAATCAGCGTTTCAGGCGTTCTCTATGAAAAGGGAACAATTGGAACATGGCAAAAAGTAAGCAGCTGCTCAAACAGCAGCACGACCTCAACCTGCGTGGGGAGCGGTAACTTTAACACTAAGCCTGGAAAATCTTACAGGCTGGAGTATTCTGCAACCTTTAGCTATTCCGATGGGCGGAGTGAAACCATTACTGGAAGTACCAGTAGATAAGTGAAGCTTGTTATATATTTCAGCAAGTTAGAAAGGTGTGAGGTAATTATAAAGGCGAGATCAACGCACGTTATCCGATACCTAGCTATAGTCGCACTGTGCTTGCTTTTGGGCTTTATGCTTGGAAGAAAAAGCAAATATGAAAAACGAGATTATTTGAAACAATTCAAAATTGGAAAAGCAACATACTCTGAATCGTTGATATATGAGGCTTATGGCGGATTGCAAAATGATGGGATAATGTTAGCGGTATACTACGATGTGGATGCAACCAAGATTGTTCATCAACTCGATTCATGGGAGAAAATTAATGATTCCCCAACTATATCTTCTATATTAAAAAATGTGTCGTCATATTTTGGATTGGATTTTAAGATTCCTGAAATTGCAAGTGGAAATTTTTTTCTTTATGATAATAGTCAACATAAGGAACTATGCTCGGAAGCCGAAATGAATACATTGCTTTTACATTCTGAAGATGTGAATTTTAGTCTCGTTGTCTGGGACGATGAGAAGCACACAATTTATATAGTAGAGTACAGAATTTAAGGAGGTTCGTTATGAAGAGGTTCGTATCATTAGTTCTTTCGGTGTGTTTTTTGTTTTCGATAAATACTGTGTCTTATGCTGCTAATACAAGCAGCCGTAAAGCTAGCAATCCTGTTATTCAAAGCATGAATGATAAGTATCATGTTGATTTTTCGGGAATGTCGATAGATGAATTAAATAAGTTTATCGATAAGATGAAAGATGAAGATCAAACACGCGCATCTGGAAATTTGTTAAATAATACACAGCTTGCATGGTTGGCAGCTGCGCAAATTGCACGGGATAAGGGATATGAATGTGCGGCTCTTATGGTTGAATTCTCTGTATATAATATTGACTATTCTGAGAGTGTGACGGACTCTTCGACGCCATTGCTTGACAAGTTAAACACGACAACAGTTTTTAATAATTATAAAAACAAAGTACTTAATAGTGGCTTGAAAGATTTTAGCGGAGGAAGTTGGTCTTTTACAATTCAAAAGTCTGATAATGCAGATTTATTCTATGCATTGCATAGGGTAAGCACCTCTGGAACAGGCTTCATGATTGGTAATTCTATAATGTATTATTTGATTACCGTTCATGACACATTTGATTTTGCATATGACAACAACTATGACGACTTGTTTACTACTACAGTGAACAATTGGGCTTGGTTGTGCCAGCAGACGCATGTGTTGAATCCCATAGAGATAAATCTTAGCACGGCTATTGGATAAAAAATCAGTGGTATTTATTTTTTACGAAAGTAAAAGTTGAAACCTAAAATAAGGATGGCTCTAACGTATGAAAAATTTTACGGAGGCGTTTCCAATGCAGAGCAACTGATGTATAAGAAATCTTGTGTATACTCTAAAAGTAAAGAAGGAAAATTAAAATGGCTAGTGAAAAAATATCTCGTAGAATTTTTTTTGAAAGCAAGTGGGATTGTGGCTCTTTCTTCAATGGAGCTTAACTCTGGGCTGACTGCTTTTGCAGATAATCAAAGTGATGGAAGAAAATCTCATATCGAGAGATACCATAGATACGATTTTGATACAAAAGAAGAATCTATAGAGGAAATTATAGTTGAAACCAATTCCTTCACGGATGGAGAGACAACTGCAGGCTATTTTCCAAATGGAAAGATTTCGGATATTGATCTACCCGATCTGTATGCGATTATCGGAAGCAATGATATCACTGTTGTTGATAATCCAACAGCAACACCATATTGTAGCACGGTATGCCTACAGATAACGACCAATAATGGAGGGACAAATTATGGTTCTGGATTTATGATTGGGCCTAATGCACTTGCAACAGCAGCACATAATCTATATAGTATAAAGGAAAAAGCCTACGTTAAGTCGGTAAATGTCGCACCTGCTCGATCTGATAATAGTAAACCTTTTGGAAGCGAAAATGTATCGGCAAGTTCGATGATTGTTAGTGGTTCTTATCTTGCTGGAACAAGTTCAGAGGATTGGGCAATTATTACGCTCAAGAATAATTTAGGAACGAAAACGGGATGGCTTGGGTTACATTGGCAGTCTAGCAATTATTCATCATCACAGTTGGTGTATGCTTATGGCTATCCGAGCCAAATAAATGGTGCCGATGCGAGATATCGGATGTGTAAATCTTCTGGGTATATTAGAAGTCAGACTTCAAAATATCTCAAGGGCGATTGGGATTTGACAGGTGGCTTTAGTGGTGGTCCTCTTGTAGAATATATTTCTGGAGCTGGGTATGTAGCTATCGGAATCCATAAAGATGGAAGCACAATTGATGGTTCTTCATATCCGACTTCTTATACAGGGGCATTGAGAATAACACAATCGCTTTATACGCTGTTCCTTTCATACAGAGGTTGATAAAATGAAATGCAAACGGAAGATTATGGTTGGCATAGCATTTGTGGCAGTGGCTCTCTGCATTCTATTTCAATTGAATACATCCGGAAGAAAAAAATCGGAACTTATAGTTGAAGAAGTTGACCTGAAGAACAATTGTATTTATGCGACTGCAAAAAATCAATTATATGATACGGATGACAATTATATAATTTATGGCGCATCAAACTACTTGAAAGGAAATCTTCAGTTGTCGTATCTTAAAGAAGGCGAAAGCATTCTTGTGATATCAAACGGTAAGGTGTTGCTATCAGATCCGTATCAATTTGATAAAATATACAGTATTCAACTGTTGCAATAGCGTTTCATTTTCTCAATAAATAATATAGGCTATTTACAGCTGTCTCCTCTGTTAAGTGGTGGTGCAGTGCTTATTCTCAATAACGATGCGATTGATGAAAATGATAGACCTTTTAGGAATTTAGAATTTTCTCAATAATCAAGCCACCCAAATGGCAAACTTGAAATCATCGAGAGATACATAAGATATAGGGTTGAATCGACTTTCGTGTCGAAAAAAACAAGTGCTAGAAATAGCAAAATCCATTGAATTTTAGAACGACATTTATAAGAAACCAGTAGATTTGCCTGATGTTTGTGATTTCTTTGACCGTTGGGCCATTGATTTTGCACTACTATGAGCAAAGGAAAAACTTAAAATAAGCCAACAACCCGCCATTTGCAGCGACTGCAAGTAGCGGGTTGTTTGGCCTATTTAGAGGTTAGTCTTTCAGTTTGCCATGGTCACAACCGAGCGTGAGGTAGTGCTCTATCTCCCCGCTCAGCACCATCCGTGCGTACTCCAGCGGATTGTTGTATAGCAGCCAATCAAGTTCAGCTCGCTGTGCCGGGGTATTGCCGTACTCGTCCTCAATGGCGATACAATCAATGGAAAGGGTTGTGCCATCTTCAAATCGGGTTTCCACCCGGTTGGTGTCCATGTTGTAGCGGCAGGAAAGCGCTTTTTGAGAGTGATTAAGGTCGAAATTCTGATTTCGTTTCATTTGAATAGCTCCTTTAATGATTTTGAAATTTGATTTTCAACGAGATGAGGTCTCTTTTTTCTTTCTCCTAAGTCACCCAACCGCACTACCCTGCATCGGTCGCGCAGATAAGGCTTTCCACGTCCTCGCGGTGCATGAGCTTTTTGAGGATACTGAACTGTTTCTTGGTTGAAGTGGATACGAGGTACTGCCACTTTTCCGGCAGGATGGGGAGGTCGGCCACGCTCCATTTGACGTGCTTTTCGTCGTAGATGTTGGGCGGGGCCAGCTCCACCAGATGACCGACACACCAACTGACAAGATACCCGCCGCCTTCCAGATAGCCGTCGTTCCGGTTTGTCGCACCGAGGACTTTGGCGTAAGCCTGTGCGACGGAGGGCTTTTCGGTGATCACTAAACGGTAGGACAATAAACATCAACTCCTGACTTTTTGAATATAATTGTAACTTTATCGATTACCAGTTGACTTTTGGGCAAATCAAGCATATACTATATGCAGTGATCGTGCTGTGGATACTTGCGAGGCCCACAGCCTAGAAGGAGGTTCCTAGCAATAGGAGCCTCCTTTTTTGCAGAGTACAGATTGGCGAGGATAAAAAATGCCGAAGCCGTTTTTAACATATGAGCAGCAACTTGTGAAATTACGAGATGAAAAGTGTATCGTAATTGAGAATGAATCAATGACCCTTAGCAAATTGCAGCAGGTCGGATATTATTCTCTTGTCAGCGGGTACAAACATCTGTTTCGGATTCCGACACAGAAGACATATAAAGGTGGCACGACTTTTAGAGAAATCGTGGCACTATATGAATTTGATGAGTCGCTGCGAGAGTTGTTCCTTCATTATCTGCTGCATATTGAGCGTCACATCCGTTCGCTGCTCTCATATTACTTTACCGAGAAGTATGGTGAATCCCAGAGTGCCTATCTGACAAAGACTAACTACAACTATGCTCGAAAACACCAGCAAGGGATCGATAGATTAGTAAATGATCTGCAAAAGCTGACACAGACCACGCAGCACTCCTACATAGCATACCAGCGTAATACTTATCACAATGTCCCTCTGTGGGTTCTGGTAAACGCTTTGACATTTGGAACACTCTCTAAAATGTACTTTTTCTTCCAGTCTGATTTACAAAGTAAGGTGAGCAAAAACTTTCCTCATGTGAATGAGAAACAATTGGGACAGTTTCTTTCTGTGATGACGAAATTTCGAAATGTCTGCGCTCATAATGAACGACTCTTTTCTTATCGCTCTAAGGACGCTATACCTGATACCGTACTTCATGCAAAGTTGAAAATCACAAAAGAACAGAGCCTATATCAGCATGGCAAGAACGATTTGTTTGCGGTTGTGATAGCGTTTCGTTACTTACTGCCCAAGGAAGAATTCCTTGTTTTCAAGCGTGCTCTTGCTGCCGAAATCGACAAGTTTTTGAATTCTACTTCGCACGTTTCAGAGGAAGAATTGCTCGGAGCAATGGGTTTTCCTGAAAACTGGAAGAAAATCACGCTCTATCGAATTTGACTGTGTAAGACGTCAACCACTGCCTACAAAATCACTCGTCCGGGGTGTCCTCTGTGACATCCTCATCCGAATCATCCTCCACAGGAATCTCGAAATCGCCCTTGTCCTCGGTGTAATCTGCATCGGGGTCAAGGGCTTCTTTTTCGGCCTGCTTCTTCTGTTTCTGCTTCATAAAGACGTAGATGCCGCCGCCCGCAGCCAGACCGACCAAGGCCAGAACGCCTAAGAAGGTGGCAGCATACTTCGTGATCTTGTTTTCTTTCGGCTGGTCAGTGCCGGATGCAGCAGCTTCTTCGGCTTTTCGTGCCTCTTCCTCAGCCTGCTTGCGCTCCAGCTCAGCCTGCGCCGCGGCCTCCTTTTCGGCAGTGTAGGCTTCGGCATCCTCATCGTCCATCAGAGAGAGCAGGTCAGACTCGTCCACCAGATTCATAAAGTGGACGGTATTCTCACCCTTGCTGTTCCGGTCGATGACCAGATAGAACGTGTTGCCCGACTTGCTGACCAGCGTGATAAACTGCTGGCCGCTGCCGTCCGAGTAGGATGTATGGTAGTCATCTACCAGCGTCAGATTGCCCTCCGGCGTCAGTGCACCGGAGTCCTCGTCCGTGACAGTGACGGTATACACAAAGTCACTATTCTCGAAAATGTTCGAGACTTCGGGGCTGGACAGCAAATCCTTGCAATTCTGGGTCAGGCCCGTGGGAATCCCACCCCATTTGCGGAAACGCTTCCAGATTTCTATGCTATAGGCTGCGGTCTGCTCTTCTTTTAAGAGCAAATGGAATTCGTCGATATAGTATCGTGTAGACTTTCCGGCATTACGATTGGCGGTCACACGTCCCCACACGGCATCCTGCACGATGAGCATTCCCAGCTTTTTGAGCTGCTTGCCGAGCTGCTTGATGTCGAAGCAGACGATGCGGTTGTGGATGTCCACATTGGTGCGGTGGTTGAAGATGTTCAGCGAACCTTTGACGTAGATTTCCAGTGCAGCCGCCACATGGCGGGCCTCTGGCTCTTCCTGCGTGAGCAGGGCATTGTAGAGGTCTTCCAGCAGCGGCATATTTTCGGGAATGGGGTGCTCAAAATATTTGCGGTAGATGGTGTGGACGCAGCGGTCAATGACCGTTTTTTCCACAGGCTGCAAGCCTTCTTTGCCTCCGACGATAAGCTCACAAAGCGACAGCACAAAGTCGGCTTTCAATGCCAGCGGATTGTCCTCCTCGCTGTAATTGCTGTTGATGTCCAGTGGGTTGATGTACTGGGTGCTGGCAGGGCTGATATGGATGACCTGTCCGTGCAGACGCTCCACCAGCGGAGCGTATTCGGCTTCCGGGTCTGCGATAATAATATCATCGTCTGTCACGAGGAACGCATTGCAGATCTCGCGTTTTGCTGCAAAGCTTTTGCCTGAGCCGGGAGTGCCGAGAATTAGGCCGTTCGGATTTTTCAGCTTTTTTCTATAGGCAATCGTCCGGGTATAATAGCCGGGACGGACGCGGCAGGTTCCATCCTCGAACATCCGCTGCATCGGGATGCTCTCCTGCGCCGTGTGAGGAACGGCAGGCTTGGGCGGCTTTTTGCCGTCCTTATTCTTTTTCGGGAACAGTTTCACGGACTTCATCTCCCTTCATGAGCAGTGCGTAATAGTTGTGGGTCTGGTACGGACGTACTTTCGGGCGCAGGAAGCGCGCCCGGATGTAGTACATCAGGAGCTTTTCGGCGGGCTGGCCGTTTTTCTGGTACATGGCCAAGAAAAACATCGGGAGCATCACCGCCATCATGCCGAGCGTTGCGCCGGAATTACCTGCGGTGTCCCGCAGGACGAAAAACAACGGCACACCTACGGTTGCCGCTGCGCCGAAACAGATAAGCTGCCGTGCGGTCAGGTTAAAGGCGACTTTGGACTTCACCTTGGTCAGGTCGCGCGGCACAGAGATATATGCAGCCAAATTTTCATCCCCCTATCAGTGAGCGCCCAGAATGCTTTTGGCTACGGCGCTGGTTTTGAATAATGTGAAGCAGAGCAGCACCGTGTACCCCACGATGCTCCAGATGGAGTTGATGGCATAACATTCAAACGGCCCTTTGGTTTGCATATGACCGCTCTTTCATAAAGGATGATCGAGAACAACGCTTTGATGAAGATGTCGGTTATGTTTATGTGATTGCCGTTCCAAATGATGATACAAAAGTGAAAATTATCGACTTGCGTGAAAAACCATCAAATTTTTTGCGTCCACATACTCAACAGGCATTTATGATGAAAACTTCAAATTCCCGAAAAGAACTTGGAAGGCTATCTGCATATCAAGCGGCAACATTTATTATTCCAAGAACATTGCTTAGATTGTGGAGTAATTATGATAATATTCCTTCAAACTATATGTATCCTAATGATGTGACCGATGCAGGCTTGCGCTTTTGGAATGGAGCTGTGAAAAAAGTAATCGATGATGGATATGATTTTGGGCCGTTGATGGGGTAAAAAAGCACACCCCCTTTCCTGTTGAAAAAGTGGTGCGCTCTGTAGTATACTGTGACCAGATTCAATCATCCAAGAGAAAGTCGATGAGATATTCCTTCGGAATCATGAAGGAACGGCCAACTTTTAGACTGCGAATCCTGTGCTGATGCACCCGCCGTATCACGGCGGTCTGGCTTTTGAAGCCCAATAATTTTGTTGCATCCTCCACGGTGAGAACATCGGGATAACTTGCAAACATTTTCTCATAAAGCTCTTTTACTTGAATTTTGTTCATCATCCTTGACTTTCCTTTCGTTTTGTGTCTAAGCAGAGGGGCGTTTAGCTCTGCATCCCTCCTAAATATCCCTCCAATTTTCTTTTTGACGTTCCAAATCAAAGAATTGGAGCAGAGGGAAAACGTAACGAAAAATCGAAGATTTGATGTTTTATTGAACGAAGATGTGTGAAAATCGAAATTCGAGCAGGGAACGGAGTATCATTAGATAGCACTGGATGACACCAGATGAGCGACGGTGACGAAAACTCAAAATCCCTTGTGCTAATAACACGTGTGGGTTCGACCCCCACCACCGGCATAGTGAAAGCAGTCTGAGATGAAAATTTCGGGCTGCTTTTCTTTTTAATTTTTCCCTTGTCCATCAGGAACGCCGGGAACTGAAATGCTGCAAAATTCAGCGGCGGGGCTGACTGTTTTAACTACTGTTTAAGACTTTGTGGTTTTCTGTTCATAAACTTCTGGTATCCTGTACACAACGAAACGAGAAAGAGGGAGCCTTATGAACGCCGAACTCACCTTCCTGACCGCCCTGCAATCCCTGCACAGCCCCATGCTGGATGGAAGCATGGGCTTTATTACCCGTCTGGGAGACTCCGGTATTCTCTGGGTGACGCTGACAGCGCTGCTGCTGGTGTTCCGCAAAACGCGGCGGGTCGGCTGCGTGCTGGCAGCGGCGCTCCTCATCGACGCTGTCCTCTGCAATCTTCTTCTCAAGCCGCTGGTGGCCCGCGTCCGTCCATGCGACATCCTCACGGAGGTACAGCTGCTTATCCCGCACCCGGACGATTTCTCCTTCCCTTCGGGCCATACGGCGGCGTCCTTCGCCTCGGTGACAGCCCTCTGGCTGGCCGGGAAAAAGCAGTGGGCGATGGCGGCTCTGCCGGTAGGTGTTCTCATCGCATTCTCGCGGATGTACCTCTGTGTCCATTACCCGACGGATATTCTGGGTGGTGTCATTTTGGGAGCTGCCTGTGGATGGGCGGGAGCATGGCTCGTAAAGAAAGCAGAGCGACGAATGGCCATCCCGCGGAGCTAAAAAAGAAGAAGAGACCGCTGTGCAGCAGCTTGCTGTACCGCGGTCTCTTTTGTTATGAGGCAGACCCGCTTATCTGAGGGAACATCCCGGTTTTCCGCAAAAGCCCAAAAGACATGCAGGCAACTCAATGCATCCCCAAAAATTTGGCCTCGAAAAAAGAAAAACACCGTACTTCATGCGAAGTACAGTGCTTTTTTGGTGGAGAATAGCGGGATCGAACCGCTGACCTCTTGCATGCCATGCAAGCGCTCTCCCGAACCACGCACTCACGCACCCCCACGCAAAGGTGCGAGGATGGACGATATTTGGCGTTAGAACGCTTTATTTCGAGAAAGACACATTCTCACCCAAAAGCAACGCTGTTGCTTAAACGAGTTTCATTGACGATGTATAGTTTACATCCTGTTTCTAGGTGTTGTCAAGATGTTTTATCCCCCTTTCGACACCAAACAGGTTAAATTCTTCTTATTTATTAAGCTAAAAAGCGCAATTTTGATTTTCAAAATCGGAATTGCGCTTTTTATTTTCCACAAATCTATTGCGAGGAGGCTTCCTACAATGTCAACATCGTACCGCCACCGTTTCACAGTACTGTCGCATGACCCTTGATTACTTCTACGGACAAGTCGGAGAGCTTTTCTCCTTCTACCGCATTCCAAAGGCTCTTTTTCAGGAGCAGCGGTTCCAGAGCCTGTCCACGGATGCCAAAACACTCTACGGCATCCTGCTTGATCGCATGAGCCTGTCGGCCAAGAATGGCTGGCTGGACGAGCAAGGTCGGGTGTTCATCATCTTCACGATTGAGGATGTCAAGAGGGCATTGTGTTGCGCAGACAACAAAGCGACCAAGCTGCTGCGGGAACTTGAAGAATTTGGTCTGATTGAACGAAAACGTCGAGGCTTGGGCAGGCCAAGTTTGGTGTATGTGAAAAACTTTTCGGCAGAATCGTCAAAATCAATATTCCAGAATCGTGATTTTCACGATTCTGGAGGCTTCAAAAGCGCAAGTCAAGACCCTGCAAAATCACGATGTAATAAGACTGAGGAGAATAGTACTGAAAAGAGTGAAACTTATCCCTTCTATTCCGAAGAAGATGATGGGATGAGCAAACACGAACAACTGGAAGAATATTTTTCGCAGTCCTTGGAGGTCGAGCTTCTTCTCCGGCTTTGCCCGGATGACGAGGACATCATCTACCAGATCGTTGATTTGCTGGTGGACACCTGTGCGACCAAGCGAAAGATGCTGCGGATTGCCGGGGATGACCGTCCTGCCAAGGTAGTGCGTAGCCGATTTATGAAGCTGAACGCCGACCACATCAAATTTGTGTTGAAGTGCCTTGCAGAGAACAGCAGCCCAATCAGGAACATGAAACAATACCTGCTCGCTTCTCTGTACAACGCACCGACCACCATGCAGCTTTACTATCAGAATCAGACCAACCACGATTTAGCGAAACGGAGGTGATAAAAATTTCCAAAAAAGCAACCACGATTGCCATTGTCAACCAAAAGGGAGGCACTGGCAAAACAACAACCTGTGAAAACTTGGGTGTCGGTCTTGCCGCCGAGGGTAAGAAGGTCCTACTTGTAGACGCTGACCCGCAGGGTTCACTCACCATTAGTATGGGCTGGCAGAAGCCGGACGAACTGCCCGTTACTCTTTCTACCCTGATGCAGAAAGCCATGAACGACCAGTGCATTCCGCCCGGTGAAGGTGTGTTGCACCATGCAGAGGGTGTAGACCTCATCCCGGCCAACATTGAGCTGGCAGGGCTGGAAGTTGCCCTTGTCAATACCATGAGCCGGGAAAAAATGCTGAAGCAAGTCTTGGACAGTGCAAAGCAGGACTATGACTATATTCTGTTGGACTGCACTCCCTCCTTTGGGATGCTGACCATTAACGCGCTGGCGGCGGCAGACACTGCTCTGATACCCGTACAGGCACAGTACCTTTCCGCGAAAGGTCTGGAACAGCTTTTGCAGACGGTGCAGAAGGTCCGGCGGCAGATCAACCCGAAATTGAAAATCGAGGGCATCCTGCTGACTATGATCGACAGCCGCACCAACTACGGACAGCAGATCGACAATTTGATTCGGGGTGCCTACGGCAGCAAGATCAAGGTGTTCGACCAGACCATTCCCCGGTCTGTCCGTGCTGCGGAGATCAGTGCCGTGGGTAAGAGCATTTTCCAGCACGATCCCAAAGGCAAGGTGGCCGAAGCCTACCGCTCTCTGACGAAGACTAACTATTAAAAGTCAAGCCCTAAAATGAAAAAATCCGCCAAC
>ENA-OWZB01000230-OWZB01000230.1-human-gut-metagenome-genome-assembly--contig:-NODE-230-length-21673-cov-10.2531_pt1 | contig 21673 bp, 20 predicted proteins | sample MGYA00249254_ERZ652103 | MGnify/ENA primary metagenome ERZ652103 (study PRJEB26925, sample SAMN05827063) | human gut metagenome | biome: ENVO:2100002; feature: ENVO:00000062; material: ENVO:00002003...
GAGATCTGCGCATGTCTCGTGGGCTCGGAGATGTGTATAAGAGACAGGGGCAGGATGAGGTATTCCACCCCGCTCAGCGCCTGCTCCGGCACCTGCTCCCAGCGCTCGAACCGGGCGCGGAGGGTGCGGTGGGGCGGCAGAGTGCGCAGCGGCAGAGACGGAAGCTCCACCTCATTCACCGGCCACGGGCGCAGGGTCTCCCGCTTTTTCAGCAGGGCGTCCAACGCCTCGCGGCGCAGCTCGTTGATGACACTGCCCGGCACGAACCAGGGGCCGCCATCCATCTCCACGTCGATTTTTTCGGCAGAGAAAGGCGTGCCGCCGGTCTTGCTCAGGCTGCGGCTCAGGCTCTCGGTGGGGTCGGTGCGGGCGGGCTGAGGTTCGGCGTCGCCGTAGGCGAAGGCTTTGTTGGTGCCGTCAGTGACGGTCAGCTTCTCGCCGCCCTCTTCAATTTCAATTTTCATCTCCACCGGCACGCGGGAACGCTCCCGGCGGTACAGCTCCCGCAGGGCAGGCAGGGTCTTCTTGGTCAGCTCGGCGTCGGCCTCGCTGCGGACGCCGAACATCGTGCCGTCGATCTTTCCGTCCAGATAACCGGAGGTGAAGCCGGAGCGGCTGAACGCATTCTTCAGCAGGTCGCGGTCATAGGCGCGGCCCTCGCGGCCCGCCAGACAGGCGCTGACGGCAGCAGCAACATACTCCGGCGTCCGTAGACGGCCTTCGATTTTCGCTGATGCTACGCCGATGGCCTGCAGCTTGTCCAGCTTGTCGATGACGGAGTTGTCCTTGAGGGACAGGTGGTGCAGACGGCCCGGCTTGCCCTCGGGCAGAGCGTTGGCCTCGAAGGGCAGGCGGCAGGGGCCGGCGCAGGAGCCGCGGTTGCCGCTCCGTCCGCCCAGGAAAACCGACATATAGCACTGGCCGCTGACGCACATGCAGAGTGCACCGTGGACGAAGCACTCCGTCTCGATGCCGCAGTGCCTGGTGATATGCTCCACCTCGGGCAGGCTCAGCTCACGGGCCAGCACGACCCGGGCAAAGCCCAGCTCTTTCAGTTCCAGTGCGCCCTGCAGGGTGTGGACGCTCATCTGGGTGGAACCGTGGCGGGGCAGCTGGGGCGCGATGTCCCCGATGAGCTTCGCCACCGCGAGGTCCTGACAGATGACGGCGTCGGCCCCGCTGGCGGCGACGGCCCGCACGGCGTCGGCCAGACCCTCCAGCTCGCCGCCGTAAACGGTGGTATTCAGCGCCACATGAACGGCCACGCCCCGGGCATGGCAGAACCGGACGGCTTCTTTCAGGCTGTCAGCATCAAAATTGCCCGCACCGGTGCGGGCGTTGAAGCCGGAAAAACCCAGATATACTGCGTCCGCGCCGCTGAATACTGCTGCGCGGAGCATTTCTTCACTGCCCACAGGGGCAAGGATCTCAATTTTTGACATAGCTCTCCCTTTGACATTTATATAATGTAAATCACTTCTGCTGCAGCTTGGCCAGCTGTTCCCGCAGAGCGGCATTTTCCCGCTTGAGGGTCTCGTTCTCCGCCTTGACCTTATCCGCTGCCAGCTTCGCCTTGGCTGCATCGGAAATGTAGTCCTGTATCTGGCTGCGCATATTCTCGGCGCTGCCCGCGCTCTTGCGGTACTCGTCCAGATAGTCCATCGCGCAGAACACCGCCGCCTTGGTCACAGAGAGGTTGCCGTTGTTGTCCAGCAGCTTCGTGATGTCATCGTCCAGCTTCTTGGCCAGTGTGGTGATGTAGTTCTCGGTATCGGTCGTTGCAATGGCGTAGGGTGCGCCTGCAATGGTCACTCTCACTTTATTTACCATATCGTCCTCACTTTGCGCGGCACACGCCCTGCTGGGCCGGTCATTTCCGGTCATTTTCCGATGTTTCCTGGATTTTCGGAAACCATTTCAGCCCTGACAGGAGCGCTTTGCTGCGGCTTTTTCATGTTCAGCCGAGTTTGTCCCCGAATTACCCGCCCGAACCGGTACATTTCGGGGCAAACACGGCCCTTGTCTCCCTTTATTATAATATAAATAGTGCGCGAGAAAAAGTGCTATTTTTGAATTTTTGGCATATTTGTCAGAAACATTGCCATAAAAATGTCAGATACGGCAAAAATGGTTCCTTTTTCTTGCAATCCCCATCCGGAGTGATTATAATACTATTGTTATGTGTTATGCGAGGGGCGAGGGAATTAGAGGAGAAATGCCCTGTCACCGTACTAATTCAAAAAATTTAAGCATTCGTGCGGATAGGAGTTCATTTATGACTACAAAAGAATTTGCAAAAATTCTTCAGGACAAGCTCACCAGCGAATATGGTGTTGACCTGAGCGTTGCATCTCATCAGCAGATCTACCGCGCTCTGGCCCTCATCTGCCGCCAGATGATGAGCGAGAACCATAAGAAGTTCCAGTCCAAGGCCATCGGCACCGGCTCCAAGCAGGTGTACTACCTGTGCATGGAGTTCCTGATGGGCCGCAGCCTCAAGATGAGCCTGTTCAATCTGGGCCTGAATGACGCTGCCCAGAAGGCTCTGGCCGAGGCTGACATCAGCCTGGACAGCATCTACGAGGAAGAGCCGGACGCAGGTCTGGGCAACGGCGGCCTGGGCCGTCTGGCCGCCTGCTATCTGGACGGCATGGCTACCACCAGCATCTGCGGCACCGGCTACTCCATCCTGTACGAGTACGGCATCTTCAAGCAGAAGATCGTGGACGGCTGGCAGCAGGAGCGCGCCGACAACTGGCTGCCCGGCGGTCAGGTCTGGCTCAAGAGCCACCCCGATCAGGCTGTGGAAGTCCGCTTCGACGGCGAGATTCACGAGAACTGGGACCATGGCTTCCACTATATCCAGCACACCAACTACAACAGCGTCATGGCCATCCCCTCTGATATGTACGTTCAGGGTTACGACGGAAAGGGCGTTGCAAAGCTGCGTCTGTGGCAGGCCAAGGCTCCCGACTTTGATATGTCCAGCTTCTCTCTGGGCAACTACAACACCGCAATGAGCAAGAACGCCAGCGCTGAGCTCATCTCCAAGGTGCTGTACCCCAACGACAACCACGTTGAGGGCAAGATTCTCCGCCTGCGCCAGCAGTACTTCCTGTCTGCTGCCTCCATCGGCGACATCGTCCAGAACCACCTGTCCACCTACGGCACCCTCGAGAACCTGCCCGACAAGGTGGCTATCCAGCTGAACGATACCCATCCGACCCTCGCCATCCCCGAGATGATGCGCATCCTGCTGGATGAGTGCGGCTTCGGCTGGGACAAGAGCTTCGACATCTGCCAGAAGGTCTTCTCCTACACCAACCACACCGTCATGGCCGAGGCCCTGGAGAAGTGGAATGTGGACATCTTCAAGATGACCCTGCCCCGCATCTACCAGATCGTGGTCGAGATGGACCGCCGCGCCCGCGAGAAGCTGGAAGCAGCCTTCCCCGGCGACCAGGGCAAGATCAACTATATGGCCCTCATCGGCGACAATCAGGTGCGCATGGCCAACATCTGCGCCTACACCGCCAACAGCATCAACGGCGTCTCCAAGCTCCACAGTGAGATCATCAAGCAGAGCGTCTTCCACGACTACTACCTGTTCAAGCCTCAGGCTTTCAAGAACGTGACCAACGGCATCGCTTACCGCCGCTGGCTGCTGGCCTCCAACCCCGAGCTGTGCAAGCTGCTGGACGAGACCATCGGCACCGGCTACAAGCACGACGCCGCCGACCTGTCCAAGCTGAACAAGTTCGCTGAGGACAAGACCGTCCTGAAGCGCCTGAATGAGATCAAGCTGGACAACAAGAAGAACTTTGCCGCTTACCTCGAGAAGAGCACCGGTCAGGTCATCGACCCCAACTCCATCTTCGACTGCCAGGTCAAGCGTATGCACGAGTACAAGCGCCAGCACCTGAATGCGCTGAACATCGCTGCTCAGTACCTGTACCTGAAGGAGAACCCCAACGCCGACTTCATCCCCAAGACCTATATCTTCGGCGCAAAGGCTGCTCCCGGCTACTATATGGCCAAGCAGATGATCCGCATGATCTGCAAGCTGGGCGACCTCATCAACAACGACCCCGCTGTCCGCGAGAAGCTGCGCGTGGTCTATCTGGAAGAGTACTGTGTCTCCCTGAGCGAGCACCTGATGCCCGCAGCCGAGGTCTCTGAGCAGATCTCTCTGGCAGGCACCGAGGCTTCCGGTACCGGCAACATGAAGTTCATGCTGAACGGTGCCATCACGCTGGGTACTCTGGACGGCGCAAACGTCGAGATCGCCGACGCCGCCGGCAAGGAGAACGAGCTCATCTTCGGTATGCTGACCCCCGAGGTCAACAACCTCAAGCAGGTGGGCTACCATCCCAACGCCTTCATCACGGGCGACGACGTTGCAAACGCCGCTCTGAACTTCCTGGAGCGCGGCTGGAACGGCGAGAACTTCCACGAAGTCACCGAGAACCTGCGCAGCAGCGACCCCTATATGGTCATGGCCGACTTCAAGGACTACCGTCGTGCTCAGGCCGACCTGCAGCGCCTGTACGCTGACCGTGAGCAGTGGGCTAAGATGAGCCTGAAGAACATCGCCAACAGCGGCATCTTCAGCGCTGACCGTGCTGTTCTGGACTACGCACGCGACATCTGGCACGCTTCTGCTGTGAAATAAACCTCTCCGTCAGCGCTGACGCGCTGCCACCTCCCCTATCGAGGGGAGGCCTTGGCATATCGGAAAGCCTCACCTCTTCGCCAGAGGCTCCCCTCGGTAGGGGAGCTGTCGAGCGAATGCGAGACTGAGAGGTTATCCCTTTAATAATAACGCAACGCCCCGTGGCATCGCTGCCCGGGGCTTTTTTTGAGAAAGGACGATCCTTTTTGCCTTGTCTGTTCAATAGTTTCGACCCCTACTTCAAGCAGCCCTTCGGCGCGGTGCGCGCCGGTCAGAGTGTGCATTTGTCCCTTTGCATCCCGGAGGAGCTGGGCTATGTAGACCCTCATCTCGTCCTCCAGAAAGAGGGCAGGTACGATGTCCCCGTCCACTACCGGATGAAGTTCGACGGCCAGACGCCCCATCAGAACCACTTCTCGGTGGACGTCACCCTCAACGACGTGGGCCTCTACTTCTACTATTTCGACCTCTACACCGACTTCCGCCGCATCGTGCGCGGGCCGGACAACTGCGGCGTCGTGAGCTGGCAGGAGGGCGAGAGCTGGCAGATCACCGTGTATGAGGCCGATTTTGAGACGCCCGACCCCATCAAGGGCAAGGTGTTCTACCAGATCTTCCCCGACCGCTTCTGCGAGGGCGTGGAGAACAAGCCCATGCCCTTCCCCGACCGGCTTTATCAGGCCGACAAGCACGCCGAGCCCTTCTGGCAGCCCAATGAGGTGGGCGGCCACCTGAATGAGGACTACTTCGGCGGCGACCTCAAGGGCATCCAGATGAAGCTGCCCTACCTCCGCAAAATGGGCGTGGATTACCTTTACCTGAACCCCATCTTTGAGGCCCACTCCAACCACCGCTACAACACCGCCGACTACCTCAACGTAGACCCCCTGCTGGGTACCAACGAGGATTTCGAGATCCTCTGCGCCGAGGCCAAGAAGTACGGCATCGGCATCGTGCTGGACGGCGTGTTCAGCCACACCGGCTCCGACAGCCGCTATTTCAACCGCGAGGGCCGCTACGGCGAGGGCGGTGCCTATCGTGACCCCAACTCCCCCTACCGCAGCTGGTACGATTTCGATTCCAAGTATAAGGGCGGCTACCGCAGCTGGTGGGGCTTCGAGACCCTGCCCGAAGTCAACGAAGAAACGCCATCCTACGTCGAATTTATCACCGGCGAGGGCGGTGTCATCGACACCTGGCTCCGCCGGGGCGCTGCAGGCTTCCGTCTGGACGTGGCCGACGAGCTGCCCGATGAGTTCATTGAGAAGGTCCGCACCGCCGTCAAGCGGGTCGGCCCGGATAAGTTCCTTCTGGGCGAAGTGTGGGAGGACGCCACCACCAAGTTCGGCTTCGACAAGCGCCGCACCTACCTGCTGGGCAAGGGCCTCGACAGCGTGATGAACTACCCCTTCAAGAACGCCGTTCTTGGCTTCGTCTGCGGACGGGACGCCGGCCAGACCATGACCGACATCCTCTCCATCTGCGAGCACTACCCTGCCCCGGCCCTCGATACGGCCCTGAACTTCCTCTCCACCCACGACACCGAGCGCGCACTGACCATCATTGCCGACGAGCCTGCCAATGGCCGGGGCCGCGAGTGGCAGAGCGGCCGCTGTGTCACCGGCGACGCCTACGAGGAAGGAATGCTCAAGCTGCGGATGGCTTACGCCATCATCTACACTCTGCCCGGCGTCCCCTGCCTCTACTACGGCGACGAGATCGGGATGCAGGGCTATCGCGACCCCTTCAACCGCGGCTTCTACTGCTGGGACAGCCACGAAGAGCGGCTGAAACCTGTTCTGGCACAGCTGGCACAGCTCCGCCACACCTGCGAGGCCTTCCGCACCGGAGAGCTTCGTGTCCTGCGGGCGGAGGGCGGCGTCCTCCACTACCAGCGCATCGGCGAGTTTGAGGCGGCAGAGATCATCGTCAACCGCACCGAGCATATCATCGTAGAGCCGCTGGCCTCCGGCAAGCACACCGAGGTGAACCCCATGGGCTTCACCATCGTGGTGGAAGAGGTCGGCCACAACCCCAACCACAGCTACTACGACTATAAGTGACCCCCACCCCCCTGCCCTGCCTGCGGCATCCCGCCCGGCGTGAGCAGGGGGGTTATTCATAATCTGTCTCTGTACTTTTCAGACGTTTTGCTCTATAATGGGGAAAAAGGAGGGAGAACTCATGTCTGTTGACCCCATTTTCTGGCTGCTGGCCGCCATCGGCTTCGTCGTTCTCGAGGCCATGACCCTGAATCTCGTCTCCATCTGGTTCGCCGTGGGCAGCGCCGCAGCCCTGCTGAGCTGTCTGATCACCGGCTCCTTCCGGGTGCAGGCGGTGGTGTTCATCGCCGTCAGCACCCTCTGCCTGCTGGCCCTCAAGCCCCTGTGCAGCCGGCTGCGCAAGCCGCCCACGGCAACGAACGGCGACCGCGCCCTTGGCCGGGAGGCCGTCGTGCTCACCTCCGTCTCCGCCGAGGCCACCGGCCGTGTCCGGCTGGACGGTGTAGACTGGAACGCCCGCTGTGCCACCCCCGGCGACACCCTCGCCCCGGGCCAGAGCTGCCGGGTGGCAGAGATCCACAGCACCCTGCTCATCGTGGAGCCTGTCCTGACCGAGACCGCCCGCCGGGCGGCTCACTGATATGAAAGGAGCGTCCCTATGCCTATCATGCTGTTCCTTATCCTCATCCTCATCTTTGTCATCCTGCTGGTGGTTGTCACCAACATCGTCATCGTGCCGCAGTCCATGGTCTACGTCGTGGAGCGTCTGGGCAGCTACTCCGAGACATGGAGCGCCGGCCTTCACGTCAAGATCCCGTTCCTCGAGCGGGTGGCGAAGAAAGTCAGCCTGAAAGAGCAGGTCGCCGACTTTCCACCTCAGCCGGTCATCACCCGCGATAACGTCACCATGCAGATCGACACCGTGGTCTTCTTCCAGGTAATGGACGCCAAGCTCTACACCTACGGCGTCAACCAGCCCATCGCGGCCATCGAGAGCCTGTCGGCCACCACCCTGCGCAACATCATCGGCGAGATGGAGCTGGACCACACCCTCACCAGCCGCGACACCATCAACAGCAAGATCACGGCCATCCTTGATGAAGCCACCGACAAGTGGGGCATCAAGGTCAACCGTGTTGAGGTCAAGAACATCATCCCGCCGCGCGAGATCCAGGAGGCCATGGAAAAGCAGATGAAGGCAGAGCGCGAGAAGCGCGCCGTCATCCTGAAAGCAGACGGTGAAAAGCAGGCCGCCATTACTGCCGCCGAGGGCGAAAAGGAATCCGCCATCCTCCGCGCCGACGCCGTCAAACAGCAGCGCATTCTTGAGGCCGAGGGTGAGGCGCAGGCCATCCTCGCCGTCCAGAAGGCCAACGCCGACGCCATCCGCCTGCTGAACGAAGCCATGCCCACCGATAAGGTCCTTGCCCTGCGCAGTCTGGAAGCGCTGGCCAAGGTCGCCAACGGCAAGGCCACCAAGATCATCATCCCTTCCGATTTGCAGAATCTGGGCGGCGTTGTTCCCAGCATCAAAGAGCTGATGACCGACCCCAAAGACGCAGAATAAGAGGTTTCTCCTATGATTTACGATACCCTGAACAATCTCCCCAACTATCTCGGCATGAGCGACAACCTTGACGCTGTCATCGAGTTCGTCATGGCCCGGGACATCAACAATCTGCCCGCCGGCAAGACCCGCATCAGCGGCGACAAGGCCGTGGTCACGGTGAGCACCGTCACGCCGCAGACCTCGGACAAAGCGCTCTTCCAGCGCCGGGACGATCACCTGACCCTCGAGACCGACCTTGAGGGCAGCGAGCTGTTTGAAGTCTCACTTGGCGAGCTGACCCCCACCAAGCCCACCGACGAGGCTGCCGACCTGACCGTCGGCACCGCCGGCACCAGCATCGCCGGGATGCTCTGCGAGGGGCGCTTTGCCCTCTATCTGGCCGGTGAACCCTACAAGTCCGGCCTGAAAGCTCAGGGCTGCGGCAAGCTGAAAAAGGCCGTGTTCAGCATCGAGCTGGACGAGGACGAAGAAGCCGAGTAATTTCAAAAAGCAAAGCTCCACGCAGCGTAGGTTGTGTGGAGCTTTTTGTTATGGTATCCTTTGGACAGAGAGAAACAATCACAAAGGAGAGTTTATATGGATTCTTACGTCACCGGCACTGCCATCCGGCAGCTGCGGGAAGCCAAACACCTGACGCAGGCAGAGCTGGCCGAAAAGCTGGCCGTCAGCGCAAAGGCCATCTCCAAGTGGGAGACAGCCCGCGGCCTGCCCGATATTTCCCTGCTGGAGCCGCTGGCGGCGGCTCTGGGCGTCAGCGTGCTCGAGTTGATGCAGGGCGAACCCGTCGTCAACCGGAACCGTTCTGCCAACTTGCTTCGCTCCAAGCTCTACGTCTGCCCCCTGTGCGGCAATGTGCTCCACGCCACCGGCCAGGCTGTCGTGAGCTGCTGCGGCATCACCCTGCCGCCGCTGGACATCTCTGAGGCGGACGACGCCGACGAACACCATCAGCTGACGCTCGAGCGGGTGGAAGATGAGCTTTTCGTCACCATCCACCACCCCATGACCAAAGACCACTACATTTCCTTCATTGCCTGCCTCACCGGCGACAAATTGCAACTGGTCAAACTTTACCCTGAGGGAGACACCAGCTGCCGTTTCAAAATCACCGGTGCGGGCGTACTCTACTTCTACTGCAACCGCCACGGCCTGATGAAAGCACCGGACTTCCGCGCCGCAGCTCGCCATACGCCGTCCCAGAAACTCCATCTGCGGGAGCCGGACGAGGGCGACCGGGAGCAGGTCATGCTCTACCGGGAAGAGTTTCTTGCCATCAGCTCCCGGCTCGACGGCACTTCGGCGCTGGACAAATACGACGACTTTGGCCAGTGGCTGGCTAACATCCGCAAGCTGAAAGACCCCGCCACCACGCCTGCCGGGTTCGTACCGGCCACCCAGTATCTGGCTCTGGACGAGCAGGAACATCTTGTCGGCATGACCAACCTGCGCCACCACCTCAACGACTATCTGCTGGCCTACGGCGGTCATATCGGTTACAGCGTCCGCCCCTCGGAGCGGAAGAACGGTTACGCCAGCCAGATGCTCTGCATGACCCTCGAAAAGGCCAAGGAGCGCGGCATCTCCAAGGTGCGCATCTGCTGTGACCACTATAACATCGCCTCAGCAAAGACGATTCAGTCTAACGGCGGCGTACTGGAAGATGAGATGTTTGACTCCTCGGATGGGATGCTGACCCAGCGGTACTGGATAGAGAATCGATAAGCCGTAAAAAGGCTCCGGCAGTGCCGGAGCCTTTGCTCTTATTCAAAAATCAGCCCAGATGGAACATATCAATGAGCACGATCATGGCCAGACCGTAGTACACCACAACGGCCACGAGGTCATTGATGGTGGTGATGAGCGGGCCGGACGCCACGGCGGGGTCGATATGGATCTTATGGAACAGCATGGGGATGACCGTACCCACCAGGCTGGAAATGACCATCGCCACGATGAGGGAAACACCGACGCAGCCGGAGAGCAGGAACGCCTGCCCCCACGCATAGGCTTTGAAGAAGTGGATATAGCAGCCGAGGAAGCCCAGCGCCATGACGGCCAGAAGCGCACCGTTGACCAGACCCACCCGCATCTCCTTCCAGAGCAGATGCAGCTTTTTGGAGGTGGTCAGGTTCTCGTCCACCAGCACGCGGATGGTGACGGCCAGCGACTGGGTGCCGACATTGCCCGCCATATCCAGCACCATGGACTGGAAGCAGATGACGATGGGCAGGACAGCCACCACCGACTCAAAGGCCCCCACCACCGAGGACACCAGCATCCCGAGGAAGAGCAGAGCGATCAGCCAGGGCAGGCGCTTCTTGACACTCTCGAAGACGCCCTCGTTCAAATCTTCTTCGCTGGTCAAGCCGCCCAGTTTTGCGTAATCGTCGCCCATCTCGTCATCGACCAGTTCGACGACATCTGCCGAGGTGATGATGCCCACCAGCTCGCCGGCATCGTTCAGGACAGGCAGAGAGCGCTCGGCGTAGTCTACGATGCGGTCGATGCAGTCGCTGATCTTTTCGTGGTCGGTCACATAGGGGTAGGACCGGGCAATGAGCTTTTCGAGGCTGTCCTCCGCACGGGCGATGATGAGGTCTTTCAGGTCGATGGCGCCGTAGAACTTGTCGTTCTCGTCCACGACGTAGAGGGTAGAGATGTTGTCGTTCTCGCCCGCCTGCTTCACCAGCTCACTCATGGCCTGCCGGATGGTCATGTCCTTCCGGATGCAGATGTAGTTGGTGGTCATGCTGCTGCCGATCTCGTCCTCGCCGTAGGAGAGCAGCATCTTCACATCTTCGGCGGAGTCTTTGTCCAGCTGGCCGACGATCTTGGCTTTATCCTCTTCCTCGAGGTCGTCCAGAGCGTCCACGGCGTCGTCCGAGTCCATGTGGGAAACGACGTTGGCGGCCTTCTCGCTGGGCAGTTCTTTCAGGTAAGGTTCTGCGTCGTCCAGATAGGAGAAGATCTCGGCCACGGTATCCACGCCCAGAACGGCATAGAGCTTCTGGCGCTCGTCGGGCGTCAGGGCTGCGAGGGCGTCGGCAAGGTCGTTCTCGTGGTAATCAGAGAGCTTTTCGGCCAGCTCTGCCTGCGGCAGGCCGCTGTGGATGAGGGCGAGTATTTCCTGCTGGTAGTTCTTCTGCTGCATCTTGGGTTCCTCCTCCCCTTTTGGGGCATAAAAATACACCGCGTCGTCTTTTGGTCAGACTCCTGCGGTGTATCATGGGCAGATGCATTCAGGACGCGGCAGATTCAATCCATACTGCCCGCATCGCAGGAGGAGCGTTGTTTGGGGTTGTCTAAATGGTCGCCGGACATCGTGTTCGCTTCCTCCTGTAAAGTATTTGCCTTTTTCAGCCCCGTCATCATACTACGGCTGGACGATTTTTTCAACCCCTTTTACAAAATTTTTACCAGATTATTGCCAGATTGCACAAAAGAGCAGCCGCTCTCCCGTGAGGAAAGCGGCTGCTCTCAGTTGTCTTGCAAAAGTTTCGCTTAGTATGCGATGCCCCAGTAGACCATGGTCTTGGCGGGCTTGCCGCAGCAGGGGCAGACATCGCTCAGGTGCTCCTGCTCAAAGGGCATGCAGCGGCTGGACAGGCCGACTTCTTCCTTCATCTTCATCTCGCAGGCCAGGTCGCCGCACCACATGGTCTTGATGTAGCCGGTGTTGGCCTTGGCCAGCTCCTTGACCTCGTCCATGGTGGTGGCAGCCCAGGTGCGCTTCTCACGGTTGGCAAGAGCGCGCTCGTACAGGTCCTTGCGCAGAGCCTCCAGCTGGGCCGGGATCGCGGTCTCCAGCTCGTCCAGAGAGACGAACACCTTCTCGCGGGTGTCGCGGCGGACGAGGACGCACTGGTTCTTCTCCAGGTCCTTGGGGCCGATCTCGAGGCGCAAAGGCACGCCCTTCATCTCCCACTGAGAGAACTTCCAGCCGGGAGCGTTGTCGCTGTCGTCCAGCTTGACGCGGGCGTACTTGGAGATCTTCTCGGCCAGCTCAGCAGCCTTCTCGGAGACGCCGGGCTTGTGGGCAGCGATAGGCACCACCACGACCTGGATGGGGGCGACAGCCGGGGGCAGGATGAGACCGTCGTCGTCGCCGTGGGTCATGATGATAGCGCCCACCAGACGGGTGGAAACGCCCCAGCTGGTCTGGAACGGATGATGCAGCTGGTTGTCGCGGCCGGTAAAGGTCACGTCGTAAGCCTTGCTGAACTTATCGCCGAAGTAGTGGCTGGTGCCGCTCTGCAGGGCCTTGCCGTCCTTCATCATGGCTTCGATGGTATAGGTAGCCTCAGCACCGGCGAACTTCTCCTTATCGGTCTTGCGGCCCTTGACAACAGGGATAGCCAGGTCCTGCTCACAGACGTCTGCGTAGCAGTTCAGCTGCTGCTGGGTCTCAGCCTCAGCCTCGGCGGCAGTCTCGTGGATGGTGTGGCCCTCCTGCCACCAGAACTCGCGGCTGCGCAGGAAGGGACGGGTGGTCTTCTCCCAGCGCACGACGCTGCACCACTGGTTGTACTTCATGGGCAGCTCGCGGTAGCTGTGCAGCACGCGGGACCAGTGGTCGCAGAACATGGTCTCGCTGGTGGGGCGGACAGCCAGACGCTCTTCCAGCTTGTCGGAGCCGCCCATCGTGACCCACGCCACCTCCGGCGCGAAGCCATTGACCAGCTCGCCTTCCTTCTGCAGCAGGCTCTCAGGGATCAGCACGGGCATTGCCACGTTCTCATGGCCGGTAGCCTTGAAGCGGGCATCCATATCCTTCTGGATGAGCTCCCAAATCGCCTGACCATAGGGGCGCAGGATGATGAAGCCCTTCACGCTGGAATACTCGACCAGCTCTGCCTTGACGCAGATGTCGGTATACCACTGTGCGAAGTTCTCCTCCTGACTGGTGATCGCCTGTACGAGCTTTTTGTTGTCTTTTGCCATTTTAATCTTATCCTCCCAAGGCCGTGCGCCAAACGCTCATCGTTCCGCACGAACCCATATATAAAGCCCCGCCGCCTACTCTGCCGTGTGCAGAGGCGCGGATGCGGGGCTTTTTTGCTTGTTGGTCGCTCAGCCCTTGTGGCTGTCCACAAACTTCACCACATCACCCACCGTGCGCAGGTTCTCGATGGCGTCGTCCGGCACCTCGATGCCAAACTCATCCTCCAGCGTCATCACCATATCCACGATGTCGAGGCTGTCGGCCTCAAAATCGCCCATAATGTCACTGTCCATCGTGATCTTAGCGGGGTCGATGTCCAGCTGTTCTGCCAGCAGTGCGCGGATCTTCTCAAACGTATCCATGATAGCGGTCTCCTTTTGCTTTAATTTCGCATCTTCACGCTGCGCAGACCATGGCAGCCTTTCCCTCCTCCCCTTTGGCGGGCAGACTGTCTCCCTGCGCAGAACGCTCTCTTTCTTTATATCCCATGATATGCTTATTGTCAAGCCCCGTTTTGCATCCGGCATGGTTTTCCGGGCAAAAATTCCGCTCAAAATCTCTCTGCCAGCCCTTTTCTGCTTGACAGACGGGGGCTATTTTCTTATCATTATAGAGTGGCAAGTTTATGGGGACTGACCAGCAGCCCCAAAGGAGTTTTCAACATGAAGCTTTCATTTACCAAAATGCAGGGCTGCGCCAACGATTATATCTATCTCGACTGCCGCGAAAGCGGTGTGCCGGAGAACATCGCAGCCCTTTCGCAGGACCTCTCCCGCCGCCACTTTTCCATCGGCGCGGACGGCATCATCTGCATCTGCGCCCCGGTGACGGCCGGCGCAGACGGACGGATGCGCATCTTCAACGCCGACGGCAGCGAGGCCCAGATGTGCGGCAACGGCGTACGCTGCGTGGCCGAGTGGCTCTACACCCACGGCGTCGCCAAAGAGACGCTCGTCGTGGACACCAACAGCGGCACCAAGACCATCACCCGCAAGGGCCGCCAGCTCTGGCAGGTGGAGATGGGCGGATACTCCGCCATGGCGGCGGCTCTGCCCGCCGTGAATATGGGCGAAGGCCCGCTGGTGGACTGCCCCCTCACCGTGGAGGACAGGACCTGGCGCGTCACCTGCATCAGCGTGGGCAACCCCCACTGCGTCACCGTCGTGGACGATGTGGACAGCCTGAAGCTCGAGGACATCGGCCCGGCGTTCGAGAAGCACCCGAACTTCCCGGAGCGGGTCAACACCGAGTTCGTGCAGGTGGTGGACTCCACCCACCTGAAAATGCGGGTGTGGGAGCGGGGCAGCGGCGAGACCTGGGCCTGCGGCACCGGCACATGTGCCACCGTGGCGGCGCTGACCGAGCTGGGCGTCTGCCCCGCCGGGGAGGACGTCCACGTCCAGCTGCGCGGCGGTGAGCTCATCATCCGGGTGCTGCCGGGCAAAACACTGCTGATGACCGGCAGCGCGGTCACCGTATACGAAGGCGTCACTGAAGTTTAAGCATCCCTGCCCTCTCCGTTATGTTTTTGGCTTTCCCTCTGAGGGAGCCGGACGCGGAGCGGCCTGAGAGGGCAAGCCACTTATAAAGAAAGAATTGAGGGAAAGTATCATGAAAATGAACAAACATTACAATGAGCTGAAGGCCAGCTACCTCTTCGTGGACATTGCCCACAAGGTCGCCGCCTATCAGGAGGCACACCCTGAGAAGGAGATCATCCGTCTGGGCATCGGCGATGTGACCCAGCCGCTGGCCAAGTGCGTCGTGGACGCCATGCATGACGCCGTCACCGAGATGGGTACCAAGGAAGGCTTCCACGGCTACGGCCCCGAGCAGGGCTACCCCTTCCTCAAGCAGGCCATTCAGGGCTACTACGCAGGCCGCGGCACCAAGCTGGACGAGGACGAGATCTTCATCTCCGACGGTGCAAAGAGCGACCTTGCCAATGTGCTGGGCCTGTTCGACGTGGACAACACCGTCCTCGTTCCGGACCCCGTCTACCCCACCTATGTGGACGACAACGTCACCGATGGCCGCAAGATCATCTATGGCCGCACCAGTCAGGAGAACGGCTTCCTCGGGATGCCCGACGACAGCGTGAAGGCTGACATCATCTATATCTGCAGCCCCAATAACCCCACCGGCGCTGCCTACACCCGCGACCAGCTCAAGGCATGGGTGGAGTACGCCAGAAAGAACAACGCCATCATCCTCTACGACGCCGCTTACGAGTGCTTCATCTCCGACGGTGAGCTGGCCCGCAGCATCTTCGAGATCGATGGCGCCCGCGAGTGCGCCATCGAGATCTGCTCCTTCTCCAAGATCGCAGGCTTCACCGGCACCCGCTGCGGCTACACCGTCGTGCCGAAAGATCTGGAACGCGACGGCATGAACATCAACAAGCTCTGGCTGCGCCGCCAGACCACCAAGTTCAACGGTGTGCCTTATGTCGTGCAGCGCGGCGCTGCCGCCGTCTTTACCGAGAGCGGCATGGCTGAGATCCAGCACAACCTCGACTACTACCGCAAGAACGCCAAGGTCATCGCCGACGCTCTGGACGAGTGCGGCGTGTGGTACTGCGGCGGCAAGAACAGCCCCTACATCTGGCTGCGCTGCCCCGGCAGCATGAAGAGCTGGGAGTTCTTCGACTGGCTGCTGGAGAACTGCGGCGTCGTCGGCACCCCGGGCGTGGGCTTCGGCGAGTGCGGCGAGGGCTACTTCCGCCTGACCGCTTTCGGTGACGCCGAAAAGACCAGGGTGGCTGCCGAGCGTATCAAGACCGCCATCAAGGCTCTGTAAATTTTATCGCACAAAAAGAGGGAGGCACCCCGCCGGGGCGCCTCCCTTTTTGCTTGCAGTTCAGCGGTTGAAGGTCGTGCTGAGGGTCGTGCTCCACTCCTCACCGGGGGCGAGGCAGGCCGCAGCAGCACGCCGCTCCCACTCCTGCGGATCGTCCACCGAGGCGGGCAGCGAGTTCCACGGCTCGATGCAGACGAAGCGCACCGGCTTGGACAGGGCCGACCAGATGAGGGTATAGGGGAAGCCGGCCACATCGCAGACGATGCTGCGGCCCGTGTCCTTCTCGTAGATGCCCAGCGTCCTGGTACGCAGGCCCGCCATGCAGAAGCTGTCGTTGTCGAAGAGGTCGTTGGTCAGCTGGATGGCCTGCTGGTTCTTCCACTGGTAGTAGCATTTGCCCGTCAGCAGGCCGCCCCCGCTGGCGTCGAGGATGACCGGGCTCTCGGGCTGGTCGAAGCGGAACTCGTAGTCCTCGACGGTGTGGCTGTCATCGAACGGCACCTGAAAGGCCGGGTGGTAGCCGATGCCGAACCGCAGCTCTTCGGCACCGGGGTTCGAGACGGTGAGGGTGTGGTGAAGGTTCTTTCCGTCCAGCCGGAAGGTGCTGGTGAGCACGAAATCGAAGGGGAACTTCTCCGCCTTCATGGCCTCATCCGGGCGCAGCTCGAGCTGGATGGTGTCGCCCTCCGCTTTCAGCAGGGTGTGCTCCACGTCCCGGGCAAAACCGTGCTGGCCGCCCTTGTAGGTCTTGCCGCCATGGGTGAAGCTGCCGTCTTTAAGCTTGCCCGTCCACGGGAAGAGGATGGGCGCGTGGCGCTTCCAGACCGCCGGGTCGGCCTGCCAGAGCAGCTCCTCCCCCGCCGCGTTCTTCAGGCTGACGGCCTCGGCACCGTGAGTGTCCACCGTAAGGCTCAGAAATTCGTTTTGAATGGTCGCCTGCATTTTCAGTATCTCCTTTGTCCTTCTTATTTTCCGGGGCCTGCTGTTTCCAGTATACTCCCCCGTGTGCCAAAAATAAAGCCCCCTTCCCATGCTTGCACAAATCGTCACTGGGCAAAAGCCTTCACCCCTTGGGGACAGATTTCCCCCGACCGGGGGAAGCCTTTATTCGGAAGCACGATTTCCATGCTCTGCTTGCTTCAACAGGGCTGTGCCAGCGGCAGGGTGACGACAAAGGTAGTGCCGTTTTCGCTGCTGCTCTCCACAGTCACACTGCCGCCGTGCAGTACGGCGATCTCCCGCACAAGGGCAAGGCCAAGCCCCACGCCGCCCATCTCCCGGCTGCGGGACTTATCCACCCGGAAAAAGGGCTGGAAGATGCTCTCCCGGCAGTCTGCGGGGATGCCCGGGCCGGTATCCGCAACGCGCAGCACGGCAGTTTGCTTTTCCCGCCGCAGAGTGACGCGCACCGCACCGTCGAGGCGGTTATACTTGATACCGTTTTCCACCAGATTGAACACCAGTCGGTAGATCAGCGCATCACTGCCCACCATGCCCAGTTCCGCGCAGTCCTGCTGCAAGGAGATATTGTTTTTCTGGGCAAGGGGGGTCAGGTCGGTCAAAATTTCCTCCACCAGCGGTGCAAGGGCGATCTGGTCAGTACGGGAGATCGATTGCAGATTGCTCATCTCTAATAAAGTGCGCACAAGGGCGGTCAGGCGATCCAGTTGCTCCCGCAGAGAGCTGACCAGCCCGGCAGTCTCGGCATCCATGGCTGGGTGCTCCGCTGCAAACAGTTCCAGCTTCGTCTGCAAAATAGCCAGCGGGGTGCGCAGCTCGTGGGCTGCGTTGCCCGCAAACTGCCGTTGTAATTCAAAGGACTGTGCCAGGCCATCCAGCATCCGGTTTACCGACCGGCTCAACTGCCCGAATTCCTGCACGGTATCTTCGTCCAGACGGACGGTAGCAATGCTGTCCTGATCGACCCGCTGCGCCTGCTGCGCAAGCTGCTGCAACGGTTTCAGAGCTCTGCCGCTGACAAAATAAGCGATGGCCGCGCTGAGGATGGTGACCACAGCAGTGATGCACCAGCCCTTGCGGCCAAAAACCACCTTTGCATCGTAGACTTCCTGTGAAAAATGCGCCAGCAGGCTGGACATTTCCTCCTGCGGGATCTCGATGGTCAAGGAATCCTCACTGCCGGGCTGATACTGCATCATAAAGCCGTTGAGGGCATCCATGCCGGTTGCACCGGTGCGGTATAAAAGCAGGTTCATGCACACGCAGGCACAGGCGATGAGCAGCGCCGTCAGCAGGGTGATGCGCCATTGCAGGGACAACCGTTTCATTGTACCTCTCCTCCGATCTCGTAGCCTTCCCCGATGCGGTTGCGGATGGGGTCGTAGCCCAGCACCGCCCGCAGCTTTTTGCGCAGGGCAGAGATATGTACCCGGATGGAGTTGCTGAAACTGTCCACGCTTCCGTCCCAGACGTGCTCAATCAGCTCTTCCTGACTGACCGGGCGTCCCTGATGCAGCAGCAGATATTCCAGTACGCCGCTCTCCTTCCGCGTCAGGGCAAGGGTCTGACCATCCACCGTGGCAACGCGGCTGCGGGTGTTGAAGCTGAGCCGCCCGCAGCACAGGCAGACGTCCTGCTGGATGAACTTGCGCCGGGTCAGGCTGCGCACCCGGGCTTCCAATTCTGCAAGGTGGAATGGCTTGGAAAGATAATCGTTCGCCCCGGCATCCAGCCCCTCCACCTTATCTGAAATTTCACTGCGCGCTGATAAGATCAGCACACAGGTCTCAAGGTCGTGCTGCCGTAAGCTGCGCAACACCTGCATCCCGTCCACCTTGGGCAGATTGAGGTCCAGCAGTACAAGGTCGTACCGCTCTGCCGTCAGCGCTTCCAATGCGGCTTCGCCGTCTGCACAGGCGTCCACCTCGTACCCGGACAGCCGCAGCTTCCGGGCAATGTCCTCCCGCAGGGAGTGCTCGTCCTCTACCACCAAAAGGCGCATTTTGTTTTCCACCCTTCCCGTAAAAAATCCATTTCTTGCGTTTTTCTTCATTATAATAGATTATAGCAGACGGTGTTAAGATTCGTGTTAAGATTTTTTTAGCAGAAATTTTATCCCGGATAGTGTATACTGGTGCCATCAAACAACAGGAGGCTATGATGTTCATGACAAAAAAACAGGCGCAGCTGCTTTTGCTTGCTGCCGGGGTACTGATGCTGCTGTTCGGCGTATGGCGGGGCGAGGCAGACACCGTATTTTCAAAAGCCATCCGGCTGTGTATGGAGTGTGTGGGCATTGGATAAGAAAAAATTAAATCCCCTTGCCCGGTTCCGGGGCTTTATACAGGCCGGAGCGACCCTTTTAACCAACATCCACCTGCCCAACTTTGCTAAAGGAACGCTGTATCAGGGCAATGGAAAATACGTCTGCGTCCCGGGGCTGAACTGCTATTCCTGCCCGGGCGCTGCCGGTGCCTGCCCGGTGGGGGCGTTTCAGGCGGTAGTGGGCTCTTCCAAATTCCGCTTTTCCTACTACATCACCGGCATTCTCATCCTTTTCGGGGTGCTGCTGGGACGGTTCATCTGCGGTTTCCTCTGCCCGTTCGGGTGGTTTCAGGAGCTTTTGCACAAGATTCCCTCTCCCAAGCTTTCCACCAAAAAGCTAAAGCCGCTGCGCTATTTAAAGTATGCGGTGCTGCTGGTCATGGTGGTGCTGCTGCCATTGCTGGCGGTCAACGAGCTGGGCATGGGCGACCCCTTCTTCTGCAAATATCTCTGCCCACAGGGCGTGCTGGAAGGCGCCCTTCCCCTCTCCCTGACCAATGCTGGCATCCGCGCCGCGCTGGGCAAGCTGTTCACATGGAAAGCCTGCATTCTGCTGGCAGTCATTATGGGCAGCGTGGTGTTCTACCGCCCCTTCTGCAAGTGGCTGTGCCCGCTGGGCGCGTTTTATGCGCTGCTGAACAAGGTCTCGCTGTTCCAGATGCGTGTAGACACCCACAAATGCGTCTCCTGCGGCGCCTGCGCAAGGGCCTGTAAGATGGACGTAGACATTACCAAGACCCCCAACCACGCCGAATGTATCCGCTGTGGGATGTGTATGAAAGCCTGCCCCACGGACGCCATCCAGTACAAGTTCGGGCTGGGAGACCAATCAAACACCGAAACAACAAAGGAGTAAAACCATGAAATTCAACCGTGTAACCGCACTTTTGCTCAGCCTTACGCTGGCTTTCAGCCTTGCCGCCTGCGGGCAGGGCGCGTCCTCTGCATCTTCTGCATCTTCTGCATCCTCTTCTTCTGCCGCTTCCTCTGCGGCAGCGGAAACCAAGACCGAGGAGCAGCTGCTGGCCGAGGAAAACGAGATCCTTTCCGCAAACGATGCCCTGTGGGAGAAGGTGTTCGCTTCCATGGACAAAAACATGACTGAGACCACCCTCAGCACGAACTACGGCGATTTTCTGCGCAGCTCCGTGGAAAAGACAAAGGACCAATTCTCGGATGAGGAGTACAAGACCCTGACCGCCGATGCAGAAAAAATCCGTGCCATCGAGGAGCAGATTGCCACCCTTGCCCTCGCGGACGCGGCCGCTTCCGGCGCTGCCGCACAGGGCACTGCCTTCCCCCAGTTTGAGGGCAGCGATTTAGAGGGCAACCCGGTGGACAACAGTCTGTTTGCGGGCAACGCCTTTACGGTGGTGAACTTCTGGTTCAACGGCTGCAAGCCCTGCGTAGAGGAACTGGACGACCTGAACGCCCTGAACGAGAAGGTCAAGGCACAGGGCGGCGAGGTTGTCGGCATCAACACCGAGACGCTAGACGGCAACCAGCAGGGCATTGATGCCGCCAAAAAACTGCTGGCTGCAACGGGCGCAAGCTACCGCAACATCTACTTTGCCTCCGGCAGCGACGCCGGCAAGTTTGCGCTGAACATCATGGCCTTCCCCACCACCTACGTTTTTGACCGGGACGGCAACGTTGTGGGCCAGCCCCTGCTGGGCGGCATCGACAAGGAAGAAAACCTTGCCGCCCTGCAAAAAAATATTGACGCTGCCCTTGCCAAGGACAACGCCAAATAAGCTATTCTCCCCTGCCACGGAAATCAACTTTTAGAGTTCGTCCCAGAGCAGCCGGATGAGGGGCAATTTCCCGTAAGCTGCTGCTCGTTTGCGCCCTCATCAGTCACCTGCGGTGACAGCTTCCCCCCAACCGGGGGAAGCCTTTAGAGAAAATTTGATTTCTGTAATTCCCTGCCGCCTACGGGCGGCTTTTTTTGTTTGCACCGGGCATTGTCATGCACGCCCGGGCGCCGGACGGAATACGCTGGGGCAGAAGCATACTTTTACCAGCAAAGGAGCGTATCTCCATGAAGAACACCGGAACTCTCCGCATCCAGGCCTTTGCGGCCCGTCAGTCCAGCCCTGTCGAGGGTGTGACCGTCACCGTCAGCGGCGACGGCTTCACCGCCACCCGCCTGACCGACGCCGAAGGCAACGCCGACGACGTCACCCTTACCACCCCCGCCTGTGCTCTCTCGCTGGACGAGGACAACACCACGCAGCCCCCCTACGCGGTCTGTGACCTCGTGGCCTCCAAACCCGGCTACCGCACCGTCCGCATCCAGGGCGTGCAGGTCTTTCCCGGGCAGGTGACGCTGGCCCAGCCCGAGATGATACCCGACACCGAGGAGATGCTGTCTCTTATACACATCTGACGCTGCCGACGAC
>ENA-OWZB01000258-OWZB01000258.1-human-gut-metagenome-genome-assembly--contig:-NODE-258-length-19060-cov-13.3531_pt1 | contig 19060 bp, 14 predicted proteins | sample MGYA00249254_ERZ652103 | MGnify/ENA primary metagenome ERZ652103 (study PRJEB26925, sample SAMN05827063) | human gut metagenome | biome: ENVO:2100002; feature: ENVO:00000062; material: ENVO:00002003...
GGTGGATTTCCTATAATGGCATCTGTCGGAACAACTCGGTCTATCTTATTAGTACAGACAACTTATGTTTTACTAATAATTAGAACTGATATGAACACAACTGATTTTAAAGTATTCCTGAAACAGGAAAACTTAGCTCAAAACACTGTTACAGCGTACTTGCATGCCGTGAAAGATTATTTTACGCATTACAAGGAACTGAACAAACGAAATCTCATAGCTTACAAAAGTCATCTGACAGACAACTTTAAGCCAAAAACGGTAAATCTCCGCATATTAGGCTTGAACAAATATTTGGGATATATAGGTAAATCACGGCTACGCATGAAAACCATAAAGGAGCAGCAACGTACTTATCTTGAAAATGTTATCAGCAATGCTGATTATGAATTTCTTAAAAACAGCTTAAAGACGGAGAAAAACCAGACATGGTACTTTGCTGTGCGCTTTCTTGCCGCTACCGGGGCAAGAATAAGCGAACTGATACATTTGAAGACTGAACATATCTCAACAGGGTATTTTGATATTTACACAAAAGGTGGCAAGGTACGCCGTATCTACATTCCGAAACAACTATGTACTGAAGCTACCAAATGGCTGTCAGAGCAAAGCCGTTACTGCGGCTATGTTTTCTTAAACCAATACGGACAGCGACTCACCACCAGAGGAATTGCTCAACAGTTGAAAAACTACGCAAGGAAATATGGTATGAACGAAAAAGTAGTCTATCCACATTCTTTCCGTCATCGCTTTGCTAAGAATTTCTTGGAGAAGTTCAATGATATTTCATTGTTAGCAGACCTGATGGGGCATGAAAGTATAGAAACTACTCGCATTTACCTGAGGCGTAGCAGTGCGGAACAGCAAGAGATTGTAGATAAAGTCATCACTTGGTAAAAGACAGATGGGAATCTTGACTATCTCGTTCCACCCTTATAGCAAGGGGGGCAAACCACACCCTTTCACCGCATTTTTTGATGGGGTGGTTTGAACCCACCTCATCTTTCCATATTTAATGAAGGAGTCCGTTTCAACCGAATCCCTTAAAGAAAAATAGTTTATCTACCTCGCTGTTGGCTTTTGTTCTCCCTAACCACCGCTACCTGTTTCAATTATGAACTTGTGCCTGAGGCTCAGATATCATCATCTATCAATTCATAGATTCTAGTCTCGTCATTGGCAAAATTTTACCAAATTTTATCTACACATGCCGACTTGGGGTATTATATTTAGAAATGAAGTCATGGATAAGTTCCACATCAGGATGAAGAGGTCTTGACAATACCTCTTATTACATATAACATATTTGATTAAATCATACTAAACCATAGGATTTATAAAGCGGTTCTGAATGTTACGGTGGAATAGTCAAGAGTTATATAAATCAATTTATAGGGTTGGTACTGGAACTTCAAACTTATAAAATAATGACAACCCTCGTAAAGGTTTTGTGCAAAGTTTCTCTAATGATATATTCATGAATGGATTGTGATTCCCCTTTGTTTCACTAGGATAGATTATTACACATGGAATTGATGGGATTAGCGAACTTTCCTCAATGTTCTTATATCCCAAACGTTTCAGTATAGATAAGTCTCTGCTATATCCACTTAACTGTCTAATGGCGTATGTATCAAGAGAATGCCTTTCATATTTCGGGATATACTTGGAATCAAGAATCGCTTTAAAAGTCCCCGATGTATACAAAAAGTCCGGATATCCGGTATTACCTTTGAACTGATACGTTATTTTCTCTTGGTATGCTTCGTACAATAAGCCATAAACGTAATGCTCGTAGAGCAAGGACATATCCAATATAAAAGGAGTGACTTTATTATCTGTCGTTCCTACTTTATTAATACTATAGTCAAAGTGTTTGAGAATGACTTTGGCAAGACGTATGGCTTCTGAATATTCACTAAATAATTTATGAGAACGGAGTTGACCTACAGCTTTCATTTCCACATCATCACTTACGTTCTCAAATTTTTTCAGTGCCTTTGCAATCAATAGTTTAATTCGTGGATATGAACGATGACTGTGACTCATGCGATTAACAAGAGCCTGAGAAAATAGCAAAGCTTTTTTTAGAAGGCGATTTTCAGGGATGTCTATGGAGTATTCGTCGTATTCACAGAATATTCGCTCGTATCTTTTTATGGCAATATTCAGTCTTTCATTCTTGAGTATTTTTATATGTCCCTTCACCTTTTTAAGGTTTTCTTGCTGATGAACGTAACCTTTTTTAAGTGACTTAATACGATTTATCACACTTAGAAAATGAACGATAATAAGTGGGCTGACAATGCTATTCAGTGCAGGAGCTAATACTTGAGGCTTGTCCAAATCAATTTTATATATTTCAGAAAACGAATCTAATGCAAGGTTTGATGAAAAGCATGTCATGAACATTCCAAGGAAATCAATATTATTCATTCCACGCTTGGGTGTCACAATCAACGCTTCTTCGTTATCGATCCATTCCACGCCAATCTTATACGACGCATAATATCCCCAAGGGGTACCATCCACAGGCTTATCCCATTGAACAAGTTCAAGGCTATTATACCTCTCATCATATTCAACGGATACCCCATTCTTTACCAATCGCTCGTGTTCTTGAATTTGCAGCATTATCAACCGTTATCTTCTGTATATGTTAGTCCCTCTTCATTAGTTGGCATAGGTTGCAAATTTAACCATGCCGAAAAAGCGCTGTCTTTTTCTTCGCTGCTCACATTTAGAATGCCATCATTAATGTATTCTGCTATAAGAGGAAGGACTTCATATTCAATCTTATTTTTCAACTCTTCTTCATCAGAAGCCATGAAATAGCTATGACCAATCATCAAATCATCTATTCCTAAATCTCCACAAAGATGTTTCGGACTCACAATAAATGACTTAATATCATCAAACAAGGCAATGGCTTTATCCTTTAAAGCAGAATTGCCCAACATGTCATAATGTTTTGCAATGACGGTTGAATCAGACTTTAATGTCACAAATGCAAAACGTCTGCGAAGAGCATAATCCAAAGTCCCCGTACTTCTATCAGTAGTATTCATCGTACCAATGATATATAGATTACTTGGTACACCAAACAACGTTTTAGAATAAGGCAACGTAACCTTGATGGGATGATTGCCGCTGTTACGTTTGTCTGACTCAAGTAATGTGATTAATTCACCAAATATTTTGGATATATTTCCCCTGTTTATCTCATCTATTATGAGAACGACGGACTTGTCTACTGTCGCCTTATATTCTTTTTTTACAGCTTCAATAAATGCTTGGGCATATTGCTGCCAGTTGTTTTCACAGCCTTTTCCTAAAGCCTGCTGTTTTACTTTTTCAATATTTAGCGGAGAAGGAGTGTAATCCTCCTCACGCTGTGAAGTGGAGTTTGTACTCCTGCTGCTTATTGTAGCGTTTCCCTCTTTCCACCAAACATAAAGGGATGATCTACCTGACAACGTAGGTATTTCCTTTTTATTTTCAATGCCCTTAATTTGCTGAAGATAATCGTCAATGCACTCAACAATATCCTTATTTTTGTCTGTAACTACAGCATTGCAAGCACGTTTAAATATACCATCTTCGGGTTCGTATGTAACACCAATACTTTCGCCATTTGCATTAGTTTGAATGTGCGGTTTCAATCCTTCCACAAAATCTTCGTAATCCAAAGACTGATGGAATGTGGTAAAAAAGATTCTGTCATCCAGCAAATCTTGGTATTTTCTCATCACAGCAGTATGGTCGGTCAGATCCACATCCGTTATACCTAATACAGACAATGCAATAGCTGCTGTATTATAAGTTTTACCTGTGCCTGGAGCACCTTGCAAAATTATATTATGCTTGGATTTTAAAAGATTGGCACATTTATCCGTAAATGCCTTGTTTTTCATATATTTCAACCAATCATTTATATAATTATATTGTTCTGTGTTTTTGCGACAAGAAGAAAATGTACCTTGAGAGAACAGACCCGACCTCGGTTGTTTGTAACTGTCTGCCCAAGCTAAAATCCTTACTTTTCTAAAATTGATATTTAAATATCTGTCTGTAAGTTCTTCATTATTAAAATTATCACCGCAAATCTGGCATAACGCAATTGCCTGATTGCCTTTTCTCACAAGAACAATATTACCATTATCAATCTCTTTAAAATCTTTACATTGAAAATTATCCCATTCTCCTGTACCAATAATAGGCTCTGCTTCAAGAAGCATTAAAGAGGAATCAATCTCAGTGCCGCCTTTTCCTTCAGGAAGATGCATTTGTATGTGCCAGTATTTATCGCAATCTGCAGTAATAGGAGTATACTGAGTTGTGCTATTAATTTGGTAAATTATATCATTAACTGTCATATTACTATCTATCCAATACTTTTTTCGACTAAAGGGTATACCATATTTCAACACTTCATCATGAAATAATACATCTAATCTATCATCTTCTACCATCTGATAGAATACACTGATTTTTTCATCAGTAAGTCTGCCATCGCCATGGTTCTCTTCGTGCTTCTCTTTTGTATTATTTCGATAACCGACAAATCTGCTTGGAGCGAAGTATATTTTTGAGTTGATAATTTCAACAACAAAATTCTTTCCTCGGGCCATTTTCTCAATAGCCCAATTCTTATATTCATCACTTTGTTCCCCATTCAAATAAGAATAAAGTGTCTTTATGTTGGTGATAATATCTTCTCTATTTTTTATAAAGTCGTCTCTGTCCATAAAGTTATGCGAGTTAGAATATGCTTTTATTAGTATGCAAAGGTACTGATAATTTTACTAAGTCTTGTGAAAATAAATGGCTTATCTATTCAATTTTGATTTGTTTTTCTGTTCGCCCCAAGGAAGTTCAGAAGATGCACCACCTCCACCTGTACCAACATGGACTTGTGCCTGACCACCTATAGCAAGTTCAAAGGCTACTCCGAGAAGGTTGGCTTGTACCTCATTGACCTGTTCATGTGGCTCAAAGACTTCATTGATGAGTTCATAAGCGGTAGCTTCGTTCTTGCTAAACCGCTCCCATATATCACTGAAATATTCTATATAAGTCCTTGTATCATATTCTTCATTGCCAACTTTCGTCCAGATATGGATGGACGGATTCCTCATGTTTGAAATATTGTAATGCACAAGTTCCGCACCGGATGAGAGTTGATATCTGTGAGGATTGGCTTTGCGGTCAAGCAGGTCAATACGTTGGTTCTGCCTGTCTATTACAGAATCCTTTTCTTTTGATTGCTGTTCTGCTGATTCTGCCCGATGGATAGCCTTGTCTATTTCTTTTTGATAACCATTCCGTAATTGTTCAATCTCTGATTTATGCTTTTCTTGCAGTTGGGCTTTTTCTGCCATAAGCATTTTAATCTGACTTTTGAGTTTGGCAATCTGTTCGTCCTTGCTTGCGAGTTCTTTCTTCGCCTTAGCCAAATCTCCTTTGCCGAACCATGACAGGACTGTACTTTTGCCTTCTTTTGCCTGTTCAATATCAGCTTGTAATCTGGCAATGTCTTCCTCATACTTATTCATCTGTTGCTTGTAGTATTCTGAGTTCACCTGATGCTTGGCGGTAGAACCGACAATTCCACGCTCCAATCCGAAGGGCTTCATAGCTACTGCATAGCTATTCTGATATTCATGTAACTTGGCTCGCCGCATCACATCATCTGCCGATAAGCGAGCACCGGATTTCGTTTCATACTTCTTATCGCCCTCTCGCTTTTTGCGAAGTCTTTCTGTGGTTACAATGGGTACGATAGTGGCATGTAAGTGTGGAGTTTTCTCATCCATGTGTAGCACACACGACACCAAATTTTCACTTCCAAATGTATTCTTTAGCCATTTCATATTGGCATTAATCCAATTATCCAGCTTGCCATCATTGGCAATCTTCATCATCTGTTCATGTGTTCCGGTCAGGATGATGCGGATGGCTTTCGTCTGATTCTTGCCAACCTTGCGATGTAATCCAGCATGGTCTATTCTGAATTGTATGGCATCCGTCCTGTTCTTTACTCCGGCAGGAAATGCAATAAGTTCCCGATTAAGCTGTGTCCTGTTCGCATCGGCATTGGCCGGGACATATACCTTGCCTTTGGCATCCTTCCTTTCTATATGGCATGACATACCAGAGTCATTGCCGCTGCCACGTTGCAGGTGGCAGACTGCATATTGTGTATTGCTCATATTTTTTGCGTTTTTGCGATTATTATTTCTGTGTTATGGTTCGTAAAATCCCGTCAATGTGCTACAGGCAGACATGTGTACTGGGAGGGTATCCCTCCGCTTATGGGCTTTTTGACTGCCACTCAGAGAGTGAAAGCGGTGAAAATGCCCTAATAAGCTACGGGATTTTACAACCCCTTTTTACACAGACAGCAAGCTGTCTGATTCTTCCATCGCTCTACTCCTGTCCTGCATCCACAAGTTCCAAGTCGAATGTATCTATCAAGGTATGCAATGCAGGATTGCGTTCCACCATCCTTGCTAGAACCATCTGCGGCGTATCTTCCATCAGGAGGAAGTCGGCAATATCCAACCCGGCTTCGCGCTGCCTGTCGGTCGCCATCTTCTCCAACAGGTCGGAACAAGTGACACGCTTGCAAATGGAGTGAAGCATCGCTGTCTTACGTTTCCATTCCTCTGTTGCTTTCAGGTCGGGGAACAAAATCACCTCACGCCCACACAACACCTGCATGGCTTTGCTGTTGAAACTGCCGTGCATTCCACCTGTGGCAAGCCAGACGAAATCCGGAATAAAAAGGGCGGCAATCAGTGCTGTCTTCTCGCTTTCTACAATGGCAACAGTACTTGCCGGAATTGAAGTTTCGGACAATAGGTGTTCACCGAACAGGCACTGCTTCATGTGGAAATCCGGAACCCTCTTAACCGAGTGTACCCAATTTACCTGATTGAACGGATGCTTGATTCGATGCCCGGTCTTAGCATCATAACCCATAATCTTGCCTGCCCGCACATTACCGTTGATGTCTATCTGCCAGAAAACGGTTGCCCCGTTCCACATCTTGGATGTACCGACCTTATAAAGATTGAACAGCCTGTCAGTCTTCTCCTTGCCTGCCACTTTGGTTAGATATCGGTATAAAGGGTTGACGTCAAACTTCTGCATGGACTGGCTAACCCAATCAGAGGGAAGATAAGAAGTCTGTGGTGCAGAACTAGATAATGGCTTCGCTATTGGCTTGACGGCTCTTGATGGGGTGTCGCTTCTGTTATTTTGTTCAATCATGGTTTCTTTGATGGTTGGATTATCCTGAAAATACTCTTTTGGGGTATAATGGTAGCCACAGCTGTTGATATGATCACATTTGCCCACATGGTTAGGGAATGTAATTTGCGCATTCCCGTCAACATATCGGGTAAAACAGGACTTTCTGCCGCACTTTGGGCACACTTTTTTACTGCCCGGTCTGTATTTTTGAAGATGGAATCTGTACTCACTCATAATGCTTTCGTTTTTGATTACTGCAAATCCCAAAGGCCATTTGCAGTCTGCAGTTCTTACAGCTTTGCAGGAAAACATCATTTTAGAGCCCCAAGACTGCAAGACTGAAGAAACTGCAAGCTGCAACGCGGGTCATTCATTGCAGTTTTTGGTTGATGGTTCATTTTCGTTTATGGAATATTTACCGGATTCATACACCATTTTCTCGTAATGCCCGGCTTTGGACTTTTTCAAGAGCCTGCAGTGACACAACTCCCTGAGATAGTTCATCACCGTGCGCTCGCTGATGTTCTGCAGTTCCTTACCGACCGCTATGGCCGTTTTCGTATCGAAGGTATCGGGTAACAACGACAACAATACTTTGGGAGGCTCTTCACAAGTATTGTCTGCCACGAAGGAACGGATTCGTATGTATGAATCCTCGAAATAGTCATTCAGTCGGATAGCGGCTTTCACCGACACCGGATCCACAAACTGCAGGTGGCTTTCATCGGAAGCATACCGCAAAACTTGGATAATCAGAGCCAGCCGTGCCACGTGAGCCGGATGTTTCATCTCCCGGCTGTCAACGTCGGCATCATCCTCTATCCGGTTGATACGTTCCACTTTTTCGTTCCACCAGGAGAAGAAATACTCTTTGGCTTCACTGTTCATGGAAAGCACATGGGCGGCGTGTTCTTCCATTCCATCTCCTTCCGTTCCTGTATCATAATCCAAGGCAAGCACCTTGTCCAGTATCTTTTCCCAACGTTTTGCAGCCAAAGAGGTCTTTTCTCCGTCATCATCCCGGCTTGTCCATTTTGACACTTCCCGGGATTTGGGAAGCACGAACAGGATACGGTCAAGCAGTCCGTTTTCCTCGAATCCTCTTTTGAGAAGTTCGTGAATACGTTTGGTCTGTGCAGTCCCGATGATGTTGATGCACGGGCGTTCTATATGTACAGGAGTGGAATTGCTTACCCTTATTACATCCAAGGCTCCGCCACTCCATGCGGTCAGCAATTGCTCTATGAGTTGCCCGTTCGTGTAACGGTTGGCGGAATTGAACATGCCCATGATCTCGTCCACCAGAATGGCAACGCTCCGTGGATTGTTGTTATGTGTCTGTAGAAGCGATTCGGGCGTGAAGTCGGATACGATGGTACGGTGAAGAACAGGTTTTTTTCCGTTTTCTCCTGCCGCTTTCCATGCTTCCACTTCTGCCTCATACGCCTTGAAAAGGGCATAGTCATGTTTACGGATTGGACGGTATGCAGCTTCCAGCGGTGGGGTCTTGCCTAGTCCGGGCCGGCCCACCAGAATGATGTACAGTGCGCCGTTGCTCTGCCAGTCGCTTTTGATACGGATACGGTAAGTACCGCCCAAGGCTGTCGATGCTGCCGACAGCATGGACGTCGCGATGAACTCAATCACGTAGTTCTCGTATTTGGTCATGTCAAGTATAACGGACTGTACGGCCAGAGGGAATGCGTCCAAAGGGAAACCTGTGTCTTCGGTATGCTCCGCCTCCATGCGGATTCGGTTGCACAGTTCAAGCCGGCTGTTTTTCATGTCAGCCATTTTTCTTCTTGCAATAGGATGTTACACTTTCGGACTTGCCCCCTGTCTGCACGCGGCGTACATCTGACTTGGCATACATATTCTTGTTGCCTACCTTGACAGGCACGAGGTAGCCGCGCTTCGCCCACAGGTTGAGCGTGCCTTCGCATACGTTCAGCAGTTCCCGGACTTGCTTCGTGTTGAGATAGACTTCTTCCGCTTCACGCTGCATTACTGCCTTATGCTCTTCCTGCTGTGCCAGGATGGTACGCTGTACGATGGATTCGGCAAACATTTTGAGGTCCGAGGGAGTAATTTCCAGTTTTACATTAGCTCCCTGTTCGACCAGAGTTTCTATGGTAATCATAAATGTCAGTTTTGAAATTTATCACGACCATCTGTAAAAGTTCCCTGATGCCTCACTCCCGATGGCTTGTAAAAGAGAAGCACCGCCAACCTTCGGGGAAAGGATTGACGGTGCAAAAGTATGTATGAATTTAAACTAATTGATATATAATGCTTTGTCTTAAATCGTCATGACAATTTAAGACTGCATGACAATATAAAACAGCCTTATTTTACCTTATTCTGCAATATCTGTTTCTTCATCTGTTCTGATAATGCCACTGATTTCCTCTGCTAATGTCCGGAATAGTCCCCGGTTTTCGTCACTTTCTATAAGTGGTGCGGACTGGTCTTTCCCGTCCTTGATTATGTGCCTTGCCGTTTTCAGAGATCCAACGGCCTGTCGTATGGCACTTTCGCTCTTCAAAGACGGCAAATCCGGAATTTGCAGGGTCAATCCAACACTGTATTCCTTGGCGGTATGCATACCGTTCACCAGCCGCAATTCTTTCAGTACATAGTACGGCAATGCCTGATGGACGGCACTCCTGTTAATGGAAACAAAACTGCGGAGACATTGTAGAACCCCCGTTTTATTCTTGCAATTAAGATAATCTATAAGAGGTCGTTCCTGTATCTTTTTCCTTCCGGCTGTACGCTGTATCTTTGATGTTGCATCAATGCCGGAATCTGTTGATTCCGCGCCATTAATGTTACTGTCTGTATCGGATTCCATTTCAGCTGTTGCGGATTGCAAGGCCCATTCACCGATGCGATTTTCTTTAACGGCTTCGTTCATGGCTAAATATTCGTCCCAGTCGGCACGGGTACGGAAACCACTTTTGATGGATACGCTAATGATTTGTCGGGTAACAAAAGAACAGCTTTGTCTGTCCGCTTCGTCTGCTTCCGGACTCCCTGCCTGTTTGCTGACCATGCTGACCATCGCCTCGAAACTCTTTCCGTAGTACAGCCAACTCAACACAAGAGGTGCTGAAAGGATAATGCGCGGTTCTTCGGGCTTGCTGCTGAAAATGGATTTTATCCTGTCCCATAATGTGGCCGGAGCTGTATCATGCAAAGGATTACTCTCCTCCCTCTGTTCATGGTATAACTCCACTATCCGCTTGGGTACTGCATCCTCTTTGAACATGAGGTCTATATTCTCAAAATTGCCCTTACTGTCATCATCCCAACATAACTCCCATTCAGTCTTGATTCTGGGCAGTTGTCTGAATATGGCCTTACAGATGTCAAGGTACTGCCTCTCGTCCCCGTTTGTCATCAGTCGCGCGAAACGGTTGTATTCCTCTCTGTGCGTGTTCTTCCAATGAAGGATATCCGCCTTGAACTGGTCGTATGTCAATTTTCGTTCATCCATATTCATAGTGTATTATATTATTGGCAAGTATAAAAGGGGATATTAGAAAAGAGGGAAACGGTCAATCCAATAGGTTTACCAGTTCCTTTTTCATATCGTCATCAATCTTGCGGTATCGTACAAAAGCCCGGCTACCTTCCGAATGCCCCGACATGGAGGCGATCAGGTTCGGGTCTTTGACCTGCTTATATAAGTTGCCTATAAAAGTCTTTCGTGCCATATGGGTGGTTGCCACCTCGTATAGAGGCCGTGCCACATCCTCGCGTGTCTTCGGGTCGAGGACTCTCACCATGCGGTCTATGCCCACATATTTGAGAATCTCCTTTATCTTCTTGTTGTAACTGAAATGAGAGAACCGGGGAAGTAATGCGTCTTCCAAGTCCTTATATCTCTCCAGTATGTCCAAAGCCTTTTGATTGAGCGGAACTCTGACTGTATTGGCGTGTTCCATTTTGGTCTTCTGTGGAATATATTCCACACATCCGTCCACAACATTGGCTTTGGTCAGTCTGTTCAGGTCGCTGACGCGGCAACCGATCAGGCACTGGAACATGAATATGTCCCGATAGACCGGATGGGTGGCCCCCAGACTGCTCAGGTCGGCATAGTAAACCCTGTCCCTCTCTTCGAGGGTCAGATAAAACGGGTCGCCGTACATAGGTTGGGTTATCTGGTACTGGTCAAACGGATTGTTTCTTGTCAGCCCGCGCTTGATGCACCACTTGACAACCGTCCTTATCCGGTAAAAATAGCCTGTAATGCTGTTCTCGGAGCGGATCTGCTCGTATTTCTGCTTTTCCACATCCTTATAGAACAATGGATATTGTCCGGCAAGATTATGTTCCTCCTGTAGCCAGCTCTTGAACTCCCGCAAATCATCGGCGGTAATCGTGTCAATACACAACTTAAAGCCTCTGCGATGCAGTACTTCATGCTGGAAACGCTCGTAACGGCTTATCTTGTCTATATTGCCAAGATGGTGCTTGTAGCTGTCGTCCGCCAAAGTGTTTTCTGCGATATACCGGCTGATCTGATAGACGAGATGGTATTCTTCGGCTTTGTTGCCGCCCCTTGCGTTGATATCGGGATGGTGGTATTCCTCTATCAGTCTTTTCAGCCAGTTCCCGTCCACACCACGGTGGTACTCCTTTGTGATAAGGTGGGTGATTTGCTGGATGTCCCTGTCAAAGTTCATCCGCTTCTCTTCCGATACCAGAGCCACACGTGGCTTGTAACCCTGTTTCTCCGCGCTCCAGTGATTGGGGCTGATGGAAAGCTCGCTTGCCGCTTTTATATCGACTCCGCCAATATCCCGGATACGGAAATAGACACGTGCCAGATCCGTCACATTGTTCTTGGCCGATGTCTTTCTGATGAATGCCGTTACTTTCATATATATTTCCTTCTTAGTTTATCATTTCTACCAGTTTCCGCTTCATGTCATCGTCTATGGTGCGGTATCGCCTGAACGCTCGGCTTCCTTCCACGTGTCCCGACAGGGAAGCGATCAGATTCGGATCGGGGACCTGTTTGTACAGGTTGCCTACAAAGGTCTTGCGTGCTGTATGGCTGCTGGCGACTTCATACAATGGTTTTTGTACGGTATTATAGCCGTGCGTGTCAAGGATGGTGACCATACGGTCAATGCCGCAATACTTCAAAAGTTCTCGTATGCCAAGATTATAGGTATGTATGGGCTTGAAAGGAAACAGCCTGTCCGCGTTTACATCATAGCGTTCCAGTATCTTCAAGGCCTTTTCGTGCAAGGGGACTCTGACTGTCTTTGCCTGACACTTTTTCGTTTTCTGTGGCATGTATTCCAGAAAGCCGTCCTTGATGTTTTCCCTTGTCAGCCGGTAAAGGTCTCCGACGCGACAGCCGATATAGCAGTGGAACACGAATATATCCCGGATGACCGCCAGTTTAGGATTGTCACTCAAATCCGCATCGTACAGGACATTCCTTTCCTCCGAAGTAAGGTAGAACGGGTCCCCGTATGTCGGTTCCTTGCAGCCGTAGAGTGCATACACCTCGTTGTCGGAATACTTCATCCTCTTGCACCAGTGCAGGAATGTACAGAAGAAGTTCATAATGTTGATGACGGTCGTGTTGGAGAGCGGCTTGGGTTTGTGGTTGATAAGCATACGGGGAACATAGAACTCAGGATGCTCCTGACGCAGCAGGTACTCATTCGCGACATAATCCCGGAAACCGTTCATCTGTTCCAGTGTGACAGTCTCCACAAAGAGCGTGAAGTCACGATTACCCAGTATTTCCCGTTGGTAGTCGTGATAGCGGGACATCTTGCGCTCGAAACGTATGATATGCTCTTTGGTTCTATCAGCCCCTTCGTACTTCTCCAAATATTCATGAACACGATAGAGCAGAGTTGGATGGTTGCGTTCGAAGGCGCGTGCAGGATACAGCACATCTTCGATAACCTGCTTCAGCCATTTGCTGTCCGCCTTGTCCGAAAAGGTCTTCTCCACTTTCTCGATGATGGCGGCAATCTGCTCGGGCAGGCGTTTTTGGTCGGTGGCAGGTACGGCTGTCGTGCGTTTATAACTTAGGGTATCTGCATCCCAGTACTTGTCATGAACAGTAAGAGACGAAACCACCTTTATATCCACATTCTTCTCACGGACACGGAAGCAGATGTTCGAGGTCGTAAAGGAACACTTTTTCAGATAGACGGAAACTTTCATCGGCAATGCGTTTTTGGTTCACATCGCAAAGGTATATAAATTCCCATATATGTTCCCATATATCCCGAAGAAACTTGAAACGGATTAAAACAAATTAAGAAGTCAATCCCGAAACTGATACCACATAAAGCACTGTAAATTAGTGATTATATTTGCTTTTGTTATGCTTTTCTTTTCAATTCTTACTTCTTTTTCCTATTTTCAAAACAGATATTGCAGTTCCACGCTTTTTTATATACGAAAGATTCTTTCGAGGGAACCGGGAGGGATAGAAGGAAGGAAAAGAGCATGAAAGCAGCAAGAAATAGCGGAATTTGTATGAAACTGGATGATTTTACCGGAGTTTTATCGTTAGAGCATCTGGATGTTAATACAATGGTATATCTGTATAGTGAGCAGGGTGAGTTAATAGGGAAAATTCACTCAACAAAATCTTCTGCTACTTTTACATTACCTCAAAAAGGTATGTATGTGCTTGTAATTCACTGTTTATCCTATCCGGTGGAAGTTAGGAGAGTCATTTATTGAACTTTAAAAAAAAGAAAAGCCGGTATACCATAAGGCATACCGGCAAATCGCTGTTGTTTATTACCTTTTAATTCTTTAGTTACGGAAAACTAACCCGTCTCCTTGTGCATCTACAATGATTGCTTTACTACGGTCTACTTCCTGTGCCAATAATTTTTTCGATAGATCGTTGAGTAAATATCTCTGAATAGCCCTTTTTACAGGACGTGCACCGAATTCCGGATCATAGCCGACCTGTGAGAGGAAATCCAAAGCCGCATCTGTCAGTTCTAGTTCTACTCCATTACCGGCAAGCATCTTTTGTACGCTCTTAATCTGTAACAAGACAATCTGTTTTATGTCTTTTTCTGTTAATGGCAGGAACATGATAGTCTCATCGATACGGTTTAGGAATTCCGGACGGATGGTTTTCTTTAACATGTTCATTACCTCTTTCTTGGTTTCTTCCACTACTTCCTCGTTGTTGGCGCCGTTCAGTTTTTCCATCTGGCTCTGTATGTAGCTGCTACCCATATTAGAGGTCATGATGATGATTGTATTTTTAAAGTTTACCACACGGCCTTTGTTATCTGTCAACCGTCCGTCATCGAGTACCTGCAACAAGATATTAAATACATCCGGATGTGCTTTCTCGATTTCATCAAACAATACTACAGAATAGGGTTTGCGACGGATCGCCTCTGTCAATTGTCCGCCTTCGTCATATCCTACATATCCCGGAGGCGCTCCAACTAAACGCGAAACGCTGTGCTTCTCCTGGTATTCGCTCATGTCGATACGGGTCATCATCGTTTCATCGTCAAACAGAAATTCGGCAAGCGCTTTGGCAAGTTCGGTTTTACCAACTCCTGTAGTGCCCAGGAAGATGAAGGAACCAATAGGTCGTTTGGGATCCTGTAAGCCTGCACGGCTGCGGCGTACAGCATCAGACACAGCTGCAATAGCCTCGTCTTGTCCGATAACACGCTGATGTAATTCTTCTTCAAGGTGGAGCAATTTGTCCTTTTCACTCTGCATCATTTTGCTTACAGGTATTCCGGTCCAGCGGGATACTACGTCAGCGATGTCTTCAGCATCCACCTCTTCTTTTATCATGGCTGTATCCCCTTGCATTTCGTGCAATTTTTTCTGGGTATCTTCAATTTCCTTATGCAGTTCCTGCAATTTGCCATAGCGAATCTCTGCAACTTTGCCATAGTTTCCCTCACGTTCTGCCTTGTCAGCTTCGAATTTAAGATTTTCTATTTCAACTTTGTTCTGCTGGATTATATCCATCAGGCTTTTCTCGCTTTGCCATTTTGCTTTATATGATTTTTCCTGTTCTTTCAATTCAGCCAATTCTTTGCCGATTGTCTGTAATTTCGGTTCATCATTTTCCTGTTTTATAGCTTCTCGCTCAATCTCCAGCTGTTTAATCTTTCGTGAGATTTCATCTAATCCTTCAGGGACAGAATCCACCTCCATGCGAAGTTTTGCGGCAGCTTCGTCCATCAGGTCAATTGCTTTATCGGGTAAAAAACGGTCGGTGATGTACCGGCTGCTTAATTCTACGGCAGCAATGATTGCATCATCTTTGATACGTACGTGATGGTGATTTTCATACCGTTCTTTTAATCCACGTAAGATAGATATTGTGCTCAGATTGTCCGGTTCATCTACCTGTACTATTTGGAAACGACGTTCCAAAGCTTTATCTTTTTCAAAATATTTCTGATATTCGTCGAGAGTGGTAGCACCGATAGAGCGTAGTTCTCCACGGGCAAGTGCAGGTTTCAGAATATTAGCTGCGTCCATAGCACCTTCTCCTTTTCCTGCCCCTACCAAAGTATGGATTTCATCAATGAATAATATGATATTACCTTCTGATTTCTTCACCTCATTCACTACCGATTTCAGTCGTTCCTCAAATTCTCCTTTATATTTAGCTCCTGCAACGAGTGCGCCCATATCAAGTGAGTATACCTGTTTATTTTTCAGGTTTTCAGGAACATCACCCCGAAGAATACGGTGTGCCAATCCCTCAACAATAGCTGTTTTACCGGTACCCGGTTCACCTATTAATATAGGATTGTTTTTTGTACGTCGACTTAAAATCTGAAGTACCCGTCGGATTTCTTCATCACGTCCGATCACTGGGTCGAGTTTACCGCTACGGGCTGCTTCATTTAAATTAATGGCATATTTTTCCAGTGACTGGTAATTATCTTCACTGGACTGAGAGGTCACCTTTTCTCCTTTTCTCAATTCACTGATGGCACCACGCAATTCTTTTTCGGTCATTCCTGCATCTTTCAGGATGGTAGACACCGTGCTCTTTACTGTCAGTAAAGCCAGCAAAAGATGTTCCAATGAAACAAACTCATCGCCCATCTCCTTGGAGTACTGTGTTGCTTTTTGAAAGACTTCGTTCGCTTCCCTACTCAAGTAAGGTTCTCCGCCGGAAACTTTTGGGAAAGAGTCGATCTGCTTATCGAGTACGAGGGAGATTTGTTGTCCGTTCAGTCCTAACTTCTGAAAGATAAAGTTAGTCACATTTTCGCCTACCTTCATCACTCCGTACAGGATATGAGCCGTTTCGATGGCTTGTTGTCCCCGACTTTGTGCCAGGTTAATAGCCTCTTGTACAGCTTCCTGAGATTTAATGGTAAAATTGTTAAAGTTCATATCGTTTGTTCTCCTTTCTTATTCTTGTTTTCAATAACACTATTAGAGGCGCAAAAGATTTGCCATGGGGTAAAAACTGACTTTTTTTCAGCTTTTTAAGAAAAATAAAAGCCAAAATGTCATATATTTTCTTTTGTAGAGGAAATTGTGTCCGAATGTAAGAGCATTTTAGAAGTATGTTGTATCTTTATGCCCTCAATATAATTATTAAGGAATTACGATATGGACGAAAAAATAAAGTTTCCTTCGAATGTGGTACTGATTGATGCAGCGTTTCTGAATCTAGTTGTGACGGATCTGAAGAAGTACTTTGAGAAAACCTTGATGCGTGAACTGCAAGAGATTGATCTCTCGGAACTGGTAACTTATATAGTACTTGATGCAGGTATGGCAGTAGGCGATAATCAAATTCAAATATTAATGGTATATGATAAAGATTCGGCTCAGTTGTCTAATTGCCGACCTTCCGATTTATCGGCAGAATTGAATGGGGTGGCATTTAAGAGTCAGTTCGGAGAATTTTCTTTTGCCAGTGTACCTTGTGAGGAAATGGTATCTCGTGAAGAATTATATTTGGATCTGCTGAGTATCGTTTTAGATTCTGCCGATGTGGAACGGCTGATTTTGGTTTCTTTCAATGAAGAATATGGTGATAAGGTAATGGAACGGTTAAAAGGTGTCAAGAATAAGGAAACCATTCAGTTCCGTATGAATGAACCGGAGGAGAGTATTGAAGGATATCAATGGGAAATGTTGGCATATCCCGTGATGCAAGCATTGGGAATCAGGGGAGAAGAGTTGTAATATTGACAATAAGCCTTTATATTTATGTCTGATTTTCGTCTGAAAGTATTTTTAAGCGTTGCTAAGAACCTCAGTTTCACTAAGGCTTCACAAGAGCTGTTTGTCAGTCAGCCTGCCATAACTAAACATATTCAGGAATTAGAGACTTGTTATCAGGTTCGGTTATTCGATCGGCAGGGAAATAAGATTTCTTTGACAGAAGCGGGTAAGCTTTTGCAGGAGCATAGTGAAAAGATATTGGAGGACTATAAGCGGTTGGAATACGAAATGCATTTGCTGCATAACGAATATATAGGCGATTTGAAATTGGGTGCCAGTACTACCATTTCTCAATATGTGCTTCCTCCTTTGCTTGCTAATTTTATAGCCAAGTTCCCTCAAGTAAATCTTTCATTATTGAATGGGAATTCCAGAGAGATAGAGGCTGCTTTGCAGGAGCATCGCATTGATTTAGGGCTGGTAGAGGGCATTTGTCGCTTGCCCAATCTTAGATATACTACATTTTTACAGGATGAATTAGTGGCAGTTGTTCATACAGGTAGCAAGCTTTCATTGCCTGATGAGATAACTCCGGAGGATCTATCCAGAATTCCGCTTGTACTCAGGGAGAGAGGTTCGGGCACACTGGATGTTTTTGAGAGAGCTTTGTCCGAACATAATATGAAATTATCATCCTTGAATGTACTTTTATATTTAGGCAGTACAGAGAGTATCAAGTTGTTTTTAGAACATACAGATTGTATCGGAATTGTTTCTATCCGTTCTATCAGTCGTGAATTACTTTCAGGTACTTTTCGTGTTATTGAGATTAAAGGTATGCCAATGCTACGTGAGTTCTGTTTTGCACAACCGCAAGGACAGGAGAGTGGGTTATCACAAGTTTTGATGCAGTTTGCTATGCATCATAACAAAAAGTTATAGAGTATAATTAGATGCAATTGGCATATACCGACAAGTAGCCGTATCTTTGCACCCGAAAAATAAATAAAGATAATAAGATATGGTATCAGCTATTACGAAAACGTTGAGGACAAACAACAAAACGGTCTATGTTTCTTTGCTTTCTATTTTGACTTTCTTTTTAATGTTGGATTATATTCCCGGTTTGCAAGCACTTTCTACATGGGTTACTCCGCCATTGGCTCTTTTTCTAGGATTAGCTTTTGCGTTGACTTGTGGACAGGCCCATCCGAAATTTAACAAAAAGACATCTAAATATCTATTACAATATTCTGTTGTAGGATTAGGGTTTGGTATGAATTTACATTCAGCTCTTGCTTCCGGTAAAGAAGGAATGGAGTTTACGATTGTTTCAGTAATTGGCACTCTGATTTTAGGATGGTTCATTGGGCGTAAGTTTTTAAAGGTAGATCGTAACACCTCTTATCTCATCAGTTCAGGAACTGCTATCTGTGGTGGTAGCGCTATTGCTGCTGTAGGGCCTGTAGTAAAGGCTAATGATAGTGAAATGTCTGTGGCATTGGCGACTATATTTATATTGAATGCTCTTGCGCTTTTTATATTTCCGGTGATCGGACACGCTTTAAATATGAGTCAGCATGAATTTGGAACATGGGCCGCAATTGCCATTCATGATACAAGC
>ENA-OWZB01000262-OWZB01000262.1-human-gut-metagenome-genome-assembly--contig:-NODE-262-length-18526-cov-11.4655_pt1 | contig 18526 bp, 17 predicted proteins | sample MGYA00249254_ERZ652103 | MGnify/ENA primary metagenome ERZ652103 (study PRJEB26925, sample SAMN05827063) | human gut metagenome | biome: ENVO:2100002; feature: ENVO:00000062; material: ENVO:00002003...
TATTCTTTTGTTGGCAAGGTGGACTTGCCCGAATAACCGCCCGACCTATCCGACACAAGAGCTAAGTGCCGGATAGGAACGGCAAAATTTTTTACACTTCTATTGCTTCTTTATCACACATAAGTAAAGAGTCAGGGTATGAAGCAGCTCATGGCTGGCGGTGGTGTCGCCCTGATCGGCATTACCCTGATCCCCCTGCTGAGCGGTCTGTTCGGCTAAAAACTGCGGGCGGCATCTGCCGCCCATACATATTGCTCCAACTCACCGTGGCTAACGGCTTTTGTACTTGTGGAGCGAATTTTCAAGCCATACGTTCTATCAAAAAGGAGATGTTTCTATGAATTTTTTGACGAACCTCATCTTTGTTCTCAACCTGCTCAAGACCCTCATCAACCATTTCTTTTAAGGTGGTGGCTCTGAGTGGAAACTGTTCTCAAAGCGATTTCAGATTGGATCAAGTCGCTGCTGACTGCGGCCATCATGTCCAATCTGTCCGGCCTGTTTGATGATGTCAATACACAGGTGGGCAGCATCGCACAGCAGGTCGGCACAAAGCCATCCAATTTTGAACCGCGCGTTTTCGCCATGATCGAGGCTCTGTCCCGCAATGTGGTGCTGCCGATTGCAGGCGTGATTTTGACCTTCGTTGCCTGTTATGAACTGATTCAGATGATCACAGAACATAACAACATGGCAAATTTTGAGCCTGCCCTGCTGATGAAATGGATCTTCAAGACTGCCATTTCGGTGTGGATGATCTCCAACACCTTCGACATCATCATGGCGGTGTTCGATGTGACGCAGCAGGTGGTGGCAAATTCCAGCGGCATTATCAGCGGCAACACACGGGTCAACGACGTTGGGCTTTCCATGCTGCAATCCAGCATGATGCAGATGGACGTAGGCCCCTTGTTCGGGCTGTTCTTGCAGTCCTTTTTCATCGGCATTACCATGCGCATCCTGTCCATCGTCATTTTCGTCATCGTCTATGGACGTATGATCGAGATCTATATGATGGTCAGCCTTGCCCCGGTGCCCATGGCAACATGGGGCAACCATGAGCAATCCCATGTGGGACAGAATTATCTTCGCTCTCTGTTTGCGCTGGGATTTCAGGGCTTCCTGATTTTGATCTGCGTGGCGATCTACGCTGTTCTGCTTCAGAATGTCGCCATATCCGGGGATGCCATCAACTCGATCTGGAGCATCGTTGGCTATACGGTTCTGCTTTGTTTCAGTTTGTTCAAGACCAGTTCTGTGGCCAAGAGCATACTGGGTGCCCACTGATTGGAGGTGTGATTTTTTGGCAGCATATATTTCTGTGCCGCGTGATCTGACCAAGGTGAAATCCAAAGTGATGTTCAATCTGACCGCGCGGCAGCTTATCTGCTTTGGTGCGGCGGCAGTCGTAGGAGTGCCGCTGTTCTTTGTCCTGCGGGATACCGCAGGCAATTCCGGTGCTACCCTCGGCATGATGGCGGTCATGCTGCCCATGTTCTTTCTGGCCATGTACCAGAAGAACGGTCAGCCCGCCGAAAAGATTCTGCGGTACTACTTTCAGGCGCGCTTTGTTCGCCCGAAGGTACGTCCGTACCAAACCAATAACTATTATTCGATTTTGATGAAGGAGGGTTCCAGTGATTCCGTTTCTGAAAAAGAATAAGGATGGCAAAAAGCCGCCCAAGTCCACGGTGCCCCGCACGGCACAGGAGAGCATCCCGTTCCAGCGGATGTTTGAGGACGGCACCTGCCGTGTCCGTCCCGGCTACTACACCCGCACCATCCAGTATCAGGATATCAACTATCAGTTGGCACAGCAGGAGGATAAGACCGCCATTTTTGAGGAATGGTGCAGTTTTCTCAACTTTTTCGACAGCTCTATCCACTTTGAGCTGTCCTTTGTGAATACCGCCACCGATTCGGCAGACTTTGAAAAGTCCATCCGCATCCCGTACCAGCAGGATGGCTTTGACGATGTTCGCGCCGAGTACAGCCAGATGCTGCGGCAGCAGCTTTCCAAGGGCAACAACGGCTTGACAAAGACCAAGTTCCTGACCTACGGCATCGAGGGCGACAGCATGGCGCAGGTCAAGCCGCGGCTGGAGCACATCCAGAACGACCTGATGAACAACTTTCACAGGTTGGGCGTTCTGGCAAAGCCGCTGGACGGTACGGAGCGTCTGCGGCTGATGCACGGGATGCTGAACATGGACGGTGCCAACAAGTTCCACTTCAACTGGAAAGACCTTGTAAAAAGCGGCCTTTCCGTAAAGGATGCCATTGCACCCACTGCACTGGCGTTTAAGAACAGCCGTACCTTTCAGATGGGTGGCATCTTCGGGGCGGTCAGCTTCCTGAATATCACGGCTTCTGACCTGAGTGACCAGTTGCTGAAGGATTTTCTGGACATGGATTCCAGCCAGATCGTTACCATGCACATCCAGTCTGTTGACCAGAACAAGGCCATCAAAACCATCAAGCACACCATCACCGAACTCGACCGCAGCAAGATCGAAGAGCAGAAAAAAGCTGTTCGCGCCGGATACGACATGGACGTGCTGCCGTCTGATTTGGCGACTTATGGGCGGGACGCAAAAGCCCTGCTGAAAGAATTGCAGAGTCAGAACGAGAGAATGTTTTTGGTGACGTTCCTTGTCCTGAACACCGGCAAGACTGAGCAGGAACTGGAAACTAACGTGTTTCAGGCGGTCAGCATTGCGCAGAAGCACAACTGCGAATTATGCCGCCTTGATTTTCAGCAGGAGCAGGGGTTGATGAGCAGCCTGCCGCTGGCAGACTGCCAGATCGAGATCCAGCGCGGCCTGACCACCAGCAGTACGGCAATTTTTGTGCCGTTTACCACGCAGGAACTGTTCGATAACGGCAAGGAAAGCCTGTATTATGGCTTGAACGCCCTGTCCAACAACCTGATTATGGTTGACCACAAAAAGCTGAAGAACCCCAACGGTCTGATTTTGGGCACTCCCGGCTCTGGCAAGTCGTTCAGCGCAAAGCGTGAGATCTGCAACGCATTCCTCGTGACAGACGATGATATTATCATCTGCGACCCGGAGGCAGAATATGCTCCGCTGGTGGAGCGTCTGCATGGGCAGGTCATCCACATCAGCCCTGCCAGCACCCAATATATCAACCCGATGGACATCAACAGCAACTACTCGGAAGAGGATAACCCTCTGGCTTTGAAAGCCGACTTTGTGCTGTCCCTGTGCGAACTGGTGGTGGGCGGCAAAGAGGGCTTGCAGCCGGTGGAAAAGACGGTCATTGACCGCTGCGTCCATGTGATCTACCGCAAGTATTTCGAGAATCCCACCCCGGAAAATATGCCGCTGTTGGAAGATCTGTACAACGCCCTGCTGACGCAAGACGAACCGGAAGCCCGCCATGTGGCGGCTGCGCTGGAAATCTACGTCAAGGGCAGTTTGAACATTTTTAACCACCACACCAACGTGGATATCAATAACCGCATTGTCTGTTTTGACATCAAGCAGCTTGGCAAGCAGTTGAAGAAACTCGGTATGCTTATCGTACAGGATGCCGTGTGGGGGCGCGTGACCGCCAACCGCAGTGCTGGAAAATCCACCCGGTACTATGCAGACGAGTTCCATTTGCTCTTGAAGGAAGAGCAGACTGCTGCTTATTCCGTGGAGATTTGGAAGCGTTTCCGTAAGTGGGGCGGCATTCCGACAGCCCTAACGCAGAACGTCAAAGACCTGTTGGCAAGCCCCGAAGTATCAAATATTTTTGAGAACTCGGACTTCGTTTATATGCTCAATCAAGCGAACGGAGACCGGCAGATTTTGGCGAAGCAGCTGAACATTTCGCCCCATCAGCTTTCCTATGTGACCCACTCCGGCGAAGGTGAAGGGCTGCTGTTTTTCGGTAATGTGATCCTGCCCTTTGTTGACCACTTCCCGAAAGACCTTGAACTCTACCGCATCCTCACGACCCGCCTTTCCGAAGTTGCGGAGGCGCAAAAGCATGAGTGAGAAACAGCCAAAGCTGAAATTTGAGGAGGACAAGGAGCGCACGGCCACGCGCTCCCCTCCGAAAAAGTCCAAAGTGGAGCAGTCTAAGACCCAAAAGCAGAAGCTGAAACTGGACGCAGATAAAGCTGCGGAAAAGGCGCAGCACCTGCGTTTTGGTAAAGCTGAAATTACCCCGGATGAAGCATCCCGCATGACAAAGCAGCAGAAACGTGCTATGTATGCCGCTGCTGCCGCCCGGTCTGCGGCACATCGGGAGATTGACCAGTACGAGGACGATAATGTGGGCACACAGGCTCTCAATGAAGGCGTGAAGTCCAAAGAAGCGGTCAGCGATTTCTCAAAGAATCGTTATGCAAGGAAGCTGAAAAAGAAAGCCAAGATGCAGGGCAAGAAGGGTGCCAAAATCGCAAAATCTTCCCCGCAGAAGCCGACTGCGGCACAAGATGCAGGCGCATCCTGCACCGGCGAGGGCGGCTCCAACTGGCTCTCCCGATGGCGGCAGAAACAGGACATCCGGCAGAGCTACTATGCCGCCGCCCATTCGGGCACAGCGGCGCAGACCGCAGGCGGCAAAGCGGCATCCAATGGCACCACTGCTGCGAAGTCTGGCATGGAACAGGTCATCGACAAAGGAAAATCGGTGGTCAGTACCGCAGTCAACGGCATTGCCAATTTTGCAAAAAGCAACGCGCACGTTCTTTTGATCGTGGGCGTTTTTCTTTTGCTCTTGCTGCTGGTCATGTCGGCATTTTCGTCCTGTTCCATTCTGTTTTCCGGCACCACGCAGGTATCCGGGCAGACCATTTATACCGCAGAGGACCGGGACATCCGGGGAGCCGAAACCGACTACAAGAAGCTGGAAAAGGAGCTGGACAAAAAGATCAAGCGCACCCCCACCGACCACCCCGGCTACAACGAGTACCAGTATCACCTTGACCCCATCGAGCATGACCCATGGCAGTTGACCTCTTTTCTCACGACTCTCTATGACGATTACACCCGGTCAGAAGTGCAGGGCAAGTTGAAGGAGACCTTCAAAAAGCAGTATAAGCTGACCACATGGGTAGAGGTGCAGACCCGGTATATGACTGTGTGGGTCATGACTCCCGCAGGAATCCCGGTACCCACGCAGGTGCCTTACGAGTACCGCATCTTCCACACCAAATTGGTGAACAGAGGGCTGGAAGTAGTCATCCGGGAAGAATTGGATGCTGACCAATGGAAACGGTACGAGATCTTTCAGGATACGCTGGGTGGCAGACCCTACCTGTTTAACGGCGGTCTGCCGCCCGGTGGCTCCGATGGCTCCGGCACACCGGGCATCGACTATCAGGTTCCGGCAGAAGCCCTGACTGACGAAGAATTTGCCGCCATCTACAAGGAAGCCCAAAAGTATGTGGGCACACCCTATGTGTGGGGCGGCTCTACCCCGGAAACTGGCTTTGATTGCAGCGGCTACGTCTGTTGGGTTTACAACCAGAACGGCTACAATGTCGGGCGCACCACGGCCAACGGTCTTTGGAATAAATGCCAGCACATCTCCGAAGCAGAAGCAAAGCCCGGAGATCTGGTTTTCTTCAAAGGTACCTACGACACCCCCGGCATGAGCCATACTGGAATATATCTCGGAAACGGTATGATGGTCAGTGCCGGAGACCCCATCAAGTACGCAAATATTCACTCGTCCTACTGGCAGAAATATCTGTCCGGTTTTGGACGGCTTTCAAAATGATTGGAGGAAAACATGAGCGAAAAACTCGATAAGCTGCGCGCTTCTCTGGAAAAGGAAAGGGAGCGTCGCATTAAGATCAACACTCGCATTGAAAGCCTTGAACGACGGATTCAGGAAGCAGAAGCTGCCGAGGTGAATGAGATGGTGCGCACCGCCAAGGTTACGCCGGAACAGCTTGCCGCCCTGCTGCGCCAGTCTGCAACTTCCACTCCGACCCCGGCTGCGTTGTCCGCAGTCGGTGCTACGTTCAACAAGGAGGAATCTGATAATGAAGATGATGAATAAGTTCTGTGCCCTGATGTTGTCGGTGGCACTGTGCGCTGGCATGGCGGCTCCTGCTTTTGCCTATGGCGGTGAGCCTACGGAGGAAGTGGGACAGCCTGTCCTGACTTCTACCACCGATGGAGAAGATGTAGTCACCGTGACCGATGAGGAAACCGGTGCTCTGACCCCGGAGGGCAATCTGACGCTGGTGGACGATTACCACACAAGTTACTCGGATGGCAGCGGACAGCAGTTCATTACACTGGTGTCGAAGTCGGGTGCGACTTTCTATCTGGTGATTGACCGCAACGCCAAGGGGCAGCAGACCGTCCACTTTATGAATCTGGTGGACGAAGCAGACCTTTTGGCTCTGATGGAAGAGGATGCTGCCGATGCCTACACCGCCGAAAAAGAAGCGGCGGCGCAGGCAGAGCAGGAGCGCAAACAGGCCGAAGAGGATGCGAAAAAGGCTGCGGAAGAAGCGGAGGTATCCGGTTCTGAACAGACTGGTGGCAACAAAGTTACGAAGTATGCTGCCACATTTTTAGGCGTACTGGCGCTGGTCGGTTTGGTTGCTGGCGGCGGCATTTACACCTTTATGAAGCAGAAGCAGAAAAAGCAGGCAGAAAAAGAAGCCCTTGACCCCGATGCAAACTACACTGAGGACAAGGGCGACTTTGAAATCCCTGTGGAGGATGAGCCGGAGGAGACCGGCGAGGAGGATAACGCAGAAGAATAATTCTATTGGCGGCGTTTGCCGCCTTACATATTGCAATCCAAAACAGATTGGAGGGATTCTTATCGCAAAATTGATCGTGGCAGAAAAACCGTCGGTTGCTATGTCTTACGCCAAAGTCCTCGGTGCCACCAGCCGTCAGGACGGCTACCTTGAGGGCAACGGCTATCTGGTGAGCTGGTGTGTGGGTCATCTGGTGGAACTGGCTCCGCCTAATGTCTACGATGCCAAATACGTCAAGTGGAGCATTGCAGACTTGCCCATCCTACCGCAGAAGTGGCAGTATCTGGTGTCTGCCAGTACCAAAAAGCAGTTTGGCATCCTGCAAAAACTTATGCACCGCCCGGATGTGGACAGCATTGTGAACAGTTGCGATTCCGGACGGGAGGGAGAACTGATCTTCCGACTTGTCTACCAGCAAGCGGGGTGCAAAAAGCCCTTCTCTCGTCTATGGCTGTCCAGCATGGAGGAAAACGCTATCCGGGAAGGGTTCGCCCACCTCAAACCGTCAACTGAATACGATGCGCTGTACAATGCAGCACTCTGCCGGGAACGTGCCGACTGGATGGTCGGCATCAATGCGTCCCGACTTTTTTCGTGTCTGTACAACCAGCCCTTGGCAGTGGGGCGTGTTATGACCCCGGTGCTTGCCATGACGGTGGTGCGGGAAGCCGCCATTGCCGCCTTTACCCCGGAAAAATTCTACACGGTGGATCTGGAACTGACCAGCGGCTGCACGGCATCCAGCCGCCGCATTCCTGAAAAATCTGTTGCTGAAAACCTGTTGAAAGCCTGCCGAAAGGAGATGGTAGCAACGATCCAGCGCATCACCCGCAAGGAAAAGTCCGAGAATCCACCACCGCTGTATGATCTGACCACCCTTCAGCGGGACGCTAACCGCTTGCTGGGGTACAGCGCACAGCAGACTTTGGACTATGTACAGAGCCTGTATGAGAAGAAACTTACCACTTATCCCAGAACTGATAGCTGCTATATCACCGACGATGACGAGGAGATGCTGGAGGAACTGACTGAGGAGTTGGAGGGTTTTCTCGACATTACCTCGGCAGATGTGGACGAGGCTGTGCCTCGGACACGGCGCACCGTCAACCGGGAAAAAGTCACCGACCACCACGCCATCCTGCCCACCCGCAGTATGCTGCAAGCCGATCTGGAAGCTCTGCCTAAAGGTGAGCAGAACGTTCTGAAACTCATCATCGCCCGGACGCTGATGGCGGTAAGCAAGCCCTTCCGTTATCTGGAGACCCTGCTGACTACCGAATGCGCCGGGGAGGAATTTACCGCCAAGGGCAAGGAGGTTTTGGAGGAAGGCTGGAAAGCGGTGGAGCGCAAGGTGCTGGCGGACATCCTGAACCGAAAGCAGGAACTCACAGCCCTGCCCAATGTCGCAGAAAATGAGTGCGGCATTCTCAACGCCGAGCTAAAGGAGGGGCAAACGACCCCGCCGAAGCATTTTACTGAGGACACCCTGCTGCACGCTATGGAAACCGCCAGTGCAGACAGTATGCCGCAGGGCGTGGAGCGTCAGGGCATCGGCACCCCGGCAACCAGAGCCGCCACCATCGAAAAACTGGTGCAGAAGGGCTTTCTGGAGCGGAAGGGCAACAAGAAAACCAAGGTGCTGCTGCCCACGGATAAGGGCAAAGCCCTCATCACCGTGATGCCCGAAGAAATCCAATCCCCGGAAATGACCGCCGATTGGGAAACAAAGCTGCTGCAAATCGAGCGTGGCGAAATGGAGCCGGGTGAATTTATGACCGAGATCAATACGATGATTACCGAACTGGTAAAGAACACGGAAATGAAAAAAGGAGTGAATGCGCTTATGAAAAACAAAATCATTGGTGTCTGCCCGAATTGCGGTGCAAATGTTGTAGAGCGTGAAAAAGGCTGGTTCTGTGAATCCAACCCTTGCCGTTTCGTGCTGTGGAAGGACAATGCGTTCTTTAAGCGTCTGGGCAAGCGTTTGGATGGCCGAATGGCGGACAAGCTGCTGCGGGATGGCCGTGTCCGGCTGAAGGACTGCAAGAGCGCCAAGGGCAAGACCTACAACGCCACCGTCCTGCTGAGCACTGAACCCGATGGCCGCAGCAAGTTTTCGCTGGAATTTGAAGGTGGATGCTGATGGAGCAGATAAAAGAAGCGGTCTACCTTATCAACGATGAACGCTATCTGCATCTCCGAGAAAACGGTGCAGGGGTCGGCTTTGCCACTTATAACAAGGTAACTGGTGAGCCGCTGGAAAGCGGGCAGATCTCGGAAAAGAACCTGCCGCCCGATGGCAGGAACGCCATTCCTGCTGCCCGGAACTGGTATCTGTTTGAACTTTCGGACGATGACCGCAAGGCCATCCAACAGGAAAGCGTAAAGATCCTCGAAAACATCCCGCAAGCTGGTATCGGCAGACGGCGCATCTGGGAGCCTGAAACGCTGCCGAAGGATATTCGTCTCATCAACAGCCACTATGACGACCTCTACCGCATTCCCGATGGCGGAGTTGTACAGGTGGATTACCCGGATGGGCGCAGCTTTACGGCACGGCTGGAACATCTGGATGATTACCACTTTGACATGGGCGGTTTGGGCAATGTGTTCCACATCTGCCAGTTTGCCGAGGTCATGGAACGAAACCATGCAGACTTCTACCCCGAAATTCAGACACAGGACGAGCAGGCTGCATGGGAACTGGGCGGCAAGGGCTATCTTGCTATCCAGTCCTGTGAGGACGGCTGGAACTACACTATTTACCACAGTGATTATTCCGTAATGGACGGTGGGCAGCTGGATGCCCCGGAACTGACCATTCAGGAAGCCCGTGAGCAGATTCTGGAAGCACACCACATGGAAAAGGGTCGGCGGCTACTGCAGGACTACGATGCAGTCATGGATAAAGTTGCGGAAGCCGAGGAACTGAGTGCAGACCATCGCCCTTCCACACTGGAAAAGCTGGCAGAACTGGCAAGTGATACGTCTGCGCCAAAATCCTCTGCACGTTCTGCGCCAGAACTGTGAGGTGGACGATGCAGCAAAAATGGAACCAGAATTTTGACGGTGAACCCATGACGGACATCCCGCAGAAGTTTCTGAACGCAGGGTGCGATGTTTATATGGTGATGCAGCTACGGCATGACGAAAAAATCTTCGATGAAAGATTTGCTTCTATGCGGGAGTTGAATCGTCGAGGCAAAACGCCCGACCCGGAGCATTACGAGGTCACCTACTATGCTGATCTGCCCACCATGTGGCAGGATGTGCCGAACAACGAGATTTTGGAAGAACTATTTCAGATGTTCAACCTCTCCCGCCCGCAGGATTTTGAGGGGCACAGCCTGTCGGTCAGCGATGTGATCGCACTCAAACGCAATGGCGAAGTGTCTGTGCATTATGTGGACAGCATCGGCTTCAAAGATTTACAGGGGTTTCTGGACAAGCAGCCGGAACGCCCTTCGGTGCTGATGAATCTAAAGGAAAAGTGCGATGCCCCGGAGTGCAACCCAACTGGATGCCGGAAAGCGAGGGCTGAACATGAACTTTGACCACGAGGAATTGACCCTGATGATGCTCTACAACACCGGCACCCGGATGGGGCTTGTCCACGAACTGCGGCTCATGCAGTGCTACCTGATGCCCGATGAAACCGCCCTGCGGGAACTGTCGGAGGGTGTTATCGAAAAGCTGAAGCTGCTGACCGATGCGGAGTTTGCCGAACTGGAATTTCCCCCGGACTGATTTTTGCCGCCTGCGGGCGGCGTACATAAAGTATTTTGTTCTTCCAAAAGATATGCTATAATCAAATCAGACAAAAATCCTCTCTTCAAGCGATTTCTCCGCAATTTTCCCGTGGCTCTGCTCGTATCAAGATTAAGGGACTGAATTTTATTGTCAGAACGGAGGAACCATTATGGCAATCTTTGAAAAGACCATCCGAAACAAAAACTTTGACAAGTTGCTTCGGAAGCTGGAAAATGAAATTCCAGACAGCAGTTGGTCTGCAGATTTGGAGGCAGGCAGTGATTTCAAAGAGGGCGATGCTCGGTGCAGTGTCCGGGTGTTTGAACGGTACAGCATGATGGGCGGCAACCGCCTGAGTCTGACTCTGACCATGTTCCAGAATGCGGACAGTCCGGTTCGGCTGTCTGCCATCACCGCAGGAGGCAGTCAAGCGGTGTTCTTCAAGGTGAACACCCTCGGAGAAGAATCTTTTCTGGACGATATAAAAGAGCTGCTGGAAGAAATTCTGGAGGAGTGAAATGTTTTACGCTGGATTTGATATGCTGTTCAGCATCCTGTTTCCCATCCTGTTCCTTGTGGTTTTGGGTATGATCCTATACACCATCATCGGAAATATCAGCACATGGAATAAAAACAACCATTCGCCGCGGCTGACTGTTCCGGCAACAGTGGTGGCAAAGCGCACGGAAGTTTCTCACCACCATACGGACAATACGATGGCGCATACGTTCACGACCTATTATGTGACCTTTCAGGTAGAGAGCGGCGACCGCATGGAACTTACCGTAAGTGGTTCGGACTACGGAATGCTTGTGGAGGGCGACATTGGAAAGCTGAGTTTTCAGGGCACCCGCTATCTTGGGTTTGAGCGGAGCTAAGTGTTTCTTACATTATATAGTATGGAGTGCTGTATGAACGATTTGTTTATCCAAGGGCTGACCATCGACTGGAACAGAGTTCGCCCATACAATTATGTTCGTCAGATTCCTGCCATCAGTGGAATCGACACTTTTACATTCCATAAGCCCATTACGTTCTTTGTTGGCGAAAATGGAAGTGGAAAATCTACGCTTCTGGAAGCAATCGCTGTTGCTTACGGCTTCAACGCAGAGGGTGGAACGAAGAACTATTCATTTTCCACATACAACTCCCATTCGGAACTATGTGAGGCTATGACGATTTCCAAAGGGTATCGCAGACCAAAGTTCGGGTATTTTCTCCGGGCAGAGAGCTTCTACAATGTAGCCACCAAGGAAATCGACTATTCCGATGACGATCATCCCTCCAAAGGCTATCACCAAAAATCACACGGTGAAAGTTTCCTCGCCATTGCGCAGGACTACATGGGTGCAGATGGAGTCTATATTTTTGACGAGCCGGAAGCCGCTTTATCCCCGCAGCGGCAGCTCACGTTACTGATCAACATTTATCGGTGTGCCCAAGAAGGGGCGCAATTCATTATCGTATCACATTCACCCATTCTCCTCGGAATGCCTGATGCTGAGATTTTTAGCTTCGACAATGGCACGATTCATCCTTGTCAGTATGAAGATACGGACAGCTACGTTATCACCAAAACATTTGTAAATAATCGGCAGCATTTTTTGAACCAGCTTCTGAACGAAGAAACGTAATGCCGGGAAAGGACATTCCATATGAGTGATTCTACGTTGAAAGAGCTTTGGCAGCAGGTCGCTGAAAAGAAAAGCTGCGAAGCAAAACAGAAAGAACTGACCGCCCAGAGAGATACGCTTGCTGATCGCCTGAAAAAGCTGGAAAAATCCAAGCTGGCAGAGCAGGCTGATGTGGACCGTCTGGAGGGACACAGCCTTGCCGCATTTTTCTATCAAGTGATTGGAAAAATGGATGAAAAGCTGGACAAAGAACGGCAGGAAGCCTATGCAGCCCGTGTCAAGTACGATGCGGCTCTCCATGATCTTTCTTCCGTTGATGCCGACTTGGAGCAGATTCAAAATAGACTGGAACGGCTGTCCGATTGCGAAAGGCAGTATCAAGCTGCTCTTTCCGAAAAAATCAAAAGCATCAAAGTTTCTGCCCACCCTGCAGCACAGCAGGTTGCGGAAAGTGAAAGTCGCATTGCCGCGCTGAAAGTCCAAAAGCGGGAGCTGCTAGAGGCCATCAACGCCGGAAAGACTGCCCTGCATACGGTCAACGAAGTTCTGGAAACCCTCGACAATGCCGAGGGCTGGAGTACATGGGACGTGATGGGTGGTGGTCTGGGGGTGGATCTCGCCAAGTATGCGGAACTGGACGATGCGCAGGAACAAATCGAACAGCTTCAAGTGGAACTGCGGCGGTTCAAAACTGAGCTTGCCGATGTTGAGATCACCGCAGACCTTCAGGTCACGGTAGACAGCTTTCTGAAATTTGCAGATTTCTTCTTTGACGGCCTCTTTGCAGACTGGGCAGTTCTGGATCACATCAATCAGGCACAGAGCAGAGTGGAGAATACCAAGGATCAAATCAAGAGAGTCCTTGCACTTCTGAAAAAGATGCGCGAAGATGTTGATGTCCAAATCGCTGATGAAAAAGAGAAGCAGGAGCAGCTTGCAGTGGAAACTGAGCTGTAAGTTTGAAGCATCCACTTATGTGATATGACTCGATAAAACCGAATTTACAGGAGGTGTTTCGATGAAAACAAGAAAGTTTGCCTTATGTCTGGCAGCGGTTTTTCTGGTGGCGATTTATATCAATATTCAGAGAAGCCATACTTTCACCCTTTCAAACGATGAAGGCACCATAAAGACAGAACAAATACAGCCACTTTGGGGAACTGTAAAAGTGAGCGGTGATTGTGATACTGAGGTGGTCTTTACCGATGTAGAGACTGGAGAAAAATACAGAATCGGATATATTACACAGGGCGTAACGGAAAGAATCAAACTCGAAAGAGGCAAATGGTATAAGGTGGCGGGCGGAGGCAACCTTACACTGAATCCGGTAAACATTCGAGTCGAATAAATGTAAGTTCCTTGCGGGCAGCTATGAAAGCTGAAGCTGAGAAGAGAGTTTTGAATATTCACATATGAAGGAGTACAGTTCTATGAATTACGGATGGGCAACTGTTTTCACTTTAGCGGCATGGTTTGCAGGGCTTGTGATTGATGTAAATGTGCGGGTCGGCGACCTCGGTTTACGAACCGTGCTTCCCGTCATCGTGATGGGCTGCAGCATCATGAAATTCATAAAGGACAACAATATTCAATAATCGATTTTTATTACATCCCTTGCGGGCGACCCTCAAAACGGTTGCCCGCTATTTTTATACCCTAAAATCTGAAGAAGGAGGCCAAAATGCCAAGCAAAACCGAAGAATATCTCGCCCTTGCCCAGCGCACGGCGAACGGCTTGACTCGGTACTGGGAAAGCTGGACGGACTATCTGACCACCGCATCCCGGCTGTACAAGTACCCCTTTGCAGACCAGCTGATGATCTACGCCCAGCGGCCCGATGCCACCGCCTGCGCCGACTATGACATCTGGAACAACCGGATGAACCGTTATGTCCGGCGCGGTTCTAAGGGCATCGCCCTGCTGGATGAATCCAGCGGATTCCCGCGCCTGCACTACGTTTTCGATGTGTCGGACACCGGGGTGCGCCGTAATTCCCGTGACCCCGACCTGTGGCAGTACAACGATGACCTGAAACAGCCGGTTTCAGAAATGCTCGCCGCCACCTACGGCATCAGCGGAGAGCGTGTCAGCCAGCAGCTTGCGGATGTTGCCGGGAAACTGGTGGCGGATTACTGGGACAACAACAGCGAGGACATCAGCGCCATCGTTGACGGTTCGCTGCTGATGGATTATGATAGTGCCGGGTTGGAAATGCAGTTCAAGTCTGCCGCCGCAATCAGCATCACTTACACGCTGCTGGAACGGTGCGGATTTGAACCGGATGGCTATTTTGACAAAGACAGTTTTCAGGCTATCTACAATTTTTCCACCCCGGACACTGTCTACACACTCGGTGCCGCAGTCAGCGACATCAGCCGCGAAGTCCTGCGCACCGTAGAGCGGGCAGTCAAAACGACCATCCGCCGCCGAAACAATGAAAGGAGCCAGCATGAATATGAGCAGCAATCTGAGTTACACGCAGACCGGGGATTATCTTCTCCCGAACCTGACCCTGCATCAGCCAAAGACCCCGCTGGGCAAGTACGGCAGGATGCGCCTGAACTTTCTGAAACAGCAGCACCCGGTGCTGTACCACACGATGCTCCTGAACGGGAGCCTGTACCCGACTCTGACCGAACTGGAGCAGACCGCAGCAGCAATGAAGGAGCAGATGATAGTCGATCTGCTGGCGAAGAACCCGGCACCGGACAAAGAGAAGAACCAGATAGCGTGGGTGCAGCACATGAACAGCCTGCGGGAGCAGGTCGAGGAAGTGATTCGGACGGAACTGATCTACAGCTAAGTCTTCTGGATGCCGTCATCCCCATCGAAGCCCAACAAATCGAACATATTGACCGAGCGGAGAGCGAAAAATCGCCCTCCGCTTTTGTTTTGTCACAGGCTGAAATTGAAAACGAACTGCGCAAGCATGGTTCCGGTTTTCAGGATGGCAAGCAACGGATCATCGAACTGTACCAGACGCAGCCTAACCGCAAACTCCGCGCCAAAGCACTGGCACATGAGTACGGCATCGGTGGACATTCTCACAACTTTCTGGACGGCAGCAGCGGTTTTGTAAATCATGATGGGAAAGGACTTGAATTTGACCATTACCCGGATCATCAGAAATTCACGTTAAGCTGGACACAGGTCGAGAAATACATCGACCTGATGATTCAGTCTGACCGCTACCTGACCGATAAAGAAAAAGAGCATCGTGCCGTCGTGCAGGAAGCGGAACGCCAGCTCCCGCTGCTGGATGGTGATGTCGCTGCCGAATACAACGCCCTGAAAGAACAGTATCCCAATACCCTGATTGGCTTTGAACTGGGCGGATATTTTCTGTTCTATGACAAAGATGCAGTCACTGTAAAGGAAGTTTTGCGCTCTAATTTGCTGTCGCAGGAAAATGCGCTGGGAAAAGTCAAGGTGACTGGCTTTTTGCGTGGAGAGTGGGTAGCAAAATCGCAGAAGCTGTGGGCTGAGGGCAACAGCCTCTATCTGGCCGGACAGGGCGAAGATGGCACCCACCACCAGACAAAATATCTGCGGGAGGAAGATTATCTGCCGATTGGCAGCATTATCAGACTGGATGACCGGAACTTCCGTGTAGACCATGTCAACTTCATGTTCAAATCCGTCAGCTTGCAGGATATGGACTTAACTAACAGCGGACAGCCCATCTTCCGAAGCGAGAGTTTGCCCCATATCCGAGAACTGTATGAACAGCAGCAGAACGAACTTGTTGAGGTTGCCCCTGAAAAAAATGCCGATTACAAGGTCGGTGACGAAGTTGTTGTTGACCTGCCCACCCGAACCATTGAGGGCAAAATCGGCTATGCGGGTGAAACCGATGTGCGCATCGACACCAGTGCGCATGGGCAGTCATGGGATAACGAGGTAATCAACAAGCAGCAGTTTGAGGACGGTCTGCGGCAGGATGAGCCTACGCCCGATGAAGAATTGGATAAACTGCCTATCTCCACAGAAGTCAATGGTGAATGGCAGACTTTTCCGAATGCTGCTGCCGCAAATGAAGCCCTGAACGCTGAACCGATGCCGGAAGCCGCAGGAAATTTTCACATCACGGATGATAATTTGGGTGTCGGAGGCCCCAAGCAGAAATTCGCCCGCAATATTGAAGCCATCCAGACCTTGCGCACTTTGGAGCAGGAGCATCGCGGTGCCACCGCCGAGGAGCAGCAGGTGCTTTCGCAGTATGTAGGCTGGGGCGGTCTTGCAGATGTCTTTGACCCCAACAAGGAAAACTGGTCTGCCGAGTACACCCAACTGAAAGGGTTGCTCACCGAAGAGGAGTATGCCGCCGCCCGCGCTTCCACTCTGAATGCCCACTATACCTCTCCGGTGGTAATTCGCGCCATCTATGATGCTGTGGAAAAGATGGGCTTCCAGTCTGGAAATATCTTGGAGCCTTCCATGGGTATTGGCAACTTTTTCGGTATGCTGCCCTCTGGCATGGCTGACAGCCGTCTGTATGGTGTGGAACTGGATTCCATCACCGGACGCATCGCCCAAAAACTATATCCACAGGCCGACATTACGGTTGCTGGCTTTGAAACCACCGACCGCCGAGATTTTTACGACCTTGCCGTAGGTAATGTCCCTTTCGGTCAGTACAAAGTCAACGACAAAGCGTACAACAAACTGGGTTTTTCTATCCACAACTACTTTTTCGCCAAGACTATCGACCAGATCCGACCGGGCGGCGTGATTGCTTTCGTGACCAGCCGTTTCACGATGGACAGCAAAGACAGCAGTGCCCGCAAGTACATGGCGGAACGTGCTGATTTGCTGGGAGCCATCCGCTTACCCAACAACGCTTTTAAGGCAAATGCAAGCACCGAGGTTGTTTCGGATATCCTCTTTTTGCAGAAGCGTGACCGCCCTGCAGACATCGAACCTGCATGGGTGCAGCTGGGGCAGACCGAAGATGGCTTCAATATCAATCAGTATTTTGTAGACCATCCGGAAATGGTGCTGGGAAATTTGGAACTAGAAAGCACCCAGTACGGCCATGACCTGACCGTTGCACCAATCGAAGATGCAAACCTTGCAGACCAGCTTACCGAAGCGGTGCAGCACATCGAGGGCCAGTTCACTGCGGTGGAGATTGCCGCTCCGGACGTTGCCGATGCGGAAGTGCAGCGCAAAACGCTGCCCGCAGACCCGACTGTGAAGAATTTTAGCTATACTGTGGTGGATGGCGAGATCTACTACCGCGAAAACTCCATCATGACGCAGGTGGAATTGTCCGATAACGCCAAGGGGCGTGTCACTGGCATGGTGGAACTGCGGCAGATCGTCAACGAACTGATTCAGCAGCAGTTGAACGACTTCCCGGACGAGGATATCAAGGCATCGCAGGCAAAGCTGAATTATGCCTACGATGCGTTTACTGCAAAATACGGTCTGATCAATGACAAGAAAAATGCCCGCCTGTTCGATGATGACAGCTCCTATTATCTGCTCTGCTCGCTGGAGAATCTGGACGAGAATAAAAATCTCAAGTCCAAGGCAGATATGTTTACCAAGCGGACGATTCGGCCAGAGCGTGTTGTCACCAGCGTGGATACCCCCAGTGAAGCACTGGCAGTGTCCATCGGGGAGCATGGCAAAGTAGACCTGCCTTATATGGCAGAACTGCTGGGCACTCCCGGTAACTATGAGCGCATCACCACCGAATTGTCCGGCGTGATTTTCAAAGACCCTGCTGCGGATGCTGACGACCCGGAAGCCGGCTGGCAAACAGCGGACGAATACCTTTCGGGTAATGTGCGCGATAAACTACGGATGGCACAACTTGCTGCAGAAAGCCGCTCGGAGTTCAAGGGCAATGTGGACGCACTGACTAAGGCGCAGCCCAAAGATTTGGAAGCTTCTGAAATTGATGTGCGGCTGGGTGCCACATGGCTTGCCCCCTCCATCGTGCAGCAGTTCATGATGGAAACTTTTCAGCCGCCCTATCGTATCCGCTACAACAATGCCATCACCGTTCGCTACTCCCCTTACACTTCCGAATGGCGAATCAGCAATAAATCTGCTACTGGCTTTGGTGACATTATGGCCACCGAAACCTACGGTACCCGCAGGGCCAATGCTTACAAGATTTTGGAAGACACCTTGAATTTGCGTGATAGCCGCGTTTATGATACCATCGTGGAGGATGGCAAGGAAAAGCGCGTGCTGAATCAGAACGAAACCACCCTCGCCCAGCAGAAACAGCAGGCTATCAAGGACGCTTTTGCTGGCTGGGTCTGGAAAGACCCGCAGCGGCGCGCCTTGCTGGTAAAAAAGTACAACGAGCTCTTTAACAGCACCCGGCCCCGTGAGTATGACCTGTCTCTTATACACATCTCCGAGCCCACGAGACATGCGCAG
>ENA-OWZB01000332-OWZB01000332.1-human-gut-metagenome-genome-assembly--contig:-NODE-332-length-12966-cov-13.3519_pt1 | contig 12966 bp, 10 predicted proteins | sample MGYA00249254_ERZ652103 | MGnify/ENA primary metagenome ERZ652103 (study PRJEB26925, sample SAMN05827063) | human gut metagenome | biome: ENVO:2100002; feature: ENVO:00000062; material: ENVO:00002003...
CGACTAGTCGTCGGCAGCGTCAGATGTGTATAAGAGACAGATAAAATTACGTGCCGGAAGAGGCAATTTCATCGCATCTTTCGTGATGATATCACCTGCAAATGCAAATTGGACGGCTGCAATGGCCAATACAAGAATAGACAAAATCTTCTTCATAATCGTTATTTTTTTAGTGTCAATAATAAGTTTCGGAACTATTTCACACTGCAAATAACGAGATAGAAACGGGAAAGATTTGGGAATAAATAAAGAGAAGGGTTCTTTTTGTATTTTTTAACGGGCGGATGTATCTTCATCGTACACCTCTTCCAGAAGCTCTTCTTTCTTCATACTTATTTTTCCATCGGGTGAGATCGTGATGGAGATAGGTACATACAGGTCTGTCTGCGGATAGCAGATACTGGCAGCATAGACTATTCCCTCAGGAGTCGTTTTATCATAAACAATCCCTTCCAGGATAGATTTCGCCATAAAATCATCGCCTATCAGAGACTCGAACTGCTTTTTGGTAAAAGTACGGCTGAAAACACGTTCGTTTCCACGCGTCAGCCTAAGCACTATCTGATTGTCGACATACGTATTCCCCATCTGGCTTACCACCCGGGGAAGCGAATCATTGGGCGTACGGGAAATAAACGAATGGTACTCTTTGCCTTTATATTTAATATCTACCTCGCTCTTACGGGCCGTCATGCGCTGCACTCCATGTGCATCGGTGCTATCCTGCATCAAAACACGGATATCGCTCTTTTTCTTTTCAGCCGAACCGGAACAAGCTGCGACAGCCATAAGCATTGCCAACCCAAGCAGATAAATAAGCTTTTTCATATTCGAATTATCAGTTTATTAAATCGTACGGCAAAGGAACAAAAAGCGGGGGAAATATACAAGTATTTTGGTAATTAGTAATTGATGATTAGTGATGGACCGGCCACCATGTCGATGCCCGCCCCATCACTAATCATCAACGCTGAAGCTTATCTTCCGCCTCCTCTTCTCTGCTCCCGCTCGGCCTGCTTCTTGGTATAAGCAGCATACTGGTCTTTCGTCATAATTTTCTTCAGACCAGCCTCGTAGGACTCACGCGAAGCTTTCATCTCCTGACGCATCTTTTCTCTGTCCTCTTTGGACATGCGAGGAGCTTTTCTCCTATCCTGTTTACAAGTGCAGCTGTCGGTAGCCTGACTCTGCCCCTTCTTACCTTGTCTCATTTCCGGCTTCATTCTTCCGGGACGCTCTCCCATCTTTTGTACGAAAGCCATATTGACCTCAAGCAACTCTTTCTTCTGAGTTTCATTCAAAGAGTATTCTTTCGCCATACGCTCGGTCATGCGTTCGGCACGTGTTTTCGGGTCCATATCCTGACCGCCTCTGCGCGGACCTTGTGCCATCACCATTCCTCCCATCATTAATAGGGCTGCTAATAAAAAACTTATTCTTTTCATTGTTCTTTCCTTTTTTAAGTTATCAAATAATCATCTGTCTTTTTTGTTGCAACTGTCTATATGACTAAAAAGTAAGAGGGAAGTTTAAAGGTGAGGGCAACTTTAACAAAACGCAAACTTCTTTCTATTTTGATTAGATAACTCGAGTTCACACACTAACGACTCTTAGGTACTGGATGCGGATAAGGAAGGGGGGGGTAAAGCAGCGTTCTGTCATATTGATAATCGAATGGTTCCAGATTGGCTTTTTTCCGGGCAAAGGTAGGGTGAAGCGATTTTTTCGCCTCCTTTTCCCGTCAGCAATTTCCGTTTTATCACTTTAAGTTCCTGTTTCTATGCAAAGAAGCGGTTCTTCAAGAAAGAAAAGAGCAAAAAGGACAGTATTCAATCTTGATGCTTCCCTTTTATCTTTTTCAGCATGTTCATTTCCGGAGGGCAACCAGAAAGAAATCCTTCTTTTTTCCTCTTCGGAACAATTACAATATATGTAATGAGGGAAAACATATAGAGATATTCCAAAAAGAAGTAAGCATTTTCTCAACTTGCTTACGTCTTTCGGAGCAAATACTTACTTCTTTTTCGGAAAACACCGGCACTTCCCGACCCAAACACCGGCTTTCGGACATCAAAAGCCTGCTTTCTGAAGAAAAAACGCCCTGTTTTGGCACCTCCGCTCCTCCCGTTTGACTTGAACCGCAAAAGACCCGGTTACTCCCCAAGGGATATTCTTCTCTTTCTGACAGCTAAAAGAAGAAAAAGGTATCAAAACGAAAGCCACTCCCCATTTATCGGGCACCGGACATACGAAACAAGGCAGCCTATAAGATTTCATCTATCAGCCGATAAATATTATCAATTGGATTTTTTGCTGAAACGGGAAAATTCGCCCTATTTTTGCATCGAAAACAAATAAGAATGAATCTAAATAAGAAACAATTATGGAACCAATTATCAACTCACAGATGCCTGAATTCAAAGTACAGGCTTTTCAGAACGGAAGTTTTAAAACAGTAAGCAGCGAAGACGTAAAGGGAAAATGGGCTATTTTCTTCTTCTACCCGGCGGACTTCACCTTTGTGTGCCCGACCGAACTGGTAGACGTTGCCGAGAAATACGAACAGTTTCAGGCTATGGGTGTAGAAGTATACTCAGTAAGCACCGACTCACACTTCGTACACAAAGCATGGCACGATGCTTCGGAAAGCATCCGTAAGATCAAATATCCGATGTTGGCAGACCCGACAGGTGTATTGAGCCGTGGATTCGGTGTGATGATCGAAGAAGACGGAATGGCTTACCGCGGAACGTTCCTCGTCAATCCGGAAGGAAAAATCAAGATTGCCGAGATACAGGATAACAACATCGGACGTAATGCCGACGAGTTGCTCCGCAAAGTAGAGGCCGCACAGTTTGTAGCTACTCACGACGGAGAAGTTTGCCCCGCTAAATGGAAAAAAGGCGAAGCAACCCTGAAGCCGAGCATCGACCTGGTCGGTAAGATCTAAACAGCAATCCTATGAAGACCGGTATCCCCCATATCGGTCTTTTTTAGCTCTTGACGATAAATCTTTCTAAATCATTCATCTCAAATCAATCTTCGATATAATGTTAGACTCAGCTATAAAAGAACAATTACGTACCATCTTCGCCGCATTGGAGGCGAACTATACATTCGACATCACCGTCTCACCGCAACACGAAAGCCGCACCGAACTTCTGGAACTCCTGAACGATGTGGCATCCTGCTCCGAGAAACTCTCTTGCCGGATCAATGAAGGCAAAGGACTGGAATTTACACTTCTCAAAGGAGAACACAGGACAGGTATCACCTTCCGGGCCGTTCCCAATGGGCATGAATTCAGTTCCCTACTGCTTGCCATCCTGAATACGGACGGAAAAGGAAAGAACTTTCCGGACGAAGGCATCTGCAACCGGGTAAAATCATTGAAAGGACCTGTCCGCCTGACAACTTACGTGTCACTGACCTGTACCAACTGCCCCGACGTGGTGCAGGCACTCAACGCCATGACCACGCTGAACGGACAGATTCAGCACCAGACTGTGGACGGAGCCATCAACCAGGCGGAAGTAGAGGCACTGAAAATACAGGGGGTTCCTTCTGTCTTCGCAGACGGTAAACTGATCCACGTGGGGCGTGGTGACTTTGGCGAACTGTTGGCCAAACTGGAAGAACAATATGGAACGGAGACGAACAGTGCGGAAACTTCCATCAAAAAATATGATGTGATTGTAGCCGGCGGAGGTCCGGCCGGTTCGGCCGCTGCCATCTATTCGGCCCGTAAAGGCTTGAATGTAGCGGTCATTGCCGAACGGATCGGCGGACAAGTAAAAGAAACAGTAGGCATAGAGAACCTGATCTCCGTACCTTCGACAACCGGAAGCCAGTTGGCCGATAATCTGAAAACCCACATGTCACAATATCCCATCGATTTGCTCGAACATCGCCAGATCGAAAAGATAGAGCTTGATGGAAAGGATAAGGTTCTGACAGCCAAAGGAGGAGAACGTTTCTCAACTCCGGCGGTAATCGTTGCCACCGGTGCAAGCTGGCGCAAACTGAACGTACCGGGCGAAGCGGAATATATCGGCCGTGGGGTGGCTTTCTGTCCACACTGCGACGGACCTTTCTACAAAGGGAAACAGGTGGCTGTCGTGGGAGGAGGAAATTCCGGAATCGAAGCAGCCATCGACCTGGCAGGTATCTGCTCCAAAGTTACGGTGCTCGAGTTTATGGACGAGCTGAAAGCGGATCAGGTTTTACAGGAAAAACTGAAAAGCCTGCCGAATGTAGAAGTTCTTGTTCATTCGCAGACAACCGAAGTAGTAGGCAATGGAGATAAGGTGACCGGCATCCGTGTCAAAGACCGCAAAACAGAAGAAGAACGGGTGATCAGCCTGGATGGCATCTTTGTACAGATCGGTTTGGTAGCCAATAGTGGTATTTTCCGCGATGTGGTTGAGGTAAATCGTCCGGGCGAGATCGTGATCGATGCACATTGCCGTACCAACGTGCCGGGAATTTATGCTGCCGGAGACGTTTCCACCGTCCCCTACAAACAGATTATCATCGCAATGGGAGAAGGCGCCAAAGCCGCATTAGCCGCATTCGAGGATCGGATGCGAGGAGAAATTTAAACGACAGGATAATATCAAGGGGGCATTTATTCACCACAGGGTAACACAGAGTTCCACAGAGTGAGTATTAAGTCACGGATTGTCGACATGAATACTCTGGGTTATTCTGCGTTACTTCGTGTTATTCTGTGTTACTCTGTGGTGAAACATTACTTAATCTTAAATGTCACCAGCAGTCCTTTATGGTCGGTTGGCCATACATCCAACGGTAACAGGAAATTATCTTTTGATGTCTCCTGCACTCTCTTATTACGTACGATAGAGCCTTTCGGGCCAAAGACAATCGCTTTCTTTGCTTCAAGATTCTTTCCTTTGTAGAAAATAAAGTCGATACGGTCACGTTCGTCCGCTTTCGGTGCCCATGTCAGTTTACCGGGTTCTTTCAACGGATTATCTGCCGGATATGTAAATCCCGGATGAGTCAGTGGATTCGGATAAATGTGACGATATGTATCCACAAACCCGTTTTGCTCTAGCAATGTAGTTACTGTCCAGGGAATTACCAGGCCATTGTGATCGTACAGATTCTTATTAGCCTCAATCCAATCCAGATGTGACGGTTCATTGAAGTCACCGCCTATAATCACGCTATAACCATTTGCAATATCCTTTTGAGCCTGTGCAATGAACATCTTGATGGCATCGTCACGCTGAGAAGCCACATTCACCTTCAAAACTTCTTCTACAGTAGTCGGAATAGGTATCTCTTTCCAGCTGGAACCGTCATAACCCCGTACGTTGTAGTAAGCACAATCCAGGTAATCCAAATGGCTGGTGTAGACTGCCACCTTGTGTCCGTTTACAGAACTTGTCAGCCTGTAGATACTTCCGTGGTCTCCGTTTTCGGGGAATACAGTGAGCGAGTCTGTGATCGGATGCTTACTCAGCAAACCTGTGTCATACGTATAGAAAGAATAATAATCCAGTCCTTTCTCTTTCAGAGAAGCCACAATACGCTCGTTAAAACGAGTGTTATGATAATTACGCACTTCGCTGAATGTCACAAAGTCGGGTTGCAAGCGCACTATCTCATTAACGATTGCATCATATCCTCCCGGAACCATTGTACCTTCCTGCCATACATTCCATTGCAGAACCGTAAACTCACCCTTTCCTTTACTTTGTCCCGTCATGGCGACAAGCAGGAAAAGCGTCATAAAAATAATCTTTTTCATTTTATCAAATTTATATTATGTGCATTGTTTTTCTTCAGGTTGTGACAGTAGTGTTTATTTGAAAACCTGTATCATGGGACGTCCTATCCAGACTTGAGGTTGCTTCACTCCAAAAACGTATCCCATGGTGGCAGCAGTATCAAACTGCATCATGCTTTCCTGGAACTCTCCCCCTTTTCTGACATTCTTACCGGCAATGATAAAAGGTATCTCTACCTCCTGGAGTGTAATCCCCCCATGCCCTTTTTTAATGCCACCGTGATCGGCTGTCATCATGATAATCGTATCATCATATATTCCGGCCTCTTTAATGGCAGCAATGATACGTCCCACATAACCGTCCAGTTCTTTCAGCTTTTCATAATAGCCCGGAGTGTCGTGCCCGACAGCATGACCGGTATGATCCAACTGATCGAAGCAAACTGCAAGCATGGCAGGCTTTTTATCTTTGATATACTTCTCAGCCATCTCGCAGAGAGCAGTCGGGCATTTATCATAATCAGGAGCTTGTGCATGGTAACTCAGTGCCAGTGTATCGACCAGGTATTTAATTCCTTCCCACTCGTACAGGCAACCGGTCTCAGCCTCCGGATACTGTTGACGCATAACCGAAAAGATAGTAGGAGAAATACCATGTTCATTGACAACCCGCGATGGTATCTCGGGCGTACGCGAACCCCATTCTGTATATCCGTGAAGTTCAGTACCCACTCCCATAAACATGGAAGCCCAGTTAATAGCGCTCGATGATGGAAATACGCTACGTTTATGAAGTGTGTAACATCCTTCGTCCATCAGGCTTTTAATGTTGGGTATGTCTGCCTTGGGCACACTATACGCACCCCAGCCGTCCAACGCAATCAATACTACATGTTTTGCCTGCCGTTTAGCCGCCCAAGCCACATTGCAGAATCCGATCGCAAGCAAACATACTAAAACAAATAACTTTTTCATGGTATTCTATCTATATTTAAGTTTTGTCTTTTGTGTATCTTCTATTCTTTAATGAAATCGGCAGGATAGGTTACCTGTTGTACGACCCCTTCCTTCAGGCGTATCCACGTACGGAAACTATTTGCATTTTCATCCAACTCAATCACTCTCGCACCATTTGTAAGGTGATTATATACTGTGTTGCCACCCGTATAGCGTCCGTATGCCAGCAAGATTCCCTTCCATGACACGGCATAATCATCATCGTGGTCGTGTCCCACAAATACACCTCTCACATCTCCCATCTCTTTCATGGCGGCAAACAAGCCCGAATTTAACTGGGGAGCGCATGCTTTTTCTTTACGAATGCCATAAAGTATTGCACTCTCGGAAGAGGCAGCCTGATTATACTCTGGCAAAGCTATATGAAAAAACGCATACGACGAAACCGGAACGCCATTATTTTCTTCAGTAAACTTCTTACTGTTCTCACGATACCACTGTATTTGGTCAAATTTGATGTAATCGTATCCATTCACTCCCTTGATCTGTGAATAAGAATGAGAGTCGATACAATAAAGAACCGTTGCATTGCGCTTGCCGTCGGAAGCCTTCACCGGTAAGATAAAATTTGTCACTCCCGAAATACCCGGAGTAGTCTGTGTCAGGTTAAAAGGAACAGATTGGATGATCTTCAACAATTCTTCACGGCTCAGTCCCTGTTCGTTATCATGGTTACCGAAAGTCACCGCAAAAGGGATTTTTCTTTTAGATACCAGATTCAGCACTGTACGCATTCCTTCTTCCGCCGGTTTACCATAAATCACATCTCCCGTAAAAAGAACAAGGTCGGGCTTTTCCATATCCAATACCTGATTGATACGTTCGATCGATACATCCGAACGAGGATCATTATAGATATAATGAACATCGGTAAACTGGACAATCTTAAACTTACCGTCTTTGTTAAACTGAAGAGTCTGTTGCTGTGCATTTGCCAGCTGAAGGCTTCCCAACAGGATAGCCAACAATAAATAAATTCGTTTCATGGGTTTGATTATTTAGGTATAAAGAAGGGAGGATGTGTCAAAATTTACCATAGATGACACATCCCCTTGTCTTCAAAAGAGTAATGTTTACTGGAGAATCCACATTAACTTGTTCACATCGTCCGAACCATTGTACTGACGCTGAACAGCTTCGTTGGCATTATCAGGATTGTAACTGAACTCAGCTTCCGGATACATCCATCTTGTAGGAATCTTATTTTTTTCCGTATTCAGGTTGGTATTCGGGTTGATAGGCAATACCGGATATCCGGTACGGCGATAATCATAATAAGCATCATACGGATGCTGCAGGAACGAGGCGAGATAACGTTGCAGCAAAATCATTTCCAGATCTTTCTCCTTGTCGCCGGACAACTGTATAACCGGTTGTGCCAGATACTCCTGGATATATTCTTGCGTTATGGTACGTCCGTGAGTATATTCTTCTTTATCGGGGGTATTGTCTGCTATGAAATTCATGCTGGCTTCTATACCTTTCTTATAATAAGTAGAAGCATCTTCCGAAATCCAGCCACGTACAGCTCCTTCTGCCAGAATAAAATTCTGTTCTGCATAACTCAACCGCATCAAAGGCTCACCTTCCGGAACACGGGTATAGCGTAGGTTTGCCAGGCAGAACTCACCTTTTCCGTACAGCACGGAGATATTTGAATAGCTGTCCGAGGGATCAATCGAAAGATAAGCATCCCACTCGGAATCCTTTATACCTTTATCTGTCTGGGCTTTGGCGGGAGAAGCATAATAGAACATACGATAATCGTTGAACTTCTTCAGGTTATCGATAATCACACTCGACATCATCAGATAATCAGAATGTTTGTTCTGAGTGTAATAGAACGGATAAAGCTGTCCGGCCTTATTAGAGTATACCAACTGGAAGTTGTCCGCATTCGAAGTCATCAGTGAGCCCGAAGATACCAGACGGGCAAAGCGTTCTTTCACTTTCAGATCCGCATCCGTATCTTTCTTACACAAGTGAGTCAGCACTTTCAGTTCGAAGGCGACTACAGTCTTTTTCCAGTTTTCGGTGTCACCGCCAAAAATAGGATCACCGTCAAAGTCACTGCCCGATGAGAATAAAGTATACGCTTCTTCCAAATCTTCCAAGACTTGGCGCATCACCTCTTTCTGTGTATCGTATTTGGGTTTCTGAACGCCCTCTTCACCTTTCAATGCATCACTGTAAGGAATATCACCCACTTCCAGCGATTTATAGAACAGTTTATAGGCTTTCATAAACTTAGCCAGAGCTGCATACGAATCTTTATCTCCCTCATTGGCTGCATCGACCATCTTCTGACAGTTTGTAAGAATGGTATAGCCGTCAAAATCTGTCCTGCCAAACAAATTGTATTGTTCATCCGAAGCATTCTCCGACCATGCAATCTGTTTGCTCAGCATGCTGTGGTACACAAAGTTCTTAGCAGAGCCCTGTTGTGTAATGTTCAGGATAAGTTTTGTAGCCAACATAGGTGCTGTCACCTTGGTTGCAGCATCGGGGTTCGTATTCAAATCATCAAACTTGTTACAAGATGCCAGAATCGTAGCACTTGCTGTAAGTAAAAGCAACGTTTTATTTATTAGTTTCATAATTTCCTTTTTTACAAATCAAACTTAACATTAAATCCGACATATCTCATAGAAGGTGAATTCAGGTCATCCGAATCCACATCCGGGTCAGCATACTTAAACTCTTTCATCCAAATCAATAAGTTCTGTCCGATCAAACCGAGTGTAACGCCTTTCATGTGAATCTTTTCACAAACTGACTTAGGCATTGTGTACAACAATGAAAGTTCACGCAATTTCAGGAATGTACAGTCATGCACGTTCTGGTAAACCTTACCACCTGACCATGGATTGTAATTCTTGATATAACTTTCATAGGATACCTGAGTGTCATTCGGTGCAAACACACGTGTATCGCTCACAATCTTTCCGGTTGTGTCGTATTCAACTTTACCCGATACTACTTTCACACCCTGGCCTACATAATTCTTTTTACCGTTCACTACTTCGTCATAACGCCATTTGTTATCACTATCGGGGTGTACACCGGTATTCCACATAGTCTGTTCCGTACGAGAGTAAGCCATACCGCCTACACGTCCGTCCAACGAAATTCCCAATGTCCAGTCTTTATAACGCAAGGTAGTACTGAGTCCCCAGATCCAGTCCGGATATTCATTACCCATCACTGACTGATATTTACTTTGTACCGGATATCCGTTTTCATGGATAATATTTCCCTGGGGGTCACGTTCCCAATCGTAGATACCATACCAGTCCCAACGCTTGCCGGCAGCTACCCAAGGTTTCTGTGTAGAATATACAGGATCGACTTTCGCATAGAAATAGCGGTCACGGGCCCAGTTGGCATTCACTTCCCAATTCCAGTCTTTCGTCTGAATCAGAGAAGCAGTCAAAGAAACCTCCACTCCTCTACGAACCTGCTCTTCATCATAGTTCACCAATGTTTTAGTAAAACCGGACGAACCGCTGATAGTGGCTTCACGTGTCAGATTGTATTTCAGTTTATTGTAGTAAGAGATATCAAAACGCAAACGGTTGTCCCATACATTGAAGGCAGTACCGATTTCATAAGAACGTGCAGCGGTCGGTTCAAGCGTTGTACTGCGGATCATTTCCGGGTACACGGCTGTATTCATTCCATCCCACACATTCGTGCTTACACTGTAAGCCTGGTTCGTATCATAAATACCCAAGTCGCTCTTCGTTACTGTCCAGGCACCCCTGAGTTTCCAGAAGTTCAGCCATTCGGGCATCTTTAGTAACTGCGACATAATGATACTTCCCGATACAGCCGGATAAAAGTAAGAACGAGTCTCCGAAGGCAAAGTAGACGACCAGTCATTACGTGCCGTTACATCCACAAACACAGTGCTCTTCCATGAAGCTGAGAATTTTCCATAAATAGAGTTTACCTGTTTCTGCTTGTATGAACTTGAAGAGGCAATTGGGTCAACCGATGCTTTCAATGAATAATATCCCGGAATACTCAATCCGTTACGGGTATTCGATGAAATAGCGTCATCATAATAATAGTAGATCGTACCTCCGACAAAACCGTCGATAGCAAAATCACCGAAGCTGTGATTGGCAGACAGCAAAGCGTCACCATTGAAACTGAATCCGGTGGATTTGGATGTATAGAAGTATCCGTTCTTGTCCCATCCGCCGCGGGCGCTCATTGCGTTTTTCTTTTCCGTACGGCTGGCATAAGCATCGGCACCGGCTCTCATCGAAAAGTTCAACCAAGGCATGATGTCATATTTACCGGACAAGTAAGTGTTTACTTTATCGTAGTCATTGGATGAAGTCATTTCATGAGCCAGATAATAAGGATTATCATACCACACATCGTTCATCCAGTTCTGCTCTTCGTCTTTCTTTCTCCAATAGTTTTTATAGTCGCGTACGTCATAATCGGTACCCGTCCATACCAACAGGTTGTAGATGTATCCACCGCCACCATAGCCGGCTCCTTCTCCATTCGGATAGAAACGCTTGTTATAAATGGCACCACCTTCAAAACTCAGTTTGCCGAACTTCATATCCCCACCTACCGAGTAAGTAATCTTATTCAATCTCTGATTGGGATACTGTCCTTTATTATAAACATGCGACAGAGAAGAACGGAAGCTTCCATATTTACCGGTCTGGCTGATGCTGATGTTATTATTGGTAATGAAACCTGTCTCCAGGAAATTCTTAAAGTTGTCTTTACCTTTCGATACCAATGGCATCTCTTTCCATTCATAAGTATACGGATCATACTGTACAGCTGTACGGCCGATGTCCAGTTTATCACCCCAAACGAAGTCGGCAGCGGTATATTTACCTCCCTGACCGGTACTGTATCCATGTTGTACTTCCGGCAATACCAGATAACCGGCATTGAACATCGTACTGCTGTTTACCGAAATATTAAGTCCCTCCTGACTACCTTTCTTCGTAGTCACCATAATAGCTCCCGAACCTCCGCGGGCACCATACAGGGCCGATGCGGTAGCCCCCTTCAACACGTCAACAGATTCGATATCGTCTGCTGCAATGTCATTCAGAGAGATATTGCTATATGGCACACCATCTACTACCAGCAATGGAGTTTCACCACGCAATTTGAGAGTTGGGGCTGTATTGAACTCCGTACTGTTGGTTACATTCAAACCGGCAACTTTACCAGTCAGTGAAGTAGCAATATTAACGGGCTTCACAGTAGACAGCTTACTTCCGCCCACTTTCTGAACGGCATATCCCAATGCCTTTTCTTCCCGCTTGATTCCCAAAGCAGTTACAACCACTTCGTCTATCATTTCAGCATCTTCCGCCATCTTAATTTTCAACATGGTTTTTCCGTTCACCGCCACTTCCTGCTGCTGATATCCGATAAAAGAGACGATCAGTACACCATTGGTAGGCACTTCCAATTTAAAGTTACCTTCCACATCCGTAATCGTTCCGGTTCCCTGAGCACCTTTCAATTTGATGTTAGCACCTATTATAGGCTCGCCTGCGGTATCTACGATAGTTCCCGAAACCAAAACCGTATTCTTTTTTTGTTGGGGAGATACCGCCAAAGACTGTACGTCAGCCTCTTTGCGTACATGAAGAGAAATATAATTATCTGCAAAATTATAAGAAATATTATTTTTAGAGAGTACCTCTCTTAGTAAATCGGCCACTCTATGTGTTCCCTTCTTTACAGTTACCTGGCGAGAGGCATTGATTTCTGCATCACTATAGATAAACAGATAATCGGTTTGTTTTTCAATCTCCGCCATAAACTCCTTTAACGGAAGTTGATTTCGAGACATGTTTACCCTTGCATTTTGTGAGCTTACGCTGGCATGTGCCTGAAGAATAAGCAAAAATAACAGCAAGACTGTGCATTTCATAATTCGCAAGATTTGAATAATTTCACGTTGTTTAATTGCATAAGATAACAGCAATAAGTTTTTTTTCATACTTTTGCAATGTAATAAGGTTAATACTTTGTTGTTTTTTTATTTGGCTCTGCCAAATGTGTTGACTTTATCGGGAGGGAAAGGTGTACCAGACCATTTCCTCCTTTTTTCATTTCAAACTGTTTTTTATATCATAGGCATCTGCTTTTAGTCTGTCTCTTATACACATCTCCGAGCCCACGAGACATGCGCAGATCTC
>ENA-OWZB01000349-OWZB01000349.1-human-gut-metagenome-genome-assembly--contig:-NODE-349-length-12194-cov-14.3619_pt1 | contig 12194 bp, 8 predicted proteins | sample MGYA00249254_ERZ652103 | MGnify/ENA primary metagenome ERZ652103 (study PRJEB26925, sample SAMN05827063) | human gut metagenome | biome: ENVO:2100002; feature: ENVO:00000062; material: ENVO:00002003...
TCTGCGCATGTCTCGTGGGCTCGGAGATGTGTATAAGAGACAGATATAATATATTGTAAATATTTCGAACCACTATAGTGCAATTTTGAGAATGTGCGTGTGGTGATTCTGAATAGTTACAATAAAGAATTAGGAGATACACATAAATGCATTTTGATAAAGTTGGCTTTATAGGGCTCGGTCTGATTGGCGGCTCTATAGCCAGAAAAATGAAAGAAAATAATCCAAAGGTCTCAATTATCGCAACAGCTGGGCATCAACAGACCATAGATGATGCCTTTGGTCTTGGCCTGATAGATAATAATGAGCTTTTAGAGCTTAACGCTTTTAAAGACTGCGACGTAATCTTTCTGTGTGCACCGGTAAACAAAAATATCGAATATCTCACACAGCTTAAGGATATCATAAAGGATGACTGTATCATCACAGATGTAGGCAGCACCAAAACCCAGATTCACGAAAAGGTTATAGAGCTTGGCCTTGAGCGCAATTTTATCGGCGGTCATCCTATGACCGGCTCTGAAAAAACAGGCATACTCAATTCAGACAAGCAGCTTTTGGAGAACGCCTACTATATTATCACTCCTACTGCTGCAACTACTGAAGAAAATCTGAATAAATTCAAACAGTTTGTACTTTCGCTCGGCTCGATAGCTCTCATTTTAGACTACAGGGAGCACGATCATGCTACCGCAGCCATCAGCCACCTGCCACATATGATTGCATACTCTCTTGTCAATCTGATTGAGCATATTGATTCCGAAAAAGAGACCATGAAAACTATCGCTGCCGGAGGCTTCCGCGATGTGACACGTATCGCTGCAAGCTCCCCTATCATGTGGGAAAACATATGTGAGTCCAACAAAACACAGCTGCTCTCACTCATGGACCAGTATGAAGCCAATTTCCATAAGCTTCGCGAAATAATTGCAGAGGGCAGTTCTCAAAAGATGATTGATTATTTCCAGGATTCAAAGAATTACAGGGATTCACTCACACTTCCCGGTGCCAAAATCCGCAAAGATTTCCACGAGATATTTGTCGATATTGCCGATGAGGCAGGCGGTATTGCAGTGCTTGCAAGCCTTTTAGCCTTCAATAGCATCAGCATCAAGAATATCGGCATCATAAACAACCGTGAGTTTGAGGAGGGTGTACTGCGCATAGAGTTCTATGGCGAAGATGCTCTTGAATCGGCTATCAGCGTACTTAAAGAAAGAAACTATACTATTCACCGCAGATGATTTATCCTGTTATATGGTTTTAATACCAAAAACAAAGAGCCGTAAAACGAATTTGATTCGTTTTACGGCTCTTTTTATACCGTCCAATGCAGCACTGTTTACAGATAAACAGAAACCAATAACACTTTATTAATAGACGCTCTCCTCAAGTACCTCATAGAAATTCTCAAAAGTCTTGCGGCAGCAATAAGGGTCTATTATCTCAACCCCCTCTGCCTTAAGCCCCGGCAAAGTAAATGACATGGCTACGCGATGATCGTCATACGTTTTAATTTTACAAGGCTTAATACACTCTGCCGGATAAATCCTTAAGCCATTTTCAATTTCTTCAACCCTCACACCTAATTCAGCCAGGTTTTCCTCGATGGCTTTTATCCTGTCACACTCCTGCAGACGGATATGCGAAATGCCTTCTATCCCTACAGGTGCATTTGCAAACGGTGCAATCGCAGCAAGTGTCAGCGCCTGATCTGAGAATGTTGACAAATCCCAGCTTCCGCCATGTATATGAGCATTCTTTGGTGGCATACACACTATGCCGTCTGCCTCGTCGGAAATTGTGCAGCCCATATCCGCAAGCACATCAAGAAATGCCACATCTCCCTGCAAGCTGTTTTGGTGCACCCCCATCACCTTTGACTTAACATGTAAAAGCGGGCTCATTGCATAAAAATAGCATGCAGCCGACACATCCGGCTCTATATCATAGTCTAAGCTTTCATACGCTGCTTTCTTAGGGATAATAAAGCTGTTATTCTTTTTGTCCTGCATCACATCAAGCCCAAACTGCTTCATCATAAGACGCGTCATCTCAACATATGCCATACCATGCGTTCCTGTGACATTAATCGTAAAGTTCTTTTCCATCACTATAGCCGAGATAAGAAGGGCACTCAAAAACTGACTGCTCTTGTCTACGTTTATATCAACAGTATCAGCATATTCCCCTGTATTTCCGATGGTAAAAGGAAAATGATATTCGTTCTCATCATACTCAATATGAGCTCCCAGCTTTTCAAGCGATACAAGCAGATCCTTCATAGGACGTTTCTTCATCTGCTCAGAGGACACTATATGGTATCTGCCCTTTGACAGTCCAAGAAGAGCTGTAAGAAAACGCGCAGCGGTACCTGCACTTCCCACATCTATCTCAGCTTCATTCTTTGGTATCCTGCCTCCAAAGCCTGTTATTGTTATTTCTCTTTTATCCTCATCCACCAAAACCGGAAATCCCAGACGAATCAGTGCATCTATAAAATGTCTCGAATCATCACTAAAAAGACACCCTTTTAAAACGCTGCGCCCGCTTGCGAGTGCAGCGATTAAAAGGGCCCTGTTTGTGATACTCTTTGAGCCAGGTACACTGGTTACTATATCATGTGGATGATTTACTTTTTTTACTTTATAAATCATTGAAAATCTGATAAATATCAATCTTGAGTGCATCAGTGTCTGTCATACCGATAAACACAGCACCATAGTGATATACTCCTTCTTCACTGTCTGTTCTTCGTACAATCTCGACAACCGCATCCACAACCTCCTTGGTCCAAATTTGGATCTTGGTGTCATAATATGTATGTATATCAAGAGGTACCTTTGCATTAAATCCTATACCGCTTCTGGAAATATCTGTGACATCCACATGACAATACTTAAGTGTTGTCACTCCGTCCTCATCCAGCCGCTCTAACTGTACCGATACATCAATGTCAAGTCTTTTATGTCTTCTCTTTTCTTCCATTCACTTTACCCCATCTATTATATTATTGACTAAGGGAACAAATTACCCTCAAACAACATATTAGTATATATGACTGATTTTTACAAGTAAAATTTATTCAGCTGTCTCATCGTCCATATGCATATCGTTTGTTATAAACATCGCATCACCAAAGCTGAAAAACCTGTATCTTTCCTCTACAGCCTCTTTGTATGCATTGAGGACATGCTCTCTGCCTGCTAATGCTGACACAAGCATGACAAGTGTAGACTGTGGCAGATGGAAATTTGTAATCAGACAGTCAATCACCTTAAAGCTGTATCCCGGATAAATAAAGATATCCGTCCATCCGCTGCACTCTTTTAGCATGCCATTTTCATCGGATGCTGCCTCTAAGGTACGAGTGCTTGTAGTGCCGACAGATATTATTCTGCCGCCATTTTTCTTTGCATTATTAATCTTGTCTGCAGCCTCCTGTGACACCATGTAAAACTCAGAATGCATATGGTGATCAAGCACATTATCCACCTTTACCGGTCTAAACGTGCCAAGCCCCACATGTAAAGTCACCTCTGCAATATCTACCCCCTTATCTTTTACCTGCTGTAAAAGCTCCTTTGTGAAATGCAGTCCTGCCGTAGGCGCAGCGGCCGAGCCGTCATACTTTGCATATACTGTCTGGTAGCGGTTCTTGTCCTTTAGCTGATGTGTGATGTATGGCGGCAATGGCATCTGTCCGAGCTTATCAAGTATCTCCTCAAAAATACCCTCATAGCTAAACTGAATCAGCCTGTTTCCATCATCAACCACATCTATTACTTCACCGGTTAAAAGTCCGTCACCGAATATAATTTTCGTGCCCGGCTTTGCCTTTTTACCCGGCTTTACAAGAGTCTCCCATACGTCATTTTGTCTGCGCTTTAGAAGAAGTATCTCTATCTTTGCCATAGTTCCTTCCTTCACGCCAAACAGACGTGCAGGAATGACCTTTGTATTATTGAGCACAAGGCAGTCGCCCGGTCTTAAATATTTAACAATCTCCTTGAACACATGATGGCTGACTTCTCCTGTCTTCTTGTCAAGCACCATGAGTCTTGAGCTGGAGCGGTCTTCCAGAGGATCCTGTGCTATTAGCTCCTCCGGAAGATCATAATCAAAATCTTTTACGTCCATAATTTTCCTATTCCTAACACTATACTAACGTCTAACCACGAAGTGTGATACCTGCAGTCTCTTTAAGATGAGCAAGTATATCCTTTACAAAGCCCTCGACCTTCTTAGTCTTAAGCTCCTCATCCTTTGGTGTAAATACTACACTGTACGCCATGCTCTTCTTATTCGGAGGAAGCTGTACACCCTCGTAAACATCAAACAGTGTAACATCTGAGACATAATCACAGGCTTCCCTGATACCGTTTTCAATCTGCTCACATGTGATATCCTTGTCCACAACAAAAGCAAAATCTCTCTTCTCATCATCAAATTTTGAAATTGGAGTAAATACTCTGTCCTTTCCATACCACTGTGAAAGAACTCTTAAGTCAAGCTCCATTACATATGCCGGTACTCTCATATCAAGCTCATCGCATATCTCATATCTTACCTGACCGAGATATCCGATTTTTTGTCCGTCACAGAATACCTCTGCGGTCTGATATGGATGAAGGAATGGCTTTTGAGCCGGCTTGTATGTAAACTTCACATCAAGCGCATCTGCTACAGTCTCAGCCAGTCCCTTTATAGTAAAGAACGATTCATCCTCACCGAATACGCCTGCGCAAAGTGTCTCTCTCTCATCCGGATACTCTGTAAGCGGAAGCTCCTTTGCGATAAAGATATTTCCCAGCTCAAAGATTCTTCCCTCCAGGATTCCCTTCTTCTGGTTTCTTGCTATGGCATAAAGCATCTCAGAAGCAAGTGTTGTTCTCATAAGCGAGAGGTCAACATTGATTGGGTTTATAAGCCTGATAGCATGTCTTTCAGGTGCATCCTCCGGGAATCTGAGCAAATCAAGATCAGCAGGTGAGAAGAATGAGTAATGTATTCCCTCATACGCGCCTGCTGCACAGAGCACCTCTTTTATCTTGCGCTCTGTCTGCTGTCTAAGGTTGAGTCCTCCGAGTGTAACCTGTGCCGTAGGCATGAATGCAGGAATGACATGATCATAGCCATACATACGGATAACCTCCTCGGCCACATCAGGATAATCCTCCATATCCTCACGATATGCAGGAATCATGAGTGTCAGCTCATCACCGCTTACAACCGGTGCAAAGCCTAAATTTGTGAGTATTCTCACGATATCCTCTGTAGGAACCTCTATTCCAAGCACACCATTAACCTTTGCAATAGAAACCTTCATCTCTTTTGGCTCAAGCGAATTTCCTGTAGTCACCTCAACGTGAGTTGAAGAAACCTTACCACAGCCAAGCTCCTCCATCAGGTGAAGCGCTCTCTTCATGGCCATGGCTGTTGTGTACTCGTTTACACCCTTTGAGTAAAGTGCACTCGAATCAGATGACTGTCCCAACGCACGTGAGCTCTTTCTGATATTGTCTCTTGCAAATTTTGCAGACTCAAACATTACCTCTGTGGTTCCGTCGTTAATCTCAGAGTTTAAGCCGCCCATGATACCGGCGAGCGCAACTGGCTTCTTTCCATCACAGATAACCAGGTTATTGCTGTTTAACTCAAATTCCTTCTCATCAAGTGTAACAATTTTCTCTCCATCGTTTGCACGTCTTACTACAATCTCATCTCCCTCAAGGTATGAGTAATCAAAAGCATGCATTGGCTGTCCGAGCTCTTTTAAAACAAAGTTAGTGATGTCTACCACATTTGAAATAGAGCTTATTCCGACAAGTGCAAGACGCTTTCTCATCCATGCCGGTGACTCAGAGATTTTTACATCATGCACATAGTGAGCTGTGTAGCGAGGGCAGATGTCCTGTGCCAGGACAGATACCTTGAAATTTTCCTTCTTCACATCATCTGCAGTATAGTCAGTTGCAGGCTCCTTAAGCTCTTTTCCCAAAACAGCAGCAACCTCTCTTGCCATGCCATATATACACTGGCAGTCAGGTCTGTTTGCTGTGATTGCAATATCAAAAATCCAGTCATCAAGGCCGAGGATAGGTTTTACATCATCTCCCGCCTTAGCATCCTCAGGTAAAACCAAAAGTCCGTTGTAGCCTGCACCCGGATAGAGGTCTTCATTTAAGCCAAGCTCTACGCCTGAACATAACATTCCATATGAATCATATCCACGCAGCTTGCCCTGCTTTATCTCCATCACGCCCTCTATTGTAACATGATCCTTTGCTGTGGCATATACTGTGGCACCGATAAGTGCAAGAGGATATTTGCCCCCTGCCTTTACATTGTCCGCTCCACAGCAGATCTGGAATGTGCCATGTGCTCCGGCATTTACCTGACACAGGCTTAGGTGTGTCTCAGGAATCGGCTCACATTTTTCTACAAGGCCGACTACTACGTTTGAGATATCCTTTCCCACCTCATATGATTCCTCAACCTCGAAACCACATGAGAATAATTTTTCCTCTAACTCCTTTGGTGTTACATCTATATCTACATAATCTTTTAACCAGCTAAGTGGTGTTAACATAATTTTTGCCTCCTGTTATATATTCAAGAAAAATGAATCTAGTTGTCATCAATCTGGTCTAATACCCTAAGGTCTGACTCGAATAAAAGCTTGATGTTGTTAATTCCGTATTTGAGCATTGCAATACGCTCAAGACCGATACCAAATGCAAAACCACTGTACTCATTTGTGTCTATGCCACAGCCCTCAAGCACCTTTTTATTTACTACGCCTGCACCAAGCACCTCAATCCAGCCTGTGCCCTTGCATAAAAAGCAGCCCTTGCCGTGGCACTGGAAACAGCTTACATCAACCTCTACAGACGGCTCTGTAAATGGGAAGTATGAAGGACGAAGACGTGTTGTGACATTCTTTCCGAACATCTTCTTTACAAGCTGGTCAAGCATACCCTTTAAATCGCACAGTGTGATTCCCTTATCTACCACAAGACCCTCCATCTGTGTGAACATAGGAGAATGTGTCGCATCATCATCTGAACGGAAAACCTTACCCGGTGAAACAACCTTGATAGGTGGCTTCTTTGCTTCCATAACATGAATCTGTCCTGCTGAGGTCTGTGTACGAAGTAAGAACTCAGGTGATAAGTAGAATGTATCCTGCATATCACGCGCCGGATGATCCTTTGGAGTATTTAAAGCTGTAAAATTATAGTAATCATTCTCGATTTCAGTTCCCTCGTAAACCTCAAAGCCCATAGATGTGAAAATCTCCGAGAGCTGGTCCTTTACCTGTGTTACAGGATGAAGATTACCCTTTTTGCTTCTCTTTGCAGGCATAGTGACATCTATTTTCTCGCTCTCATACTTGCGCTTAAGTGCCTCTGCCTCAAATTTCTTAACCTTCTCATCAAGAAGCTTCTCAACTGCCTCACGTGTCTCATTGACCCACTGGCCTACCTTTGGTCTCTCATCAGGAGCAACATCCTTCATGCCCTTTAAGACTGCTGTGAGCTCACCCTTCTTTCCAAGAATTGCAGCACGCACATCATTTAATTTTTCAAGACCGTCAGCCTTATCAATTTCAGCAAGTGCTTTTTCTCTGATCTGTTGAATTTTGTCTCTCATCGAATTTCACCTCATAATATTTTTCTTAATTTGCATAAACTCGTAAATCCAAGCTTGAATTCGCCGTTTATGCGATAAAAAACGCCCCTGCATGGCTATTAAACCATGCAGGGACGAAAATTCCGCGATACCACCCTGATTTCCATTGAAGAAATATCCAATGGACTCTCATTGATATGTGTAACGTACATAACACGTCATGAACTACTGTGCTTCATCCATGCAGCTTCAGTGTGAACTTCAATCAATAGCCTTTTTGTAAGACTGCTTTCAGCCGATGACAATCTCTCTCTGGTCAAAGTACTATAATCTACTATGCACCTTCATTGCTTTTATTATATATAGCTGCGACATATATATCGCAAATGCTTATTTCTTAATAACACATAAGTCATTTTAGCACAATCTCTATATTTTGCAAGTAGAAAATTTTTCTATTTTCTTTATATTTTATTTCTAAGCCCCTTAGGATAATGGTTTTTAACCTGTGCACCATTCACCTTGCCCCAGCCGGCCGGATATCCATCTACACATACAAGTGCCCAGCCCTTTTTGCATTCAGCCGCCTGCTCATCAGATAACATAACTGACTGACCATTGAAAAAGCCGATAGTCTGCGGATTGTCACATGTAAGCTTTACTACGTTTTTAGCATCATTTAGCTTAAGTGCAAGTGCCAGCGAATGCGACGGCTCAAAGCGCTGTTTTTTAAACTCTCCTATATGAAGCCCTGCTCGCTGCACCTTAAGGCCCTTAATATCCACTTCCATATCAGGCAGCCTGTAGAGCTGCTCCCCAAACATGACAAGCCTTGAGTTTTTTATCCATGCTGCCATATTCTCTGATATAGTCTCATCAAGAAACTCTGAGAGAAGCTTCATATTTTCTTTTGTGAGAGCCGACTTTGTTTCATTTTTCCTGTTCTTACTATTTTTGTTCTTTTTGGTTTTCCTGTCAGCTTTAAGGTCTGTGTCCACACAGCCTCTTCTCACAAGCTTTGCCACAAAATGTCCCTCTCCGTCCACCTTATGCGGCCAGAAGCGCTCCATTTCTTCAAGTGTAAAATCAGGATGTCTCTCCAAAAAATACTCAATTACATCCTCATTTTCTTCCTTCGAGAAGGTGCAGGTGCTGTACACTATCGTACCTCCCGGCTTAAGCATCACAGCAGCATTATCCAGTATTTCCTTCTGCCTTTCCGCACAGATTGCCACATTTTCCATGCTCCACTGCTCTATTGCCTCAGGCAGCTTTCGAAACATTCCCTCTCCTGAGCAAGGTGCATCCACCTGTATAGCATTAAAAAAGCCTGGGAAATGTGAAGCAAGCACAAAGCTGTCCTCATTTGTCACAATCGCATTTTTGATTCCCATACGCTCTATATTCTGCGACAAAATCCGGCTTCTTTGTGTATTAATCTCATTTGATACCAAAAGTCCGCTGTCTCCTAAATATGTGGCAAGCTGTGTGCTCTTTCCGCCGGGTGCCGCACACAGGTCAAGCACTCTCATACCCGGCTTTGGAGCTAAAAGTGCAGCCGCCGACATGGCACTTGGCTCCTGTATGTAGTAAAGCCCCATCTCATGATACGGATGCTTTCCCGGACGCACATTCTCATCAAAGTAATATGCCTCATTTGCCCACGAAACCTTTTTATCTGAAGATATTTTAAGTGTTTTCAATATCCGCATTCTTTCTTCCGGGCTTTGTACCTTTAAGGTATTGAATCTGAGCGCCTGAAATCTGTTATTGTCATAGCTGTATAAGAAATCATCCCACTCATTGCCCAGAAAGGCCTTCATCTTTTTTTCAAACTCTATCGGTAAATTCATTATCAAATCCTCTTGTTTTCTTACGAAATAATTACAATGTATATTACTATCACACACATAGTCATGTATCTAAGCACTTCGATATTACCACATTTCTACTATCCATGCTATCAATTTTTTGTAGGCATATCACTGCTCACTACGTACACTGCTTATATCCACCACTGTCACATCCTTATAATAATATCCGATTATATCCTTATAGCCGCTTCCTGCCTTTGCCAGCTTGTCTGCCCCATACTGGCTGAAGCCTATTCCATGGCCGAAGCCTCCTCCGGACAGTGTATAGTGACCATTTGCACCGGCACTCACACTAAAGCAGGCGCTTGGTATCATCGACATATTCTCCCTCGCAGAGCCATCGTTTAATGTAACTTTTTTCTGATAATGCCCTAATGCCTTTCTTATATCATTCTCCGCCGTAAAGGTCTGCGATTTGTTTCCATAATTTATTGTGAGCGAAAGTACATAACCAGCATCCGACGTCTTATCGACAGAAATACCTGTTGCTGTGCCGTACTGAGGATCATTGTATGCCGATAAATCAAGCTCCGATGTCCATCTGTAGTATGGCGAATTGTCATCCACTGACTCCACCTTGTGTATGAAATCCGGTGTGCTCGAAGACCAGACCTCCATATCCTCGGTTTTTCCGGCAGACGTAGAAAAATAATAGCATGTTATTAAGCTTCCTCCACATGAGACAACCTGTCCTGCTGTAGCTTTTACAGCCTCATCGGTCGACTGCTTTGTTTCTGAAGCGTTATAGACCTGAAAAGCCGTTGTATTGTCAATATTTGCTCCGTATAGCGCATACTGTGTATTTTTCATCTGTGAATATACAAAGGTTCTTGCGCAAACAGCCTGAGCCTTAAGCGCCTCTGCATCAAATGTAGATGGCATCTCCGACGGCAGCACATAGCGCACATATGTCTCCACATCGACTGTATTCACCGCCACAATACCTTCCTCTGTCCCGATAAACTCAAATGAGCCCGGATAGCTCTTACCGTTTATGCTGACATAATTGTCCGCTGAGCTCACCTTTATCCGGTTTTTTTGCGCATTTGCCATATATGCACCCACATCGTCAATAGCATTGCTTCCACAGTCAGCATCATCCACATAAAGGTTAGCTGCGGCAGCTGCCGCAATTGTTGGAAATGCATCCTTTCCATCGTTTTTTATAAGCACCCTTATGTATGTAAGGTCTGGTGCCTGTCTTCTGACGATGGCACATATCCTGCCGGAATCAAGTATGTAGGAAAGTGTTTCACTTCCAATTATCAGGTCAGAAACCGCAATTTCCTTAGGCGCTACTCCTGTCTCATCATACACCGGCAGCTTGTCTGACTGCATTGGAATGTCACCCTGCCCTGCAATCTGCATGGTTCCGTTTCCGTACGACAGCATCACACCTGATATATCATCCGGCTTTACCTGTATCTTTTTGACCTTAGAGCCACTGATTTCAATATCACAGACCCCTGTAAAGCTCTCTTCCATGGTACCCTTTGCCCTGTATAGATCTCCATCACATATGAAAATCAGCCTTCCATCATCATTTGACACAATATATGCATTCTCATACACCATATCCTTAGTCACTGCCCTCGCCTGTTTTACAAGTGCCCCTTTTTCCTTTTGCGCCATAACAATTGCAAAAACAATAACCACGCATACCACGGTTATCGCAAGCATTATCCAGACCATCTGATTCGGCTTTTGCCGTCTTCGTCTTCTATTTGCCAAATTTCTGTTCTCCTTAACACCCAAATAGTGGTTACTGCTCAAAAAATGGGAGCTGCAAAAACAGCTCCCTTTATCATCTGTACCTAAGAATCCTTTGTGCTTTAAAAATCTTTTGTATCTCATAAATCTTTTGTGCGTCCGGAGTTCTTTTGTACATTATTATTCTTTTGTAAGAACCCAAAATGCCGGTCCTGTAATTTAGACTCCTAGCGCTCTTGCTAGGTGGGTAACCGCAGTCTGCCTTCTGCCTTCCGCTGCATAATGACGGCCTGACATCCAACAGCTCATATAGGAATCCCGTTTAAAGTAAATGTAGGTTCTAAATACACAGGGTTGTCGAACATCTCAGGTATCTTTGTAAATTCATTATACTTTATTATGTCTCATGTTGCAATGCAAAATTCATGTTAGAATTTAACAAATTTTTCTCTGGCATTTCGTAACATATTTGAAAACCAGATAATTACTGCGACGAATATAATCATCTCCACATATGACCAGTACGGTATCTTTTTGAGGCAATCCGAAACTATCGCAACTATACTGATAACAAAGATCACAATGCCGAATACAAGTGACTTTGGATAAATATAAGCTATATATCCGGCCGTATCCTTTATCTTTTTCATCTCATCCTCAGCCACAAAGGTACTTTCAATTTTGCCGCTTTTCTTCATTCGCAGTGACACAAATATTATGTAAATTCCCAGTATCAGTGTGACCGCATCTATTATAATAAAATAGTTCATGCTTCTTTCTCCTGTATTTTTATTTATTATTCCTAAATAGTTATCACGGATCTTATATATACAAAAAATATGTAAAATCACCAAAATTAGTATAACCTCATGTAAGGAAAAAATAAATGGTAAATAAGTCCCAACTATTTCTTGAATTTCTATTATTAATGTCTGTCTCTTATACACATCTGACGCTGCCGACGACTAGTCGAGT
>ENA-OWZB01000372-OWZB01000372.1-human-gut-metagenome-genome-assembly--contig:-NODE-372-length-11697-cov-14.1766_pt1 | contig 11697 bp, 7 predicted proteins | sample MGYA00249254_ERZ652103 | MGnify/ENA primary metagenome ERZ652103 (study PRJEB26925, sample SAMN05827063) | human gut metagenome | biome: ENVO:2100002; feature: ENVO:00000062; material: ENVO:00002003...
CGAGATCTGCGCATGTCTCGTGGGCTCGGAGATGTGTATAAGAGACAGTGTTTCAAATGAGTGAAAAGACAATGTTTCCAAGAGAAGACCATACAGAAATGCTGTTTCAGAAGATACTAAACGATCCATGGGCGTGTGACAGGCTTATGGAAACCTTCAATGAAAATCTGGTTTACAACGATGAATTTGATGTATCACTTCCGGCAGAAAAATTTGCTAAAGCTCTCTTCAATGCATATACTAACCGTGATCTTTCCGCACTGCTTATGTGTCTGTGCAACAACACCGTATTTGATTTGCTGCGCAATTCATATATCATACCGTACAGGTTCAATGCCGACGGACATCAAAATCCGATAATCATGACCGATGAACACGGAAATCCGCTGCCCGAGTATAAACACATATCTCACGACAAGAACTATATACATTTTCATGAGATATACAATGATATGCCAGATAAAAAGGATATCTACTACGCACAGGCTTACCGCTACAGTCACACATATGATTCCGAGCATATGACTCCCACGCAGCAGGTCATTGTAAAGCATGACGGAATACTCTTGATACGAGAGCTTCCCGATACCGTAAAACTCAAGGAGACTGAGGCTGAGGCTTACTCTGCCGTATGGGATCTGATGATACAGATTGAAAAGGAGCTTCCTATGGCATATGTTTTTTACGGTCAGGACTCTCTTGTGGAAAATGACAAGCGGTATGATGAAATTGGTATTTTCCTGCGAAGCTCTCATTTCCTAAAAAATCTTGAAAAACATGTACAAAAGGCCGAGGCGATAATTTATGGCAGATAACAGCTACACAGATATCATGGAAAAAAATCATATGGAAATCCCCTGGCATGATTATGCCAGACAGGATGGAAATATACTCATAGATAAGGCGGGACTGATTGAAAAAGCCTCTGTAATCGGACGTGTCGGACTCATCATGCTCTCCTGCGGCACAGGAGCCTGGCGTGTGAGAACCTCCATGAACCGGCTCTCAAAGGTGCTTGGTGTCACATGTACAGTGGATGTCGGACTTATGTCAATCGAGTTTAACTGTTTTGACGGCACTGACTGTATATCGCAGTCACTCAGCATAGCAAACACAGGTGTAAACACCTCAAAGCTCTATCGCATGGAGCAGTTTGTCGACAATTTTCCTAACGAGGAAGCTCATCTGACCGGCGAAGAAATCCACCGTCGACTCGATGAGATAGAGCAGATTCATGCCATTTACTCCCCTGCAAGGCTTGGGCTTGCAGCCGCTATAGCATGCTGTGCCTTCACATTTTTGCTCGGCGGAGGCCCTATCGAGATGATGCTGGCATTTATAGCAGCCGGCATCGGAAATCTCATACGAACCAAGCTTATAAAGCATCATTTTACCTTGTTCCTTAATATAGCGGTATCAATTTCTGCCTCATGCTTCATATATGCGGCACTTTTAAAAATAGCAGAGATGGCTTTCAATGTACCATCAATTCATGAAGCCGGATACATCTGTTCCATGCTCTTTATCATTCCGGGATTTCCGTTTATTACAAGCGGAATCGACCTGGCAAAGCTGGATCTGCGCTCCGGTCTTGAACGCCTTGCCTATGCAATAATAATAGTCATGGTAGCCACGATGTTTGCATGGATTATGGCGCTGCTTCTGCAGCTTAAGCCTATGGACTTTGAAGATTTGGATCTGGGCCCCGTACTACATCTAATCCTGAGGCTTATAATGAGCTTCTTCGGTGTGTTTGGATTCTCAATCATGTTCAACAGCCCTGCTCCCATGGCTGCAACAGCCGCACTTATCGGTGCCATAGCAAATTCACTGCGGCTTGAGCTGGTAGACCTGACAGGTATGCCGGCTCCTGCTGCCGCATTTGCCGGAGCTCTCACAGCAGGGCTTCTCGCATCATTTATCAAGGAAAACAACGGATATCCGAGAATATCCCTTACTGTTCCATCCATAGTCATAATGGTTCCGGGACTTTATCTGTATCGGGCTATATACAATTTCGGCATAATGGCACTTTCGGATGCTGTTTCATGGTTTGCATCAGCAATCATGATTATCATTGCACTGCCGCTCGGACTCATCTTTGCAAGAATACTAACTGATAAGACGTTTAGGTATTGCACGTAACAGAATCATACACATTATAAGCAGACTTGTTTTATACCATTCAAAATCCGGACGGTACAAGCTCTGCACCAACATACAAATATTAAACTCAAAAAACAAGGAGGCATTCATCATGCTTACAGCAGTTACAGGAATAAACTGGGGAGACGAAGGAAAGGGTCGTGTCATCGACCTTCTCGCAGAACATGCGGATATCGTAGTCCGCTATCAGGGTGGTAACAATGCCGGACACACAGTAGTTAATAAACAGGGAAAATTTGTCTTAAATCTGCTTCCATCCGGAATACTTCACCCAGATGTAGTATGTGTGCTCGGTGACGGAATGGTTATTGACCTAAACCATCTGTCCAATGAAATTGCACAGATCAGAACACAAGATGTATCTGTTTCACCAAAAAACCTGAAATTATCAACAAGAGCCACAATTTCAATGCCGTGGCATAAAATACAGGATGAGCTTGAGGAAGAGCGCCTTTCAAAGTCCGGAGCAGCCTTCGGCTCTACCAAACGCGGTATTGCCTATGCATACAGCGATAAATACCGTAAAAAAACAATCCGTCTCGGTGATTTACTCCACTTAGACGAAGAGAATGTACAGGCCAGACTTAAGACAATGCTTGAAGCTAAAAACCTTGAGCTTGCAGGCTGCTATCATCAGGAACCTATGTCTCTGTCAGCTCTTTTGTCATGGTGCAGGCAGAAGGCTGCAAAATATGCACCTTATATCACAGATACCGGTGCATTCCTTGAGGATGCACTATCAAAGGGAAAGCGTGTTGTACTTGAAGCACAACTTGGTGCAATGAGGGATATAGACTATGGTATTTTCCCATATACTTCAAGCTCCTCCACCATCTCAGCTTACGGTCCTATAGGTGCCGGTATCCCAGGTGCCTCATTAGACCATGTGGTCGGTGTACTAAAGGCATACTCTACCTGTGTCGGAGCCGGACCATTTGTCGCGGAAAAAGCTATGAACGGTGAATGGACTGAAATGGTCCGCAAGTATGGGGGCGAATATGGTGCTGCCACTGGAAGACCACGTCGTGTGGGTCCATTTGATGCCGTTGCAAGCCGCTATGGTCTAAAATGCCAACATGCCGACAAAATCGCACTGACCAAGCTAGATGTCCTGAGCATCATGGATCAGATTCCTGTTATCACAGGATATCAGTATAAAAATGCCGTAACAAACGTCTTTGACCCTACCGAAAATCTCGAAAAATATACCCCGGTAGTCAAAATGCTGCCGGGTTGGAAAACCGATATATCAAATTGCAGGTCATATGATGAGCTGCCTGTAAATGCTAAGCGCTACATAAACTTCCTTGAGGACATGCTAAGACACGAAATACAATTTGTTTCAGTCGGAGCTGAGAGAAATCAATATCTTCTCAATGGTAAGTGGCTGTAATTGCCTTTAACATGCTTTAACCGACCTCTATGCCATTGCCATATTATTTTTCTGATTTACTAAGATATTGTATACACGAATGTGCTGCCACATTTCCTTCTCCGACAGCCTTCGTGTACTGGTATGGCCTGCCTGTGCAGTCTCCTGCCGCAAAACAGCCTGCCACATTTGTCTGCTGGGCTCTATCCACCAATATATGTCCGTTTTCTATTTCAAGCTGCGGCATAAGCTTTGATGGTGCGATGGCGTTCCTGAGGCAGAATACTCCGTCTACGCTCTCAGTCTTTCCGCTTCGAAGCGTAATTCCTTCCACAAATGAGTCTCCGATTAATGCTATAGGTGCATCCTTTGATATCTTTACATTTGGAAGCTCTATTTCGCTGTCATTATAGGCTGGGAAATACAATACCTCTGCCGCAAGATCCGCAAGATATTTCACCTCATGCTCATACTTTTTGTCATTGCATATGACAGCTATCCTTTTATCCTTGTAAAACATGCCATCACAGGTGGCACAGTAGCTGAGCCTCTTTCCAAGCAGCTCATCCTCCCTGTCCAGCTGCTTTGCAGACATCACACCCATGCAAAGTATGAGAGTCCTGGCCTCATACATCTCATTGTCTGCAAGCACCATAAAGCCGTTTCCTGCAGGCATGATATTGGTCACAGTCTTTTCTGTTATATCAATTCCCGCAGCTCTCCTATGGGCGTCAAAACGTTCAAACAGCTCCTGTCCGCTTATCTGTGGAAATCCGGGATAGTTTGTGATTTTCTCTGCCTTTTGCACCTTTTCGCTTAGGTTCTTCGAACCAAACCAGATAAAATCCTTTTTATATGTTTTTAAATTCAGGGCTGCCGACAGTCCGGCAGGACCTGTTCCTATTATTATACTATCGTACATGCTATGCTCCTTGTACCAAATGTTTGTATATATTTAGACCTTATATATTGTGGGACACTAAGGTATACATCGAATTGCATGCAAGCATGCATCGATGATATCTTTTGACCCTTTAATCATATTATATTATTGCAATGTCACATACAGTGCGCCTTCAATGCTTCGATATACTCCCTTGCATATCGTGAGAGTACCACACCCTTTCTGCTGATAATGCCTATCCTCATATACTCCTCCACATCAAGTGGCTTTGATATAATATTCCTTCCATTCAACTCAGCGGAAATCACTCCTGAGCACACTGTGTAGCCATTTAAGCCAATTATCAGATTAAAAAGTGTAGCTCTGTCTCTGACCCTGATATTCTTTCTGCTGTCAAGAGTGCTGACAAACTCCTCCGAAAAATACTGTGAATTATACTCTCCCTGCTCATACGTCAGGTACGGATAGTCCTGCAGATCATCCATCGTGATGCTCTTTTTTGAAGCAAGCGGATGACTGTCACATATGAATACATGCGGTGTGGCTGTAAAAAGCTCTGTGAACTCGAGTTCATTACGCTTTAGCATCTTTGAAAGCACCTCCGTATTCTTGGAGCTTAGATATATGACTCCCAGCTCACTCTTTAAATTCGTGACATCCTCAATGATTTCGTGAGTCTGCTCCTCCCTGATGGTAAAATCATACTGATATGCATCAAACTTTCTGATTACATCCACAAATGCATTCACCGCAAAGGAATAGTGCTGACACGATACCGCAAAGTGCGGCTTACTCACCACATCATCCTTGTAGATTCCCTCTATGAGATCTACCTGCTCGAGCACCTGTCTGGCATGACCGAGAAATCTCTCACCATCTTCTGATAGTATCACTCCCTTGTTTGTCCTGATGAAAATAACTATCTGCATCTCTTTTTCCAGGTCATGTATAGCGCTGGTCACAGTGGGCTGCGAGACAAAAAGCTGCTTTGCAGCCTCTGTTATATTGCCGCATTCTGCCACTGTCACCACGTATTTTAATTGTTGCAGAGTCATGCTCATTCTCCTTTTGTTACATATCGAAATATTATTTTACATATTTTAAATGTCTTACATCGCTTAAGTCATCTCGAAACTATTACTGTATACCGATAATCTTTCTCAGTATCTCACCCAACAGCTTTCCGAGCATAAGCGGAATGACAACAAGCACCACATACCACAGCAGCTTGTCATACCACACCCTGCCATCATTTATCACACAGATAAAGTGCATGGCAACAACTGCCACTGCAAATACAGATGCAAGAAGCTGCAAAAAGCTCGCCACATGAAGCTTATTTGTTACCTTGCCGAACGTAAATAAAAGCATCGCACCAAATAACATCGCTATATCTGCCTCCCACGGTATCATTTTACTATACGAAAACAGCTTAAACATATCACGAAACTCCATATGCAGCTCAAGAAACAAATCCACTGATGCTATCATGAGCAATACTGCTCCTATTGTCGAAAATACCGCTGCCAGATATACATAATTGTTTCCAATCCTGTGCTGTCTGAGCTTATATTTAAGCATACCCTTTTTCTGCACATACTGTGTACGCAGATAAGAATCTGTCGCAGAGGCAATAGCCCTGTCGCAGTACTCGGCTGCTGTCCTGTATACTTTGACTCCGGCATCGTTATTTTTAAGGGCAAACTCCACAAGGCTCTCTCCTGCCCTGTTGTTGCCACGCTCCGTCGCAGTAACCAGATACCCTGCACCAAGCTTCTGCTCCTTGCCATCAAAAAAGGTAGCGACCAGATACTGTCCGTAATCGGCAAGTGCATCCACATTTCCAAGCTCCACCGCTTTCTTCCACCAAAACACTGCTCGCCCGGGATCTCTGTATGTGCCCTGGCCTCTTTCAAACATATTTGCTACCATATTCATTGCATCTGCATCTTGCGCCTCTGCCAGCGACAGAAACTGACGAAATGCGCTCTCCATATCATTTTGTCTGTATGCCACCATAGCCATATCAAACGCTGTGCTTTTCATATTATTCTCCTTGACAGCCTTTGCTGTTATCTTTTTATTATAATATATTTAAAGCAATGATAGCAATATAACTTCTTTCCCAATTTATAGTAAATGCCGCACCCGAAGGTGCGGCATCTAAGAGGTTTATAAAATGTTTAGTTTAAAAGCTGTTTTAGTTGCAAGCTCTCTTCTTGCGATATGTAGCTGCTGTGATTGCAACCATTGCAAGTCCGAGTAAGCATACATATGTAGCTGCTTCATTGTCATCGCCACTCTTTGGAGCTGCTTTTTTAGTGTCATTCTGCTGTTTACCTGCAGTTTTCTTATCAAGAGTAATTAATGTTGCAGAAACCTTTTCCGGTGTTGGATCTGTCTTGCCCGGGTCTTTTGTTTTCTTCACCTCAGTAAGAATGACTGTTCCACCATCCTTTGCTGCCGGAATTGTAACAGCAACTGTTTTATCACTTCCTACAGTATATGTAGCACCGCTGTATAAATCCTTTACCTCTGTTCCTGCTGCTAAGCTAACCGGAACTTTTACTTCTTTTGCGGTATCCTTGATATTCATACCAACATATAAGGTTGTTCCTCCATAGGATCTTGAAACTACATCATAGCCTTCCTCATCAGAACCTGCCACAACTGTTCTGCTTCCTCTTGCAAATACATCTGTGTATGCATTACGGATGCTAAGCAGATTCTTATAATGCTGATATGTGACATTGTCCTTTGTTGCCTTAGAGAAATCCATGTCATATCTATTAGTCTGATATGGATAATTATTTAATCCACTTAAACCAACTTCTTCACCATAATAGATAACCGGAATACCCTTTGCAGTAAGCTGTAAGGTAGCTGCAACTAACGCTGCTGATGTTGCTTCATCCTCGGTATAGCCTTTTCCGTTTATTAAGGAAGCCTTAAATCCATCTTCATCATGACTGCTTAAGAACTGACCTGTCATGTATGCGTTATTAAGTGCTGAATTTCTTGCAGAAAGGAATTTCTCTACAGAAGAAATATTGCCACTTACAAAGCTTGTTGCCTGGTCATTAAAATCGAAATCAAGATCTGCATCCATCTGACCACTACCTAAGGTACTACCATTTGACGCATATCCTGCACCATAATATTCTCCAATCATCTTGAAAGACGGATTTACTTCTGTTGTAGAATTTTTAAGTGCTGCCCATGTTGTACTGTCAACATGCTTTACAGTATCTACACGGAAATAGTCAACACCATAATCCTTCATCCATGATGTCTGCCATTCTACTAATTTTGCCCTGACATCTGCCTTTTCTGTTGCAAAATCCGGCAATCCAGACTGCCATGATTTAATATCGCCTTCACTGACGCTCTTATCCCTAAGCATATCAGCAAATGTTGATTCTGTACCATATCCTGCATGGTTTACAACAATATCAACCATAATACGCATACCACGTTTATGTGCTTCGCTAATCATAGTTTTAAATTCTTCTGTTGTACCCATTGTAGGATTCAATTTTGTAAAATCACTTGCCCAGTATCCATGGTATGCTGCATTATAAGGAACATCTTCTTTACCCTCATCTGTCACAGTTACACCTGCAATATTCTTTACAATTGGTGTAAGCCAGATTGTATTTACTCCTAAATCCTGTAAGTAATCTAACTTAGCTGTTACACCGGCAAAATCTCCACCATGATACAGTCCAGGGTTGTCTCCGTATGTATCTGTACCACTTGCTGTATTGTTAGATTCATTACCATCAAAGAATCGGTCTGTCATCATAAAGTAGACAACAGCTTCATCCCAGTCGAAATCATTTTCATTTTTCTTCACACGGTCTGTAATTTCAACATCAACTGTAGTACTGAATTTATTACCATACTGGTCTGTTACAGTAATTGGTAATGTCTTAGTACCTAATGTTGTATCTACAGTTGCAGAAATTGTAACAGCCTGGAGCTCTGGCTCAATCGGCATCTCACTACTTCCACCAAGTGAAGAAACATCAATACTTGCACTTGCAACTTCAAGTTTCTGAGTATCTGTATCAGCCTGTTTAACCTTAAACTTAACTACATTATTCTCATTGTAGTTAAATGACTTATTCATAACTTCTGCTGTAACTGTTGCATTTAATTTATAGTATTCAAAATATGAGTAATCTGCGTCATTATATTTTTCACTATTTGAATTGAATGCATCTACAACATAATTTCCATTTGCTTTGTAACGATAATGTGTTTTGCCATTTGTTAAACCATTCTTTACATACTCAAAACGCTTTGTTGTATCATTGTATGTCATTGGATACTCTGTTCCGTTTACGTCAACAGATACTTTCATATCCTTTAAGGTGCCATCTACAAATGCATCATCATCACGATAGTAGTATGATACCTGTTGATTTTCTGCATCTACTTCATAGCCAACATTATATGGCATAGCAATTTCTGGCTCACTGCCGGCTTTCATGCTGGCATAGATAACCTTCTGATCAGAAGGGAATGTAACTGAATGGTCTCCACCATCTTTAATCCATGGGTCACCTGTTGAATCTAATGCAATACAAAAATCAACCTTTGTGCAGGATGGTTTTGCTGGGATTGTTACTGTCCATTTATCTCCACCTACATATGTAAAATCGGTTAATACTGAAGCATATCCTGATGACCATGTATAAAACTGTGGTGTAATACCTTTTTCTTTTAATCCCGGATTCTCATAATCCAATACAAGGTATCTCTTTTCCGTTGGTACGATTACCGGTTTCTCATGAACCGGATCGGAACCATCCACATAATATAATACCTCATTCTCATCACCGCTTATTGTAAAAGAACGATCTGCAGTATCAGAGCCGCCATCCCATCCTTTTGTATTATCATAGCGTGCCTTTAATCCTACCGTTTTTCCTACATTACTGCCGGCAACTGTAATGGTCTGTTTAAACCATGTCACATTATTTTCAGCATCATAATATGTTCCGTCAAAAACATAAGAACCATTTAATCCGGCATTCCACATCCACAAATCAACTTTTCCCATGTCTTTGTCTGTTGATAAGTCTTCATTGTAATAATAAATTGTAAATGTGTGGTCCGCAACCGGTGCCTCCCAGCTGTCCGGTGCTGTTTTATATACGGTTGTATCACCTTTTGTTCCGGTAACCCAGAGCTCAGTACTTGTTGATGTCACAGAAACATCAATATTATCCGTCTGTGTTCCGTTGTTATTATTAAAAATACAGCTGAAATTCTGTTTTACATCCTGTGTATATACTACATCATACCATCCCAAATGATCAGCATTTGCCGAAATCTGTCCGCCCGGCCATTCTTTTCCAACACCTGCTCCTGTTGCAGAGGCATCTGCTCCCCACATATAATTGTAAATAGTACTTCCCATTCCTGAAGCAAGATAATGGATGGTTGTTACATATTTCCAATCGGCAGGTTTTGTCTCTGACAAAGAACCATCGAACCAGTACTCTGCTTCTGCCTTTCCTTTTGTAGAAAGTGTTACGTCGCTTAACTGGTTTCCATGTCCATCATCATTTAAGATAAGATTATAATCTGTACTGTTATCTAATGTCAGATGCATTGTATACCAGCCTTCATGTCCTGCTGTTGCAGTCATGGTTTTTCCCGGCCATTCACCTGCCGGCTTATTAGTCTCCTTATATATATATGCTGCAACATCATCGCCTAATGTGCTCTTATAATTAATAGTCAGATCACATTCTGTTGGTACAGACTCCGGAACCAATGTTTCCTTCTTTGAAGCATCCTTATACCACTGATATTTTCCATTGTCATCCAACAAACAATAAATGCTTGTATCAGAAGTAAAAGTCTTAATCTGCTCAATTGCAGCTCCTTCTGTCTTTATCTCCGGTGCCGCTGTCTCAGTAGAACCTGCATCAACAAACTGAAAGCCTGTCCACTCACTGCTCTGTACATCTACATAATAGAGCCCGGTGCTTTTCTCAAATGCAAGCTTTGGTTTTTCCTGATTCCCCCATTGTGAAATGGTGGCATTTCCTGCGCCATGGTTATCTACCGCAGCACCGGCAGCCCAGACATGGACAACCGGTGTATTCCATGTACTTGGTTTGTCCAAATACAACCGGATTGTCGGGCTCGCAGCATATGCAGTGGTTGCACCACCGATTGCCGGAGCCATGGTCATAATCATAGCAAGTGCAAGTACCATACTAAAGATACGGCTTACAACGCCATGTTTCCTGTGAAAGCGTTCTTTTAACTTTCTCATATTTCCTCTCCTTTTCTTATTATGTTTGTACGAAAATTCCCTTTCGCACGTTTTCGTATTTATATTATAGTCTTTTCGTTGGTTTTCGGCTATTAGGATAAACAGAGATTTTATTTACGAAATTTTGGTAAAATTTACTATTTATTCATTTTTATGTAATATATGCGAAATCTTTTTAGTACTAAAGGTCCTAGATATAATAGATATATTTTCATTTAAAATTTTGTGAATTATTTTTTAAGCTATTTCCGGTTTTATTCGAAATCCCTGAGCTGCACTGATCTTTGAAAAGAAAGTTCTCACATTGTTTTTATTGAAGGAAGCTCTTACTTTTCCTGTGTTTTTTTTAAATGATGTACTCTTTGGCTAATGTCCGGGAGGGCACTGCAGTATCTAGGTTCCGTCTTCTTTGTTTTTCAGGCGCAATGTATTGTTCTCTTTGATCACCTGCTGATTATCATTTGATTAAAAAGGCATACGTGATTTTCTCCATTTTCTCTACATCCATTGTACTACTTATAAAGAACGAAATCTCTGTTTATGTGAAGTTTTCAAGGTACCAATTTATGGTTTACAAGGGATTGATAGCATAGTAGGCAGACCTTGGGGAGCTGTAATCCCTAAATCTTTTAAAACAGCTCCCAAAATTCAGCCCATAAACCGGAATAATTACGTGAAAAGTAGCTGTAACTGCTAAAATCCCCAAAACAGCTCCCCAAACTCAGCCCATAAGCCGGATAAAAGCCGAGAAAAAGTAGCTGAAACTGCAAAAATCCCTAAAACAGCTCCAAAAACCAGCCCATAAGCTGGAAAATATGAGGCTTATGGCATAATGGTGGAAGCCTTTAGTTATTTCACAAAAAAGAGCCTGCACATTTCTGTGCAAGCTTCTTTTGAAAACTAAAAACCAAAAACTAAAAATCTAAAATCAAAAACTAAAAAATTATACCTGTCTCTTAT
>ENA-OWZB01000384-OWZB01000384.1-human-gut-metagenome-genome-assembly--contig:-NODE-384-length-11182-cov-6.35913_pt1 | contig 11182 bp, 9 predicted proteins | sample MGYA00249254_ERZ652103 | MGnify/ENA primary metagenome ERZ652103 (study PRJEB26925, sample SAMN05827063) | human gut metagenome | biome: ENVO:2100002; feature: ENVO:00000062; material: ENVO:00002003...
TCTGCGCATGTCTCGTGGGCTCGGAGATGTGTATAAGAGACAGTTTATGTCCCATTCCACGTCCATGTTCAACGATTCCTTCTACTGAGAAATCTGTTCCCATAAGGAAACGGAATTTTTCCATATTTCCTCTGTTCAGTTCTTCCCTGACAAAGGTACTACTAATCTTACGGCGTCCGTCCATTTCTTTTGGCAGGACTTCCGTATGAAATCCATATTTCTTTCCGAACTCTTTGAGCATGGCAGGAGTTCCTTTCCGCTCATAGCCAAAACGGAAATCCTCTCCAACTGCCACATAGGAAACCTGCAGATCTCCTATCAGTATTTCTTTTATAAAATTCTCTGCTTTCATGTGCCGTATTTTCTCTGTGAGCGGACATTCCAACAGTATATCCACTCCCATTTCTTCCAATATACGACATCTCTCTTCCTTTGTGAGGATTGTTCTTGAGGCAGTTCCAAGCGCAAGTACAACCGCCTGTGCACCTTCCTGTTTCTGCTCAATAATTTTCTCAACCAGTTTCTGATGTCCGCGGTGTATGCCGTCAAACTTCCCAAGTGTTACCGCACTGTGTGAAATTCTGGGAAAATCATTCTCAATCCTTAAATATTCCATCATGTCTCCTAAAACATTTTTACAGGGAAATACCTGTTTCTTTTCTCGTCCCACTGGTAAACTCCGGCAAAACTGCCTTCACTGCTGCACATACGTATCCATCCGTTTTTCTCCTGTGCATCGACCAGTGCCTGTACAAGAGGATTTCCATTAGCCAGAAGTCTGTCCCCTTCTTTTGTACAGCATACCCTTGGATACTCTGCAAGAATCTCCTCAATACCGAGGATTTTACTCTCTATGGTTCCTTCCTGCACTGCCTCTTCTGTCTGCGCCAGGGTAATGGCATCATCCAGTGTAAATCTGCCCACCTTTGTCCGCAAAAGACTTTCCATGGCAGCTCCACAGCCCAGCTTTTCCCCTATATCATGGCACAGAGTACGGATATAGGTTCCCTTGCTACAGATCACACGAAAACGCACCAGCGGAAAACTGATATCCAGAATTTCTATCTCATAAAAATGTACAGGTCTTGGTTTACGCTCCACAGTCTTGCCCTCTCTGGCAAGTTCATAGAGTTTCTTTCCATTGACCTTCAGTGCTGAATACATTGGCGGCACCTGCATATAGTCTCCCACAAAAGAACTGACCACTGTGCAAAGCTCTTCTTCTGTAACGGAAAGCTCTGTAGTCTGTGAGAGAACAGTTCCGCTCATATCCTGGGTATCCGTAACAACACCCAGACGCATCACTGCCTCATAGGTTTTCTCTTTATCTGTGATCATATCCACCAGACGGGTTGCTTTTCCCAGAGCCACCGGGAGCACTCCTTCTGCATCCGGATCAAGAGTTCCGGTATGTCCGATTTTCTTCATATGAAGGATTCCCCGAAGCTTTGCCACCACATCATGGGAAGTGAATCCTTTTTCCTTACGGATTACAATTACTCCATCCATCAGACTTCCTGCTCCTGAAACTGTTTGCAGATCTGTTCTGTCACATTGTTGATCACATCATATACAGAACCCTGAAGATCACATCCTGCTGCTCTCATATGACCGCCGCCGCCAAAATATACTGCAATCTTGCTTACATCCACATTTCCGTTGGAACGCAGGGAAACTTTGAAAGACTGAGTTTCCACTTCATAGATAAACATGGCAACTTCCACTCCCGCTGTAAGACGAAGCTGGCTGACGATACCGTCCAGATCCTTGCCATCCACACCATAGAACTCCATGTCTCTTTTTTTAAGATATCCGATAATACATTTTCCATCCAGAAGCAGGATACTCTCTGCAAGAACACGCCCCATTACCTGATTCTGCACATAAGTTTTCTGATAGAAAGATTCGTCAATGATCTTACTGAAATTGAATCCTGTCTTCATCAGTTCCCCGGCAATACGCATGGTCTCCGGTGAAGTTGAAGAGTACTGAAATACCCCTGTGTCATGAACCATTCCCGTATAGATCGGCACTGCAATGGTACGGACCACTTTCTCAGGATCAAAAAGCCCATAGAGAACTTCACAGGCAGAGCTTACCTCTCCCCTGATATGATTCACCTGTGCAAATCCGGAGTTACTGATATGATGATCAATACATGCTGTTCTTTTTGCAGTGTCAAAGTATGGACCTGCAATGGCAAGTCTGTCTCTTGCACTTACATCACAGGTAACAAAAAGGTCATACTCTTTGTCACCGTCCAGCTCTGTTTTAATCTCATCCATACAGTCAATATGTCCGAAAACAGGTTTGGGATTATCCAGGTACACATCTGCCTGAATTTCCGGATAATAGGTTTTTACATATAAATATAACGCCATACAGGAACCAACGCAGTCACCATCCGGACGGATATGTCCGCCGATTCCCATTGTTTTCACACCTTCCAGTATTTCCGCAATATTTTCCATGTTCTCATCCTCTTTTAATTCTCATCCTGCTCCTCATCCTGTCTGTGGGAGTTGCTGTCTTTCTTGGTAACATCATCAATAAGCTTTGACATATTTACACCATACTCAATAGATTCGTCCAGGATAAAACGGATCTCCGGTGTATTTCTCAGGTTTAAATTACGCGCCAGCTGGCGTCTAATGTAGCCTTCTGCACTGTTCAGACCTTTGATCGTCGCTTCCTTTGCTTCTTTTTCACCCAGCACACTGATATATGCTCTGCAGGTTTTCAGATCAGGAGCCACTTCTACAGCCATGACAGAAGTCATCGGATGAATACGCGGGTCCTTGATCTCGTTGCGGATAATGGTGCTGAGTTCCTTCTGGACTTCCCCATTGATCCGGGTATTCTTAATACTGTTTTTTCTCATTTTAAGTTTTACTCCTATATATCCGGCAATTCTGTCAAATACTGTGAGCAATCCGGATCATCGACTATCCTGATCACATTATTTTCTGAATTACCACAATCAAGTCAAGGTGCGCACCACACTGTACCTGACACTATGAATCGCGCACCCTACCTTTATAAACCATTACTATCTCGGTACTTCTACCATGATATAAGCTTCTACTTTATCTTCCTCTTTCACATCGTTAAATCCGTCAAATACAAGGCCACATTCGTATCCTGCCTTAACTTCCTTAACATCGTCTTTGAATCTCTTCAGGGATGCAAGCTCACCTTCAAATATCTGCTCGCCTTCTCTGGAAATACGAACCTTGCAGTTTCTCTGGAAGATACCATCCAGAATATAGCTTCCTGCAATCGTACCAATACCGGATGCCTTGAACAGCTGACGCACTTCCGCATGACCGATAACTTTCTCCTCAAATATAGGATCAAGCATACCCTTCATGGCAGCTTCTACATCTTCGATTGCCTGATAAATAACTCTGTACAGACGAAGATCTACACCTTCCTGCTCAGCAAGCTGTTTTGCGGTTGCATCCGGACGGACATTAAAGCCGATAATGATCGCATTTGATGTAGCCGCAAGACTTACGTCAGACTCATTGATCGCACCAACACCGCCATGGATCACCTTTACAACCACTTCTTCGTTGGAAAGTTTGGTCAGACTCTGTTTTACAGCTTCCACAGATCCCTGTACATCTGCTTTGACAATGAGCGGAAGTTCCTTCAGATCGCTTGCCTGAATCTGATCAAAGAGATTATCCAGAGATAATTTGCCCTTAGTCTCCTCAAGAAGACGGTTCTTGTTCTCAGATACAAATGCACCTGCAAAGTTCTTGGCTTCCTTATCACTGTCAAATGCAAGAAGAATTTCACCTGCATTCGGCACATCACCAAGTCCCAGGATTTCTACAGGAGTAGAAGGACCTGCTTCTTTAATCCTGCGTCCCTTATCATCCATCATGGCACGAACCTTACCATTGCATGCTCCTGCTGCAATAAAGTCTCCCACATGAAGAGTACCTTTCTGGACAAGGATCGTGGCAACCGGACCTTTACCTTTATCAAGCTGAGCCTCGATTACAAGACCTCTTGCGGAACGGTTCGGATTTGCCTTTAATTCACATACCTCGGCTGTAAGAAGGATCATCTCAAGAAGAGTATCGATTCCCTCTCCTGTATGTGCGGATACAGGAACAAAAATCGTACTTCCGCCCCAGTCTTCCGGAATCAGTTCATATTCAGAAAGTTCCTGTTTTACACGCTCAATATTAGCACTTGGCTTATCAATCTTGTTAATCGCAACTATGATTTCAACGCCTGCCGCTTTCGCATGGCTGATAGCCTCTACTGTCTGAGGCATCACACCATCATCAGCTGCTACAACCAGAACTGCGATATCTGTGGAGTTTGCACCACGCATACGCATAGCTGTGAAAGCTTCATGTCCGGGTGTATCCAGGAATGTGATCTTCTGTCCGCCAACCTCTACTACAGAAGCACCGATGTGCTGTGTGATACCGCCGGCTTCTCCACGTGTTACATTTGTCTTACGGATTGCATCCAGAAGGGATGTTTTACCATGGTCAACGTGACCCATGACACAGACTACAGGTGGTCTTGAAACCATATCTTTTTCGTCTTCCTCATCCTCTTTGAGGAGTTCTTCGATAACGTCTATCTTCTCTTCCGGTTCTGCGATGATATCGTATTCCAGAGCAATCTCCTGAGCTTTCTCAAAATCGATCTCATGGTTTACGGTAACCATCATACCCTGCATAAAGAGCTTCTTCACAATTACTGACGGCTGCATTTTCATAGCTTCTGCCAGTTCGCGGATCGTCATCTTCTCCGGAAGTGTGACTTCCTTGATTTCAGGTTTCTTCTCTTCCTGTTTTGGCTGCGGAGTCGGTTTCTGCAGAGCTTTCGGGATTCTGGAATTCTTATTGAATCCGCCCTGATTTGGTCTGCGTCCGCCACTCTGCTGTCTATCAAAATCTTTTTTCTTGTTTTTGTTCTCTCTGTCTCTTTCTCTCTTGCTGTCTTTGGAAGTCTTTGTCAGTTCCGGTGCAAATGCCATATCGTCATTCTTTCTTGTATTCTGGCGCTGTCCCTGACGTCCCTGACCGCCGCCGAAGCGTCCGTCACGTCCTTCACTTCTGTTTCCGTCCGGACGACCCTGGCCATTGCCCTGCGGTCTTCCTCCCTGACGGTTTCCATCTCCCTGTGGTCTTCCCTGACCGAAACGTCCTCCCTGACGATTTCCATCGCCCTGGAATCTTCCGCCCGGACGGCCCTGGCCATCGCCCTGGGATCTTCCCTGGCCGAAACGTCCTCCCTGGCGGTTATCTCCCTGGGATCTTCCCTCGCCCTGAGGTCTTCCCTGACGGTTTCCTTCGCCCTGGTTTCTTCCCTGGCCGAAACGTCCTCCCTGGCGGTTATCTCCCTGGGATCTTCCTTCACCCTGAGGTCTTCCCTGACGGTTCTGTCCGTCCGGTCTTCTGTTGCCTGTACCTGGACGGTCATTATTATTTCTTCTTGGTCTGTCACCGTCTGTTCTTGAACTGTCGGAATTTCTTCCTTCTGCATTTCTTGGTGAACCTGTTCTCTCGCCTTCAGCTTTCACAGGTTTCTTTCTTGTTTTTCCTCCGTCACTTGCATTCTGTGCATGAAAAACGCGGATAATATTTTTTTTCTTTTTAGGTGTTTCAGTTTTATCTCCTTCAGATTTTGCTGTTACAACCTTTTCTTCTGTCTTGGGAGTCTCCAATTTCGCAATATGCTCCTTTCCCCTGTTATTATTGTCTTTTCTGAATCTATTCTTTACTTCCGAAACCGCAGGCTCATCCACCATACTCATATGGCTTCTCACATCAATGCCTTTTGATTTCAGAAACTCGATTACTTCTCTGTTCTGTCGTCCAAGCTCTCTGGCCAGCTCATGTACTCTTAATTTTGACAATCGCTATACCTCCTTCATGATTGCTTTCGCAAAGTTCTCATCCTGGACAGCCAGACAGGCGCGGTACTCCTTTCCCATTGCTCTGCCTAAGCTCTCTTTATCTGAGAAGAAGAAAATCGGAACTTCATAAAAACTGCACATATTCCTGAATTTCTTCTTTGTATTCTCGGAGGCATCCTCAGCAACGATCACAAGCAGTCCTTTTCCGGTCTTTACAGATTTCTCTGTGGAAAATTCTCCGCTTACGGTCTTGCCTGCTTTGGTAGCCAGCCCTATCAGCGACAGTACTCTGTTATTTTTCAATATCTTCCAGCTCCTTCTTAAGTCGTTCGTATACCTCATCCGGAACCGCAGTTTTCAGTGAACGCTCAAGTCCATGATTTTTAATCGCTTTATCCAGACATTCTCTGGAAAGACACAGATATGCGCCTCTGCCGTTTTTCTTACCAGTAGTATCAAGCACGATCTCATCTTCTGTAGTCTTAAGAACTCTGAGCATCTCTTTCTTGCTTTTCATTTCCCTGCAGCCGGTACACTGGCGCATGGGAATCTTATTCTTCGTCTTCATTCTCTCCTGCTTCCTGAGCCTGTGGCTCTTCTTCTACAGGAACTTCCTCTGAAACTTCTTCTGCTTCGGTTTCTTCTGTCAGGGAATCTTCTACTGAAGTTTCCTCTGCTGATGCCTCAGCTGCATCTTCTGCAGTCTCGTCATCATCATAATCATAGAAATCTCCGGCTTCTTTTGCCTGAGTCTCACTCTTGATGTCAATCTTAAATCCTGTAAGTCTTGCAGCAAGACGTGCATTCTGACCTTCTTTACCGATTGCAAGGGACAGCTGATAATCAGGAACAACTACCAGAGCTGTCTTCTCATCAGGATCTGCCATAACTGCGATAACCTTTGCAGGGCTCAATGCATTCTCGATCAGGATCGCAGGATTCTCATCCCAGTTGATGATATCAATTTTCTCACCGCGAAGTTCCTCAACTACTGCATTGACACGTGCGCCGTTCATACCTACGCATGCACCAACTGCATCTACATCCGGATCGTTGCTCCATACAGCGATCTTTGTACGGGAACCGGCCTCACGTGCGATGCTCTTGATCTCGACAGTTCCGTCTTTTACTTCTGCAACTTCTGACTCAAAGAGACGTTTCACAAGTCCCGGATGAGTTCTGGATACCAGAATACGAGGTCCCTTCGGGGTATCCTTGACTTCAAGAATATACACCTTAATTCTCTCTGTCGGCTGGAAGGTTTCCCCTTTCACCTGTTCATTCTCACTTAATACTGCATCTGCCTTACCAAGATTGATGCTTACATTCTTGCCCATCACACGCTGTACAATACCGGTTACTACTTCTTTCTCTTTTCCATAATATTCATCATACAGCACTTTACGTTCTTCCTCGCGGATTTTCTGCAGGATAACGTTCTTTGCATTCTGTGTCGCAATACGTCCGAATTCCTTAGACTGGATCGGAACCTGTATCATGCCTCCGATCTCAGCTCTTGATGTGATCTTCAAAGCATCTGCCAGAGAAATCTCCATTGCAGGATCCTCTACGTATTCTACGATACTTCTGTCTGCATACACTGAAAAATCGCAGGTTTCCGGATTAATAGTTACATGTACATTGTCAGCTTTTCCAAAATGGTTCTTGCAGGCCTGGATCAGAGACTGCTCAATTGCCTCAAGCAGAGTATCTTTGCTGATACTCTTTTCCTTTTCAAGGATATCCAGTGCCTCCTTTAACTCTCTGCTCATTTTTTTCTTATCCTCCCGAATTAACTAAAACTCTATTGCGAGGCGTATCAGGGCTGTGTCTTTCTTATCAAAAACACGCTCGGTTCCATCCTCATCGATTGTCACACTGTTACTATCATATGCGGTCAAAATCCCGCAGAACTCTTTTTGCTTCTCGATTGGCCGGTAGGTACGGATTTCCACCAGTTTTCCCATGTTTCTCTCAAAGTCTTTGTCTTTCTTCAGCGGTCTGTCCAGTCCCGGTGAACTGATCTCCATGATATAACTGTCTTCGATAAAATCATTCTCATCCAGTTTGTCACTGAATGCTCTGCTGACTGTCTCGCAGTCATTTACCGTAATTCCGCCTGGTTTGTCAATGTATCCTCTCAGATACCAGTTACCTGCTTCCTTCACATATTCTACATCAACCAGTTCAAAGCCGTTAAGTTCTACGATCGGTGCCAGAAGTTCCTCTGCGCGCTTTTCATACTCTTCCCGTCTGCTCATTTTCCCACCTGCCTTTCCATGCAACAAATAAGAGTGGGCTCACGCCCACTCCTTTGTCAACAAGTTCTAATTTAGATGTATTGTAACACCAATTCCCGGCAATTGCAAGGCTTTTCCTGCAAAAACCTTGATTTTAGCGGATTTGTTGGTTTTATATACGTGGTTTTGTTCCTTTACTGTCCCGTTTGGACAGTTTTATCCTGTTGAGAACATAGGGTTTATCATGGTAAGTAATGGTATATTCCTGGCGGCTTTCCAGAAGATATGCATGATCCAGTTTATCTCCTTCTGCCAGTTTCATTCCACGCACCCCGATAGATGTTTTCTTCATAGCAGAAATATCCTGTTTCTGAAATCTTAAGAAATATCCGCCCTCACTCTGGAATACCACCTGCTCCATTTCATCCGCAGAACCCACAAAAATCAGGGAATCCTCTTCAGCAAGTTTCGTAGACACGATCGTTCTCTTCGCCACATCAAACTCTGCACCGCTTACCAGCTTGCACATGGATGCAGCAGTGACAAACAGAAGTGTATTTTCTTTTACAGATGCCAGTGGTGCTACATAGAGCATACGTTCCTGTGCACTGTCATAATTGCTCAGATTATCTGCCGGTGTCCCCTTATCCCTGAAACGAACCAGTGGAATATCTGCCACCTTGATACTGTGCATCTTTCCATTATCTGTAAAGATACAGATCTTATCTGTATTCATACAGTTAAACACATATTTGTTCTCTGCATTGGCAGCTTCTTTATTTCTCTCATATGCAGACTTATCAATGGTCCGCATATATCCGAAGCGGTCCATAAGGAATGTGACTTCCATTTCTTCCATCTTCTTTTCCTCATAGACAACTTCTTCTGCATTCTCGATCACTGTGCGGCGTTTCGTACCGTATTCTTTCTTGATCTGATCCAGTTCTTTCATGATCACTTCTGCCATGGAATCATAATTATTCAGGATATCTTCATAAATGGCAATGTTCTTCATTGTTTCTGCATAGTCTGCCTGAAGTGCCTCGATTTCCAGACCGATCAGTTTGTACAGACGCATATCCAGGATCGCAGCTGCCTGTTTTTCTGAGAAATGCAGCTTCTGCGCAGCTTTCTCGCTTGATTTGCTCTTGAACCTGATTCCTTCTGTCACACCGTCAACCAGGCATTTCTTTACCTGTTCTCTGTTCTTGCTTCCTCGCAGGATCTCGATGATCAGGTCGATCACATCACATGCCTTGATCAGACCTTCCTGGATTTCTTTCTTCTCCTGCTCTTTATTCAGAAGTGTGGTGTACTTTCTGGTCGTGACATCGAATACGAAATCTACGTGATGCTCTATCACCTGCTTCAGACTCAGAGTCTCCGGTCTGCCATCCGCAACTGCCAGCATATTCACGCCAAAAGTGTCTTCCAGCTTTGTCTTCTTATAGAGCATATTTGTAAGGTTCTCTACATCTGCGTCACGCTTCAGGTCAAGAACAATACGGATTCCCTCTTTGGAAGACTGATTGGAAATATCCACGATATCTGTTGTCTTCTTGTTTTCCACAAGAGACGCAATATCATTCAGAAATTTTCCGATATTTGCACCGATCATAGTGTACGGAATCTCAGTGATCACAAGCTGCTGTCTGCCGCCTTTAAGCTTCACTGTCTCCACTTTACCTCTGACACGCAGCTTCCCTGTTCCTGTCTCGTAAATCCTGAGCAGGTCATCTTTATTTACTACCAGACCACCTGTCGGAAAGTCCGGTCCCTTGAGATAGCGCATCAGCCCTTTGACACTGATGTCATTATTCTTCATATATGCTTTTACAGCATCTACCACTTCACCCAGATTGTGAGGCGGAATACTGGTTGCCATACCGACTGCAATACCGTCTGCTCCGTTTACCAGCAGATTCGGGATTCTGACAGGAAGTACCACCGGTTCCTTCTCTGTCTCATCAAAGTTCGGCATAAAATCTACCACATTCTTATCCAGATCTTCGAGGAAGACATCCTGTGTCAGTTTCTCCAGTCTGGCTTCTGTATATCGCATGGCCGCTGCACCGTCACCCTCGATGGAACCGAAGTTTCCATGTCCGTCGACCAGTGTTTTGCCTTTCTTAAAATCCTGAGCCATTACCACAAGTGCTTCGTAGATCGAACTGTCACCATGGGGGTGATATTTACCCATGGTATCCCCTACGATACGGGCACATTTTCTGTATGGTCTGTCATAACGGATACCCAGTTCATACATATCATATAGGGTTCTTCTCTGTACAGGCTTCAATCCGTCACGCACATCCGGCAGGGCTCTGGAGATAATAACACTCATGGCATAATCTATATAGGATTTCTGCATGACCTCCGCATAGTCGGTGGGAATCACATTCTCCTGTTTTGTTTCCATTTAATTTCTTTCCTCCATTTCAGACACATATCCATGTATCTGTCTTAATTTCCACATAACACTCCGGCGAAATCAGATGTCCAGCTCTGCATCCTGTGCATGCTCATAAATAAATTTCTTTCTCGGCGGGACATCGCTTCCCATCAGAATCTCTGTCACGCTTGATGCAAGTCTCGCATCTTCAATCTCCACCCGCTTCATCATTCTAGTTTCCGGATTCAGAGTCGTCTCCCAGAGCTGCTCCGCATCCATCTCGCCCAGACCTTTATATCTCTGAAGAGTAAAGCTTCCCGGCTTATGGGCACGTCTGTATCTCTCCAGTGCCTTATCATCGTACAGGTATTCCTCCTGCCCCTTCTTAGGCATGACTTTATATAATGGCGGCATGGCAATATACACATGTCCCTCAGTGATCAGATCCGGCATGAAACGATAGAATAAAGTAAGGAGCAGTGTGGAAATATGCGCCCCATCCACATCGGCATCAGCCATGATCACAATCTTGTCGTAACGAAGCTTCGTAATATCAAAGTCATTTCCGTATCCTTCGGAGAATCCACATCCGAATGCATTGATCATGGTCTTGATCCTGTCTCTTATACACATCTGACGCTGCCGACGACTAGTCGAGTG